>Ga0105163_1000433_pt1 | contig 25093 bp, 32 predicted proteins | sample JNZ110809AmetaG_FD_81531 | JGI IMG/M metagenome (GOLD analysis project Ga0105163, IMG submission 81531) | Hot spring microbial communities from Jinze hot spring, China to study Microbial Dark Matter (Phase II) - JNZ 110809A | ecosystem: Environmental > Aquatic > Thermal springs > Hot (42-90C) >... | reverse complement strand
TCCGCACGACTCCAGTGAGTGGTCCTGAGATATGCCTCCCACCAAGAAGGATACTGTGGAGGTCAGGCGGTTCCTCAAACTTGATGGAGCGGGCGGCGAGGAATGCCTTGAGGGGGACTTCCCGACGTTGGCAGATGATGTAATGCACATCTTTGAGCTCACGGGACTTCGTGCGGAAGGCGGACAAGGGGACAAGAGACCGCCTCTTACTCTCCACCAAGTAAGGATAGAATAGGACTGTGGAGAATTCAGGATACGCTTCAAAACCACGCCACCAATCCAATCCTTCTAAACCTTGAACTTTGTAGAGAGCCCAAGTTCCCGATTCCTGACGAAAACCTTCGTCATATAAAAAGAAAGGCCTAAGGGGGTAAAAATCCCCCGCCCTTTCTAAGAGAGTCCATGTTTTTGGGACGGGCGCATACACAGAAGCTACCGCAGTGATTGGTCCAGGTGGAATGGTAACCGACTCTTTGGAAAGAGGATGGTAGACTTCCACACGCGCTTCTACTCCCTCTGGGACATTGTAGAAATCCCATTGCCCTACATCACTCCACCACGGCACCTCTGGATTCCTCATGAGGCAAGGAAAGAATGTCTTAAAGAAGAATGGGAAATTCGTCGGGTTTGGGTGGTAGTAATACTCCTCCAAACGAGGTTCCCCCCATTGTGGGTTAACAGACCTCTCCTCCAAACTGGCGACATCAGGGAGGAGGCAGAGAGAGGGTGTAGCGTCTGGGATTGGCTTCGCATCTCTTTGGAAGTAGGGGTCAAGATTCGCTTCTGCCCAAGGCCCTCTCACGGGGATGTAAATTTCAGAGGCGGGGGGGGCATCTGAAGGGAGGAGATACTTTCCCATCCATGCCTTGTTTTCTCCATACGCGAACGGGGCAGTAATATTGCCATTGAGGATGAAACCATAGCGGTTACTCCTCCAACTTTCATCAAGCACGAGGTAGGTTCTTGCCCCATAGTGACGAATGGGAGGCTCGTTGAGGTCATAGAACAAGAAGGGAATCAGTATACCCACTTCAGCCCCGAATCGCTGGAGGTCGGCATCCCGCAACCGCCAAATTTCGTAACCTTTTTGCGTGATGACCAAGATGCGGTCATTCCCCTCTCCATACCTATCCTTAAACATTTCTCGGTAGGGCAGGCGGGGGCTCATAGGATGCACGGGGAGGGAAAGCATCTTGGAAAAAGTCCTCGGCGTAAGGAAGTCCTCACAGATATGCCTCCGCCCTACTTGATATGGTCTTAATTCTACATTCCTTAGAGGGAGGTCGGGGGAGAAGAAGTCGCCAGCTTTCACATCATCGGGCAAGTAGCATACATAAGGGGAGCTCACTTCATAGGAGATGACAGAGATGGAATCCCCTCTCCATATAAATCTTCCACCATCTCTTAATGCAAATACCTTTCCAAAGTCGGTCTTCACGAGTATACAAGTTACAAAGTAGGGAGCTGGGAGGTCGTTCCCCATTCCTCTCACCACCTCTCTAAGAAGTATCTCCCCCACTGTGTCAAGTTGCTGAGAAGTGTTCCGAGGGAGAAGCCTCTGTCGCTGCCGACGAGGAGGGCGACGATTGCACCCTCATAGAGGATGGGGCTGCCAGAAGTGCCTCCCACCGAGGGGCACTGCATGCAGAGCATTAAGACCTTTGCCGAAACTTCAGCCGTTGCACCCCAAGTCGTGAGGAGGTGACCGCTCACCATCCTCTTCATGTAGATGGGTTGTTCTTCAAGACCGCCGTAGGTGGGGAGGGTGATGCCGACTGGCGGTATCTTGAAGGACACTTTGAAGGGCTTGACGGTGGGTATCTCCCTCTCAAGCTCCACCACTGCGATGTCAATTGCTGGGTCAATGTAGAGGGCTCTCCCCCGAACCCGCATGCCTTTGTTCAGTATCGGGGAGACGAGGACATCCCCGCCCTTCGGGAAGGCTCGCTCTTTGGTTATCTTTGCTGGCTTGGCAGTCATCTCCTCTATGATATCTATGATGATGTGACCCGCAGTCAGGACTTTCCTCTTTGAGACGAATGCGCCAGTGCCGAGCCAGTGGTTATTTGGACAGTATACGAGAGCAACACCTTCAAAGCCCTGCGGGCGGGCAACTCCACATACCAAAACTAACAGGCAAACCGTCAAGATGCGCCGCATGGTCACCCCCTCTCTACTCCCTTACATTCAGTATGTCACAGTGGCATACTATGTTTCGGGAGGGGATGCCTGTGGATGTGGTCATAATCAACGCATTGTTGACAAGAAGATGCAACTTGCGGTGCTCCTACTGCAGGATTTACAAGAACTACTCTCCAGAGGTCGCTCCAGCCTTTGAGAACGAAATCGGTGTGGAGGGGTGGAAGGAGGCTTTCCGCCACCTCCGACAGCTCTATCCGAGCGCCTTTTTCTGCATCTTTGGAGGAGAACCCACGCTCGTCGGCACTTGGGAGGAGTTTCTGTCCTTAGTCTCCTTTTTGACAGACCTCGGAGGGGAGACAGAAGGGGGTCCAGCTCATTACTCCATTTGCTCCAACTCTGTCATCTTGACAGAGGAGAGGGCACGGCAGCTGGTTGACGCTGGTCTCCTCTCTTGGACTGCTTCCGTTGACTCCCTCTCAGATGTGTTTGATGCCAGCGTGAGTGCGAAGAGCAGAAAGGGCGCTTACTGGTTAAGGAGATTCAAGGAGTTGGGGTTGCCAGACGCTCAGGCAACCGTTGTCCTCCACAAGCACAATTACAGGGAGCTGCCAGAGATTGTGAAAGTCATGACTCATTGGGGTGTTTGGGTTGAGCCGACCACCCTTGACTGGAGTTTGGGAGAACATTACGACTTTGCAGAACCGCTTAACGAGATGGCTGCCTCCGACCTGTTGCTGACCCCAGAAGACGAGGGGGATTGGAGGGAAACTGAGAGGGAATTGAAGGAGATGCTCCGAAGCGGGCGCTATCTCCTCTACACAACCGAAGAATTCATAGATACAGCATTTCACATGATGAGAGGGGGCGTTGTGCGGTGCGCCGAGATGGGTCTCCAACCTTGGAACTTCCTCTGCGTGGATGCAGACGGCAAGCTCCGCCTCTGCTACAGAATCAGGGGGAGGCACACACCGAAGTTCTCAGTTTTTGACATACCAGGGAGGGAGGGGGAAATTCAGGAAGCCATGCTCAGGGATAGAGATGAGTTGTGTCACGGTTGTCGGTGGGAGTGCCTCTTCCCAGCGAAGGAAGCCTTCAAAAGGAGAGGATTTCTCTCCCGCTCACCATCTGCATGGGGTAGGGAATAGGAGGTTTCTCATGTCGGATGTGTATGTCGTCATAAGTTTGTTCAGTTCGGCGGAGGGAGCAAAGGGTTTTTCAGGTGGAGCGGTCTACCTCAAAGGTGCGTGGAAAGCCTGCATGCTCCATCCTGAAAAGTCGGTGATTGTCCACTACATACCGATTAAACCGCCTGCCTGTGCCGTCTTCTCCATGTGGCGATTCCGCACATGGCTTCAAGCCGCCACCCTGTTCCCAGCATACGGATATATCGGGCGGGATGCAGACCTCCCTCTCCCTTATGAGATATTCAAAGAGAGAATCTTGCCTCTCATGGACAAAGGGTTCTTCTTCGGTAACTACTACCCGAAGGGTGTCCCGAAAGGGGCGAATCGCTTCCTCTTCTTCCTGGTAAGAGCCTCAAAACTCCTTAACCTCCCGCCTCCTCGCTCCTATGTCCTCGTCACACTATTCGGGTTGAAGAGGCAGATGTGGTTTGACATCCTGAGGGAGTCTCGCAGGCTCTACATAAAGCTGGCTACACGGTATTACGAGGCAACGAAGAGGGTCTGGGTGTGGGGCAATGCTGGCGAACCCCTTGAGGAAACCGCCATAAACTTCGTAATTCACAGGTATTTCCCTCGGCTGAACCTTGTGGCACTACCTCAACCAGAGGGAGGTCTCCCCGAGTGGGCTATCACAATGGACACCTCCTTTTTCAAAATCTTTCACTCTGGGGGGCGGTTTCAGATTTTCAAGTGGTTGGAGGATGTAGAGGACATGCCTCTGGAGAAGATACTGGATGACATTGCCGACCGCCAAATTCTGTTGATTGACGATGGTCTCACCGTCCTGAGGGAGCTCCCAGAGGTATTCACCTCAGAACTCCTCCAAATCTGGGAACAAAGAGGGGGTGCCATCCTTGCTGCGGAGAGGTGGTTCAAAAGCAGGAAGGGTTCGGGGACTGTCATCCCTCTCGGCTACTGGAAGGCGCTTGAGGAGGGGAGTAAGGAATGAGACGGTTACTCCTGTGCTCGGGTGGGCTGGATAGCAGTGCAGTTGCACTCCTCTACTCACCAGAAGCGTTATTGTTTGTTGACTATGGACAGAAAGCGAGGGGGAGGGAGTGGAAGGCGGTGTGCCACCTCTCCAAACTCATTCACAGACCTTTAATTGTCAGGAGGGTGAGACCCGACTATCCCTGCAGTCATGGATACCTGCCTGCCAGAAACTTGTTACTTTTGTCAGTTGCCATACCCGCTGCGGAGCGGTTTGGTTTCGGTGAAATCTGGTTCGGTTTTACGAAGGGAGAGGTCTATGGGGATGCCACCGCCGAGTGGATTGACAAAGCGAATGAATTGCTGCAAACTGAAGGATTGAGGGTCAAAGTGGTGGCACCAGCAGTCACCCTCTCCGATAGCGAGCTGATAATCAAGGCTTGTGAGCAGTTCGGCGTGCGGTGGCTGCTGAAGACATACAGCTGCATGAGTGCACCCGCTTGCGGCGTGTGCGTGAAGTGCCACCGCCGAGAGACCTTCATCAACCATTTGATTGTAGAGCTGAAGGAGGGGTTGAAATGACTTACTACGAGAGGTTTGCACCAACTGCAGCAGACCAAAGGCTCGTTGAGCTCCTCTCAGAGAAGGAAATCTCCAAGGTCGTGGGCGTGTGCTACGGCTTCCCGTATGTGTTGAAGCTGTTGAAGGGGGCGGGCAAGGATGTCTACCTTGCAGGGATATATCCAGTGCAGCTGTTGGAGGCTGGGTATAAGAGGTATGACTACTCATTCAAACCCGATGCGGTCATCATAGACGAGCTCGCCTTCAACAACTCGGAGACGGTGGAATGCATTGAGAGGTTGAAAGACCACGGCGTGGAGGCTGCGTATGTGTTATCAGTGGAGGGGAGGGTGACAGGCGGTGAGGGCATCAATCCAGTCCTGACCTGTGAAGACGGGAGTGCCATCTACACGGTAGACTTGCTGCCTCCACGGATTAAGGAGGCAGAGTTGAATGATTGACCTCACGGGCGGGCGACCGATAGACCCAATCTTTGGTGGGTGGTTGAAGAGGATTATCACCGCCTACAAGCAGGAAGGGGTCACCCTCACTCCGTCCGTCAAGTTTAAGGGGTATGTGGACAGACCCGCTGGTGGCATGCAGTTTCGGGATGTGGTCATCGTCCCGTTCTACGACTTCCGTGTTCTGACCTGTTACAAGTGGGATGTGGGAGGGGTGACCTACTCCCTCTCTCATGACTTGGTAAGGGAGGGTGACCTGCTTGAGGTGGAGGAATACGATGGCAGGAAGTTGTGGCTCGTCGTTAAGAGGAGGTATAACCCTGCAGGCGAAGAGAGATACCTGACGCTTGAATGCACAGAGCAACTGCCTTCAAGCGAACCCTCCTTGGAATTGATTAACCAGTGAGAGTGGGAGGAGTTCCCACTTGAATTTCCCTTGAAAGGGGGTTGATTTTCCGAATTTTGGTATTCGCACGGGAATTCACTCTTCGGCTTTAAAGGTGAGCACCTGTGTGCCCACCTTGCCAGCGAGGGTGACCGTCACCCCCTCACTCGTAACATCTAAAGAAACTGAGCGGGCGGCTATGTCAACTGCCACCTGAAAGATTGCCTCCCAGAGGGCGGAGTAGCCGTGCACCCTCTCCACCTCTCCAATCTTCTCAAACAATGTGACATAGTCCTCATAAGTTTCTGGTTGCCGACCGAAGAGGGTCACCTTCACCTCCCGATACGGCAGCCTGAAGGAGAGGTGCTTCCACATCGCCTTCTCAATAAATGCCAACTTATGTTCATCCTTCTCAAAGGAGGTGCAGGCAGCCTCAACCGCCGTCAATACCTTCTCAAAGGGCATCACCGACTTGCCAAACAGACCAAAGAGACCGCCTAAACCGCCGCCACCCATCTCTGGAGCTCCTCCTTGATACATGCCAGGTGCGGAGGGGACTTGTCTCTTCCATCGGTCTATCTCCGCAGGCGGTGTCCCCTCTGGAGGATTGTATGCGAGGATGACTGAAGCCATGCCCGCTGGCTGGTATAGACAATCTGCAACACCGCCAACCACCTTCGGCAAGCCGAGCATCTCCCTCGCCTCATTGATTGTCATGATGGTGGGCACGAGCGTGCGAACCATGCTCGCCGTCTGCACCATATCCCTCCTCTCAAGGTCAAGGAATTTGAAGCGGAGGTCGGTGAGCTCAACACCGATTACCTTCTCCAAGATGTCATAGTTAATCACATCTTCAATCAGCTTCAGACGGGGATATATCCCTGACCTCTTTGCTGCCATTGTCCACTCCTCAGCCGTTGCACGGGAGGGTGCACCCTCTACAAACCCAATATCAGAGGGTCTGACGCCGAAGCAGGCACACAGCAACCTGATGTAGAGGTCGTAAACTTGACGAAACTGGAGGGCACGGTTGTCCGAGCGGAAGGGTATCCACCTGAGACCTTGCGGACCAGAGTTCGTAATGACCACCTTATCTGGTCGCCCGACGACCTCCGCAAGCCAGTATTGTCTAAACCTATCAACTTCGGAAGGGGGCACTTGCCCGAGGTCAAGGATGCCCTCTGGGACTTCAGTCACTGCAAGCCCTTTCAATTGGAAGGCGTCCGCCCATACGAGCAGAGAAACGAGGGTAATTGCCGCTTCCAGAGGTGAAATCCCGTAGGGGCTATCCGTCCTCGTGTTCTCCTTAAAGTAAATCAGCTCGTTCGGTTTGTAACGGGCGACGACTGCACCTCTGTGCACCCTGATATAGGGCTGCTCTGGGTCAAGGTCATTCGTGTCTGGGATTGCCGCTGCCTCAATCTGCCAACCTGGGACGGGTTTGAGAGCCACCACCTCTCCGTCCTGACTCTTTATCACCTCAATTGCGCAGGCGTCAAAGACGAGCAAGTCCCTCATCAGAAGCCTAATCCACTCGGTGAATGTCTGCCCCTCTGGACCTGGCACTGGTCTTCCGAAGAGGGCTTCCAACTCCGCTGCCTTCCTTGACACGGCGGGTGTAGTCCTGTTGACTTGGATTGCCCAGCTGACCCCTCCGACCGTCCTGATGGCAGAGCCGATGATGGAGAACACTACTGGTTGGAATTGAAACCGCCGAAGGAGCTCCCAGTTGACATGCCACATGCGTGGCTGTCTCAAAGTCCGCCCGCTGAAGGACATGAGGAGAGAGGAAGCCACCTCTTTCGGCGGTTCTTCTGCCCTCTTGCGCTGCTTTCCAAACAGCCATTCCCTGACCTTGTTGAAGATGCCCTGGCGCTCCTCCTCTTCCACCTGTTCAATCTTATAGGTCGGCAGTCGGGAAAATATCCCCTGAATGTCCATGCTGACCACCACTTACTATTGTAGCGCAGGGTTCAAGAGTCCCGTGACATACTATATGTTGGGGAAAAAGCCATGAAATGGCTACACATTCCGCATACCAAACCCGCATGGGAGATAGTTGAAACCGATGCTACACACATAAGCTGGTTTCTCCGTGTCAGCTTCAATAAGGATGTGGATGATGCCATCATTGCGTTGCTTGAGAGGGGGCTGGCAAAGAGGTTGCCGCCGAAAGTGTGGTTTGTCCGTGTGGAGTATGCTTACGAGCGGGCTTACCCCATCCTCCTAAGGTTCATGCCTCACATTTACGACCTACCAGGTAAGGTCATCGTCTCATCCACACACCCAATAGAGGGATTTGAGACAGTCCAAGTCGGGCTCGTGTTGCCACAGTTCATGTTCATGAGGGGGCGTAACCTCTCCTTGGGCAGGCGCATCACCGTCTATGCCCAATCCCCGTCCAGCTTAGAACAAAGGCATATCCCGTTCATAGGGTCGTTTGGAGGGCTCATAAGGTCAAAGGGCTACATCCCAACCGCCATCGCATGGATGCCCATCCCGACGGATACCCTCCCTCACTTTGAAGTTCATACATCCATCCCATACACAAAAGTGATAAACATCATGAGGGAGAGCGCCCTCGTCCTCCTCGCCTCAACCATTGATGGCTGGTCAAGGATCGTGTGGATGTCCCTGCGCTGCCACACCCCAATCCTAATCCTTGACAGGGGCAACGAATTCACCAAAGCCGCAAGGTGGTGGTCTTCAAAGGCAGGCATATCCCTCCCGATAGCAAGCACGGAGGAAGAGTTCACCGACATGCTCACCCGTGCCCTGTCAGATGAGGCGGTGTTATGGCAGTGGCGGGGCGCATGGCTCTCCATCCAAGATGCCTTTCCCTTGCTCTTTGACGAGCCGACGATATTAAGGTGGTTCAGAGAGAATGTCGGCGAGCCGCCGCTTGACCTCCTACCCCTTCATGACCTAACTAACATTCCAAGGTGGGAGGAGTTCCCAGGTAGATTTCCTTCAAAGTGACCATGTTTTTCGGAAATCGGAAAATCGTATGGGATAGCATCCCACTGGAGGGGGTTCACCGTGCCGAAGTGGGTTCTCTTGACAGGCAGACCGACAAAGGGAATTAGAGCAGAAGTGTGCGCCGTGAGGGCATCGCCTTTCGGAGATTGGTTGGAGGAGTTACCGAGGTTCGTCCAAGCGGAAATCCTCTTTATGAGTTTGGACATAGGGCGCCCTGAGGCGGTGAGTAAGGCATGTTCCCTCCTCCGCTCCCTCAAGGACTCAAAGAGATTTAAGAAGGTTGTCTCCTTTGCAGCGGTTGAAGTCCCAGTGGCGGGTTGCCTTCACCTCCGCCTCGGGCTAATCCTCCCATACTTCCATCACATACCCTTCTGGATGAAGCCTTTGAAGGAGAGGGATATCGTGTTGCACTACTCTGCGTCAACTTTGGAGGGGAAGGGCACTGATTTCATCCTCTCTCTGCTACCAGAGATAGAGAGAGCTGGATACAGGCTCGTAGTCTTAAGTTGGTATCCCCGCCCAGAAGGGATACCTCCATCGGTGGAGTGGGTCTCAAAAGTCGGTCTTTCCAAAGTTTTTGAACTGACATCCCGTGCGAGGGCGTTCGTCACTGCCACAACTTGGGACAGCTGGTCCCGCAGCGCCCTCTACTCCCTCAAATTCAGAACACCAATTGCATTCCTTGATAGAGGGTCTGTTTTGGGGATGTGGATGCGTGAGTTCGCAAGTGGGGTGACCAACCGACCCGAGAGGCTTGGCATCTGCGAGGAGGCGGCTGAGTTTAAGGAGTTTCTACTCAGGGTGCTCACTGATGACGATGCGTGGCAAGAGGTTGTGGACAGGTGGGAAGGGGTCATCCACCTCCATCCCCTCTGGTTTGATGAATACACCATAGCTGAAGTTATCAAAGAGGGGGTAGCTCCGCTACCCGCCGACTTCATCCCCATACACTTCATGCTCCATGCTAAGAGAGAATGTTTTCCCTCAGATTTGCCGACTTGCGGTGAAGATACCCGTCTGGTATAGCCTCTTGGCGGAGTAACTCCTCCTCCAACTTGATAACCTTCAATTCTATGACTTCCTTGTAAGAGAGGGGTCTGAGGACGGCGTGCCATACCACAATCCCCTTGATTTGGTAGATGGAAATCCACCCAACATCTCGGCTGCTCAGGGAGAGTGGGTGCTCCCCCTCAAACCATGCCTTATTACCCGCTATCTTCACCACCCACTTGCAGAGGAGTTCGTCACGACCTTGGTAGTTGTAGTCAATGATGGCGCAAAACGGCGTCTTTAAGGAGGCTGCCTTACCCTCCGTCATGTCAACTCGGCGGACGAGGACAATTGACGCCTCCCCAAATGTCTTATACATGGAGACGCCAAAGGTCGCTCCCACCGTGTAGAGCTCCCTCAATAGGAGTGCCCAACATAAAACCATATACGCTATGAGTATGAGGGGGAGGAGTCTCCTCATCCCACCGCCGCAGCCTACTTCATATGACAGTATGCCCCGCTCAGAAAAACTCCTTAACCGCAATAATTGCAGGGAGGTGATGAAGATGTTGGAGGTGCTTGACTGCGTGACAAGGGCACTGCTTATCCTCGTCCTTGGAGCATACCTCTTCAGCTTCTACTGCATACTGGCATGGAGTTGGAGGGGGTCGTTGCCCCTTTCGTTCATCTTTCTCCTCACACTCCTCGTCGGCATAGCGACTTTTTTCATACTGGGAGCAATACTCATCCTCTTCAAGGGATGTTGAAAAGGGCGTCCTCCAGAAACTCCTTAATCGTAATTTATTGTGAAGGAGGTGAGAGGGATGGAACTCCTGAAAGAGATGGAGCCCCTGAAAGGGCTGATTTCAAGGCGGTTTAGGTGTAAAGATGCTGAAGTTTATGTCTGCTGGGATGGTAGGGAAACCTCCATGCCGTTTGCCATCGTAGTTGACGGCATGGGGACGGAGACGATAAGCCTCTGGAGCAGGTTAGCCTTACCCCTGCTGTTTGGTGAGGCAGACCCACCACTAAAGGGAGGTGTGAAGAGTGAGCAGTAACACCGAGAAGTATGTCATAACTGACAGCACCGACAGGCAGCATGCCAAGCAGGTGAAGCCCGCCCCCCTCGTCTACAAAATAGATGGGGATTTTGTCTTATCAAATGAGGGGGTGCGGAGGCTGGCATCGGAGCTCGGCATCGTGCTGGTCGGTGACATCCAAGTGTATGTCACTCCAATTGGTGGTTCTTCAGTGCTCATTGCAGTCGTAGCCACAGCAAAGAGGGGAGAGGCATTCGGGCACGGCGGTGCACAAGCCTTGATATCCACATCAGGGTATGACAACTTTGCAGTTGCCTCCGCAGTTACCTGTGCCTGCAGGAATGCACTCCGCTCCCTCATGACACCCGCCGAGCTACAGGCTGCGATTGAGAAGTATATTGAGGAGGGAGCAGTGGAGGAGCTCGCAAGGGAGACAGCAGGAGAGATACCGACAGCTGAAGTAATTTCCGCACCCGAGGGGCTGAAGGTGGAGACCCTCGCCGAAGGTCGTCGGATAACTTGGAGGGATGTGTATAGCCTCGCCCGTGAGCTGACCGACGAGCCGAGGGCACTCCTCACCAAATTGATTAGAGAACTAACTGGTGGCGGGGATTGGCTTCCCGACGAGCAGCTCCCTCAGTTGTATGAGAGACTGAAAGGGTTAAGGAGATGAGGGGGTTACTGAACCACAGCTGGTTGATTGCGCCCGCCCAGCAAGCGAAGGGCATATGTGAACAGCTATACACCTACCGCTCCCCCTCTTATGAAAAAGTGATGGAAAAACACAGGGAGGAGCACCCGATTGCCCTGCCCGACTGCCTCCTTTGCAACTGGGACGGGCGCATCCGCCTCTACTTCCAAAAAGGAGACAAGGTGTATGTCCCGACCTCCCTCTTCCTGTCAAACCCGTTTGACTTGGATTATGTTGACTTGAGGGTGTGGGAGGAACCGAAGCTGGTCACCGTCCCCTCCTTACGGGATTACCAAAGAGAGGCAGCAGAGGTATTGTTGATTGCAAAGAGAGGTATCCTCGGCAGCCCGACTGGTTCGGGAAAAACGCACATTATGGCGGGAGTTTTATCCGCACTGCCACGACCCGCCCTCATCATTTGTCACACCACGAGGCTTATGACGCAGCTCAGGGAGATGTTGGAGAGGTTGTTGACACCCGAAAAGGTCGGCTTGCTCGGAGGGGGCTACGACGAAAGGCAGGAAATTACGGTCGGAATGATACAAACTCTGTGGAGGAGACGGCGGGAGCTCTCCCCCTACCTTAAGTCGGTCAGGGTCGTTGTAGTGGATGAGTGTCATCATGCCGCCGCAAAGACCTACTTTTGGGTCATACAGACTTGCGAGGGGGCGGGCTATCGGTTTGGCTTCTCGGCAACACCGTTTAGGTCAGTTGAAGAGGAGGAGCTGTGGATGCGGGCAGCAATCGGTGATGTCGTCTGGACAATTGACAGGGGGCAGCTGGAGGAGGGCGGTTTCCTCTCCAAAGCTCTTTGCATTTTTATCAGGTTTCCCAACCCAGAGAGGTTTGACGGCGACTGGAGTGACTACTACTTTAAGAGTATCGTCCGCTGCGGGCGGAGGAACTCCCTCATTTTGAGCATTTTATCAGCATTGAGGCAGGAGGGGCGGCTGCCAGCGCTGGTCTTTGTGTGGGCAGTGGAGCACGGTCACCTGTTAAGGAGTTTGGCATCAGCGGCTGGCTTCAAGGTGGAGTTTGTGTATGGAGCTATCAATGTGGATGAGAGGGAGCAGCTCCAGCGGGCACTTGACAGCGGTGAATTGGATGTGCTAATTGCAACCGATGTGTTTAAGGAGGGGATTGACCTGCCGAATGTCAAGGTGCTCCTCAATGCTGGTGGATTTAAGTCAAAAGTGACGACTTTACAGAAGTGTGGGAGGGTGTTGCGCCCGCACGGCGGTCAACCTGCAATCATCATAGACATCTACGATGTGGGCTCTCTCCTAACAAAGCATTCAAGGCAAAGGTTGAACACTTTGGTTAAGGAGTTTGGGGAGGGGTGTGCCCATGTCATTCCTCCTGCCCAGCTTCCAAAACTCCTTAAATCTTTAGGAAGTGGAAAGGAGGTGAAACGGGATGCCGAAGGCGAAGTTTGAGTCTCAAATCCGTCCCCTCAAATTGAAGGAGCACGGTGAGCCCTTCCTGAAGGCATTGAAAGAAGCTTACGGTCTCCCGAAGGGCTCTCCGCTCCTCATAGAGGTCAGCAAAGATGGCGTCTATCTCACCATCGGTCGGCTGTCAAAGGTCGGTGTCCCCCTCAAACCGTATCTCCGCTACGGCATCCAATTTGACAGGGATGCTGGCTTCCAACCGAAGATGAAGGTGGTGCTGGAGACACCCCTTGGTGAGGGGGATGTCCTCCCTGAGAAGGTAGTTGACATGACGGAGACGGCGTGCCTCGCCATCCTCATGTCCGCATTACCAGACCTTGTAGGAGGTGATTTGAATGAAAGCGGTATGTTTGCGGAACACTCTGGCAACGGGGATGGAGCTGCCAGTGAAGGCTGCGACGGCAGCGAAGCTCCCATTTCCGACCTTTAAAGTCTGCGCCTACTCAGACGGTCTGAGGTTAATCGGAACAGATACCACGACATTGTGGGTGTCGGTGAGAGTGCCCGCCGAGGTAACCGAAGTAGGCGAGGCAGTCCTCTCACCCACTTTATTCAAACAAGTGGTATCACTTCTGGGAAACGGAGAGGTTGAAATGGAGGTGCGGGAGGGAATGTTCGCCATTTTTGCCGAAGAAGGTGAGCATTTCCTTCCGCTCGGTGTCCCAGATTTCTTCCCACTTGAAAGGGAAAAGGAGGGGGTGCTGCATCCCCTCCAAATCCCGCCTACCGAGTTGGCAAAGGCGATAGAGTTAGTGCAGCCGTCTGCCAGCAAGGAAAAAATGAGCATTCACTCCTCGGTGGTCATCACAAAGAGGGATGGATTAGTGGACATCTTCGCAACCGACACATTCAGGATGTCGGTGATGAGCTACCAAGCTGACTATAAGGGAGTGACATGTCCCATCCCACTGCCTCAAGTCCCTCACCTGCTCACCGCCCTCTCATATCCCAATGTAAGTGTTGAAATAGAGGGAAGTCACCCACCCGTCGTCTGGGTCACCTCCCTTGACATAACACTTACCTTGCTTTGCATGTCAGGTGAGCTCGTGCCAAACCATAAGAGGGTATTGGAGATGGCAGATGAAAGGCTCAAGCCCGCATTCACGGTGGACGGCGTTGACCTCCTCAAGCGCCTGCAAAGGTTAAAGGCATGGGACAAGGAAACGAGGAACTTGACCGTGCGGGCAACTGCCGAGGGAAACTCCTTAACGATTGAACTATACGGCTTGGAGATGGGTGATTGGAGAAAGCTCGCAACCGAAAAGGTTAAAGCGGAAGTTGTAAATCCCTGCATTCTGACCTTCAACCCCGCATTCGTCTACGACACCTTGAAGGCGGTGAAACCGAAGGGGCTCATCACTGTTAAAGCAGAAGGCAAAACAGGGCAAGGTCTGGTGGAACTCTCCATTGAGGATGTGCCAAACTTGCGGCATATCTTCATGGAAAAGCTATTGGAGGTGTGAGATATGGCGGTGCTTGAGAAGTTTTTGAGGGAAGGTAAGCTCATCAAGGCAAGTGAGTTACCCGATGTCCAGATGCTCCCCCTCGGTAACATCTCAATGGATTATGTCCTCGGAGGGGGTCTCTGCAAAGGGTTAATCTATTTGGTCAGTGGTCCACCGTCCTCTGGCAAGTCATCGTTTGCGGTTGCGACGGCGCAGGCGGTGATGAATGCTGGAGGTAAGGCACTCGTTGTGGACTTGGAGCATGCATGGCTGAAACCCCGCCTCGCCAGCTGGGGGCTCTCCTCCTCTGATAACTTATACATCGCACAGGACATTCCAAACCTTGAGAGTGCATACTCCCTCGTGGTGGAGGGCATCAATGAGTTTGACCTCGTCATAGTTGACAGCATCGGTGCAATTTGCACAATTGCCGAAGAGAAGGCAACGGTCGCCGAGAGGCAGTATGCACCTGGTGTCAGGGAAGTCAACAACATGTTGAGAAAAGTTCTACCGAAACTGAAAAGTCAGGATGCCGCCGCCCTCATTTTGATTTCTCAAATTAGAGAGGTAATCGGAGGGGCTGGAGGGATACGACCTGTCGGCGGGCATGCCCTCTTACACGATGCACATGTATGGCTTGAAACGAGGATTAACAGCCAACTCATGCTTGAAAGGGACACACCCGAAGGACGGGTCAAAGAAGTCGTCGGTCTACAATTGCAGTTACATACGAGGAAGAGCAAAATCTGTCCACCTTTCAGGAGGGCGGATGTCCGCCTGATTATCAAGCCTTTCAAGTCCCTCCAGCCGCCGTGCTTTGACCCATACTTTGACGCATTCGTCTGGGGACAGGTGTGCGGATTGATTGTCAAAACTGGCAGCTGGTTTACGATAGAGTTGGACGACAAAAAGGAGAAGTTTCAGGGGTCGGAAGGCATCTACGGTCTTGACCTCCAGAGGTTGTTCCAATTGAGAGAGGCGATACGGGAGAGGGTGCTCTCATGCGAAGCGTAAAGGAGGGGTTCAAGAAAGAAGGAGAGATAGCGAGGAAGTTGGGAGGGAGGAAGACCGCCGCCTCGGGCTCACGCCTCTGTCAAAACGACCTGATTGTCGGTCATTTTAGCTTGGAGGTGAAGACGAGCAAAGGCGGTGTGTCCATCACTCCCTCCTTAATTGACAGGGTGACAAAGAGGGCACTCCGTGAAGGGAAAGTTCCAGCGATAGTCATCTCGGTCAGCGGGCACGACTGGATTGCGTTCAGGCTATCCGACCTCTCCTACGACGGGGAGCGATTCATCATTGAATGAGCGTGTCATAATCACTATTCGGGAAAGTAGTGAGACGGGGGCAGTGATGATACCAGCAAAGGTCGCATCAGAAAAAGAATGGCTGGATTTGGAAAGGGAAGTCGGTGAGCGCAACTTCGTCAATGCTGCCTTTGTAAACCTCATGTTGCAATTGAGCAAGATGCCCTCTCCAACTCTGAGGTTAACCACAATAGGAGTGTATACATGGTGTCCAGCGTGTGGTAAGGTCACGAGGAATTTCGGCGAAGAGAAGTGCCAGTGCGGGTCGGAGTTCCACCCCGCAAGGGTCGTAGTCAGAGCACCCACATGGAAGTGTGCCGCCTGCGGGCGCATCCAGAAGTTTAACCCATTCGGCGTTGCTGTGTGCGGGTGTGGTGTGCGCTCCTTCTATGCCATCGTTTTAAGGAAGATGCAGAAGCTCATCCGCACGGGCAACGAGAACGAGGTCTTCCGTGCAATCGTGGACACTCTCATGCCATATCACTCAAGAAAGGAGGTGACCCAAGGCGGTGACAAAGAGGAGGGAGCCCAGTGAGGAGGCTGTCATCCTGCTGGGCGACACTCATGTGGGTAAGTGGACACCGCACTACAACCTCAAGGTGGCAGCTTCCTCATTCTGGTATGTCAAGGACAGCGCCTTGCGCATCCTCGGGCGCTACCCTTCTATCTCAAAGATACACATTCTGCTGTTAGGTGACATAGTTGAAGGAGAGGAAGTCTACCCAGAGCAGTCACACTTCCTTGACTTTATTGACCCAGACAGGTTGAAGGAATACGGCGTCTCGGAGACTTCCACCCTCCCCACGACGCCCGCTTACCTACAAGTTGTCCTGTCAGCACAGCTGGTTGCTGCCTTCATCCGCTCCTTCACATCACACGGGTATATGGTGGAGGTAGCGGGTGTCATCGGCAATCACGGCAGGTCACAGCGGCGGTTTCACCCTCTCACCAACTACGACGCATTCGTCTATGCACTGTTACAAAAAGAGATGAGAGGGGAGAAGGGAGTGGAGCTGCACCCACTCTCCATCAGTTGGCGGTTTCAATTCCACCAACATGAGGTGCTCGGCAGGAAGATAGTGATGCTGCACAATGCTGAGTTCCGCTGCTATCAGGGCATACCTTTCTACTCAATCATCAACAAGGTGCACAGGTGGTGCGGTCAGGGGGTGCTCCCTTCGGATGTGAGCATCGTGGCGGTCGGGCACTTCCATGTCCCGTTCATCTTCTACGGTTTCCCGACGATAATTGTCAATGGAACTACCGTCACTTCGGACGACCCGTATCCGATTGTCCGCCTCGGCTTCCGCTCCTCCAACATCCAACTCATGTTAATCATCTCGGAGGAGAAGGAGCTGCCGACGGTGTATGCCCTACCGTCATTGCCAAACTGGGCAGCACCCCTCTTTGAAGGTGATGTCCATGGACTTGGAGAGGGCGCTGGAGGCTTACAGGAAAGGAAACAGCGCAAGGTGTAAGCTCATCCTGTTGAAAATAGGTGAGGAGAGGAAGCTACCTCTGCTGGACGCCTTTGAGCTCCTCGGCTGGGGCGGCTTCCTCTCCAATCCCGTTACAGCATATGGTAAGGCTTTAAAGGAGGCAATAGAGGTTCTCCGTGCGGCGGGCTTCGGACAAGGTAAAGGTGACGGTGGACAGGATAGTGAAAGGTAAGCTGGCAGTGGTCATCGTTGACGACGGCGAATCCGCCCTCCCTTATTATATTGAAGTAAAGGAAGAGGACACCGAGGAGACCCTCAAACAGCGTGCCCTCCAAATGTATGAACTCAAAAAGAGGTTTCCCCAGCTCGCCTGAAAACCCACGAAAATTAGGAAAAAGAAAGCCAACGCTGAGGCGGTTTCCTCATTAAAATTAAATCGGAGGTGAAGGAAGTGAAGTTAAAAACCTTGAGGGAGGTGAACAAGGATGGTTAGTCCGATAGGAGCATTAGTCCACTCGAGGCTCGCCCACCTCGCCCGCCGAATTGAGGAAAGGAGGGAGGAAGCGAAGTGGGCGAGGGAGTATATGGAAAGGTTGGATGTTGAGGAGTTGAAGAAGGAGTTGGAGAGGGAGATGGTGAGGTTTGGAGTAAGGGGAGAGATAGTCGTTTACGATAGGTTGCTCAAGGTTTGGTTCACTGACCACACTGAGGAGTTCCAATTGCTCCTCGGTGTGAAGTTCGGGGATGAAGAGATAGCCCTGGCGGTAGAGAGGGAGAGGTGGCGAGCGGCCCACTACAGTTACAGGATCCTACATTTAAGTTTGGGCGAGTTTGAAGGGAAATGGGACAGTTGGGAATTGTGGAACGACAAAGTGACCCCCACTGTATTTCCTATTGTGGCAACAGTTGCCTCGGCTATCATACAAGCTGGAAAGCAGATTGGAGGGCGTCGGGGTGAGGTTGACTTGATCGTTTTCGGATGGGGGAAGGACTGGGGATTGGAGCTTAGGTGGGGTGGAACGAGAGAAGGTGGGATAAGGAGAGGCGGGACGGTTTATCCACCCCTCACACCCGAAGAACTTCAGCACTTCATAACTTCGTAAACCAAGAGGTGGGGGCGGTGGTCGGGGAAAGAATGCGAGTTTACGACATCGCCAGATTCAGAGACATAGAGCACTTTGACCACCGCCCCCCTTATATTCCTTCCACCCTTCTTAAGGAGGTAGAGAGGCAAGCATCCCTCCTCCGCTCTCTTCTCCAGAGGTATCTGTCGCTGGAGGGGGAGGTCGTGTCTTCCTCCCCTGCCCTCTTGTTAAAAGAGGCAGGGATTAGGAAGGTGCACTTCCCCCTCTTGGGCGTCCGACTAGATGAAGGAAGGGAGATGGTATTGGTAGCGGAGTGGGGGTTGGGGCAAAGGAAACTGCATGGTTTGAGACTCCGCCCCGCTATGAGGATGTGGGAGGGTGGAAGGGTGGTGGGGGTGGCAATTTGGGACTGGGAAGTTGGGACGAGTGAGGCAGTTGCCTCACCCATCTCAATTGAAGCTTTTTCCCCTATTTCAATCGCCGCCCTCACCAGTATGGCGAGGGGGGCGGAGCTGTATCCCTTTGCCCCATGGTCCACCGAGCCCGTGAAGGTGTTTGACATATCCGTTGACATTGACGAGAGGGGGTGGAGGGTAACTCTCAGTTACGGTTTTATGCAAAAGGGTTACCCTCGCCTCATGAAGAAAATCATATTCAGCAAGAATGGCGCTCTCGTGTCACCCAGAAAGGTTTATTCCTTCTTTGACGAGGTGGAGGCGCAAGCCGCCCTCCAACGACTTGAACAATTTGAGCCTTTATAAAGCGCCTCAAGAGGTGAAAGAAGGAGTGGGGGAGCGGCTGAAGGCGTGCGACTTGTTCAGCTACGAGCTCTTTGAGAGTTATCACCTTCCCTACATCCCTTCCGTCCTCCATGGGGAGGTAGAGAGGCAGGCACCCCTCCTTGTCTCTCTTCTTGAAAGGTATTCATTGGAGGGGGAGGTTGTCCCTTTGCCCTCTCCCCTCTTTGTTGTGGAGGCAAGGATTAAGAGGGTGCACTATCCCCTCTGGGGCGTTCGGCTGGATGAAGGGTGGGAGGTTGCACTGGTGGCGGAGTGGACGGTCGGGGAGCAAAAGCTACATGGATTGAAGTTTCGCCCCGCCGTCCGAGTGTGGGGGGAGAGGGGAATAAGGAGAATGGCAATCTGGAACGGTCGCCTCGGGGTGGGTGAGATAGTCATCTCTCCTATCTGCATCCGAGCATTTCCGACTTTCGCTTTGGCAGTGGCGATGGCAAGGGCGAGGAGGGCTGACCTAAACCTCTTCATCCCGTGGTCACCAGAGGTGGTAAGAGTATTTGACATACTCATTGACATCAACGAGAGGGGGTGGAGGGTAACTCTCAGTTACGGGTTCAAACATAGGGGCTGCCTGCACACCATGAAGAAGATTATGTTCAGCAGGGATGGGTCGCTCCCCAGGGAAGGGAGATTGAAAGGCTTCTTTGATGAGGTGGAGGCGCAGGCTGCCCTCCACCAACTTGAGACATTGCGAGGTGAGCTCTGATGCAGAAACAGGAAGCTGTAGAGTTGACGAAAGCACGCCTCTCCCTTGCCTGGGAGAGGTTGCGGAGAGCCGTCCAAGAGGCTGCTAACTACCAAAAGAGGTGACAAGGATGCGAGAAGTTGAGGTAATGAAACAAAGGATTCTTGCCGCACACAGGAGGTTAGAGGAATCCGCTCGGCGGGCGGCTGCATATCAAAGAAAGTATCAACGACCCCTCCCTACCGTCTACAAAGAAGGCTTCCACAAGAGGGACGGGATGACAGACAAGGTGATAGTGACCACCGAGGTGTTTCAGAGCACAAACTACCCTCACGAGGTGTATGAGGTTTGGGATAGGTATGAGAGGGACGCCCCAGACGGGGTGTTCGTCTGCATCATAGTCTTCCTCCACGGCACGGGTGAGTTGCACGGTGCGAGGTGCTTCGCATCCAGTAAGTGGCTGGATGCCGAAACCCCAAAAGAAATGGCAGAGGCGATAAGCGAGATGTGCGAACCGAAACTCACCGAACTCCTCATAACCCTCATGGAGAGCGCCGCAGCTGAGTTTGACAACTGGGTAAGGGAAATGGAGCGGGCAGCCCTCTTAAGGTTAGAACAGCACAAGGATTTGATTGAGAGATGGGAGGCGGAGCTGGCGGTAGAGGAACTCGTAAAATAGACCGAAAAACAAGCCAACGCTGAGGGCTTTTCCTCTTAAAATTAAATCGGAGGTGATAGAAATGCGGAAAATTGAAATTTTATGTGAAATAGGAGAGGAGGGATGGGAGGCACGTCTCCTCTCCTCTTCCCCCAGCGTAGAACCGAAAGGCAAGTATGCTCGCTTGCTCATTCTTACTGTGGAGGGGAGGTGGATAAGAAAGCTGGATGTCTACAGTTGGGAGAAGGGGAGGTGGCAGTGGGAGAACGGGGGAGGGGATTGGGAGGCGTGGGTGTTGGACGAAGTGGGGGAGGGGTGTTGGCAGGTGGTTGAGGAAATACTAGGAGAAATGGGGTTGGAGTGTCCCCCACCGTCGCCGTCACCCGATTTGGACGAGTTGACGGAGGCGGATAGGTGGTGGAAGGAGAGGTGAAGATGAGATACAGCGAGCTGGTGGAAGAAGGGCGGGGAGCTCATCCTGCACTATGGCACCCCGAGCAGAATGGTAGAGGTGCGTGTTGCTCCTCCCGATGGAGGAGCTCAACTCGCTCCTTTTGGGGGGATAACGAATGATGTGCTATCCTTGCTATTTTGACCAAAGGAGGGCATGCCGCCCTCTCCTTGAGAATGTTTCCAGAGTGGAGGAGGCGGTGAGGATGTGCGAAGGGGTGAAGGAGCGAGTGAAGGAGCTGCTGGAGAGGTTTGGTCTTGACTACCCCATTTGCTCTCAACTGCCCCCGTTCCACATCATAGGAACTCCAAACGACAAATGCTTACATCTCCTCCCGCTCCTCTCCGTTGAGGAGGAGTATGGGAGGGGACTTGGCATATTCGCCCTCGGCAGGTGTCGGCGGGAAGGGATGACAAGACAGCCCTTCCGCATCGTCGTCAGGTGGTATGACCGCCTCCGAGGGCGAATAAAGGCGTTTCCAGAAATTCTATCCTTCACCCAACCGACTGCTGATGTTGTGGTGAAGGAGATATTCCCCCCAGCAGTCATTGGATACTTCGCCGCCCGCAGGAGGGGTGCAATCCCCGTCCCACTGGAAGGAAGTTTGACACCCTCTCCTAAGGTGAGAGACGGGGCTAAGATATTCAACCTCCTTTACAGCCGCTGTGGGGTTTCCCTCTGCTATGGAATCAAACATCCGAAGATTGCTTTGTTGCCAGAAATAGTAGTAGGGCGTGACGGTGAGGTAGTTGTCACGCCCGAGGAGCTGGAAAACTACTTTGAGGAAGCGGAGGCGGAGATTGCCCTTCGCCTCTTGGAGCTGTAGTAACTTTTAAGGTTGCCGCCAAGTTGGAACTCCTTAACGAGGGTTTTTTGGGTGAGGTAAATGGAGAGGCGGTTATGGCTACCTGACACCTCAAGTGGGCACTTTCTCTCAAACAAGATTGAGGAAATAGAGAACATGCTATCCGCCTGCGAGCAAGGGTTACCCTTTGTGAGGCGCACCCTCCACTGTCTCGGCGTAGGGGGAAAGGTTTACCTGTATAGGGAGACACCCATCCACGAGGAGTTTTGGTTCGGTGAGAGGACGCTTCTACCCCTTTTGGTATTAGAGCAAGAGGGGTGGAGCTTCGCAATCTCGGCGGTCTCCCTCTGCTACATCAACCCAGATGAGTATTACAGCCGAGATTTTATCTACTACCCGCACCCGAGGCTCGTGCCGCTTTGCGAGTTTCACATGACACTTGTGTATTATGAGGAGGGGAAGGCATACCTCGGATATCCACCACCTCACATACCCGTCTCTCAGCCTGAAGTCCTTGTGAAAGAGGTGTTTCCCGCAGCCGCAGCTGCCGTCACAGCTGCTAAGGAGAGAGGTGCAGACCCCTCCTCAAAGCATCCAGACCCCGAAAGTCCAGTTAAGGTATTTGACATCGTGGTCAAAGTTGGAGGGGGAGTAACTCTCAGTTACGGGTATCGGTGGAAGGGCATTTACCGTGCCGAGCCCATAGAAGTCAAGTTAGGGGAAAGGATTGCCACAAAGGGAGAGTTGGCAGAGAGGTTGGAGGGAGTGGAAGCCCGCCTTGCCGTCCACCTCCTCTCTCTTTGACATAATGGATAAAAGTTCAAACCTTGTTGTCGGCGCTGCTCACTTGGCAAGTGTTATCTTGTTTTGATAGGATAACACCCGCCAAGGTGCGTTACACTATGTGACGGAGGGAGGTTCGGATGAGGAAAGTGTTCCTAATGTCAGCTGAGGGGCTGGTCACCTTCGGTATGTGCGTTTTCCTTTGCGGTGTCCACCTACTCCTCCTGCCACTCATAATAGTAGTATTGATATGGGGGCGGAGAGGGTTTGACGCTGAGCATCAAGGTGCTGGTGGCAAGCACCTTCAAACAATAAATGCCTAATCAATTAGATTTGGTTACCCGAAAGAGGGGTGACCCGCCCTGCCGATGCTCGCTGGTGGCGTCGGATAGGGGTGTCAGATGAGCCAGCTGCGTGACGGTGAGCGCCCGCATAGCCGTCACTAAGCTCCGTGTGGGCTGTCCCGCTCGGCATCCCGCTCGTCGGAGGTCGGGCGGGGAGTAAAAAAGGCGAGCTAAGCTTGTAGATGCCAGCGCTGAGGGCTCAGCGGACGCGGGTTCAACTCCCGCCGCCTCCACCAATTACGCTATATTTGTAATTAGGAGGGATGAGGACATGCCAGTCGGCGTCGTCAGGACTAAGAGGGATGAGAAGCTTTGGGAGCGGGCGAAGGAGATAGTCAGGCAACAGTATAAACTTTCGGAGAAGCACGGCGCCGACTTTTGGAGGCGTGTCATGGGCATCTTCCTCCGCATGAAGGGCAAGAAGGTGGGTGTCCTCTTGAAGTAGCCCCTTTTTGGGAAATGTTATTGTTGAAGCAGAGGTTTGCTGGGTATCCGAGGGAGTTGAGGGTCGTCCACACGAGACGGGGGAGTTACCTCCGCCACCAAGTGGTTTCCATAAGGACGGATGCACCAATAAACATGCCCGACCTCGTTAAGAGGACTATGGATGAGGCGAGGAAGGAACCGCCGCCCGCCGAAGCACCAGTGGAACCAGAAGCAATTAAGGTCGGACCCCTCTTCGCTGGGACACCGAAACCTTCGGAAGAGGAGAGGTTTGTTCTATCGTTCTTGTTCGGCTCGCCGAGTGGTTTGACTGAAAGTTGGAGCACCCTCCGCAAAATCTTCAGCGATTTGTCCTTTTCGGTGAGAGCTGCAGTGGAGGGGGCACCGTCCTTGTTTGAGAGGGAAGGAAACCTCTCCGTCAATCCGCACCCAGAGGGGAGTGAAGTATCATACCCCGCAACGGGGAGACCGACTGGCAGCCCGCTTGGTTGGTATCTCGCCGCCCGTGCATTTGAAGAGTTACAAAACAACGAGGAGGTCACTCGGTGGCTCGCAAGGCACTACTTCCGAAAGGGAGGACCGCTCGCCATTGCAGGTGAAGTCCTCAAACTGTCCTCTGCAAAACCGAAGGATATGGGTGAGCTGTTCAGGATGCTCGGCAATGCACACAATGTCCTCAAACCAGTTTGGTCAGTAGCACCGTCGTCAGTGGAGGAGGGTCTCGCCCGCATCGCTACCTGCTACTCCCTCCTGAAGTGGGTTGCTGACAATGCACCCGTCGGTGAGGGAAAGGAGGGGGTTGAGTTCTTCCTCTACTCCCCTACTGAGGCAATGTTCGGTGAGGAGACGCCGACCGTCTTGGATGTGATTAAATGGGCATGTAACCAGATAGCGGAGACGGGGCGCTGGTTTGGTCTGCAGAAAAATGAGAGGTTGCAAGCCCTCGCCCTTGACATCGCAGGTTTGAAATTACCTAAAAGAGATGCACCCGACAGCGAATGGATTGCCCTCTGTGAGAGGTTACCAAAACTCCTTAACCACCCTTGGGTGGACACCTTCAGGAGGGCGCTGGCGGTGACCGAATGGGCAACCCTCTTTGACCTATTAACAGAAAGGAGGGAAAACCAAAGAGAGGAGAGTTTGAGACAGATAGTCCTCGGTGCGCTCCGCAAAGCAGCCTCCACCGCCGACCTCCGAGAAGCAATCAGCAGGTTACCCTCCACCCCAATGTTCTTAGAAGAAAAGAGCCAGAGGGAGGTGGCGGAGAGTGTGTTCGGTCGTGCGAGGACGCTTGGTGAATGGTTGGAAAGGACGCAAAACAGAAAGATGGCTGAGTGGGCGCTTCGGGAGGCAATCTCACTCCTCGGCATCTTCTCAGTCGCTCATACCCTGAAGTGGGATTAATTCCCACCCTGTTTTCGCCAGAAAAGGTATAAGTTCCCCGAATTCCGACTTTCAAGCGGGAAGCCGTCCCACCATCCAACGCTGAGGTGTATCTCCTTAAATAATTTTATTTGGAGGTGATAGAAATGCAGGGTGATGATAAATACTGGGAAGTAAGCAAGGGTAAGGTTGGTGAGGTCGTCACCCTCACCGCTGTTGCCTTGCAGGTGAGGGTGACGGTGTTGTGGAGAGGTGGGGTTGGGTTAGGAAAGAGTTCAACCGTGAAGGTATTGGCGAGAGGAATGGGACTGGAATCTTTAGTGGTGTTCGGACAAAGATTAGAGCCCGTTGATGTCCTCGGTCTCCCCTTCATAGAAGAGGGGGAGACCAAGTATGCGGCCCCCTGGTGGATAAGAAAGGCACGCCGCTCCCCCACCTTACTGTTCATTGACGAGATGGACAAGGCGGGGGAGGATGTCAGGCGTGCCTTGTTGGAAGTTTTATTGTCCTGGACGCTCGGGGGCGTGCCCTTCCACCCCCGCACCGTCATTATAGGGGCATTCAACCCCCCAGAGTGCGGGGGTAGGTGGGAGTTGTCTGAGGATGTGGTCAATCGTTGCGTCTTACTATCGTTTCCACTTGATGTTGAGGGG
>Ga0105163_1000432_pt1 | contig 25121 bp, 26 predicted proteins | sample JNZ110809AmetaG_FD_81531 | JGI IMG/M metagenome (GOLD analysis project Ga0105163, IMG submission 81531) | Hot spring microbial communities from Jinze hot spring, China to study Microbial Dark Matter (Phase II) - JNZ 110809A | ecosystem: Environmental > Aquatic > Thermal springs > Hot (42-90C) >... | reverse complement strand
CGCGAATACTACCTATGCTGCAACTCATGCGCAGAACTCTTCGACCAAAAAGCCTCGCTGGGATACACTCCATAGGATTATATCAGCAAATTCCATTTATATCATGTAGCGGGGGGTGGACTTGAACCACCGATCTCCGGGTTATGAGCCCGGCGGGTTAACCTGGCTACCCTACCCCGCTATGGGCGGGTTACACCGGCTTGCTGTGGAGGCGTGGGTTTGCTGGGCCGGTATACCCGAGGGTAAAAAACCAAAAGCTACATTTAAGCCTATGGCGGGCTTTGGCCGGTTATATGAGCCTCTCTTCAAAGCTCGCAAGTTCATCGAAAATTTTCTTATGTTCACTTATTTCTTTATGAGCAAACCGCCGCAATACCTCTTCACTTAACGAAACAATTCTGACTTTCTCCATTTTTACAGCGTTTGCTAAGCGCAGCGCTATGGCTTCCAAATTATGGGCAAATCTTTGTTGGGTTAGGTGGTTTGGCGTGGTCTGCGGAGTTTACCGAGGCCTGCGGGCTCGAGGTTGAAGACGATGGTTTTCAGGACCATCATTTCCTCGATGCTGTAGCCGATTCCTTCCCGTCCTATGCCCGAGTCTTTGACGCCGCCGAAGGGGAAGAACCCGACGCCGTGTCGTGGAAAATCGTTTATCGTTACTTCGCCGACGGTCAAGGCCTTGGCTACTTTCCACATTCTGTAGAAGTTGTTGGTGAAGACTGCTGCGTCTAAGCCATAGCGGGAGCGAGAGGCGATGGAGAGGGCTTCGGCCTCGCTTTTGACGGTCATTATTGGCACGACGGGCCCGAAGGTCTCCTCCCAAACTATGGGCGCTTGCTCGGGTACGTTTGTCAAAACTGTTGGCTGATGGTAAGCGTTGTCCACTTCTCCACCGTAGGCGAGTGTGGCACCTTTTTCAATGGACTGTTTCACCAGCGTGTTCACTCTTTTCGCCGCCGAGGAGCTGACAAGTGGGCCCAGCCGTGTGGACATGTCGCGCGGGTCACCCATCCTCCATGCCTCAACATTCTGCAACACCTTTTCGACAAATTCGTCTGCCACCTGTTCCTGTACAAGAACAATGCTCACCGCGTCGCATCTCTGTCCCGCGTTGCGGAGGGCGCCGTCCACACATTTCCTCGCGGCTAAATCGATGTCGGCGTCGTCCAATACAATTGCGTAGCCTTTTCCGCCCAGCTCGAGATGCAGCCTTTTGTTGACAGCGTTTCGCGCAATCTCCTTCCCCACTTCGGTGCTTCCCGTGAAGCTTATCATACCAACGTCGGGGTGACTCGCCAGAGCCGCACCAACCTCGCCAGAGCCTGTGACAACGTTCAACACACCGTCGGGAAGTCCGGCAAGCTGCAGCACACGAGCAAAGAGAAGCAAGGATATTGGTGTCGCGCTTGCGGGCTTGGCTACAACCGAGTTCGCGCCCAATACTGCGGGAATAATCTTGGCTGCTGGGATGAAGAGTGGGTAGTTGAAGGGGCCGATTGCGCCGACTACGCCGATGGGCTCACGGAGAACAACCGCTATCTTTCCCACGGTGTCGGGTGACCAGTCGCCGGGAATGTATTCGCCGCTTATCTTCCGAGCATCCTCCATTGAGAGCTCAAGCCGTTCCACGACCGCGTTTACTTCGCCAGGCGAGTCAGCCAAGGGTCTTCCCATTTCATGGGTGATGACTGAGGCGATTTCCTCTGCATGGTTTTTTAATATCTGTGCGGCTTCCTCCATTATCTCGACGCGGTCGATTGCCGCGAGCGAGCGTATTTTGTGCTGGTTTTCCTTCGCTGCTTTAACAGCCTCCGCAACCTCGGCTGCTCCGCACCTCTGAACTCTGGCAACAACCGTGCCGTCTATCGGTGTGACGACGTTGAAAGATGGCTTATCTTTGGAAACATGCCACGAGCCGCCTACAAAGCTGCCGAAGACAGGTACGCCATCCTCATCCTGTGTGAAGAGGTCTGAGAAAATTCTGCTAAGCGAGATGCCCATGTTTTTTATAATGTGTTTCTGATGTATATAATTATCCTTTGACCACGCCTATTGGGACGAGTCTCGCGACCTTTGTCCCTATCCCGACCTGGTGGCTGACCTCTACCACTTCGTCGACTGATTTGTATGCGGCGTCAACTTCCTCCACGACGGTTTCCATGCTGTCGCCTTTGACGTAGATGCCTCGGCTCTCGAGCTCACGGAGGACCTGGTCTCCGCGGTATCGTCTCTTTGCTCCGCTTCTGCTCATCTCTCTTCCCGCGCCGTGGGCTGTGCTTCCGAAGCTGAGTGTCATGGCTTTCTCGTTGCCTAGGAGAACCCAGCTCGCTGTGCCCATGGAGCCTGGGATGAGAACTGGCTGACCTATTTCGCGGTAGACCTGCGGGATGAGCGGATGTCCTGCTGGGAAGCTGCGTGTCGCGCCCTTGCGGTGGACGAAGACGTCTATATCGCTTCCGTCTACCTTGTGTTTCTCGAGTTTAACGATGTTGTGGCAGACATCGTAGACAATCTGCATCCCCATGTCGTCGGCCGAACGTTTGAAGACCTGTTCAAAGCTCTGCCTAACCCAGTGGCTTATTGCTTGTCTGTTGGCGAAGGCGAAGTTGACCGCGCATCCGAAGGCTTTGAGATACTGTGTTGCCTCGGGGCTGCTGGCTGGTGTGCAGGCCAGTTCCCTGTCAGGCAGTCTTAGGTTATACTTGGCGACAGCTCTCTCCATGATTCTGAGAAAGTCGCTGCATATCTGATGGCCGTATCCCCTGCTTCCACAGTGTATCAACACCGTTATCTGGCCCTCCTGTGTTATGCCCATGGCTTTGGCTGCTCGTGGGTCGTAGATTTTGTCGACGCGCTGTATCTCGAGGAAGTGGTTGCCGCTTCCAAGCGTTCCTATCTGCGATTCTCCGCGTGCCTTGGCTTCTCTCGAGACTATGGAGGGGTCTGGGTCGGGGATGTTTCCCGTTTTGTAGCTGGGGTAGCGGCCCTCCTCCTCCATCTTCCTGAAGTCATCGGCCCAGCCTAGACCATATTTCTCGATGACGTAGCGAGCGCCCTCCAAAGCCACCCTATCCAAGTCAGAGTGGGTGACGACGAAATCTCTACGCCGCGAACCAAGACCAGCGGGAACATTTCTGAAAACTGTGTTAACCAGCTCCACTATCCTAGGCCGCACCTCGCCTATGGTGAGGTCTGTTACCATCAGTCGGACACCGCAGTTGGATACTACGAATCCGTTGGCGATGAAGTTATGGCTTTCATGGTCTACTGTGAAGTCATATACCTCCTCCTCTGCCTCTATCTCCTCTATCTTCTCAATCCTATCCCATATTATGTCGCCATGCATGTGTTCATTCACCCATTTTTCAAATTCTGGAAGGCTTCTTGGGACTCGGGGGCCTGTTTTTCTACCTTCGTAGAGTGAACGTTCTATGAACCTCCCATTTATATGTTCTGATTTCAACGCTTCAATTATCTCCTGTTTTTGTGCTCCGTTGCTATGTAGAATTACTGCTAGTTCCTGAGCCTTTCTACGTTCCTCTACAATTTTCTGCTTCAAACTTATCCATACAACTGCAGCCAACGCTAGCCGTCTCCTAGCTGGGTTATACTCGTATCCTACTCTGCTCCATAGAGTCTTGAGGTTCTCAGGTTTCTCAGATATTAGTAGCCGCAACCTTATTGAATCTCCTTCTATAACAGTGTTTATGCCGGTTGTCTCTACGCCAATCTCCTGTAACAACATGCCTATCTCGTTTAGGAATTTTCTTCCATTCTCTTCAAGCTCAATCGTCTTGGTTAGAGTTAGCTGCGGAATGGTGAAGTTGTACCCATTTATTGTCTGGGGTTTGTTAAGCTCGGCGCCGAAGAGACCTGCTAGGTAGAGTCGTTTCATCCATTTGGGTAGGTTGAAGAGCCAGTTTGGAACTAGGTATTCAGTGTCTTTTTTCTTCCCCTTTGGAGCGCCTAGGTATTGGAGGAGTGCTGTAAAGCTCCTTGCGTTGACTCTGACAGAGTTTTCCTGACCTTCGGTTGTTTTTCCTCCAATGATTGTTTTTCTTCTCCTAGTGTATATCTTTGATGGTTTGTAGCCTATCTTCTCTATGTCTCGCCGTATGTATTCAAGGCCCTCTATACTTCCGTAGAATACTGTTGACTTCCCGTCGAAGGCACCGTCTCCCGTAAAGTAACCCAATAGACGGATTAGGTAGGGTAGTTTCGGGTTTCTAGAAGTCAACGGAAGTAGGCCACGTTTCCTGAGTTCGGCTGCAACTGTATTAGGTAATGTTTTTCCGTCTAATATCGTAATTTCTGCAGGTGTTTCGTAGGGTAGGCCTTCGAATGGATGTAGAGCTACATAATCACCTACCTTAAGCCTATGCGCCTCCAGCATTCCCTTCTTGGTTAATATTGGATGGTCAGCCGTAGCTTTTAGTGTGAATCCAGACTCTGTCGTTATCTTAAGAAGTCTCTTTTCCTCCTTCTTAAATATCAAGTCGATCCCAGCATCTGTTGCTTTAGCGTCGTGTATGGCGACAATTCTCTCTAGCCCTTCAAACTTTTCTATTGGTTTTGTATAGCCCAGCTCTGTGAGGATGGGGGTCCCACCAGGGAGGCAGTTTATGTCATATCCTACTCCGCCGGGTGAGATGACGCCCTCGGTAGCATCCATGGCTGCGACGCCGCCTATTGGGAAACCATATCCTTCATGCGCGTCTGGGAGAACTGTCATCTGCTTCACTATGCCGGGGAGTGTGGAGACGTTCACGGCTTGTTCTAGTGTTCTGTCGGTTTTCATTTTTTCGAGAAGTTTCTCAGAGGCGTAGACGATGACGGGGACGCGCATGTCTTTTCGGTATGTTTGGGGGATGCGCCATGTGTTGTTGCCTATTTTCTCGAGAGTAGGTGCCATAGAAACCACCTGTATTCATGTATTCGATTAGTTGGATTTAAACGCTCTTTAGCAGTGCCTCGAGAGAGATGTTTTCGCTGCTGAGGTAGGATGCGATGATGTCGGGGTTCGGGTCCTTGAGAGCGTGTCCGGTCGCGACGCAGACAACTGTCTCGGAGCCGTCGAGTTCACCGCTTTCAACAAGCTTCTTGACACCTGCGAGCGAGGCTGCTGAAGCTGGCTCGACACCTATTCCCACTGCTGACGCGAGGACACGCTGAGCCTCGAGTATCAGCTGGTCGCTTACTTTCTCCGCGAGGCCCTCCGACTCTTTCATCGCTTTGAGGGCCTTTGTCCAGTTGACGGGCCGGCCTATCCTGATGGCTGACGCGATGGTTGAGGGCTTCTCCACGGGCCGCAGCACGTTGTCGCCTCTTTTCACCATGTCGACGAAGGGAGATGCGCCCTCCGCCTGCACGGCTATCAGACGCGGCGGCGTGTTGACCAGCTCAAGTTTCTGCAATTCTTTGAAGCCTTTCCAGATGGCTGAGATGTTTCCGCAGTTGCCTACGGGGACGGAGAGGTGGAACGGGGTGTCGCCGAGGTCGCTCCAAAGCTCGTATGCAAGGGTTTTCTGTCCCTCGATGCGCCAAGGGTTGACAGAGTTGAGCAGATAAGCCTCTGAGCCGAGTGCGGCTGAAATCACGGTGCTCAAAGCCTTGTCAAACCCCTCAGGTATCTGAACGGTCTGTGCACCATGTAGAATGGTTTGGAAAATTTTTCCAGCGGCTATGCCTGTTTTTGGAACCACGACTACTGCTTTCAGACCAGCTGCTGCAGCGTAAGCCGCCATCGAGGATGATGTATTGCCTGTTGAGGCGCATACGACGACGCGTTTACGGAGCTCAACTGCTTTGGAGACGGCGACGCTCATGCCTCGGTCCTTGAAGCTCCCCGTCGGGTTCATTCCCTCAAACTTGACGTAGAGCTTTTTCACACCCGCCCACCTCGCCGCGGCAGACGCCTCATACAACGGTGTGCCGCCCTCTCTGAGCGAGACAACAGCTTTGTCAACGGGAAGAACCTCGCGATAGCGCCACATCGTCTGTTCTCTTCCACTCCAAAGAGCTGCAACAGCTCTTCCATCCATTTCCTCGAGACTTGGTAGCACAACCTCGAGAAGAGAACCGCATTTGGGGCATGTGTAGACTATTTCGTCACCGCCCCATTCGGAGCCGCATGATATGCATCTTAGATAGGGTGGCTTCAAGGCCGGTTTCAGTAGATTAGTATTAGCACCGCACCGATGACGAGGAGAGCGGTGAAGAAAACTGTCAACGTGCCTATGACGGGTATGGAGGCCAACGGGGTTGTGGAAAGGTTGTAAGCTATTATAGCGGAGCCTATGAGAAGCAGTCCAGCCACCGTCTTAATCACCAGCCTAAGAACATTCCTCGCGGAAACCAAACTCCACCTCTCAATTAACAGCATCATCGCTATATAATCTCGTCGCTCAGCCACAGCCCTAACCACTGAAGTAGCAGAAAATAGATATAAGCAGACGTAGGCTGAATCTCGGTAGAATGCGCTCAACGATTCTATTCATAATGGTTTTTCTACTCCTCGTCTCCGCATATGGCGCTGAACCTATTCCGCCCGGGACACCTTTTGGCACGGTTTATGTGCGTGTAACTGACTGCATCACGGGTGCGCCTATTCAGGGCGCCTCCGTCAACCTCGACAACCCAACCCATCGAACAGACGGATTAACCAACTCCACGGGATATGCGTCTATCGAGGCCTTTGCATGGTTTTACACGTATTACGTGACTGCTTCGGGTTACCGTGTAGACGCTGGGGAGAGAAGGTTTTCGCTCGGTGAGGTGTTTAATGTGTGTCTGGTGCCTGAGGCCGCTGGTTTCTGGCGTGTGGTGGCTGATGTTCTCGCTTGGCAGGGTGACATCCATGCTGGCGGAAGCGGCTGGGCGATAATTAGGCTGAAAAACCTTGAGGCGGGTGTGTTCAACATCACAGAGTTCCAAATATGGGTGGCCGGATACGACGGCCCCGCCATAACATACACGGTTCCAAAAGGGGTTATTTTAGACAGGCTTGTCGAACGCAGTTTCAACATCTCCGTCAATCCTCGTCCAGAAGTTCCGACGGGCAGGCTGAAAGCGGAGCTTCGGTTCAGAGCGGTATTCACAGGAGCCGATGGCAGAAGCATAGGGCCTCTGACCGTTTCCACCGACCTCGACTATGTGATGATAGCGCCTTACAGAAGCTTCAGGATACAGGTGATGGATAAATGGGGCCAGAACCCTGTGCCCGGAGCCGTGGTCGAATTCATTCCCACGCTCCCCAACGTCGAAGGCTCCTTCACCTACCAAGCAGATGAAAACGGATACATCGATGTCAAAAGGGTTAACGACGGAGCCTACCTCACACGCATCAAATACCTCTCACCCTATGATGAAAAAGTATACCTCGTAGCTCAGCAATACACAATCCTCATAGACCTCGTCAAGCAACCCTTTCTAAGGTCTTCTCTCTATGAGGTGCATGTGGATGTTAGAGACCTCGGCAACAGGCCTTTGGAGACGGATGTTTACTTGAACAGTGTCAGAGCTTTTTCGGAGAATGGTTTAGCGAGGTTTGTCAACGTGCCGCAGGGAATGTACAGTGTCTCGGTGCGGTGGATGGATGTTGAAGTATACACGTCGCAGATACGTGTTGAGGAGCCCCTGGTAATCAATAAACCAGGGGCACAGCTTCAAGCAACCGTGGACGTCGGCGACATCGGCGTCAAGCTAGAGACTCTCGAAGGTAAACAGGTTAACATCCCTGTAAAGATTCTGTTAACTCCGCGGAACCGTTTGGCTGAAAATGTTTCATCAACCGTTTTCGAGAGGCTTCCGCGAGGGGAATATGCGGTCAAGGTGCAGGCGTATGATTTTTACAGGGAAAGATATGTTGACGTGGGTGAAGGGGTTTTTGCTCTCCCTCGTGACCATGGACAGCATGTCATACGGGTGAACATATTTGACGTGGTGGTCGAGCTGGTGGATAAACAAGGCCGTCACGTAGATGCGGAGTTGACGATTGAGGGAAAGCCGGTGACGCTTCGCGGAGGAAAGGCCACACTCACCAGCCTCACGCCGGGACCCTACAGGTTTAAAGCATCTTGGAACGGCTACACAGTCCTTGACATCATGGCCGAGCCGAGGCCGGGTGAGACGCTGAAGCTGACGGCGGAGATATACAAAATGCGTCTCAGAGTTCTTGGAGTCGATGACCAGCCCTTGATGAAAGCCTCCGCCATACTTTGGCAGGGCCAATCACCTGAGCAGCAGACGGTTGTGAACGGGTCGACGGTCTTCGACCAAGTGCCGGCGGGAACACATCAGCTAACCATATTTCTCGAAGATGTGGCCGTTTTCAACGGCACTGTGGAAACCGGTGAAGAGGTAAGCGTCGTTGTAGAAGCTGGATGGGTTGAGCTGTTTTTCCATGACCATAACGGGGCGCCGATAAGCGGTGTAGAAGTTGTGGCTGCCGGCTTTGATGCGCAGAAAACAGGTGCGGACGGTGTAGCGAGGCTGGGCCAGAGGCCCCTGGGCTCCTACGGATTCACAGCACGTTACCGTGGATTCACAGTTTTCGAGGGCGTGGCAAAGGCGGGGAACAGAACCGAGTTTACGCTGCCCCTCTACAGCCTGAAAGCAACCGTTGTCAACGAGCTCGACACACCCATAGAAGCATCCATCACGCTCACACGGGGAGATGTCTCACTGGGAACCTTCACCGGCTCCGAAGCAGCCTACTACCTGCTTCCGCCAGGGCCCTATGTCCTTAAAGCGTCAGTCGGAACCAAACAGGCCGTGCAACAGGTTAACCTTCTCTCCGATGGACAGGTTTATGTCATCAAGGTCCCGGTCACGCTTGTGCTAGGTAACATAGCCCTGTCCTCATCCGACCTCTTGACAATCCTTATGCCGATAGCGGTTGCCGTGGTAGCCGTGGCCTCCATAGCTGGTTTACGAAAGGCAGCGGGGCAGAGAAGGAAGAGAGCCAAGGGGATGGTGTAATGTTGTCGACCGAAATAGAGTTTTTGATGGTCTTGGTCACGCTTATTTTGACGATTGTTCTTACATGGATGGTTTACGGCATAGCGCGGGAGCTAAACCTAGGGATTTTCAGACGCTTCTTTAAACTCTTAATAGCCGCCGCAGCCGTCTCGGTTGCGGGGAGGGGGATAGTCCTGCTGCAGCTAAGCGGCCGAATATCGGGTATACCGCAGGGCATAGACCTTGTATCGGGTCTTGTTTTCTTCATTTTCTTGACGGCCGCTTTCTGGGTTCTTCTCCGCGACTGGCGGAGAATATCCCTGACACAGCCTGTTAAAAGGGGTGGGGGAGATGGAGGTAAGCGTCGAATGGATACTTGAGGCTATTCTTGGCAAAACGGGGTCGATAATCTTCACAGGCCCCAACGGCGTCGGCAAAACTCTTCTATCCATACAGGCTGTCGAAGCGGCTTTGTCCAAGAACAGGAAAACAGTATACGCCCTAACCACCATGTCGCCTCAAACCTTCCTCGAACTAGCCAAATCCATCGGCGCCGAGTTCGACAACCACCTCGAAGAAGGGAGACTCGTTCTAGTGGATTGCCACACCCGCGGCGAGAACACATATCCAGCAAAATACAGCATAAGCCCCGAGGCAAGCCTCCTAGAGATACGGCAGACCTTCCTCGAGGCAGCCGACTACTCGTCAAACTATTTCCTCGTCATAGACGACCTGAGCACACTTCTCGCCTACATTCCTTCGGAGAATGCTTTCAAGTTCTACCAAGCAGTCGCATCAGATGTGAGGAGAAACGGTGGTACATGCGTCGCGATAATCGTCCCAGACATATTGGAGCAGAAGCTCACCAACCTTCTCTACAGTTTATCGGATGGTGTAGTGGAGATGATGATGGAGGAAATGGGAGGTAATCTGAGGCGCTTTTTGCGGATAAGGTTTCTACGAGGTGTGCGGCATCCTACAGAGTGGAGCGAATACGTCATCGGGCTACATGGCATAGAGCTTCTACCCTAGAGCGGCTGGTATTTATTCGGGTTTTGGTGGGTTTTCATAAGGGGCCGTGGTCCAGCTTGGTCTAAGATGCGCGGCTTGGGCCCGCGAGGTCGTGGGTTCAAATCCCACCGGCCCCACATGAGGGTTATGGGTTTTCGACGTGTTTTCCGTATCCAAGCATGGTGATGTATCTGCGCGGGTTTATGGGTGAACGGTTCTTGGCCGACTCGAGGACGCATTCGGCGAGAAGCGTGGCTTTGAGGCCGTCGTATGCGGTGACAGCTGGCTCGATATGGTTTTTCACGGATTCGATGAAGTGCTTCAACTCGTTGCGGAGGGGCTCCGAGGTTTTCAGGTGGGGGATGATTGTTTGCTCAGCTTTCTCCACCACAACCTCTTGCTCGATAAACTTCACAGACACCACGCCATTTTCTCCTGTTATGTGCATCTCGCGTTTCTTCCTCGGGGTCAGCCAATTGGCTTCAAGCAGGGCGCTGCGCCCCTCACCATATGAGAGAAAGATTTGGGCATGGTCTTCGTAGCTGTGGCGCAGCCGTCCACACATCGCGTAAACCTCATCGGGAAGTGTTCGGAAAATCCATGTAACAAGGTCGAGGTCATGTATGGCGGTGTCCTTGACCACTCCCGTGTCACCAATCCTCTCGGGCCACCATCCTATTCTTCTGCCATAGAAGAGAAGCACTTCACCAACCTCTTTATCCTCAATCAAGTGTCGCGCATACTGGACGGCGGGGTTAAACCTTTCAATGAAGCCGACCATCACAACCCTGCCCGTCTCCCGGATTTTGTCCAATATTTTCGCGGCCTCGTCAACCGTTGAGGCCATCGGCTTCTCGATTAATATGTCGCAGCCGTGGTCGAGGAGTTTCAGGGCGAGTAATGCATGTGTTGTCGAGGGTGTGCATATTGTGACCGCGTCGGGACTTGTTTCCTTCAGCATGGTGTCCACCTCCGTGTATACGTGTTGGACTCCGAACCTTGCAGCCGCTCTCGCCGCCCGCTCTCTGTCGATGTCGCAGACCGCCACCACCTCGGGTTCCCCAAGCTCCTTCAACACCCTGAGATGGTTGACACCCCAAAACCCGGCGCCTACTACAGCCACGTCAACCACGCTTCAACACCTCACACCATCGGCACAAACCAGACATGGGAAAAATGTTTAGACAACTCCCGCAACAAGTCTATCCGCAGACCAGCCACCACAGCGCCGTCAAACCCCGTGAAAGAACCCAGCTTCTCAAGAGAAACATCCTCACTATCCAAAACAGAAACCCTCACACGCCTACCCTTCAAAGCATCCACAAACCTCTGACCAACCATCTCCGAACAACCTACAACCAGGAGCCTAAACTCCCTCCTATACTTTCTCGAAACCTCCCGCACCTGAGACAACGCAGAGGCCTCAGCTCTGTAGACTGTTTTCCTCATCTTCGTATAGAGGTTGTTGAGAAGAGGTGTGTCTCTATGCATCCTGAACGCTTTCACGGCGTCAAGATGCTCCTGGTAGAGAACAACATCACGTGTAAAACAGTTCATAACAAGCTCCATGTGTCCGTGAAGCACAGCCATTTCTATAAGGGTCCACGCCTCAACCGCCTCAGACAAAAGATTCGACAGGGAAGCTATCTCAGCCAGCTCAGGTGATTCGAAAAATGTGGCGCCCAGCTTTTCGAGAACTGGGCTCGTTTTCTCGGATGAGCTCCAAGCCGGCAAAAGTTTTCCCGCTGTGGATAATGCGCCGGCGTAGTTGGTCTCCGTCGGGTCTGCGGCTGAGCTTCTGGTGAAGAGTTTGAGGAGTTGTCTGCATTCGCCTGGCTTGGTCAACCCTGAGAAGGTGAGGCGCTCGACTTGACGTAGTTTTTCTCCCACTGTTTTGACGAGGTTTTCTGCAGAGTGTAGAGTGTCGCGTCCTTCCTTGATTGTGTTTACTGTTATCCATACTTCTTGGTAGCTTTCCTCGGGCTCTCGCGTGACTGTGAACTTGTTTTCGACGCATAGTTTGATGAATTCTTGTTTAGACACTCCTCGGTGTAGGCTTGGGCTGTATTCTGTAGCTTTTTTCTCAACGTAAGGGTCGGGTGTGTAGAATACTGTCTGAAACCCGTTTTTAGCCAGCTCAGCGGCCGCTGCGATACCTGTTTCATCCATCGCCGCCAGCAGAACCTTCATTCACCTTCTCACCCAGCAACACACGGTAAAGCCAAAAAACCGTCAACCTATGCCATCCAACAATCCACACAAGAAAAACAACGACACCCACAACAGTCCTCGCAACCGATACAGCAACCGACCCGGCTGAGCCGTCGAGAACAGCTAAAACGAAGTAGGCGATGGAAGATGACGCAGCCAAGAAAAGAAGCCACACAACCGTCATCAATATCAACACTTTCAGAAAACCACTGCTCAAGGCAACCACCTCCTAATAAATAGGAAATATGTCAAGAGCGAGAGAATAGCGGAGTACAGGCAGAGGAGAAAAAGCCTCCAGACGACTGCGGGCTCCGTGAGCTTTTCCCCCGCGGTTAGGAGACGAACAACCGTCACCGGGGCTTTTCTTTCAACGTTGGCGGTTATGATGCCTGAGTTTATTATGGTTGGCCGTGTAGGCGCCTTTTTCCCGCTCCGCAGGCCGCCGAGCGAGTAGATGATGTGAAACTCGTTCATGATGTGTGGAAGGAGGGCGACGATGGCTGCGACCTCCATCCGCCCCACAATAGCTACGTAAGCTATAACCACGCCCACCGAGAGGCTGCCGACGTTTCCGGCGAAGGTTTTCGCGGGATAAATGTTCTTGGATAGGAAGACGAGCAGGACTACAGCTGTAACTATGCATAGTGAGAATATCTCGGTTTTTCCCTCAAGGTATGCTATGATTGTCAAGGGAAGTATGGCTGTAAGGCTTGTGGCCGCCATGGAGCCGTTTAAAACGTCGAGGCTGTTGACGGCGTTGCAGACAATCGAGAAACCAAGAAGCACCAGCAGCGGATAAAGTATAGTCAGCCGCGTTGAGCCCACAAATGGTATGACTGGGTTGGGTGAGTAGACGCCAGCCACAACCACCGGAACACCAGCAACCACCAGTAGAACAGGCTTCAACACAGGATTAATCTCTCTAAAATCCTCCCACAATCCTATCAACGCGGCGACAGCCAGCGACCCGATAAAGGGGACCAAGATGTCTGAGGATGTAAAAGCCCAGTACACTACGGCTCCTGCTGCCAAGCCAGCCACTATCGCCAATCCTCCGAGCTTGGGCACGGGATATGGGTTAGGCTTGTGAACATCCAAGCCCATGGCGCCGCTCCGCCTCGACAGCCACATGCTCACGGGAAGCATCACAAAAGCCGACGCCGCAGCAGCCGCGGCGGCTACAAAGGCGGTCTGAAACATAGCTAAATGCCCGCTGCTTCAGAAGGTATTAGTCTTTCCTTTTTCCAGAGAATTATATACCCGGTGAAAGTGTTTGTTTAGGGAGGTGGAAGACCTGTTTGGCGACTGTTTGGCTGGACATTCTAACGCCTAAGCAGTTCTGGTTCTTTAGAAAGGTGGCTAAGCTTCTGACTAAGAGGGGGTATAGGGTTGTTGCAACGTCTCGCAACTATGAGCAGCTGAGTTCTTTCCTTGTAAACCCCGGGTTCGAGGTCTTCCATGTGGTCGGCGAGTTCGGTGGAGCGGGGCTGCGGGGGAAACTGGTGAAGAGTGTTGAGAGAATGCGTGGGTTGCTGGATGTGCTGGAGGATTTTGACTGTGCTGTTTCAAGCGGCTCACCAGAGGCCGCGCGCATAGCCTATGGATTGTCACAGCCACACGTCCTCGCATCAGACACACCTGAGTCGCCAGTCAACCGTCTCGCAGCACCAGTCTCCAAGAAAATCGCAACACCATGGATAGTGGGAAAACATCCATGGAAAGCATACGGTGTGAGAGACAGTGACATCATCACATACAGGGCCCTGGACCCAGTAGCTTGGATAAAGGACCACAAGCCGAATAAGCAGACGCTCGACGAATTGGGCCTCATTCCCATGGAGTATGTCTTGGTGCGGACGCCTGAGTACAAGGCTTCTTACCTCATCAAGTCTGGGTATCAGCTCGAGGTGTTTGCGTCTGTTGTTAAACGGGCTGCGGAGATGATTAAGCCACGCCGCCTCGTGCTGCTTCCACGTTACGTCGATGAAATCCTTTACCTCAAAAACAGAGTTGGTGACGTGGCTTTGGTTGTCGAAAAACCTGTCACAGACCTAACCCTCCTAAGCAGCTGCCTCATCTTCGTCGGAGGCGGCGGAACCATGACGCAGGAAGCTGCCTTACTCGGCGTCCCATGTCTCTCAATCTACCCATCCACACCCCCCAAGGTGATTAGCTATCTGGTGTCAAAAGGATTGGTGGAAAGAGTGAAAAAGGTTGAGCAGCTTCCTTCGAAGCTGGAGCGGATGCTGAAAAACATCGACAAATTGCGAGACGTGTCTGAGAAGAGGGCTGGAAAACTTTTGCGGAGAATGGAGGACCCGGCGGAGAAAGTTGTCGCCACAGTTGAGGCGGCTATGTCCTCATGAGCCTATCAAATACCTCGAGCACCCTGCCCGCCGTTCTCCTGACCTGCTTCAGATACTCGTCGTAGATTTTCTGGTAGACGGTTCCAGTTATCCGTCCTGCTCTATAGTCCTCGGCTGAGCGGCTCAGAGCGGATACGATTGACAAAAGTTCTTCAACCGTTTTCTCTACCTGTGGATAGGCCTGAGCCATCTCAGATAGTTTCTTAAGCTCCATAAGCTCTGTGCGTAGCGACTTGACTGCCTCGTCGCTCACCTTGGTTGTTTTAAGCGGTTTGTCGCCCGGCTTGAGCATCTCCACTTCCTTGAGCAGCTTGTCTAAGGTATTTTCAAGAGATGTCTGAGCCTTTCTCAGCTGCGGAGACAAAGTTTTTCTCGGAGCCGCTGTGGTTTTCACCGCGACGAAACCAGCCACAACGACTATCGCGGCCAGCAAAACAACGGGAACAGGAAACGTGGAAGCCGGGGAATATGTGACGGAGACTGTTTCAAAACCTGTCAGGTACTTGTTTTGGTACATGAGCGTGATTTCTCTTCTGTTGTTGTCGAGGACTCTCAGACTCCACGGCTCCCTCTCAGATGTTACCTGCGCGGAGGGCGGAGTTTTTAAAGTCACGTAGAGCGTTGTGATAGATGCGTTGAGTAGGTTCGGGAGCTTGACCTCCACCCTTTCCCCCATCCGCTCCACAGCATCCATTGCAACATATGTTACCTCTATCAATGTTCGCTCGTTTTTGCCTATGCTGTAGAGAAATGTGACATCGAGTGTTCCTGTCTCTGCTGACCAGCTGGTTCCGAGATTGAAGATGCCTGACTTGGCTGAAACAAGTTTCGCCTCTCTCCCCAGCCGTAGTGATACCGAGTTCATGGACGCGTCGCCCAGGTTCTTCACATACATGGAGATAGATACCGTGTTTTGCTCAAGGTCGTAAAGGAAAGTGGCTTGTTCAACCGTGTATTGGAGAAGGTCGGGTGCGTCAAAGGAGATTGTGAGGGTCTTGAACTGTTTGAGCGGTATGTTTTTTACGGTGCCGTTCGCCGACCTTCTATCGCCCGAGATGCTCAGCTCAACTCCGGAGACAGAGTTTATCGTGGGTGTCCCATCGGAAGAGAAGGACACAAATATCTCGCTCAAGTCGGTGTCTCTGATTGGGTTGCTGGGCAGGACCAGTAGATACTTTCCCTCACCAATTTGAACAAGCATGTCTCTCCAAACAGTCACAACGGATACACTTCTTCCGCTCCAACCTGTTTCGGGAGAAACCTCCAGCCACAAAACATCATCCACTCTCTCAACGAACCTTCCACGCTCGTTTAACAGATAGTAGCCGGCGAGGTTTTTCGCCGAATCCAGAGGATAGCCAAGCCTAATCGCCTCAGTCGCCGAGTTCACGGGCACAGTATCCGTGACGAAGACCAGCCCACCGTCGGCAACATGTATCCGTCTCGAGAAACTCTCCTGACCCGAGACAGAGGCAGCGGACAAAACAATCACCAAAATCAGCAGAAAAACAGCGAATCTCTTCACGACGCCTCAACCACAGTCACAACACTCACCATTTAAATCAATCTTTTATCCGGGCCCGGTGGGACTTGAACCCTGTCGGCGGGGCACTTACGTGCCTCTGCTCACGACCTACGGCTTAGGAGGCCGCCGCGCTATCCATTCTGCGCCACGGGCCCATCGTGGAGATGTTTTTGATTGATTTTAACCTATTGATGAAATGGATTAAAGGATGGGGCTGCGGATTCTGGATGGTATGTCTGAGGAGGGAGCTGAGTCTCTAGAGGAGTTGAAGGCGCAGAACAAGGAGTTGTTGGAGCGGCTTTCCTATGCTATGGCTGAGATGGCCAACTTGCGCCGTGTGATGGAGAAAGAGGTTAGCCGTGCTGAGCAGGCTGCTGCCGAGAGGCTGTTAAGGAAACTGATAACCGTGTATGAGGACTTGGAGCGGGTTGTCAAAAGCCTCGAAACAACAGATGCTCCACCCACCCTTGCACAAGCTCTTCAGATGGTTTACCGCGAGCTCACAAACATCCTCGCGTCAGAAGGCGTGGAGAAGATGGATGTAATCGGCAAAGAGTTCAACCCCTTCGACCATGAAGCCGTCGAATACATCGAATCCGACACAGTCACCGTCGACACCGTGGCAGAGGTCTTGTCCAACGGCTACCGCATGGGAGACAAAATTCTAAAACCCCCACGAGTTAAGGTCGCGAGACCGATGAAGCAAAGCAGCGGCTAACACGATTTTCGGGGTTTGTATACCGCATTAGCTTTTAATCCAACCACAACAACCCATGGGTTGGAACTATAGGAAGGTGACGTAGGCATGGCTGAGAAAATTATCGGCATAGACCTGGGTACAAGTAACTCGGCTGCCGCGGTGGTGATAGGCGGAAGGCCAACCATCATACCCTCAGTCGAGGGAGTCACGCTCTACGGCAAAGCATTCCCATCATACGTCGCCATAACAAAGGAAGGCGACCTACTTGTCGGCGAGCCTGCGAGAAGACAGGCGATACTCAATCCCGAGGGGACTGTGACCGCGTGGAAACGGAGGATGGGCACAGACTATCGCTACAACCTACATGGCAAAGAGTTTACGCCCCAGCAGCTATCCGCCTTTCTCCTCCAGAAGATTAAGCGTGACGCCGAGGCATTTCTAGGCGAGCCTGTGAAAAAGGCTGTCATAACCGTTCCGGCATATTTCAACGATAATCAGCGGCAGGCGACGAAGGATGCGGGAGTTATAGCTGGGTTGGAGGTTGTGAGGATTATCAACGAGCCGACGGCCGCGGCTCTCGCCTATGGTCTCAACAAGCTTGACCAAGAGATGAAGATTCTCGTCTTCGACCTTGGGGGCGGAACCCTTGACGTCACGATTATGGAGTTTGGGCAGGGGGTTTTCGAGGTTTTGGCGACGGCTGGAGACACGCAGCTGGGCGGCACTGACATGGACAAGGCCCTCGTAGACTATATCGTGGACACCTACCGTCGTGAGACAGGCATCGACCTCTCGAACGACAAGTCAGCCATGAATAGAATAAGAGAAGCCGCTGAAAGAGCTAAGATAGAGCTATCCTCGATGACAGAGACCGAGATAAACCTGCCCTACATCGCCTACGACTCCAGCGGGCCCAAAAACCTCTACATGCGCATAAACCGGGCAACACTCGAGCAGTTGGTTAGACCAATAGTCGAAAAATGTAGAGGCCCTGTGATGCAGGCTCTTCAAGACGCTAAGCTCAAGCCCGAGGACATAGATAAGATAATTCTCGTCGGAGGCCCCACTAGAATGCCCATCATTCAGCAGTTTATCAAAGAGGTGTTGGGTAAGGAGCCGGAGCGCGGCGTCGACCCCATGGAGTGCGTCGCGATGGGTGCGGCCATTCAGGCGGCGATAATATCTGGTGAGATGAAGGACAAGGACATAGTTTTGCTGGATGTTGTCCCGATTTCGCTCGGTGTCGAGACGCTGGGCGGAATATTCACCAAAATCATAGAGAGAAACACCACCATCCCCGTGAGGAGAAGCGAGATATTCACAACCGCCGCAGACTTTCAGACAAGTGTGGAGATACATGTGCTGCAGGGCGAGAGACCCATGGCGGCTGACAACGTCTCCCTCGGCAGGTTCACGTTATCAGGCATACCGCCAGCGCCCAGAGGTGTGCCGAAGATAGAGGTGACCTTCGACATCAACGCCGACGGCATCCTCACCGTGACGGCCAAGGACCTCGGCACAGGAAAAGATGTCAGCGTCAAGATAACCGCTCCACACAGACTCTCTAAAGAGGAGGTTGAGAGAATGATACGTGAGGCTGAGCAGTTCGCTGAGCAGGATAGAAGGAAGAAGCAGGAGGCGGAGCTGCGGAACGAAGCCGACGGCCTCATCTACACCGTTGAAAAAGCCTTGAAAGAGTTCGGTGACAAGGTGGCTCCCGAGGCCAAGAAAGAGGTTGAAGACGACCTCGCCAAGCTCAAGGAAGCGCTGGCAGGCAAAGACATACAGGCCATCAAAACAGCTCTCGAGAAGCTAAGGGCCTCGGCGCAGAAAATAGGCACAGCCATCTATGGACAGGGAGGAGAACAGCAGAAGAAGAGCTAATCATGCCTTCAAACGACAAAGACTACTACGAGATACTCGGCGTCCCCCGCAACGCCACCAAGGAGGAGATTAAACGAGCCTACCGTAGACTCGCGCTCCAGTATCACCCCGACAGAAACAAGTCACCCGAGGCCGAGGAGAAGTTTAAGGAGATAAGCGAGGCCTACGCAGTCCTGATGGATGATGAGAAACGGCGGCTCTACGACATGTATGGCAAAGCAGGTGTATCGCAGACCTATAGCACCGAGGACATCTTCCGCTCAAGATGGTTTGACTTTGAGGAGCTCTTCCGCGACCTCGGGTTCGGCGGGTTTGAATCACTTTTCGAACGGCTTTTCGGGTTTGGCAGAAGGCAGAAAAGTGCTCAGCCAACCGTTGTCGACGTCGATGTATCTCTTGAAGAAGTCTACAGGGGAGGTGTCAGGGAAATTCCTCTCGAGACCTATGAGACGTGCCAGCGGTGTGGAGGAGTGGGAGGTGAGCCGGGCTATGTTGACAAATGCGTTGAATGCGGCGGAACGGGGCAGTCTGTAAAACGTGTTCAAACAGGGTTTCTCTACTTCACTTCTGTCCAGCCCTGCGGCAAATGCGGGGGAACTGGACGTGTGGTGCGCAGAAGCTGTTCGGCCTGCCGTGGAAGAGGAATGGTCTCTAGGACCGAGAAAGTAGTTGTCAACATTCCACCGGGAGTCGGCGACGGCGAGACCCTTGTGTTACGTGGACGCGGGCTTTATGACATGGATTCAGGAGCCCGCGGAGACCTTCTCGTAAGAGTTCGTGTAAAGCTTGGGCGATGGTTCAGGTTTGAAGACAACAGGCTGGTGATGCTTTTACCCGTGGCGCCAAGTGAGGTGGCTTCTCAGCGTGAGGTAACCATTCCGTTTTTCGACGGCGACATCAAGGTGAAGCTGCGGCGTGAGCTTTTGGATAAGCCTCTTGTGATACGAGGTAAGGGGCCGCCCATGGCCGGTGGAAGAAGGAGCGACCTCGAGATCAGGCTTGTTCTGAGGATGCCTGAGCATCTCGGCGGTGAAGCACTCAAACACTACGCCGAGCTTTTGCGCCACGAGTCCGCGCATATGGACGAGGAGAGGAGACGCTTCTTCTCTCACTAACTTTCGAAACATACATAAGTGGATAGCCCAGCGAAGCCACGTACTTTACTTCAGCCACAGCCGTGGCCGAGCCATAGCAAACCATGACAGAGGCTGAGATGTCCCGCGGCCCTATGGACCCGTATCCATAGGGCCCATGTCTTCTCTTTATCGCATGTAGCTTTAGTTTGACGCTTTTTCTGAAGGGTTGGAGGCTGAAGCTTTTCTCAAACGCTTTTTCAAGGATGTGCTTTGTCTCAGTTGTCGCGGGAAGACCAATCAAGCTGTGGAAAAGGGCGCCAAGAGCTATGCCCGCCTCGAAAACTGCTCTCTCACGGTCGCTGAACTCTTTCGGGAAAAACCTTCTTCCAGGGTCAGGCTCAGTCATGTCACGCCAAAATGGTGTGTTGGTATAAAACATTAAACATGGTGGCTTGAGCTGTTTCGCCGTGGACGAGGTCGAGAAGTTTATCGAGGCTTATGCCCGTGCCTTAGAGGAGCCGAGCGACGATAATTTGCTCAACCTGCTTCAGGCGCTTCTCCCTTTTTCACCCGCGGGGATAGAGTGGGGTCTGGAGATAGCTTCTCTCGCCGGTGTTACATACATGTTGGAGGACGGCAGAGCGATAGCGGTGAAGGTTTCACGCGATGAATTCGGCCCCTTCATGCAAACATCGGTTGCGCAGGTTTCGCTGAACACCATCCCATCAGCCGCCCTCAAAAACATCAAAGACGTCAGAGCCTTCGTCAACAGGGTTGCGGAGCATCTCTCGGAATGGGCTAGACGCATGCCTGAAACAAACCCCGTGAAAAAACGGGTGGAAACTCTGCTAAGGAGGGTGAAGCAGCTTGATTGAGAAAATTGTCGTTGAGAGTGTTGAGGGCGACAGGTTGTTTAAGCTTGTTCGCGGACAGGTGTTTGTTCGAGGGGTTGCTGCGCGGTTTGAGGGCGTGATTTACCAGAGCGTCGGCGGCCCCAACGTGCGAGCCATGATAGACTCAGGTGATGCTGAAAAACTGCGGCAGCATGGGCTCGGTGCTGAGGATGTGGAGAAGCTGGAGCTCATTCTGCAGGAGAAAATTTTGAACGGTGAAGTGGAGGTTGGAGAAACAGGCTGAAGAAGTTTACCGCGTCGTCGTCGAGGCTCTTGAGGCAGGGATTAGAGGTGACGAGGAAACTTTCAACAATCTTCACAGCATCGCCTACACAAGATACAGCGACCTCCCGCCATACAGGCTTCAGAACAGAGAGGAGGCCCTCAAGCTCAAAATCAGCCTCCTAACCCAGCTCATCGACTTCGAATACAGTTTGGAAAATTTTCAGACATTTTATCACGGAGATGTCGCTGTCGCGTGTTTTCTTCTGCGTTACCGTGGAATGGCTGTGAATGATTATGCGTTTGAGGGTAAGATGGTCGAGGGAGTGGCGAGATGCACAGTTGTTTTGGAGAAGAGCGGTGATAGGTGGCGTATTTTGCACGAGCATTTGTCACGTGTGCCTGAAGGGTTCTCAGCGGATTAGGGAAACAACTTCAGGCGGGTTCTTGCCAATCTCAATGTATCCCTTCAAAATTTTTGCAAGCTCGTAGACATAGCATCTTGTGGCAGGCGGCCCATCCAAACCATAGTGAACACCTTTACCGTCTAGATAAGTTAGGCTTTCTTCTCCCGTGGCGCATTTGTGGACGAAGCTTTCACCATCCCGTAGCTGAAGAACCTCGAAACACGGCGGCTCACCATGTCGGCAAACAAGGAGAATCCATTTTTTCCCTTCCTCAGGCTCGGGAAGCATGCCCTCAGTCGAGGTCAGCACATCAGGCCCCCGAACACCAACACGGAGCACACCACATCTACGGCAACGCCAGGCATCAACCACCTTGAGAAGCTCGCTCCGGTGATAAATGTTCAACGCGCCATAGTAGAAGTAATCATGCGAATCAGCGCAGCCGCTCATCCACCGCACCGTGTTCAGGTCTCTTTGCTTAGAATCACAGTCTCCCCGCCGTATAATCGCTTGAACTCATGCGCGTCCTGCTCCGAGCCAACTATGGCGCCATAGTGCATGGGGATGACGGTTTTGGCTTTCATGGATTTGGCGGCCTCCGCCGCCTCTGCGGCTGTCATGACATAGGTTCCGCTTACGGGTAGCAGGGCCACGTCCACACTCAGGTCTTTCATCTCGGGGATGAAGTCGGTGTCGCCTGCGTGGTAGATGGAGACACCGCCGAGGGTGAGAACGAAGCCAACTCCACCATACTCTCTTGGGTGAAAAACTTTCCCCGGCTCACGGAACTTGTTCACGTTGTAGGCATGCACAGCCTTCACCTTAGCTTCTCCAACGGAAACCTCGTCACCGGGAGACACATACTTCACCTCGGCCACCCTAAGCCCACCAAACTTGTTTTGACAGTTTTTCGCCGCCACGATTGTAGTCTTGTTTGAAACAATTTTCCGCAGGTCGTCGAGACTGAGATGGTCGAAATGATCATGCGATATGAGGACGAGGTCTCCAGCCGGGCCACCGGCTATCTGGTATGGGTCGATGTAGACCACAAAGTTTCCACGCGTAATCCGGAAACCGTCGTGACCAAGCCAAGTTATCTCAACATCTCGAAGACGAAAAACCATGTCTACAAAATCTTTATCCGTGTCTTTATACTTTTTCCGCCGAAGAGGTCTTTGACCACTTTAACCCCCAGTCTCCTCAGCTTTTTCGTAAGCTCGTCACGGCCCATGAATAAGAGGTTATACTCGCTGAACATGCGTGAAAACCTTACATCAGCATTCTCCCCTGAGACAGACACGGTGCAAACCTCTTCAAGCTCGCAGTAGCCGTTCCCACACCGAAGCCTAATCAATCCATTCGCCTCATCGGCGACACGCAGGTCATCCAACCCCTCCACCACAGCTCCGCAGACACACCGCAGCAAAGCCGACAACATAAATAGGAAAGGCAGTATTTTACGCAGCATGATAGACGTCCACTGCCACCTCACCGAGGAGCCTCTTCTCTCAAACCTGGGAGAAGTAATAATGGAGGCGAAGAAATCCTCTGTGGAGGCGATAATCACCTCAGGGATAGGCCCAGCGGATTGTGAGAAGGTTCTGAGCATAGTTGACGGCGTATACATCTATGGGAGCCTCGGCATCGAGCCGTATGCTCTCGAGGGCTATGAGAAGGTGATTGAGCTGATTATGAGGAACAGGGAGCGTGTTGTGGCAGTCGGAGAGGTTGGACTGGATTACTACTGGGGGAAGAAGGAGACCAGGGAGATGCAGGCGAAGGTTTTCCGCGAATTTATAGAATTGGCTAAGAGCCTCGACCTTCCGCTGGTTATACACTCGAGGAGCGCGGGAAAATATGCTCTCAACATCCTCATCGAGGAGAAGGCTGAGAGAGTTGTGATGCATGCTTTCGACGGCTCCGCAGGCGAGGCGGAGCGTGGGGCGGCGAAAGGCTATTTCTTCTCCGTGCCCCCATCCGTTGTGAGGTCAGAGCAGAAGCAGAAAATGGTTAGGAGGCTGGGCTTGGAAAATCTTCTGCTTGAGAGCGACGCACCCGTCCTCGGTCCGGAGCGAGGGGTGGTAAACAAGCCCTCAAACATAGCCATCTCCGCGAAAGCCATCGCATCTCTAAAAAACATACCGCTGGATAAAGTCGTAGAGAAAACAACAGAAAACGCTAAAAACATATTCAGGATATGAGGCCGGTAAATGGTGAAGACGGGTTGTCAGCAGCCGACGTGAAAAACCTGCCATGGGTCGAGAAATATAGGCCGAGAAGGCTCGACGACGTGGTTAACCAGGAGCAGGTTGTAGAAGCGTTGAAAAACATAGTTGTGTCAAAGAATGTGCCGCACATGCTCTTCGCAGGGCCACCGGGGACGGGTAAAACAGCCACGGCTCATGCGTTTGCCCAAGACCTTTTTGGCCCACGCTACATCGAGGACGGCCATTTCATCGAGATAAACGCCTCCGATGAAAGAGGCATCGAAACCATTAGGGAAAGGGTGAAGACATATGCGCGCTCGGTCCCGTTTGGAGGCATAGGGTTCAGGCTTCTTCTTCTTGATGAAAGCGACCAGCTAACCGACGCGGCTCAACACGCTTTCCGCAGAACCATGGAACAGTTCTCGACAACCTGCAGGTTCATACTCGCAGCCAACTACAGCAACAGAATAATAGAGCCTATACAGTCAAGATGCGCAGTTCTCAGGTTCAAACCACTCAGCAAAGACATGGTTGGGACTATGCTAAAAAAGATAGCTGCTTCGGAGAATATCAAGCTCGATGACTCAGGTGTTGACGCAATATACGAGTTCTCCATGGGTGATATGAGGAAAGCCATCAACATTCTCCAATCTGCAGCCTCGCTGTCCAACACAATCGACTCAAAAACAATATACAACGTGATGGGAGTCGTGAGCAGAGGCGAAATTATGAGGATGCTGCAACTTGTTCTCGACGGAAAGTTCATAGAAGCACGTAACCTGCTCAGAGAACTACTGTATGTCCAAGGATATCAGCCAACAGACATCGTGTCATCGATAGCTCGCGAAATACCTCTTCTCCCAGTCTCGGAGCAGGATAAACTACGTTTAATGGACCTGATAGGAGAGACAGACTATCGCATCTCTGAGGGCGGGACACCGGAGGTTCAGCTACAAGCCTTCCTCGCTAAACTCGCTTTAGTCAAAAGGTCTGGAGCTTGACACAGCTCTGGACAGAAAAACATAGGCCCAGAAAAGTCTCCGAAATCGTGGGCAACAAGGAGGCTGTCCAATCATTTCTCGATTGGATGGCTGATTGGGAGAAGGGCAAACCCTCCAAAAAAGCAGCTCTCCTGTATGGGCCAGCTGGGGTGGGGAAAACCTCTCTGGTACATGCCTATGCATCAGAGAGGGGGTATGAGGTGATAGAGACAAACGCAAGCGACTTCCGGACACGGGAAAACATCGAGAGAATTGTGGGAGCCGCGTCGGGGATGGCTTCGCTTACCATGGGCCAGCGAAAAATCATACTCGTCGACGAGGTCGACGGCATAGACGCGAGAGCGGATGCGGGCGCTGTCACAAGCCTTGTAGACATCATATCCAAAACACATGTTCCCCTTGTTCTTGTCGCAAACGACCCATGGGACCCACGGCTGGCCCCGCTTAGAGACGCGTGCGTGATGATACAGTTTAGGAGAATTCCCAAGCCATCGGTGTCCGCGCATCTCAAGAAAATAGCGGCGGCCGAGAATGTAAGAGTCCCCGAGGATGTTCTAAGAAGAATTGTGGAGAACTCTGAAGGAGACCTAAGGTCCGCGATAAACGATTTGCAGATGGCTTCGGCTGCTCTCGAGATGGGGTTGGTGACGGGGCCAAGGG
>Ga0105163_1000426_pt1 | contig 25416 bp, 29 predicted proteins | sample JNZ110809AmetaG_FD_81531 | JGI IMG/M metagenome (GOLD analysis project Ga0105163, IMG submission 81531) | Hot spring microbial communities from Jinze hot spring, China to study Microbial Dark Matter (Phase II) - JNZ 110809A | ecosystem: Environmental > Aquatic > Thermal springs > Hot (42-90C) >... | reverse complement strand
GTTAATTTCTTGATGGTGACGCCCTCCTAAAATAAACTGAAACATTAATGGAGGGCTGAAAAATGCGTGAATTCCTGGAATTTATCGCTAAGCATCTGGTTGATCGACCGGAGGATGTTAAAATTACAATGGAAGACAGGGAGAATCGGGTGATTTTTAGATTGCAAGTTGGCGAAGGCGATGTTGGGAAAGTGATCGGAAGAAGAGGAAGAACCGCAAATGCGATGCGAGTTCTCCTGAGCGCAGTCGCTGCAAAAGAAGGTAAAAGAGCTGTGCTTGAGATTTTGCAGTGAAGCGTTTGATTTAAAAAAATCCTTCATTTGAAGTTTTAAAGTAGGCAAGTAAGGTAAGCCATGATAGGATTTATGATTTTAATATGTTTCCTTGTTGTGGAAGGCTTAGCAAGTTCAAAATGTGAAGATACGATGCGTTACCAAACCATGCTTCCAGATTCGTTTTCTAATTGTGAGGCAATGCAAGGATCACTTGACATTTATGCGGATGAGATAATTGGAATTTCAAAAGAATTAAAATCAGAAGAGTTAAAAGTGGGATATCTTGATGACAAGAAGGCAGAAAAAATGATTGAAGAGTTTAAGAGAAGTCTTAAAGACATTGAAAGAAAGAAATTCGTTGTGCCAAAGGTTGAAATTGTTGATGGCGCGATGTTTGATGATACTGGTCTGATTTGTGGGAATGTTAAGTATTTTATACGAATCTGGAAGCATCCTCCAAAAGAGAAGTTTAATATGCCGACATTTAAGTTGAGGTAGAAAATTTTATATCTCTATGGGCGATCTGTGCATAATTGGAAAAATTTTGAGACCATACGGTCTCAAAGGGCAAGTATGTGTTAAACCAATAACCGATTTCGTTGAGAGGTTTAAAAAATTGAAGCGTGTTTATATCGGTGATAATCCAATTGAAGTTGATGAATATTATATCGTGAGTTCATTTTTGCGCAATGAGGATGTTATTTTGAAATTTAAAAATGTAAATGATAGAACAACGGCTGAATCGTTCTGTGGAAAATTTGTTTATATACCCGAAGAAGAGCTTATCCCTTTGCCCGAGGATTCTTATTATGTTCATGATTTGATCGGGCTTAAGGTCTTTGATACAAACGGCAATAAAATTGGTGTTATAACGGATGTATGGCTTCTCCCAGCAAATGATGTTTATGTTGTTGAATCAAAAGGAAAGGAAATCTTGATCCCGGCAATAAGTGATGTCGTCAAAAAGGTTGATCTTGAAAAAAAGATGGTCATAATTGAGCTAATGGAAGGTTTAATTGAGTGAGGAGGTGATGGCAGGTGAGAATTGACATAATAACTGCTGTACCACAGATATTTGAAAGCCCTTTAAATTCAAGTATAATTAAAAGAGCTCGGGAGAAAGGGATAGTTGAAATTTATGTTCACGACCTTCATGATTATGGGATTGGTAGGTATAGGCAAATTGACGATCATCCTTACGGTGGAGGAGCTGGTATGATATTGAGACCGGAGCCAATTTTCAATTGTATTGAAAAGTTGAAAAGCGAGAGGGAATATGACGAGGTAATTTTTTTAACCCCTGACGGAGAAATTTTCAATCAAAAAATGGCAAATGAATTCTCAAAACTAAATAATATAATTCTCCTTTGTGGTCATTATAAGGGAGTTGATGAGAGAGTTAGAGAAGCACTTGTAACAAAGGAAGTTTCAATTGGTGATTATGTTTTAACTGGTGGAGAGCTTCCGGCACTTGTTGTCATTGATGCGACGATTCGGCTTATTCCTGGTGTTTTAAACGATATTGAATCTGCCATGACGGATTCCTTTCAAACTGGTCTTCTTGATCATCCACATTATACGAGACCTGCTGAGTTCCGAGGAATGAAAGTTCCAGAGGTTTTACTCTCTGGGAATCACGAGCTTATAAAAAAGTGGAGGTATGAGAAAGCGCTTGAGAAAACAATAAAAAGAAGAAAAGATTTGTTAAACAAAATCACAGGAGATGATAAAAATGGATAAAGTAAAACTTGTTGAATCAAAATATCTTAAAACGGACATACCAGACTTTAAGCCTGGTGATACTGTCTCTGTTCATGTGCGTGTTGTTGAGGGTGACAAAGAAAGAATTCAGGAATTTGAGGGTATTGTTATTTCAAGGAGAGGGAGTGGGTTAAGTGAGACATTTACGGTTAGAAAGATAAGTGATGGTGTCGGGGTTGAAAGGATATTTCCTCTTCATTCGCCTTCAATTGCAAAAATTGAGGTGAAAAAACGAGGAGCTGTAAGAAGGGCGAAACTTTATTATTTGCGTGAGATGAGCGCTAAACAAGTAAGACAAAAAACATCTGAGTAAAGTTATAGGGACACGCTTATATGCGTGTCTCTTTTTTTATTTAAAAGAAAAGACGGGAAAATGTTGAAAGAAGGAGATAAAATTCCAAATTTTACCGCAAGGTGCACAGATGGAACGGTGTTAAATTCTGAAGAATTCAAAGGCAAATGGACTATTTTATTTTTTTATCCCAAAGCTTTTACCCCGGGTTGTACTAAAGAAGTTTGCAATTTAAGGGATGGTTTTCAAATTTTATCAAAATTTGATGTAAATGTTTATGGCATAAGCAAAGATAACCTTGAAACTCAAATGAAATTTAAGAAAAGATACGGTCTTCCATATGAACTTATCGCTGATCAAGATGGTAAGATAATAAAATCGTTTGGGGTTTCTGGTTTGTTTGGCTTTGCTAAAAGAGTAACATTTATCGTTGATCCAGAGGGTAAAATTGCTAAAATCATAGATAAAGTGCGAGTTTCTGAACATTATGCACAAATTGTTGAGTTTCTTGAAAACATTTTAAATCAAAAGTAGTTAAAAACAAAAGAACTGGAAAAATGGAAATAGATCTTGTATCTCTTCAGGAAAAGCGGATTCAAAAAGCTGGTTTAGTTGATATCTTTGAAAAGGTTGCTAATGGGGAAAGGTTAAGTTTTGAGGATGGAGTTAAACTTTACATGACAAATGACATACTCTCGCTTGGATTTCTTGCAAATATAGTTCGGGAGAGATTAAATGGCAACAGAACTTATTTCGTTAAGAACCATATCATAAATTATTCAAACATTTGTGAGCTTGATTGTAAATTTTGTTCATTTTACAGGAAAGAAGGTCAAGATGGGGCATATAGATTCACACTTGAGCAAATTTTTGATAAAATTCGCCCTTTAAAAGATGAAATAGTTGAAGTTCATATAGTTGGGGCCCTTGATCCGAGATTACCATGGTCGTATTATGTTGATATGATGCGTGGCATAAAGGAGATAAATCCAAACATTAACATAAAAGCCTTTACTGCTGTTGAGATAGATTATTTTGCGAAAATGTTTGGTAAAACTTATGAGGAAGTTCTTTTGGAACTTAAAGAAGCGGGGCTTGATACAATGCCAGGTGGAGGTGCAGAAGTTTTTAGCGAGAGGGTGAGGCAGAGATTATTCCCAGATAAAATTGGAGCTAAAGAATGGCTTGAGGTTCATAGGGTAGCTCATAAACTTGGCATACGGACAAATGCAACTATGCTTTACGGTCACATGGAAACAATTGAAGAAAGAGTTGAACATTTGATAAAACTTCGTGAATTACAGGATGAAACGGGTGGATTTTTAGCTTTCATTCCGCTTCCTTATCACCCGAAAAATAATAAATATGCTGGCGATTGGACAACAGGCTTACAAAATTTGAAAAGTTTTGCAGTTGCAAGATTGATGCTTGATAATTTCCCGCATATAAAATGTTTCTGGGTTTCAACTGGCGTAAAAGTCGCACAGATCTCACAAAGTTTTGGTGTTGATGACCTTGATGGAACAGTTCGTGAGGAGAGAATTTATCACATGGCTGGTGCAGACACAGCACAATATCTCTCAAAGAATCAGCTTATCAAGCTTATTAAAGATGCAGGGAAAATTCCTGTTGAAAGAGATGCTTACTATAATGTTATTGCGGAATATTAAGTTATGGCAAATTTAAACAAAGCCTTGGCAATAAATGTAAAAGGTGAATTTTTCGTTGATTCAACTTGCATAGATTGTGACGCTTGCAGACAAATCGCCCCTGAAGTTTTTGCTGATTTTGAGGGGTATTCATATGTATATTCTCAACCTGAAAATGAAAAACAAAGAAGGAAAGCGCTCCAAGCTTTAATCTCCTGTCCAGTTGGAGCAATTGGGATGATTGGCAATAGATATTTAGTTTCAAGTGTGATTGATGATTTTCCAATTTTAATTGAGGATGATGTTTTTTATTGTGGATTTAATTCTGAAAAATCATTTGGTGCTAATAGTTATTTCGTCAAAAATCAAGATGGAAACTGGCTGATTGATTCACCAAGGTTTGTTTCTCATCTCGTAGAAAGATTTGAAGCAATGGGTGGAATAAGTTATATATTTTTATCGCATCGTGATGATGTGGCGGATGCTGGGAAATTCGCACTTCATTTTGGGGCAAAAGTAATCATTCACAGGCAAGATGGTTACGGTGTGAATTATGCTCAAGTGATAATTGAAGGTGACCAACCAGTTGAAATTGCTTCCGATTTCGTGGTGATTCCAACACCAGGTCATACCTCGGGACATTGTGTTTTGCTTTATAAAAATAAATTTTTATTTACGGGTGACCATATATGGTGGGATAGAAAAAATAAATGTCTTTATGCTGGGAGAGATGTTTGCTGGTATTCATGGGATAAGCAAATTGAGTCAACGAGGAAATTGCTTAATTTTAATTTTGAATGGGTTCTTCCAGGACACGGTCAAAGGATAAAATTACCGATTGATGTTATGAAAAGAGAGATTGAAAATCTAATCAAAAGAATGGAAAAAGTTTGAGATGGGAATTATTGACGAAATTAAAAAAGCTGAAAAATTACAGCGTGAGAGCAGGTTTGCAGATGCACTTTCAATTTATGAAAAAATTGATAAAGAGTTAACAGATGATTCTTTTGATGAGGAATGGTTTTATTACCTTCGCCTTAACGAGGGACATTGCGCAAGGTTAGCGGGTGAGTTTAGGAAAGCAATAAATTATTATCGTCTCGCTTTAAAGATTGCAAAAAATCTTGATGAAAGTGCGATTGCTGATGCATATGCTGGGCTTGGGACTGCTTTGAGAGCAATTGGGAAATTAAAAAAGGCAATTGAAGTTTTTGATATTGCTCAAGAAGTTTATGAAAATCTTGATGATATAGAAGGGCAGGCGTATATTTTGTGGGCAAAGGGTGGAACATTTAGATTTATGGGTTATATTAACCGTGCGTTTGAATCTTTTAGAAAATCTCTTTCTATTTACAAAAGGCTTGGTGATAAAGCAGGAATTGGATATTCCTTATGTGGGCTTGGGGGTGCGTCAAGGGTGATGGGAAATTTTAAAAAATCACTTGAATATTACACACAGGCTAACAGAATTTTCAAAAAGATAAAAGATAAATTTGGCGTTGCTTACTCTTACTGTGGGGTTGCAAACGCAAACAGAATGATGGGTAAATTTGAAGAAGCGATGAGATATTTTTCGCTTGCGACAAAAAATTATGAAGAAATTGGGGATAAGATAAGCTATGCTTATACTCTTTGGGGCGAGGGAACGCTTGCAAAGGTAATTGGAGATCTTGATAAAGCGATGGAAAAGTTTTTGAAAGCTGAAAAAATTTTCGCAGAAACTGGAGATAAACGAGGTTTGATTTACACGGAGCTTGGAAAGATTGAGATAAAATTCATCACAAGCGGGAAAATTGACAGAAGGAAAATTGACTCACTTCTTTTGATTTCAAAAATGTATGGATATAACTTTGAGCGACTCCATATCGTTCTCCTTGATAAAGTTATGAAGGGTGAGGGGATTAACCGACTTTACGGTGAATATGAGAAGTTTGGCTCAAGATTTCTTAAAAAGATAGATGTTAAAGTTCCGTTAAATTTGCCGTGAAAATTAAATCAGGAGCCAAAAGTGTCAAAGGTAAAGATTGGCGTTTTTGATTTTTTAAATGCAAAGCCATTAATTTACGCAATTGAAAAAAACAGAATTCAGCATAATTTTGAACTTGTTTATGATATACCTTCTCAAATTGCGGTAAAACTTTTAAATAAGGAAATAAATGCTGGGCTTGTCCCATCAATTCACTATGCAAAATATTCCGTAAAATATCGCATTGTTCCAGAAATTTGTATCGCCTCTCGTGGAGCTGTGAATAGCATTCGGCTTTATTTCAGAAAAGATTTGAAAGATATAAAAACAGTCGCAACGGATATAAGCTCAATGACATCTGTTATTCTTGCAAGGATTATACTTTCTGAAAAATATGATGTAAGACCGAAATTTGTGGCGATGAAACCTGACCTAATAGATATGCTTTCACAGGCGGATGCGGCACTTTTAATTGGAGACCATGCGCTTTTTGAGAAAAGTGGTTATGAATCTTATATTGATCTTGGGGATGAATGGAATGACCTAACAGGTTTGCCATTCGTTTACGCATTATGGGTTGGGAGAAGAGAAAGTTTGAGCGAAGATGATATCATGGCTTTAATAAATTCAAAAGAATATGGAACTCAAAACATTGATGTGATCTCTCATGAGGCAAGCGTAAAATATGGCGTTGATTTTGAATTTTGTAAGTCGTATTTGACGCAAAATTTATATTATGATCTTGGGGAAGCTGAAATTTCGGGGATGAAGGAGTTTTTTACATATGCGTTTTATTATGGCGTGATTGAATTCATACCTGAGATAAAGTTTTACGAGTTTGAAAAGAAAACAACGAAAAAATAAAGACAGGGTTTATCAAGATGAAAACAATGCTTATTTTACTGCCAGATATAAGGGAGCTGATTCAGGCTGAAAGAAATGAAGAACTTATTGATATCCTTGATGATTTACATCCAGTTGACATTGCGGAGATAATCTCAGAGTTGCCAGCAGATGAAAAGGTGAAACTTTTTAAACTTATTCGTAAAGAAAAAGCCATTGAGGTTTTTGATGAACTTGATGAAAATGATCAGATCTTGATACTTGAGCAGCTTCCAATTGAAGATAGGGCATTTATTCTAAATGAAATGTCCCCAGATGAAAGAGCGGACTTGTTTGAGGAGTTAACTGTAGATAAGTCCCAGGAATACGAAGCTTTGATGACCGAGGAAGCAAGGCGTGAGGTTGAGATTTTAACTGCTTATCCTTCCGAGACCGCAGGTGGGTTGATGACAACAGAGTTTGCATCCGTTGTTGAAAGTATGACCGTTGGCGAAGCGATAGAGTTTTTAAGGATGACAGCTCCAGATAAAGAGACAATTTATTCAATCTATGTCACAAGTGAAAAAGGGGTTCTTGTAGGTGTGGTGCAACTTAAAGATTTGATTCTGTCCGACCCTAAAAGGAAAATAAGCGACATAATGGATGAGAAGGTTATAAGTGTTGAAGTTGATACCGACCAAGAGGAAGTTGCTTCAATTATGAAGAAATATAATTTGACTGTAATTCCTGTTGTTGATAAATACCGAAAACTTATGGGTATAATCACTGTTGACGATATAATTGATGTCATTCATGAGGAAGCGTCCGAAGATATTGCAAAAATGGTTGGAACGCAGCTTGAGGACATTGAGACATTGCTTTCGCCTTTGAAATCCGCAAGATTGAGAATGCCATGGTTGATTTTAACTTATATTGGTGAGATAATAGTTTCTTTCATCGTAAAATATTTTGAGCCAACATTACAACAGATTATAGCTCTTGCCTCTTATATGCCACTTATCGCAGCTATGGGTGGGAATGTGGGAACACAGGCATCAACGATTTGTGTTAGGGGTCTTGCGACCGGGAGCATAAAAATGAACGATTTGAAGAAAGTCCTTGTAAAGGAAACACTTGCTGGTTCCATTATGGGATTGGTCTATGGATTTGTTCTTGCAACTATCACGCTACTTGTTTACGGGCTAAAATATTCATTTGTTTTACCTGTATCTGCTTTCGTTGGATGTCTTGCTTCAATGACTTTTTCCTCAATTATGGGGACCATTGAGCCATTTGTTTTAATAAAACTGAAGAGAGATCCCGCAACTGCGGTAGGTCCACTTGTTTCAACTGGAACTGATATGTTAAGCTCAGCAACTTATCTTACCATTGCAACATTATTATTAAAATTGTTAGGTTAGAGTGAAAGTTTTGCTCGTCTATTTTTCATTTACGGGAAACACGGAGAAAGTTGCATTTAGTATTCTGGAAAATCTTCAAAAAAACGGGGTTAATTGTGAGGTTTTTAAAATTGAACCTGTATTAAAGTTCAAATATATTTTTTGGCTTTTTCTCTCATTTATCCCGTCTTTACCCTTTCCGATTAAGAATTTAAAACTTCTTAAGATAGATAATTACGAAGCAATAATACTTGGAACGCCCAAATGGACATTTAACTGTCCCCCTGTAACTTATTTTATTAGGTTTTTAAAACGGGTCAAATTCAAATCATCAATAAAAATTTTTTTCTTTCTCACCTACGGTGGTTTTGGCGAGGATGCTTATATTAAAAAGTTGAAACGAAAATTTGAAAAATCAGGATTTACCGTTTATGCTGTGGAAAAGTTTAGAAGAAGTGAGATTATAAAAGGTGCGGTGGGTGAGAGAATTCAGAAGTTTTGCTTAAAGATTTTAACTTCAATCAATCCATCTTACCCTCACATTTCCGAGACCTGATTCAATAAAGATATTAATTTTTTTCTGTGCATTCTCATAGTTAAAGCTTATAAATTTATCGCCCCTTTTATAGAAATTGTCAAATTTTCTTGATGAGAGAAAACTTGAAGGTGAGGTTATAATTGCACCAACTTCTTTTGGCAGATATATATCAAGATTACCAAAGCCTAATTCAAAATTAAGCTCACCGTCGTTAAGTAATTCGCCTGATAGATCAATATCAAAAGAGCCCATTCCACCGGAGAAGTTAAAACTTCTAAATTTTGCATTACCAAGTTTTTCACCGTCAAATTTTGCAACGCCTGCTTCAATTTCAAGTTTTCTCATTGTTATTTTGTTTGGGCTTGTGAATTTAAGCTTCGTACTGCTTACGCCAGTTGAAATTTTTAAATTTTTCAAACTTAACCCCCCAAGTTCAATGTTTGCTTTGCTGGCTCCAAGCGTAATATCAAGTGTTGTCGGGATATCATTGCAAAGTTTTATATACCAACTTTCATCGCTTGAGATTTCTCTGGATGAAACTTTCGTTATTTCAAACTCAAGATACCCAATCCCTTCCTCAACAAAGTAATCAATGTTTACGAGATTTTTTGTCGTAGTTTTTTCAGAGTAGCCATCAATCACAGCTATTTTATCATCACTTCCCGGCAGGATATAGAAAACACCAGTACCACCAGAAATTTTTATTTTCAATTCTTTTTCATTTTTCCTCGGTATCTCTTTATGAAACCTTGTCTGAAAAATTTTTTCATCGTTTGCCCTGACTATCTGAATTAAAAAAATTAGGAAAACTATTTCAAGTTTATGGAGTTTCAAATTGGCGTATTCTTTGTTTTGTGTTCTATGTTATTTTTTTACGGAAAAAGGAAAGTACAGTTTCAGTAATGTTTTAATTTATCTTTCAACTTTTTGTAAAGCAACTCCCTTGCTCTGAAAATATGCACTTTAACCGTTCCAAGTGGAAGTTTAAGCTCTTTTGCTATCTCCTCGTAAGATTTATCCTCAAAGTGTCGCATTATGATAACCTTGCGATAGTGTTCTGGAAGAGAGTTGATCGCCTCGTAAATTATCTCGTTTTTCTGCTTCTGAAATAATTCACGGTCGGGAACATTGCTCCAGTCTGGGATCTCGCGCTGGATGGAATCATCTTCAAGCTCGTATTCTTCATCAAGTGAATAAGTTGAAATTTTCCTCTTTCGGACGAAATCAATGCAATGATTTGTCGCAATTTTGTAAAGCCAAGTTGAGAATGAAAATTCCGATTTAAAACTTGAGATTGAAGTGAAGGCTTTAGTGAAAATTTCTTGGACAAGATCGTCGGTTTCGCTCTTATTTCTAACGATGCGGTTAACTATTGTCTCAACTTTCTTTTTATATCTGTTCATCAATTCAACATAAGCTAATTCATCACCTTTTACGGCAAGTTTTACAAGTTCTGTGTCAGTTAATTTTTTGTATTCTTTCTTTATTTCTTTCATATTCAGTGAATTACTTTGTGTAAGAAGTCGGAGGTCATGTAAAAAAACAGCATCCCGAAGAAGACCGCAATTGGAGCGAGCTTTGTTTTTGAATTATTAATCTCGGGTATTAAATCAGTAGTTCCAACATATAAACCAACTCCGGAGATGAACGCAAAGAAATACCCGGTGAGTTTTTCGCTTATTGCAGGTATAGCAAGTCCGATCAAGACACCGGCAAATGTGGCAAATCCAACGATTGAAGCGAGCAAAAGCGATGTGCTAACTTTTTTACCCGATGCTGAAATAATTGATGCTACAGTCATACCTTCGGGAAATTTGTGAAGGAAAACACCGATGAAAAGCAGAAGCCCAATCACATAATTAAATTTTAAGCCAATTGAGATTGACATTCCATCAAAGAAAGCGTGAATGAAAAGACCTAAAAAAATAGAATAGCTTGCTGTTTTTGAAATTATATGTTCAGTGTGAGTTTCCTCGCCAAAATGTAAGTGTGAGACGATGGCGTGTTCAAAAAAGTGAAGTGTTGCGTACCCAAGCATAATTAAAATTGGTGCTGTTTCACCTATTGAGTTGATTGATTCAGGGACAAGTTGCGTCAGCACGAGGGCAACTATGAAACCAGCTCCAAAAGCAAGCATATAATCTTGAAGTTTTTGGGGCCATTTTCGCGTAAAAAATATAATCAAACCACCAAGTATTTCAGCAATCGTTGCTATCAATCCAAGTGTTAGAATTAAAAGTGTCATTTTTTTAGTTTTTTAGTTTAAGATAAAACCAAAGATGGTAAAAAATATCAGGGCGAAAGAAGCGGCTGTAATAGCATACGGAAGTTGTGTTTTAACATGGTCAAGATGATCGCAGGCAGATGCCATTGAAGAAACTATCGTCGTATCTGATATTGGGGAGCAGTGATCTCCAAAAACTCCACCGCTTAAGACGCTTGCTATGATAAGTGATAAGTTAGAGCCAAGCGCAATTCCAGCGGGGACAGATATCGGGATCATTATAGCAAAGGTTCCCCAGCTCGTTCCAGTTGAAAAAGAGATAAAACACGAGGTTAAAAAAACTATGCTTGGTAAAAGCTTTGGATTTATGAATTTGCTTACAATATGAGCAACATACTCACCTGTTTTTAGTTCTTTACATACCGCTCCAATTGCGAAAGCAAATGTCATCAAAACGGCAAGTGGAATAAGCCCTCCCATGCCTTTGAGTGTAAGTTCAATTGTTTCGCGAATTGATAGAATTTTTTGAATTTTATAAAGAAATCCTGCTACGAAGATTGATGTCATCACGGACCAAAGGACAGATGTTGAACCAGAGCCATTTGTGATGTTTCCATTTCCAGTTATGTAAAGTCCAATGGGCATCATCAATATCATCGTCAAAATGGGAATAATCATGTTTCTTGCTTTTGGGTTTGCATCAGATTTTAGGGGGATATTTATCACTTCATCGGCGATGAGAGGCATCGCTCCATCTGCAATTACCTTTCCCTCATGTATTGCTCTTAATTCTGCCTTTTTCATTGGTCCAAAGTCAAATCCTGTGAGTCCGATGAATAAAACAAGAAGGATTGCGAAAATTGCGTAAAAATTGAAAGGCAAGGCAGAAATAAAAAGCTGAATCTCATTTTTAACACCAACTTGTGTGAGCAATCCAATCACATACGCACCCCACGCGTTAAGTGGTATCATAATGCAAACAGGGGCTGAGGTTGAGTCGCAAATATAAGCAAGTTTCTCCCTTGATATTTTGAATTTATCAAAAATTGGTCTTGACACTGTTCCTGTGACAAGGCAGGTTATGCTTGATTCAACAAATATGCTCATCCCGATAGCCCAAGCGAAAATTTGCGCTTTTCTTCTTGAATTTATAAAACTGCGCCTTGAAACTAAGTTTATAAATCCCTGAACCCCACCCGAGCGTTGAGTTAGGGCGATTAAGGCTCCAACAAGCGCACTGAAAATTATAACTCTCGTATTTGCAGGCTCTTTGAAAACATTTATTATCGCATCAATAGAATTAACAAGTCCAAGTAATGGATTGAATTCAGATAAAATAGTCCACCCAAGCCATATTCCAATGAAAAGTGAAATATAAACCTGTTTGGTTATCAAAGCCAGAATTATCGCAAAGATGGGTGGTAAAATTGAAAGCCATGTGTTCATTTGAGCTCGTTCAAAATTTTTGCAATATGTTTGATAAGTGTACCCTGTGGATGCTCAACTATTCGTCCGATCTCCTTGTCGTTTTTGAAAAATATAAATGTTGGGACTCTCGTTATGTTATATTTGTCAGTTAAACCCTTTAACTTTTTATCTCTATCAAGCCCGATAACTTTAATATATTTTCTTGAGATGCCTGCTTCGTCCATTATCTTCATAAACTTTGGGAAATATTCTCTGCTGTCTGGGCACCAAGTCCCTATAAAAATTAGCACATCAAATTTGTTAGCTTTTGATTTTATCAGGCTGAAGCTCTCGGGATCTTCAACAACATATTTAGAATATCCATCGCCGTACCATTTGAAATTTTCATTTTCAAGCAATTGGATTGGAAATTCGCCGATGATTATTTTTGAGTTGTTTCTTTCAACAATGTGATATCTTTTGCTTGCGCATGAGTTTAAAATCAAAGAAATAATGATCAAAACTGTTGAGATTTTTTTCATTTTTTATCCTCCAGCATTGTTTTTATTCTTGAGACCACCATTTCAATTGCGACTTCATTTTCCCCACCTCTTGGAATGATTACATCAGCCCACCTTTTGCTTGGCTCAACGAATTCAAGATGTGATGGTTTAACAGTTGAAATATATTGATTTATTACGGATTCAAGAGATCTTCCCCTTTCAATTATATCTCTTTTAATTCTTCTTAACACTCTTTCGTCTGCGTCTGTATCAACGAAAATTTTTATATCCATCAAATCACGCAGTTCCTTTTCAACAAAGACAAGTATCCCCTCAATTACGATCACATCTTTGGGCTCAATATGTCTTGTCTGTTCAAGTCGTCTGTATGTTGCGAAGTCGTATATTGGTATATCAACGGGTTGATAATTTTTTAATTTCTTAACATGTTCAATTAAAAGTTTTGTGTCAAGTGCATCTGGATGGTCAAAGTTAATTTCTTCAGCTTTTTTGCCTCCAAATTGAGAGATGTCTTTGTAATAACTATCGTGTTCAAGGATTATGACTTTATCTGTTCCAATTTTTTGCGCAATTTTCTTTGCGACGGTTGTTTTTCCAGAGCCAGTGCCACCGGCTATTCCAATTGTAAGTGGTCTCATTTAAAATATGTTGGTGCAATTTGTTTTAATTCCTCTTTATTTAAAAATCTCCATTCCCCAGGTTTTAAATTTTTATCCTCAAAATTTCCAATCTTTATTCTAACAAGGTTTTCAACTTTATAGCCGAGTTTTTCAAACATTCTTCTAATCTGTCTATTTTTGCCCTCAACTATTTCAATTTCAACCCAGCATGTTTTTGGATTTGTTTTGACAATTTTTATATTTGCGGGCATCGTCGTATAAATTTTTCCATTTACTTCAATTTCTATCCCGAGCTTAAGTTTTAACAAATCTTCTTGTTTTATCTTTTTGTTGAGTTTTACAAGATATGTCTTGGGAACTTTTGATTCCGGGTTTGTGATAAAGTCGGCAAATTTATTGTCATTTGTCAAAATTAAAAGTCCACTTGTATCTTTATCAAGTCGCCCGGCTGGGGCAACCCATGTATCAAGTTTAACTATATCGTAAATGGTTTTTCTGTTAAGTTCATCTCTCCTTGTTGTTACAATTCCTTTTGGCTTGTTAAGGATTATGTAGATTTTTTCTTTTTGTTTTAGAATCTGTCCATCAATGGCGATTTTATCTTTTTTAAGGTTAACTCTGTAAGATGGATCTGTTATAATTTTTGAATTCACGCTGACCCTGCCATGTTTGATTATTTCCCTTGCGATGTTTCTTGATGCATACCCAAGCTTTGAAATTGCCCGTTCAAGTGAAACTCCTCTTTTCATTCTCATTTGAGATATTTGATTAGAGTGAAACCAAGAATCAAAAGTGTGATGAATGCAATTGTCAGCCAGTCAAAGTATTTGTCAATAAATGTTTTAACTTTCGGACCAAAGAAATAAATTAGACCACCGACGAGAAAAAATCTTGCTGGTCTGCTCAATGCGGATGCCAAAACAAGTGTATAAAAGTTAATTTGAAAGGCGCCAGCAGCAATTGTGAAAACTTTATAAGGTATTGGTGTGAATCCAGCAATCACAATAGCGACGAATGCGTTTTTATCATACATAATTTTAACCGTGTTGTATTCATCTTGAAGATGGTAAAATTCAATGATTTTCTTTCCGATGATCTCATAGAACTGTAACCCAAGTAAATATCCGAACATCCCACCAAGCACTGAGCCAGCCGAACAAATTAGAGCGTATCTAAATGATAACTGTGGCTTTAAAAGGGCAATTGCGATTAAAAGAACATCTGGCGGAATTGGGAAAAATGAGGATTCTGTAAATGCGATTAAAAACAGAGCAAGTCCAGCATAGGGTTTGTCGGCAAAGTTCTCAACCCATTTTTTCAACTCAAACAAAAATTTTGATATTCTTCGCATCATATTTCTTCTTTGCTTTTAACTTGAAACAAATTAAAAATGTTAAATTTGAAATTCAAGTTTAGATAAAATCCTTCGTTAACCACCAAAATTTGTAAAAATTACCGATCTTTGTTAAGTTTAATCAAAAAGAGGTTACCACAATGATTAAGTTAAAGGCAAGTGAAAATGGTCCATATCTGATTGAGATAGAAAAAGGGAATTTTGAAATTGAAAAAGATGAAAGGAGCGAGGTAATTGAAAAGAAGACAATCGCTCTTTGTAGATGTGGGGGCTCACAGAATAAGCCTTTTTGCGATGGGACACATAAAAAAATTGGTTTTTCGGCAGAGGGCGTGATCATAAAGGTAAACATAAAATAAGATTTTATCCTCTGCTGTTATAAGTGAGATTGGTTGTGAAAACTAAAATTTTTTTCTTAAAACTTTATGCGTTCACTCCTTGAGCTCAAACCGTATCTTTTAAAATACAAGAAATTGCTCACGCTTGGAGTTTTAGCAATTCTTATCAGTGAGGCATTTTATGTTTTGATTCCAATTTTAATTGGGCGAGCGATTGATAGTTTAAAATCTGGAGTTACAGGTGAAAAACTTCTATGGTTTGCTTCTCTTGTAATTGGTTCAACTCTTTTGAGCGGTATAGCTTCCTTCTTTGTGAGGCAAACTATAATCGTTGCTTCAAGGAAAATTGAATATGACATGCGAAATGATTTTTACCGTCATGTGCAAAGTTTGCATTATCTTTATTTCAGGGATAAAAAGATTGGAGATATAATGGCTTATGCAACGAATGATATCCCCGCTGTCAGAAACTTCTTGGGACCTGGAATAATGTATTCTGTTGAAACCGTAATTGAATTTGTTGTTATACTTGGGATTATGTTTTCTATGAATTTTAAACTTACGCTGGTAACTTTGATACCACTTCCGTTGATTTCCTATTTGGTTTACAAAATCGGGAAAATTGTGCACGAACGATATGAGGATATACAGGAACATTTTGGAACTATTACAACTGTGGCGCAGGAAAATATCTCCGGAATAAGGGTGATAAAATCTTATGTGCGAGAAGACTACGAGATTGAAAAGTTTAGGAAGTTAAGTTTTGAATATATGCTAAAGAACATAAAACTTATAAAGATTCAATCACTGACATATCCGTTGATGATTTTGATAACTGGAATTTCAATTATACTTGTTGTTTGGTATGGCGGTTATCAAGTTATAAAAGGTATGATGACGCTTGGACAAATAACATCGTTTTTAATTTATCTTGGTTATCTGATCTGGCCAATGATTGCGTTTGGATGGATTGTAAATTTGACGCAAAGGGCATCAGCCTCAATGGATAGATTGCTTGAGGTTTTCAAGGTTGAGCCAGAGATCAAAGACACAGAAGAAACTGATTTCTCAATTAAAGAGATAAAGGGTGAGATTAAGTTTAAAAATGTATGGTTCAGGTATCCAGACTCCGAAAATTATGTTTTGAAAAATATAAATCTTGATATAAAGCAAGGACAAACGGTTGGAATAGTTGGTTATACTGGAAGTGGAAAGACAACGCTTGTGAATTTAATCCCGAGGTTATTTGACCCTGATAAAGGGGAGGTTTTAATAGATGGAGTTAATGTTAAGAAAATTCCACTTAAAGTTTTAAGAGAAAGTATCGGATATGTTCAGCAGGAGGTTTTCTTGTTTTCTGATACGGTAAAGAATAATATAACTTTTGGGGTGGATGGAGTAAGCGATGAAAAAGTTTTTGAAGTTGCGAAGATTGCACATATTTATGATGAGATCATGGAATTTCAGGATAAGTTTAATACCATCATTGGGGAAAGGGGCATAACTTTATCTGGTGGGCAGAAACAAAGGCTATCTCTTGCAAGGGCTTTGATAAAAGATCCAAAAATTTTAATACTTGATGACTCATTCTCTTCAGTTGATGCTTACACAGAAGAGACGATCTTAAAAAATCTAAAAGAATTTAGAAAGGGAAGAACCACGATAATTATAAGCCATAGGATAACCGCCGTTAAAGATGCAGACTTCATCATTGTTCTTGACGATGGTGAGATAGTTGAACAGGGAACGCATGATGAACTTATTGAACTTGGCGGGGTTTATGCGGATCTTTATCAAAAACAGATACTTGAAGAAGAACTTGAAAAAATGTAAAACAAATTTTTTACGCAGTTTATGCATGATTTTAGGGAAGATGAAATAGTTGGCAAGGCGTATGATTCAAGGTTGATGAAACGACTTTTAAAATATGTTAAACCGTATTGGAAACAAGTTGCTATCTCGGTCATACTTGTTTTAATACTTGCAGTGTTAAATCCATTACGACCTTACATAACGAAATTTGCGATAGATGATTATATCTTGAAGTCAAATTATTCAGGACTTACAAAATTAGCAGTGCTTCTTTTCGGCATCTTGCTTTTGCAGGGGATCTTACAATATCTTTTAAGCTATGTAACTGAATGGATTGGTCAGAAGACAATTTTTGACTTAAGAATGGAGATTTTCAGCCATTTGCAACGGCTTGCCTTGAGATTTTTTGATAAAAATCCAACTGGACGACTTGTGACAAGGGTTACGAATGATGTTGAATCTTTAAATGAAATGTATTCATCCGGGATTGTTCTTGTTTTTGGGGATATATTTACAATTTTGGGGATTTTATATTTCATGTTTAAGTTAAGTTTTGAACTTTCGCTTGTCACTTTGAGCGTTTTGCCTTTGCTTTTTTATGCGACTTTTCTTTTCAGAAAGAAGGCGAGGGAGGCTTATAGGGAGGTAAGGGCGTTAATCGCAAGGATAAATGCTTTCTTACAGGAACATTTTTCTGGTGTGAGCGTGGTGCAGGTTTTTCACCGGGAGGAAGAGGAGTTTAAAAAGTTTGACAAGATAAACGCAAAATATAGAGATGCGAACATAAGGTCGGTTTTTTATTATGCTGTTTTCTTTCCCGCAGTTGAACTTATAAGTGCAATTGGGGTTGGGCTTATAATCTGGTATGGTGGTGGGGAGGTGATAAAGGGAACTGTCACAGTTGGAGTTTTGATCTCGTTTCTTCAGTATACAGAGATGTTTTTCAGACCTGTTAGAGATTTATCGGAGAAGTATAACATCTTTCAGACAGCGATGGCTTCCGCTGAAAGAATTTTTAAACTTCTTGACACAAAAATTTTCATAAGTCAACCTAAAAATCCCGTAAGACTTGAGAAGGTTCGTGGGGAGATTGAGTTTAAAAATGTGTGGTTCGCATACAGAGACGATGGTGAAGTGATTTCAGAAGATGACTGGATTTTGAAAAATGTTTCTTTTAAAATCAATAAAGGAGAAAAAGTTGCCATAGTTGGAGCAACTGGTTCGGGAAAAAGCACTATTATAAATTTGATATGCAGATTTTACGATATTCAGAAGGGACAAATTTTAATTGACGGAATAGATATTAAAAGAATTGATGAGAGGGATTTAAGGAAGCACATCGCTGTCGTTTTGCAGGATGTTTTGCTCTTTTCTGGAGATATTTTAACAAATATAACACTTGGAAACGGAGAAATTCCGATTGAAAAGGTTATTGAAGCATCAAAGTTGATCGGTGCAGATAAGTTCATTGAAAAGTTGCCAAATGGTTATTTTGAAGTGGTTCAAGAAAGAGGTGCTAATTTATCAGTAGGGGAAAAGCAACTTATTTCATTTGTTCGTGCGTTGGTTTATGACCCGAAAATTCTTATCCTTGATGAGGCAACTTCAAGCGTTGATGTTGAAACGGAGAGGATAATTCAAGGTGCAATTGAAAAACTCCTTGAGAACAGAACTGCGATAATCATTGCTCATAGGTTGTCAACGATTCAAAATTCTGATAAGATAATCGTTCTTCACAAGGGTGAAGTTCGTGAGATTGGGACGCATGAAGAGTTGCTTGCTTTGAAAGGGATATATTATCGGCTTTATCAATTGCAGTATAAAGAGAGAAAACCAAGAATTGTTAGTGTATCGGGGACAACAAAATGAGGTCATCTTAAAAAGATGACCAATCAAAAATTGAAAAGTAAAAATCAAGGAGGGTTAAACCATGCAACGCATCATCACAATTGAGCGATTCATTATTGAAAGAGAGCATGAAATCCCTGGGGCAACTGGGGAATTTTCAAAACTTTTAACTGATATTGCTCTTGCTGCGAAGATAGTTTGGCGTGAGGTTTCAAAGGCTGGGCTTGTTGATATTATCGGTTCAACGGGCAAAGTTAATATCTCGGGTGATGTTGTTCAAAAACTTGATGAGTTTGCAAATGAGATATTCATTAATGTAATGCAAAAAGGGGGACACCTTTGCGTTATGGCGAGTGAAGAAAGCAAAGGTTTAATTGAAATTCCCGAAGAACTTGCAAAAGGTAAATATGTTCTTGTATTTGACCCGCTTGATGGGAGTTCAAATATTGATGTCAATGTCTCAATTGGTTCTATATTTGGGATTTTCCGTCGTGTTACACCCGGGGGCAGAGGAACGGAAGAAGATGTGTTGCAACCTGGAAGAAACCTCGTCGCTGCAGGTTATGTTGTTTATGGGTCAAGCACAATCCTTGTTTATACAACTGGAAATGGGGTTCATGGATTTACACTTGACCCAAGCATAGGTGAATTTTTGTTATCTCACGAAAATATCAGGATTCCTAAAAAGGGGGATATTTATAGCGTAAATGAAGGATATTATGAGAGATGGGATGAGAATATGAAAAAGCTTGTCAACTATCTTAAAGCCGAGGATAAGGCAACCGGAAGACCTTACAAGTTAAGATATGTTGGAACTCTTGTTGCTGATTTCCATCGGACGCTTTTGTATGGTGGAATTTTTATGTATCCAGGGGATTCAAAAAATCCGGAGGGGAAGTTGCGTTTAATTTACGAAGCAGCGCCATTAGCCTATGTTGTTGAAAAAGCGGGTGGTAGGGCAAGCAATGGATTTCAAAATATACTTGATATAAAGCCAACAAGTTTGCATCAAAGAACACCGCTTTTCATTGGAAGCGAAGAAGATGTGAAACTTGTGGAGAAGTTTTTACAAGGTAAAGCGGAGGATTAAAAATTTTAATTTTGTGAACCCCAGCCCCGACGCGCTCGGGAAAAACAATCCCCGTTACAATTCCCGGTGCGGTCGGGGCTAATCTTAAAAAACTATGCGTGGATTTTTTAACAAAAGATTAAAAACAGAAGCCAAATTAACGCTATTAATTTAACCCCCTTCATGATGTTCTATGTTCATCTCAATCCATTTTGAGATAAACTCAACAACATCATTCCACAGTTTAATTTTTTCCTCCAGCGTTAAATCTGCAGTTTTGATGAGTTTTTCAATTTCCTTGCAGATATCCTCAGGCAAGTTGAATTTTTCTTCCATGATTCCCCCCGATTTTTGTTGTCTTTAAAATTTACATTTTCTTAATTATCCGACCTTCAATAAATACAGTTGCAGGATCAATGCCAGCATTTTTTAAAATTCGGACCGATTCACGAACACTGTCTTTAGCACTTAAAAATGTTTCAAGAAACCAGTCCTTATCTAAACTTTTTGGTTTTTCCATTTTTGTTTTTGTGTCCCGAATAAGTCTACCAAGCGGTAATTTACCCAGCTCTTTTAATTTTGGTAGAGCCCATTTAGCAACTTCAAAAGCAAGTCCTTGCCATGTTTCTGTAAAAGCAGTTTTTCCATCGGGGAAATGTATCTTAGCAGATATTTTGGTATATGTAACATTTTGTTGGTTTAAATCCTTCAATGAAATTTTTGATGTTTCTGGTTTGGGAGGTTGTTGGATTGTGCTTATTACTAACTCTGGAAATTTTTCGCTGACATTTGGCATAGCTGGGCGCCATAGAGCCAAAAGTTTTCTTGCAGAGTCGCCCAAAGTATCTTCACTTAGTTGAATTTTGAAGATATTATTCCCGCCAACTACATTCATATCATATAGTTCCCATACATCTCCATCTGTGAGAACAAAATATGGGACCTTGTTTTGCCAGCAATATTGAAAACCGATATCTCTCACTTTGTTTAAATCCGTTCCAAGTGGTTTTGCCTCCACCATTACCAGAGGAGTTCCATTGTAATAAAGTCCATAGTCTGGGCGACCTTGAGGAGTTGAGATTTCAGGTATCACATGTTCTGGGTTTTCCGTGTCCCATCCGAGCGCACGCAAAATAGGGTCAATAAGCACATAGCGTGTGAGCATTTCATTTTGGCGAAGTTGGACCCCAAATTTTTGCATTTTGTCTTTGACCTTTGAAATGGCATCAATAAGTTTGTCCATTGTTCTTCTCGTGTTAATTTGGTTCAGTTTAAAGTTATGATTTTCCAGATAAAATTTCAAGCGTTTTTAAAAAGCGTTGAAGATAGTGGAGTTTAAGACATAGTTTGACATAGGGCTAAAGTTAGAAATGAGTAAAATGCAAATTTTGAAAATGTTAAACTTGAATTTTTTGGCAAAGTTTCTTTTTCTTGATTTTTTGTGCATTAGTTTTTATCTTATTTTTGAATTCTCAAAATAAACTTTGGAGGTTAGATATGGCACGAGATAATAACGAAGGGATGTTCAAGGGATTTTTGATTGGATTTCTTGTTGGGAGTGCGTTGGGGGCTGTTCTTGCTATGTTGTTTACACCAAAGAGTGGGAAAGAAATGAGAGCTTTAATTAAAGAAAAATCCGCACAGGCTAAAGAGAAAGCGGAGGGATATCTTGGTGAGGCGAAGGCGAAAGCAGAAGAGGTAATTGAGAAAGCGAAGGAAGAAGCTGAAAAAATTAAAAGGGAGGTTGATGAGATAATTTCTTCGGCAAAGCAAAAAGTTGAAACGGTTAAGGAAGCGGTGAAATCTGGGATTGAAACTTATAAAGAGGAAACGAAAAAGAAAAGTTAAATGAATGCAGAGGCAAGACATTATGTCTTGCCTTTTTTATTTTTAAAATTAACTTTGGTGGGTTATGGAGCTTCTAATTCAAATCTTAACAGCTTTGCTCCTTGCGAGTGCGGTTATAGCTATTGTTTATCTCATTATTGTTTTTATAAGGTTGAGTTCACTGCTTGAAAATTTGAACAAAACGATGGGTGAAATCAACTCAAAGCTTCCGTTAATTCTTGAAAATTTTCAAAGGATCTCGGTGCAACTTGTAGATGTGACATCAAAAGCTCAATCCCAGTTTGAGACAATTCAGAATTTATCGGAGACAGTTCAATCTTATCTTCAGCGTTTCAAGGGTGTATTTTCATCTGACAGTTCCCCATCTTTGGAGGGATTTCCATTTGGTTTGACAAGAATTTTGGCTTTGATAAAGGCAATTCGCACCGTCATCGCAAGATTAAAAGCATAAACATAAAAAGACAAGGAGGTTGATAAGTGGTGAAAGAATATCCAACAGAAAAAATTAGAAACATTGGCTTAATTGGGCATGGAGGTTCAGGAAAAACATCATTTGCAGAAGCAATACTTTACAGTGCAGGAGTAACAACACGGCTTGGGAGAGTTCAGGAAGGTAATACCGTTTCAGATTATCATCCTGATGAAATTGCTCAACAGGTGTCAATTAATCTGTCGCTTTTGCATTGTGAATGGAAGGATACAAAAATTAACATAATTGATATGCCAGGATATGCTGATTTCATTGGTGAAGTGAAAAGCGGTTTGAAGGTCAGTGACACGGCTCTTCTTTTCGTTAAGGCGGTTGAGGGCGTTGAAATAGGAACCGAAACAGCGTGGGAATCAGCTAAAGAAGTGGGCAATAGTGTTATCTTCGTGGTTAATAAGCTTGATGCAGAACATTCAAACTTTGACAATGTAGTTTCTCAAATAAGAGAAAGATTCGGTCATGAGGCAGTTATAGTTCAATTCCCTGTCAATCAAGGTGCAAATTTTGATTCAATAGTTGATCTCATCAGGATGAAGATACTTAAATTTTCAAAGGATCTTTCTGGAAATTACACAGAGGGTGAAATACCCAGTGAATTAAAGGACAAGGCTGAGAAATTGCGCGAGGAATTGATTGAATCAATTGCTGAAACAGATGAGGAATTACTTAACAAATTTTTTGAGAACGGTGGATTAACAGACGAGGAATTGAGAAATGGTTTTATAAATGCGCTTGCTGAAAGAAAAGTTTTCCCAATCTTTTGTGCCGATGCATATCATAACATCGGTGTTAAACCAATTCTTGATTTCATAGTTGATTATTGCCCAAGCCCTAATAAAAAGTCTGTTGAAGCAACATTGAAGAATGATTCAGCACAGGCGATAAAGTTAAACTATAATTCTTCTGGGGAGCCAGTTATATTTGTCTTCAAAACTGTTTCGGAAGCCCATGTTGGTGAATTTTCCTTTTTCAAAGTTTTTTCAGGGACAATATCTCGTGGGATTGACCTTGTAAATCAGAGCAGTGGGACGCTTGAGAGATTGAGTCAGCTTTATGTTATGAATGGAAAAGAAAGAAAGGAAGTTCAAAAGTTTTATGCCGGGGATATTGGAGCGGTTGTCAAGTTAAAAAATACCCACACAAACGATACCCTTTCAACGAAAACATTTCCAGCTGTAATCCCACCGATCAAGTTTCCTGAACCGGTCATTCAATTTGCGATCATCTCAAAGAATAAGGGAGAGGAAGAGAAGATAGCTGCTGGCTTACATGCTTTGCACGAAGAAGACCCGACATTTGTTTTTACAGTTGATAATGAATTGCAACAAACATTGATAAGTGGACAAGGGGAGACACATTTGATGATAATTGCAAAACGATTAAAGGAAAAGTATGGAGTTGAAGTTGAACTTGGTGAGCCAAAAATTCCATATCGTGAAACAATTAAAGGAAAAGCAAGGGAACAAGGCAAATATAAAAGACAAACGGGTGGAAGAGGTCAATATGGTGATGTCTGGCTTGTGCTTGAACCATTGCCAAGGGGTGGAGGATTTGAATTTGTTGATGCAATAGTTGGTGGAGTTGTCCCAAGAAACTATATCCCAGCCGTTGAAAAGGGAGTTCGGGATACGATGGCTAAAGGAGTTCTTGCAGGTTATCCGGTAATTGATGTCAAGGTCACGCTTGATTATGGTTCATATCATCCAGTTGATTCATCCGATCTTGCCTTCCAGATAGCAGCGTCAATGGCGTTTAAAAAAGCATTTATGAATGCAAATCCTGTTTTGCTTGAACCCATTTATGAAATTGAAGTCAAAGTTCCAGAGGAATATATGGGCAGCGTGATCGGTGATATTTCAAGTAGAAGGGGCAAGGTGATAGGGATGACAGCTGAGGGACCTTATCAGGTTGTTAAAGCATATGTACCGCAAAAAGAGCTTTATAGATATTCGTCTGCATTGAGGTCTTTGACGCAGGGTCGTGGAATTTTCACTGCGAAATTCTCACATTATGAAGAAGTTCCAAAGGAGATCGCAGATAAGATAATAGCGGAGGCGCAAAAGCAGAAGGAAGCAGTTGAAGAAGAATGAAATTATCCCCCTCCTTACAAATGTAAGGAGGGGTTTTATCCCCATATCTTACCTATTTCTCGCTCCGATGAATGGGGCTGTTAAATCCTTCAATAGGGCGAAATTGTTTATTATCATTTTTTTTGTTAAATTTTAAAAAAATTTTGTGTCTTCGTGGAAAAATTTAAAAAATTCACGAGGAGTTCTTAATGACTCATCCTCTCAATATCCTTTTTATTTCCAGTGAAATTGTTCCTTTTGCAAAAACAGGAGGTCTTGCGGATGTTTCTTTTGCCCTTCCACAGGCGATAAAAGAGCTTGGACATGAGGTAAGAGCGATGATGCCAAAATATGGATTTATAAGCGAAAGAAAATTCGGCATACATGAGATAGTCCGATTAAGGGAAATGGATATTCCAGTTGGGGATAAACTTCAAAGGGGGAGCGCAAAGGCTTCTTTTATTGTCGGGCAAAAGGTAAAAGTTCAAGTTTATTTTCTTGAAAATGAATTTTACTATAATCGTGATGGACTTTATGTTGATTCAAAAACAAAAAAAGATTATCCTGACAACGACGAAAGGTTTATATTTTTTTCCAAGGGGATAATTGAGACGCTCAAAAAACTTGGATGGCGTCCCGATGTAATTCATTGCAATGATTGGCAAACCGCACTTGTTCCAGTTTATCTTAAAACAATTTACAACGATGAACCATTTTTTAAAGGTGTTAAAACGGTTCTTACAATACATAACATTGGTTATCAAGGTGTTTTCCCGAAAGAGTCGTTTTATAAATCGGGACTTCCAGATGAAATTTTTCCGCAGATAGAACACAACGGGAAATTTAACTTTCTCAAGGCTGGGATACTTTATGCTGATGTTATAACAACAGTAAGCCCAACATATGCAAAGGAGATAATTTCTGATGACGAAATTGGGGCGGGTCTTTCAGATGTGCTTAAAAAAAGGAAAAAAGATATTTATGGAATTCTAAACGGTGTTGATTACTCCGTGTGGAGCCCAGAAAATGATAAATATATCCCCGTTCCATACAGTATTCAAACGATAGAGACAAAGTATGAAAACAAAAAAGCTCTTTTGAGACATTTTGGAC
>Ga0105163_1000424_pt1 | contig 25432 bp, 18 predicted proteins | sample JNZ110809AmetaG_FD_81531 | JGI IMG/M metagenome (GOLD analysis project Ga0105163, IMG submission 81531) | Hot spring microbial communities from Jinze hot spring, China to study Microbial Dark Matter (Phase II) - JNZ 110809A | ecosystem: Environmental > Aquatic > Thermal springs > Hot (42-90C) >... | reverse complement strand
TTCATATGAATACCATGCATTAAAAAATACGAGAATTCTATTGTATTAACCTTCTATGCTAGTGACTTGAGCGAATACAGCTGTTGGATAGGCTGGATTTATTGCTTTATCGAGATTTCCTACTCTCTTAGAACCAACCTCTACATATATCATATCCCATAGTGGTACCGCTGGCACATCTTCATAGAGTATCTTCTGTGCCTTGTAGTACAGCTCTAGAGCCTTTGCCTCATCATAGCCCTCTAAGGTGGATGCCTCCATTATCAAAGTCTCGAACTCTGGATTCTCGTAGTAACATAGGTTAAATGCCTTGCTATCGCTGTGGAACATATTGTATAGGAAGTCGAATGGTGTTATATATGTTGGCCACCAGTAGAATAGGAATAGATCTTGTACAGCCTCTGGATCTTCCCAGCCCCTCTGTGCCAGTGCCCACTGCTCCTCCCAGCTCATAGGTCTTATCTCAACATTTATGCCGATCTTGGCTAGGTTAACTGCTATTAATTCAGCTGTCCTCCTCTCATATATATCACCAGCTGTATGTACAAGAAGAAGTGTCCTATCTATACCATTTGGATATCCAGCATCTACTAGAAGCTTCTTAGCCAGCTCCAGATCATAGGTATAGGTTAGATTGTCGAAGTGTCCCCACATCCCATATGGTATGGGACCGCTTGCAACCCTAGCTAATCCGGATCTAGCTATCTTAACTATATCTTCATAGGGAATTGCATGTGCTATAGCCCTTCTCACAAGTACATTATCTAGAGGAGGCTTCTTTGTATTTATTAGCATTAGAAGGTTTTGAAAGCTTGGTTTAATAACAACCTGGAGCTTTGGATCGCTCTTCAGCTTCTCTAGATCTTCGAGGGGAACGTACTGGGCTACATCTATATCTCCAGCTAGTAGTAGCCTCTCCTGGGTAACAGCATCCTTAATAATCTTGAGGATGTATATATCGGGTGCTTTATCGGACTTCAACGGATAGTCTGGAAGCTTCCATCCCCACCAATCGGGCCATTTCTCAAGTATAACCTCGGTCTCAGGTTCCCATTTAACCAGTCTATATGGACCAGAGCCAGCATCTTTTCCACTGTTAAACCATTCAGCGACCTTTGGATCCGTTAGATTCTTTGCACCAGCGAGCTCAACAACCTTTGGGCTGAATATGTATGCTCCGTATCCCGAGGCAGAAATCTTGTCAAGTGGAGCTGGGTACTTAAGCCTGAATACAATTGTATAGTCGTCTACAACCTCTATCTCTTTAACGGGATCCCATATAAATGCGGCACCCTTGCCCAGGGAGATGGTTCTCTCTATAGACAGCTTAACAGCATTTGCTGTAACAGGTGTGCCATCGTGGAACTTAGCACCCTTTCTAATATAGAATATCCATGTCATACCGTTATCTCTAGATTCGTATCTTTCAGCTAGTGCAGGTATGAACTCATCCTTTAGTGGATCGTACCATAGTAGAGTCTCGTACACTAGGGGAAGCCATCTGATGGAGTTGGAGAACTCTGTACTTGGGTCGGCTGTTGTCATCTCCGATATGCTTGCAAATATAACCATAGATTTCTTTGTCTGGGGCTGTCTTCCTACGATATAGTAGCTTGCAACAGCTGCTACAACCACTATAGCAATAACTATGAATATTACTGCTATCCTCGATATACCGTATCTAAGGATTTTCATATTCCCATTCCACCTAGGTAGCTATAAAATTCTTAGTTTAAAAATGTTTATCAATATTTACACTATGTTTAGCTATAGAATTCGTTTTAACTCCTATAGATAGTATTTATGGATAAGGTTTACTTATACAGATCAGTTTATATTGTTGCCCTAGCTACTATACTGTGGTGTTGGAAGTGTTTACTATAAAATCGTTGGAGGAAGTAGAGGATCTGGTCCTTGGAGCAACAGTACTAGGTACAGGTGGTGGTGGAAGCCCTATTGAAGGTTTCAACATGCTTAGGGAGCTTATTGAGAAGGGGCTGGAGATCAGAGTTGCTGATATCGATGACCTTCCAGAGGATAGCACCATAGTATCGCCATACTATGTGGGAACCATTGCACCAACGGCTAGAATTAGAAAGCCTATGAGGATCGCCAATGCTATTGGAGAGGCATTCAAGATCATGTCTAGGATTCTTGGTAGGAGGATTTCAGCTGCAGTTGCAACAGAGCTTGGTGGTGGTAATACAGCTGTAGCTATTAGGATAGCAACCGAACTCGGTATACCGATTGTCGATGGTGATCTTCTCGGAAGGGCTGCCCCAGAACTTCACCAAAATACTGTCCACATATTCGATCTACCCATGCATCCATCGGTGCTGGTTACCCCAACGGGTAATGTTGTGGTTGTTGAAAGGTATTCTGATATAGATGACTATGAGTCCATAGCTAGATATCTATCTATCCTATCAGGTAGATTCGTAGCAGTCGTCGATACTCCTCTCACCATGGAGAATGCGAGAAAGGCTGTTATAAAAAAGACCATCACCCTATGTCTAAAGATAGGCAGAGCTGTTAGGGAGGCTAGGACCTATGGTAGGGATCCCGTTACAGCTATTGTAGATAGCGTCGGTGGGTGGAAGATCTTTGAGGGTACTGTAGTGGAATACAGCTGGAGGGATGAGGGTGGTTTTCTCATTGGTGAGGCACGTGTTAGGGGTTCTGGTAGATGGGAGGGTAGAATGCTTAGAACGTGGATAAAGAATGAGCATCTAATGGCATGGTTAGACGGCGAGCCCATTGTCATGGCTCCAGATCTGATAATCTTTACAAGAGACGATGGCGAACCTATAACAAATACTGTGCTAAGGGTTGGCGATAGAGTCCATGTTATCGCTGCAAAGGCTCCAGATGTATGGAGGACTTCAAAGGGGCTGGAGCTCTTTGGACCTAAACACTTCGGCTTCGACTACAGCTACGTACCTGTTGAAGAGCTTGTTAGTAGGTTTGGTCTATGAGGATTCTGGTTATCAACCCTGTTGGACACTCCAGATGGGATGAACAGGATAGAAGGCTGTACAGGCTATTTGCATCCCCTGGTACAGAGGTTGAGGTGGCATCCCTTCCTAGGGGACCACCAAGCGTTGAAAGTCCGAAGAGCCATGCAGAGGTAATCCCCCTGGTGATCGATAGGGTTTTAGAGCTCCACAGTAGATACGATGCTATTGTAGTCAACTGCTTCCTTGATCCAGCGGTAGATCTTTTGAAGGGGATGCTGAGGAAGCCTGTTGTGGGACCGTGCGAATCCTCTCTAGCTATAGCCTCTCTACTCAGTAGAAGAATAGCTATTGTTAGTGTCGGTGGTGATGCTCTCTGGATGATTGAGGATAGGGTTAACCAGCTTGGCTACCGGAGCTACGTAACCTCTATCAGGGGTATAGAGCTCTCGGTTCTACAACTCGATGAGGAGCCTGAGAAGACGAAGGAGATGGTGATTAAGGTAGCTAGAGAGAGTATAGATGGTGGTGCAGAGGTTATCGTTCTAGGGTGCACAGGTCTTGCAGGTATTGCGGAAGCTGTTGGAAATGCTATAGGTAGACCTGTTATCGATCCTGTTGGAGCTGCGGTGAAAATGGCTGAGACGATGGTTAGACTCAGACTGTATAGTCCAAGGGCTAGAGGTTGATGTATATGCCAGCCCTAAAACTCCTGGTAATAAATCCTGTATCTACAGATGTATGGAATGACTATCTAATGCGGTTTGCCAAATCAGTGCTACCAGGAGATGTGGAGGTTGAGGTGCGAAATCTACCAAAGGCGCCACCTGCAATTGAATGTGAATACGATAGGGATCTAGCGGCACCATATGTTGTTGAAGAGGTTGTGAGAGCTAATAGAGAGGGTTTCCACGGTATTGTAATCAACTGCTTCGATGATCCTGGCTTAGAGGCGTCTAGGGAGGTTTCCGAAATACCTGTACTAGGTATTGGTGAAACCTCTATGGTGGTAGCACTTCTACTAGGGTATAGGATAGCAGTTATATCCACCGGTAGAAACTCCAGGCTTACATACTATAGAAAGGCGGTTGCGCTAGGTATAGAGAAGCGGATTGTATACACCTCCGGTATAGAGGTCTCTGTACTCAATCTCAGGAAGGATTTAGAGAGTGTTAGGAAAATGCTACTTAGTGAAATTAGGAGAGCTGTAGAGGATTACGGTGCTGAGGTTATAGTACTTGGTTGTGGAGGCTTCATAGGGCTTGCCGAAGATCTATCGAAGAGTAGTGGAGTTCCAGTTATCGATCCAACACTTGTAACACTAAAGGTAGCAGAATCAATTGTAAGACTAGGGCTGAAGCACAGCAGAATCTATCTATTCAATAGACTATCTACACCATACATAGCTTAGTCTGCTCTATACATGTTATGCAAATCTATGAAAAATAAATTTTTACTACTGTAGGTGTCTAGCATGGAGGATCCGCATATTCGCATTTGATGGATGGTATCCACTCCATTACTACTGCTTTACGGTTTTCAATTTTAGTGCTAGCTCTGAAAGCTCCGGATGCACATACTCCCCATCTACAATTATCCTCTCGCCATCGCCAACAACAGTAGGATTCATGCATACACCATCTGTATGCGATGCCGCTGGCCCCAGCTTTCCTCTAAATGTTGATGACTGTGATCCCAAGCCCCATTCAACAACGCCCCATACCCTTTCATCCTCTAGTATATTTCCACTGAGTTTTGCACCTGGGTTGCATCCATAGGATAGGTGGGCTATTCTAAACATATTTTCATCGTTGAATGATTTGAGCCATCTTTCGAGGTGTCTAGCTTCCCATCCACCATCGATTTTATACACCTTTCCATCTCTTACAAACAGCTTTATGGGAGTCTTTAGAATTCCGAGTTCTTCAGGTGGCCATATAGAGCCGTCGAAAACTATAACACCGTTTATGCTACTCTCTATCGGTGCCCAATCCACTTGACCAAAGAGCATATACTCTCCAGGTCCCTGGACCTCACCCTCAACGAGGACAGGTCTTGTGGGATCATTTTCAAACTCTACATCTGTGCCAGCAGGGGTTGTTACCCTCATATATCTACTTCTACTCGTTACCTCAGCGAGCTTTCTCTGAAATATGTATATTGTACTGAGATCTACCCTACCAATGGTTCTAACCATCATATCGGCATACATTCCGACTAGACAGATGTACCTGAGCTTTCCATACTCCATCGCCTTCCAGTACGGTGTTGAATACAGCAACCAGTTTCTGTTATATTCAATCCATACATCGGCAGAGGTAAGCACGGCTGTGAGGGTTCTTACCGGAAGATAGGGATCGGCAGCCTTACCAACCCCTACAGGGGTTTGGTGTAGAAAGACTACCGGTTTTGCACCAACTATAGATACTGCTCTAGCTGTAGCTTCAACAACACTCCAATCGCTAGCTGTATCTGCAGTTATAGCAACCTCCTCTCCCGGCGATACCTTCAGCACATCCCTAACAAGCTTTACAGCTGAGTACATAAGTTCGAAATCCATGTATACAACCATATACTTCCACCGGCATCTCTAAACCTAGGATAGCTAAAAGCTCCACCCCTATATAGGCTTATCCAACCCAGCTTCGCTGTGGTCTCTGGACGATTCTTCTACTAATTTAAATGGAATAGGTTATACCGTACACCTTTCTTACTCTAGCAATAACGAAATATAGTCTCCAAGCTGTAATAGAATACAGATAGGGAACGGATACTGATGAAAGGAAATCCGGGCTGAGCCGTGATGTACCTAGACCAGTCTGATATCCATTCCATATACTGCCTACCTCCAGATCTGAAAGAGATGAGATCTTCTCAGTATGTATGATAATACTGTTTGTAGCATGGGTATGCTATTTAGCGAATTGTCTACTTGTCGATAAACTATATATTTTCGGTTCTACTATTCTATATATACTTAGGAGTGGATGGGTGGTGTTTAGATGAAACAAGTTTTTGTTCTAGCCTTTGATCTTGGTGCAAGTAGTGGTAGGGCATTGATTGGCAGGGTTGATGTGGATAGCAGGAGGTTAGATATTGAGGAAATACATAGGTTTCCAAATGGCCCTGTTAGAATCGGTCGACATCTCCACTGGGATGTTCCTAAACTCTGGGTTGAGGTTAAGGAAGGGATTAGACTTGCCTATAGGAGGTATGGAGATCAGCTAGTTACCATAGGTGTTGATACCTGGGGTGTGGATTTTGCACTACTGGATAGCAATGGTGAACTCGTTGGTCTACCATACTGCTATAGAGATCAGAGACGTAAGGAGGCATACGAAGAGCTTCTGAAGATCATCCCTCCAGAGAGGATCTATATGAGAACCGGTATACAGTTCATGCCCATCAACCCACTGTACCAGCTCTATGCAATGGTAAAGGACAGATCGTCGCTACTCCAAGCTGCAAGAACATTCTTGATGATGCCGGATCTATTCAACTACTGGCTTACAAATACAGTTGCCTGTGAGTATACCGATGCTTCTACAACACAGTTTCTAGATCCATATACAAAGAAATGGGCTTTCGATCTTCTTGAAGAAATAGGCTTTCCAACAAATATATTTCCAGATATAGTAGAACCGGGGACCAAACTAGGGCCGATATCACATGATCTAGCAGAAGAGCTAAGCGTCTCCAAAACCATAGATGTAGTTGCACCTGCTACACACGATACTGGTTCAGCTGTAGCAGCTGCTCCCATAGATGAAGACTCTGCATACATCAGCTGCGGTACGTGGAGTCTCATAGGTGTTGAACTTCCAGGTCCTCTGATAAATAGAAAGGCTATGGAGTATAACTTCACGAATGAGGGTGGTGCATTCAATACAATTAGATTCTTAAAGAATGTACAGGGTATGTGGTTTATAGAACAAATAAGAGCTTCATTGGGTAAGAGAGGTACTAGCTATTCATACCAAGAACTTACAGAGATGGGTGCAAAAGCTCCAGGGTTTAAGAGCTTTATAGATCCCGACGATCCTAGGTTTCTAGCACCTCTAGATATGATTGATGAAATTATGAAGTACCTAGAGGAAACAGGCCAAGAGAAACCCAATGGAATAGGTGGACTCATTAGGATAGTCCTCGAAAGTCTCGCTATGAAGTATAGATATGTTATAGAGAGAATCGAGAATCTCACAGGTAAGAAAGTTAGGAAGATAAATATCGTTGGTGGCGGATCTAGGAACTGGCTCCATAATCAGCTTGTAGCAGATTTCAACAATAGAACTGTTATAGCAGGTCCTGAAGAGGCAACCTCGATAGGCAACATGCTTATACAGCTAGCAGGACTAGGCTACGTAAAATCGCTTAAAGATGTGAGGGAATACGTTAGAAACTCCTTCCATCTTAGAGTATTCGAACCAAACTACACAAAACAACACGAAGATGCCTATACCGCATTCCTAGAACTATTAGAGAGAACCTCAAAATCAAAATAGCGAACCTGCGGTTCCCACCTCCTGCTCTATACATGGAACAGGTTACTTTGTCTGTCCATCCTAGATGGAAGCCGTAGAGCGGTTATGTAGGGTCTGTAGATAGACTTCGGTGAAAATGTTTCCGAGCTAGTCCTAGGTCAAAACCTTTTCTATACTACTCCTTTCTACAGCTAACCTTATCTCCCGTGCTATTCTTCTACCGGTGCTCATAGGCTCGCTCCAGTAGAGGAAGGAGTAGGGGCTACCATAGATGTAGAGGTTGGTACCAGCGACTATTCTGCCGGAGAACTCAAAGACTTTGATATTCATATCCCTATCAATAATGCTTTCAAGACAGAATGGCCCTACTATACCAGATTTAATGTACTTCTTGGCTGTTTCTACGAATTTTATGCCATACTCAAGTATTTTCGGTAGCAGGCTTTCCCTAAGCACGAGAGGGATATTTCCCACAACGGTGAAGGTAGGATCTAGGTCTAGCTCTACTACATATTTTGGCGGTAGCCTCCCTACACCATCTATATCTGATTCATATCTTATGTCCGCGCTTAGTATCTCAACTCTATCTAATATTATACTGTAGAAGTAGTGGTAGTAGGCTGTAGCACCTATTAAGTATTCCTGTATCACGACCTGGTCGAGGCTTTCTATAACACTGCTCTTCAAATACTTGTTGAGCTTCTCAATGATCTCCTCCCTCGATGTGGCTAAGAAGTAGCCCCTACCCCCCTTTGCACCAGGAAGCTTAACTATTACAAGCCTATCTATTTCATCATTTAGTGTGTATATCTTTGGTATAGGTATACCAGAGTTTTTGAGGAGCTCCATCTTCTTATGCTGATCAGCTTCGATGGAAAACATGTAGCGTGATCCAAATATCGGTATAGGGATGGTCTCAGCACAACTCAGTCCAACATACTCTACATAGCTTCCGTGGGGAACTATAATGCTGTACCACTCTCTAAGCTTTGAAACAACATCTTCTCTACAGAGATCTCGCCAACTATCAACAACTATAAAGTTGTCTATAAGATGGGAAAACTGTCTGTAAAACCATACCCTATCCCTCAACGTAATAACAGCTGTTCTAAACCCCTCTAGCTTTGCACCATGGACTATCTGCAACGATGAATGGCTTGCCAATGTCGCTACAGATAGCCTATCCACATCATATTTAGCTACAATAGACCCTATATCCAAATCCTGCACCAGATCATCCCTCAGCACAAAGTCAGCACATTTTTCACATAGTTTGCAGTTCTTTCAATAAGCTCTCTATAGCATCCAAGGTAGCTGTTGTAGTCGAGTATTTTCTCAAGCTCTTCACGTGTAAACAGCTTGGAGATCCTCTCATCCCTTAGAAGCCTATCCAAGAAGCTCTCCCCTTCGTTCATAGTTGTGGATAGCTCCTGAAGTACTCTATGGGCTTCATGTCTATGCATACCTTTTTCAACCAGTTTAACCATAACAGCTTCGGACATGGCTGCTCCTCTTAGCAGCATGAGGTTTTTCTTCATAGCATTCTCATCTATGCTGAGGATTGTTAGAAGCCTCTCCATATCCATAAGCATTTGATCTATTACGAGAAAAGTGTGGGGTAGTAGAATTCTTTCACTGCTACTGTTTGTAAGATCTCTCTCATGCATTAACGGTATGTTTTCGAGAGCTACTGATACAAAGCCTCTTAGGACTTTCGCTAAACCCGATATCCTCTCAGCTATAACCGGGTTCCTCTTATGAGGCATGGTGCTACTGCCAATCCTTTTAACAGCCTCGTACACCTCTCCTATCTCAGGTCTGGAAAGCTCCCTAACCTCTAGGGCAAATCTATCCAATTGACTTGCTAGAATGGCTAGGTTAGCGACAAGTTCTGCAAATCCATCCCTAGGAGCAACCTGGGTACTTATTGTGTGAGGATCAAGCCCTAGGTACTCCATAGCATACCTCTCTACAACCAGCCCCTTATCGCCCCATGCAGCCATAGTTCCAACAGCTCCACTCATCTTCCCTCTAACAACTCTCTTCCTACATTCACACAGCCTTTCATAGCTTCGGGAGAACTCGTAGGCATAGTTAGCTAATTTAAAGCCAAATGTTATGGGTAGTGCGTGTTGTCCATGTGTACGGCCGACCATTACCACATCGGCATATTTTATAGACATATCCACAATTTTTTCAATTATATGCTTTAGCCTAGCTAAGACTATGGAAAGGGCATCCCCTATCACTAGAGCCCATGCTGTATCGACAATATCGTAGCTTGTTGCTCCTAGATGCACGTACCTACCGCATTCACCACACCTCTCTCCAAGGATGTAGGCTAGGGATGCTATATCGTGGCCCAACTCCCTTTCCTTCACATATACATCTTCAGCCGATACCTCTTCGCTACATCTACTGATGGTATCGATGCATCTCTCTGGTGCTATGCCTGCCTTCGCTAAACTAACGATTAGAGCCTTCTCTACCTCAAGAAATCGTTTGACTATGTTATCAGATTTGAAGAGGTTTCTCATCTCCTCAGATCCATACCTCCACTCAAGTACACACATACTGCTACCCATAGTCCGCCGCCTCCTAGGTCACTATCTCCTCAAGGCATTCCATATGTAGGCAATCCCTAATCTCTATAGCTATCCTCCTACCCATGCTAATCGGTTCACCGAAGTATAGCTTGCTGTACTGGCTCCCTATACCCATGTGGATATTTGTTCCTCCACCAATCCTAAGAGCTACATCGAATACCACTACATCCATATCTGGTGTAACCATCAGCTGTAGGGTGAAGGGTCCTATAACACCCGGGGGTTCCATTCTTATAGATGCTTCCACAAACCTATCACCTATATCAAACAGCTTCTCAAGCATGCTCTCCCTAATGGTAGCCATTTCATGTCCTATCTCTATCATCTCTACATCTATGTACTCCTTAAGCTCGATCTGAACATCTGCCGGAAGTCTTAGAAATCCATCGAGATTCGTTTGTATTCTCCTATCGATACCTATTATCTCAACGTCCTTTCTAGCTACAGTTCTAAAGTAGTTTACGTTAAAGTGGGAACCCACCACCAGCTCCTCTATAGATGCTCTATGAAAATCCTTCTCATCTACAATTCCATCCGATGCAAGTTTCCTAAACTTCTTCCAAAAATCATCTCTATCGATAGCTATGAAGAATCCTCTCTCAACCCTCTTCCTAGCATGGGGCATTTTAACCATAACAGGCCTATCTATTGCATCAGGCGATTCGAATATCCTGGGCCTTCTAATCCCTGCTTCATCGAGTATGCTATAGTATGTTTTTTCTCCAACTCTCTCCTCGTATTTCAGGAGATATCTATTGCCGAAAATTGGTACAGGAAATCTATTCTCAATATTTTCGTAGCCAACATATACAGAGAAACTTCTATTGGGAACAAATACAGCATTTCTAGACCTTAGAATAGATACAACATCATCTCTAACTACATCTGCAAATCTATCGAGGATAACCGGGTAATCGACGACCCTTCTAAACCTAAGGTAGGGCTTCTCCCTACCTTTCTGACATACAGCTATCGTTTTAAAGTTCTCATCCTTAGCTCCATCGAATACATCCAGTGCTGAATGGCTTGCAATTGTAGCTATATGAACCGATTCTACATCCAGTCGATAGTTCTTCACAAGATCTCTAGGACTGTACCTCAAATCCAAAATTTCTGCACCACAGATAGAGAAATCCTAGAATCAAAGATATAAACTATTTATATACATTGCCATGCTATAGCCTATCCTGGAAGAGAATACCTATCTACATAATCTATGTAGATTGAAAAGCTCTGCCGGCTACCACTTTGACTACAGGTGGGAATCTTAGTTGAAGCTTAGATGCAACCCTCTGAGTACACTGTTTTTGGTAACCATAATTGGATGGTGTGGAGAAAAGCTGTAGCCTAAAAATCGGTGTTTAAGGGATTTTATAGCATAAATCGATATATAATAGAGAGGCTTAGATGTAGCACCTATGTATAGGCAACGAAGATAGGTATTCACAGTACCAGGGTTTTTAAAGTTCTGAAAAAGAGTTGTTGGTATCGACACTAACAGATCTCTGTACATCTGTTGAATGTATGGAGGCATGGCTTGGTGTAGGGGTGGCTGTTATGGATATTGGATATAGAGAAGCTCCTAGCAATATTGAGATGCTGGTGAATCTATTTAGAAGCAATCTGCCTCTCGTTAGAACACTGGTTTCAAAGATTAGATCACTGACTCTAGAGGTTGGGAAGAGGTATGGTGGGGATTCCAGATTTAGAATAATGGATTTCTGCGGTACACATGAATGGACTATTACCCACTTTGGAATACGTAGTTTGATGCCGCCTGCGATAGAGCTTGTAGCTGGTCCTGGATGCCCAGTCTGCGTCACACCATCGTATTTTATAGAGGAGGTTGTAAAGCTGGCTTTGGATGGTGTGACTGTGTATACATATGGTGATGTGTATAGGCTTAGAGCTATTAGATCGGTAAAAGGGGCCTACTCCCTTAGCGATGCTAGAGCTCTAGGTGCTAGTGTAAAGATTGTGACCACCATACTTGATGCCATTAGAGATGCTAGAGGTGGTAGAGGTAATGCGGTATTCGTGGGTATAGGATTTGAAACGGTAGCACCAGGGTATGCACAGGCTATAGACAGAGAACTTATACCAGATAATCTAAGGTTTCTAAGCCTTGTCAAGCTCACACCCCCAGCAATGCTGTACTCAATAGGTGTACTGAGGGAGAGATCTGGAGAACCACCGGTAGCCGGTATTATAGCACCTGGCCACGTATCCACAGTAATAGGGGCTAAGGCTTGGGCCCCCGTTTCTGAAAACTATGGAATTCCCGTTGTAGTATCGGGATTCGAGCCAATAGATGTACTCATATCCATAGCTGAGATCATGAGGCAGCTAGCTAAAGGAGAGGCTAAAACAGTTATAGAATACACAAGAGCAGTAACGTGGCACGGTGATTTGAAAGCGCAGAAACTGATTGCCAAAATCTTCGAAGCCGTTGATGATGCATGGAGAGGTATAGGATTCATATCTAAGAGCGGTCTAAGGCTTAGAGATAGCTACAGTAGATACGATGCCTTTAGAGAATACGGAATTAGGGAACTAACACCTGAAAACTGGAAATACGACCTCCCACCAGGCTGTAGATGCGGAGAGGTCATCATCGGTAGGGCAAAGCCTACACAATGCCCACTATTTATGAGGAGCTGCACCCCCAGCACACCCATAGGACCCTGCATGGTATCCATCGAAGGAACCTGCTCCATATGGGCAAGGCTGGGGGCGGGAGGACTAGCTGACGAAATTGCTAGAGAGCTAGGCCTATCCTAACACCGCTGTATAGGGTAAATAGAAGCAGTATCACAGCGGATATGCAATAGCTGTCAAGGGAATCCGGACCCATCATGGGGATGGCTAAAGGTGGGAGGCTATCTAAGGATTCTCTTCCGTAGTGAAGAGAAGACCCTCCATAGCATGGTAGTCTATATGCTTTCTAACCGGTGGATACCCATATTCTATGGTTTTAAAAAGATTTGCGGTGGTGGAAATAGTGCTCCGAATTTTTGAATAGAAATCTCTGGAATTTGGTGTCAAAATCCAGATATGGGTGGGGAGGACATATTTTAATTAGATTAGCTATTTTACTGATATGTAGAGCTTGGTACCTGTAGCTGTAGGGGCGTAGTCTGTTAAAGTCTGTTTAATAGATTGATTCAAGGTGTATATCTAGTGTAAAGGTTTAATAGGCTGTGGATATTAAGGAGATAAGAACTTGCTATGCCGCTCTGTACTGTAGCTGTGATGAGCTTTCGGTCGCTGTGAATAGAAGAGATGTACTGTATTCCTCCCACTGAGCCATCCCTCCTTGGATGCCGATGCACCATGGGTGCTATCCATCTGTTGCTGGGATACCTTTGTTTAGCTCTCTATCGGCACGTTCTTTTCTTTTTTGAATTGAATTGTGTAAAAGGGTTTTTAAAGTTTTTGGCACCCGTAATTATCAATTGGATGCTCAGAAGATTTACAAGTTCTCTAGCGTATTTTCTCCGTGAAAGTGTGTAGCTATGGGAAGGCTATATATTTCTGGATCCCGCGACTACTTTCTAAGAGATGATGAGAAGTTCTTCTATCTTGCAGATACCTGTTGGAGTGCCTTTACCAATGCATCACTTGATGAGTGGAGCTATTATCTTGAGTATAGGAGGATGCAGGGATTCAATGCAATTCAGATAAACATTCTCCCTCAGCACGATAGAAGCCAATCCGGTAACCATATAGAGCCGTTCGAAGTCTCTTCGGACGGTGGCTGGGATTTTAGGAGAAGGAATGAGAGGTACTTTGATAGAGCTGAAAAGATGGTTGGGATGGCTGTTGAGAAGGGCTTTACCCCTGCCCTAGTACTTCTGTGGTGCAACTATGTTAGAGGTACATGGGGCTCCAACATAACGCCATCAAAGATCATCCCAATAGAGTATGTAGGGGAGTATATAGAGTATGTGGTGGAGAGATTTGGGAAGTACAACCCCATCTTTATAGTAAGTGGAGACACCAACTTTGAAACCAATGAAGCCATAGAGTACTATAGAACCGCACTGGAAATCGTTAAGAGTAAAGCACCAAATTCTCTAACCACCATGCATCTAATGGGGGGACTAATCCTACCAGAGGTATTTGTAAAGTCACAGCACCTAGACTTCTACATGTATCAATCGGGCCACACCAGGGAGAGGCAAACGCTAGCATTCGAGCTAGCCCAGAAACACTACAGCATGACCATCAAGAGACCCATTGTTAACGGTGAGCCCTGCTACGAAGGGCATTCACACGGTGGAAAGTATGGAAGATTCAATAACTTTGATGTTAGAAAGGCTATATGGCAGAGCCTATTGTCAGGGGCTAAGGCTGGGGTAGCCTATGGAGCCCACGGTATATGGAACTGGCATGTAAAGGGAAGTAGATTTATGGGGGAGGCATTCTCGGGAGAATCCTACGATTGGAAAACAGCACTTAGATTCCCTGGAGCATTCGATGCAGCATTTGCAAAGTGGATATTTGAGAGATATGATCTATTTGATATAGAGCCTGCAAACGATAAGCTTCTATACAATACAGGTTCAGAGATAAGGGTCTCCATGTCTAAGGATAAGATAGTGGTCTACTCACCATATAACTGGAGCATAAAGCTGAAAATAGATGGAGGAATGTACAGGTGGGAGGGTATAGAGCTTGAGTCCAGAAGGGTCTTCAAGCCAAAGATAGAAATCTCAGGAGACTATACTATAGTAGAGATGTCCGAATTCAATAGCGATAGCATTCTGATAGGCATAGCCCCATAGAAATAATAGATAGATCCGGCATTCTACCAACATACGATAGTTTTATACTTAGTTCTGGAGTAGCTGTACTACTGTAGATGGTTGGGGTGCTGAGCGGCTACCCCATTTTAAGGTTTGCCAGAGACTACGATAGTTCCATGCTGGTCTTTCTATGGATGTAGTAGGGTTCTATTGAGATGCTGTCGATGTAGGCATGGTTGGTAGCAACGTGGAGCATTACAGCTATTTCATTAATCCCTCTCCTAGCTAGTGGTTCTGGTATATAGAATTCTGTCTGGGGTCCCTCGTCAGCATACCTTCCTATGAGCTGTCCATTAAAGTATAGCAGGGCTCTAACACCCGATGCTCTAACAACCATCTTTAGAGGTGCTACAACATCTCCCTCACACTCCATGTATACCCTTCCCCTCAGCCATATCAGCTTCCCCATGGAGTTCTCCATGTATAGGGGTAGCTCTAGCTCCTCCCATCTACTGTCATCGTAGCCCTCTTTATACCAGCCATCTGCAAGACCCTCTGTGTGTTCCCTGACCCTCCACACCCCATCTACGGCATACTGGTACCTCTTTATAGCCGGAGCTAGTGTTAGCGGCCGTCCAACGGCAATCGCAATCCCGTTATTCCCCTCTACAATGTGGTCCGTAATATCCGTGGGTCCTCGGTATACCCCGATAAATCTTCTATTCACAAATATAAGTGCTCCTATGTAGTAGTTGCTGTAGGTAGCTCTACCGAGATCCAGTATATATCTACCCACCTTTCTATCGATATGGATATCCTTGGTGTATATTCCTGGGGAGGTGATCACCTCAACATACTTTGCATCTCCGTGTTTCTCCACATTTGATAGCATTTCCTCCACCTCCTTCGGGCTGTGCAGAAATCTAGACATGCTGAACCCCTCTCCATACTTTGGTGTGTACTCCATGTATCTCCAGCCAACCAGCGGCTCCTCACCAATCTTACCAATATATATCTTCCCCACGATACCGTTGGGGATGTAGACCAGGCCGTCGTTTGGATGCCCGGTGGACTCAAGTATTATGTCAAGTTTGTTTACACCTTCCTTTAGTAGGTCAGCTGCATCGACCTCTATACTGTGGTAGCCCGATGCTATGGGCACCCCATTTAGTGTAGCAGTGATGTAGTCGTTGAAGTAGCTTACGTAGATCTTTCTATTCTCTAGCGAATCGAGTAGCTTCCTATCGATACTAAATTCTATAGAGTATAGAGCATATCCATTGAATAGCATATCCAGCTGCTCAAGCGGTTTCCCAGGCTCTACAAAACCTCCATTCTGTAAAGGAGGCTCTCTAGCAATTCTCCAGCGGCTATCTAGAGAGACTGTCATCCTCCCCTTGACAGCTCTACAACCATCGATATAGAGCCTGTATATAGGGCCATACACGTGCTTTATCGGAATCCCTCTACCAGCTACTACAGCATTTGATAGTGGTTTAAACGATATTAGCGTTGCATAGCCACAGCTGTATTCATCTAGCTCCAGCTCAATGTGAGTTTTTCCATCTACTGTTGAGAGTCCGCCGACAAAGTATATATTGGATACGAGTATTATTGGAGGCTCTACATCATCTATATACCACGTCCTATCAGCTCTAGATCTGGGGATGGCTATAATATACAGTCTACTGGATCCAGACCTCACTACAGCAATTTTATCACTACCACCATGTATATAGTCTATGGCAATCCTTCTACTGTCTAGCCTAGACACCGCTACACCATCCGTAAGCTCTACCTCTATAGGCTCACCAGACTCTATACCTACCTCACCCAGCTCAAGATCCTCGCCATATAGGATGAGTACCGTCTCGCTACCGACGGTCTTCATCAGTAGCGGTTCCGAGGATGTGTAGAGGATCTTAAATGGAGTTCCACTAACACCATAGTTTAGTACAACTATCTTTGCCCTCTTTGGAGGAAGGCTGATGGTGTTGATAGGCGGATAGTAGGTGTCTCTATAGAGTATCTTTGTATACTGTGGATGCTCAGATAGATTTCTTAGTACAACTATAGCCTCACCACCCTCTCCAACCCTGGCAAAGACATCGATATTCCCAGATACCTTGACTAGACCATCAACGGGCTTTGTATTTGCTATAAGGCTGTGGAATGTCTTTACAAACAGCGCAACTCTCTTTATAGCATAGTATCTATGTGAAAGCTCTCCCCACTCTCTAACCGCAGCCTCATAGTCATATGTTGTCGTTATGTACTTCCCGGTATAGTACCCCGGATTCGTACCTCCGTGGAACATATATATGCTTACCCCATTTATACCAATGCCTATAGCAGTCTTAATCAGGGTCTCTGTCCACTCAGCTGGAAAGCTTCCCCTATTAGTTGGTAGGGGTGCTCCAAATGTTGAGAACCAGCCACCCTCTAGCTCCATGAAGATCTTCGGTGCACCGGGCTGTGTTGCAACATATCTTCTAACCTTGTTGTCAAACCCCTGTATGCTCCATGGGGAGGGGTAGTCATCTATGGTGTTTACTATTGGTGTGTTCTCTACATACCAATCCTCGTTGGTTATAATCGGTATCTCCCTAACATATCTCCTAGCGATCTCGTAGAGCTTCACGAGGTAGGGTACATCCCCCCAGAAGTACTCGTTTTCGATCTGCAGAAGTAGGGTTGGCCCACCCTTTGGATATGTAGTCCTCTCTATAATTGGCAGTACAGCTGAGTACCACCTCTCACTATACCTAATGTACTCAGGGTCGAGCGATCTAGGGATAGATACCCTTCCATACAGCCAGTTTGGATGGCCACCGCTATCCCACTCGGAGCAGATGTATGGACCGGGTCTAGCTATAAAGAACATACCGAGCCTCTTAACAAGATCTATATAGCCCATCAAATCCCTACTGAAGGCTGTCGATTCATACGGTGACTGTGGCTGTTCATCGCCAAAGAGTAGCCTACCCTCAGTAGGCTCATGCCAATTCCACGGAATATAGCTGGCGATACAGTTAAGTCCAGCCCTTCTAGCCTTCAGCAACCTATCAGGCCATACATCCTTGGGGACCCTGAAGTAGTGTATCTCACCACAGAATAGAAAGATCTTACTGCCATCCACCGTAACAAAGCCGTTGCTATAGCCTACACCTGACACACCATCCATCTCAAACCCCTCAGCCCACAGCTATCTACACTGAAAACTTTAAGTCTTTGTGGCACACGACACCTCTATTTAAGCTGTAACCGCTACCGCTTCACATCCTTGATGGGTGGGTATAGGCTATACAGTCTGTTCGACTCTATAGAATGGTGTTGTGCCATCGCATGTATAGCCCTGTGTGTGTAGTTGTGGAAAGCCTTCTCTACAGGTTGCAAATCCAAGTCCGTGCCTCTCTACAACATCTTTTAGCGCCACCATGTATCTGTATCTAATCTGCTGTGGGAGGTAGAGGTAGCCATGTATTCTCTCGCCCCTCCCTATATATAGCTCCTTCAGCAGCCCCTCCCTATCTGGGAAGGCTGCTACCAGCCTCTTTAGACTATCGTACCTCGCCTTATAGGTCGATACGGTTATCTGCTTTACCCCAGCCTCAGCTAGCCTACCAACCATCTCACTAAGCTGCTCGATATCGTCATTAACCCCAGGGATTATTGGGTCTATCCTCACCGTAACATATATACCCCTTCTACTCAGCTCCCTAGCGCCATAGACTCTATCCATTGGTGGAGGGGCTCCCGGCTCTAGGACTCTAGAGGTACCGCCATCCAGCGTCGTTATGGTTATTGCAACAGCAACTCTATCCCTATACCTCTCAAAAACATCAGTATACCTCATAAGTATAGAGACTCCCTTAGTTGTTATGAGGATCCTGTGCCCCCTACTAACTAGAGCCTCTACAATTTTGGGGCTATAGCCATACACATCATCAAGTGGCTGAAAGGGGTCGCTACTCGGAGAAAGCTCAACAATGCTATTCAGTGGAAGAGCTAGAGAATCTCTATAGACAGTCTCCAAAACACCCCTCTTCACCCTAGGGCTATAGAACCTCGGTATATAGCTCGATGCATAGCAATAGAGACATCCATGCCCACAGCCAGTATATGGATTCAAACTCCACTTAGGTAGACAGGTACACAGGGGAGATCCCCACGGATCGAAGGGTCTGATAAGCCGCGTTTTAACCATATACAACCCCCAAACCCAGCATAGCCACATCTACCTATCGTGATAGCCATCCAACAACACTCCATCTAAAGATCCAGGCACAGCTAACACCACACTGCACCTAACCTCCTAAAGATATTTACACTAATACTTGTAATATATTCCACCTCTAAAACACTATATCCTCTAGCACAACATTCCATCCTACTGGAGCACCTGGGAAGAATCGGTGCTGAGTAGCTAGAGGTAGGCAGAAGTATGCACCAATCTATTTTGACGGCTTTTCTCTATGATACTCTAAAATAGTACTCCGAGCCACATCTACCGGCATTTTTAGCTCTAGACCATTACAGCAGCTCTAATACTATGCTGAGGGTGCCTTGCTAGTTAAGAAATTGGTGGGTGTCAAGCTGTGATATTGGTGCTGCACCACTGCAAGGGTTGTATGAATTTAAAAGTTAAAAGTGTAGTAGGCTTGAGAGCGTGGGGGAGAGTGGTATGGCTAGCCAAATACTTATCTTATGGAGATTTACAGGTATTGCCGCTGCTATACTGGCCTGGGTGGTTATAGTCCTCTCTATACTCCAAAACCCATGGTTTAATGTATATAGGCATGCCCTTAGTGATTTAGGGGGTCCGAAGGCCAGTAGGCCATGGATCTACAACGTTGGCCTAATGGTTGTTGGTGTAGTGGCGTGTCTCTACTCTTTCTATCTCACATATAGAGCAGCCAGTAAGGTGCATGTCTACGCCTCTGCACTGCTCTTCATAGCTGGAGTGTTTCTAGTACTAATAGGTGTTTATCCAAGTGGAACAAGACCGCACACCTTTGTCTCAACATGGTTCTTCATACAGATGTGGCTAGCAGTAATAGCCTCAGCAGTAGGAATGGCACTAGATGGAAGGACTGTAGACAGCGCTATACTAAGTGCTATAGCTATTGCCGGGCCTCTAGGGGCAGCCTCCATTAAATGGCCTTCTGTAGCACTTCTAGAAATATATGGGGTGATACTAATAGATATCTACATAGCGCTGCTAACAATACACTTCTAATAGAATAGAGAGCAGCACCACCTCCATAATATACTAACCAGCCTTTTGATCGCCACCTCATAGAGTCTCAATAGTATTAGTTGGAGGCATATATACCGAAGCACAGACATCTCATCCAAGGCCATCACCACAGCTTACACCATAGTGAATCATAGACTGTATATCGCTACCCCAAACCTATACACTTCGACAGCCCTAGATAGAACGTTTTTATGTATGGAGAATCTGAGGAATGCGGCTTTCCTTCCAATATTTAAGGTTTTAAGGCAGTATAATCAAGATTGATAGGTAGAAGCAAAAATAATGCAGTAGAATTTTTTATGTCAGTAAAGCTTTTATATAAACCTCTATGGTAGATTTCCTGGGTGGTATATTGGTGAAGACAACTCTACTCCTAGCTGTGATTGCAATTCTCATAGTTGTAGGAGTAGCGGTTTACTACCTATTGCTCGCCCCCACTAGAGAGGTAGCAGCATATCCACAGAAACCGATAACAATATATGTGCCGTGGTCTGCTGGAGGAGGAACAGATTTAACTACAAGGCAGGTTGCCTCATATTTGCAGTCAAAGTTTGGGGTTCAAATAAATGTGTTGAATCGTGTAGCTGGAGGAGGGGCGGCCACAATGTATGCTGGAGCTAAAGAAAAACCTGACGGATATACATTGACAGCAATAACAATTGAGCTAAACATCTTTCCACATCTAGGGACCTCTAACATTACCTACAGCGACTTTGAACCTATAGCTATGCTTATATGCAACCCCGCAACTGTTGCTGTAAAAGCAGATTCTCCATGGAGAACCCTCGATGAGCTTCTAGACTACATAAAGAGCCACCCTGGGGAGCTAAAGGCCTCAGGTACAGCTCAAGCCGGTGTATGGGATATAGCCCGCATAGGCCTACTACAGGCTGCTGGTATCGACCCAGAAGCTCTGCCGTGGGTTCCAAGTGCTGGAGCTGCACCAGCCATTCAAGAGCTCCTCGCAGGAGGTGTGCAAGTGGTCTTTGTGGGTAGTGGTGAGATAAAACCATATAAAGATGCGGGCCAAGTTAGAGTTCTGGCTATTATGAGTGACAGCAGAATTAAAGGACTAGAAGATGTTCCAACTCTAAAAGAGCTAGGATATGACTTTGCTATCTGTGGATGGGCAGGCTTAGCAGCTCCTAAGGGTACCCCCTCACCCATAATTAGCAAGCTAGCTGAGGCGGTAAAAGAGGCGTATAACTCCCAACAATTCCAGTCTTTTCTAGGGGAGAGGGGATTTGTTGGCCGCTTACTACTAACAGAGGAGTATAGGAAGCATTTAGAGCAGGAGTACAATCTAATGAAGGTGCTACTAGAGAAGGCTGGCTACATCAAAAAGTAGTTTTTTAAATATTCTACCAAAATTGATGTGCACTGGTGAGCTCTTTGGAAAACGAGTTTAAGCCAGGTCCACTCCTCTTTTCATTATGTGCACTTGCAGTTTCGATAATGCTATTAAGAGAGGCGCTTAGAGTGGATGACCTAGGTATGTCTTGGGGAGGCCCGAGACTTTTTCCGTGTATAATCTCCTCTCTGCTTTTTATAACTAGCGTGGTCCTGGTTTTGTTGGAGGGGAAGAGCCTTCTGAGACTCTATCGGGGAGTAGCATTTAAAAGGCTTGAAAGGGTGAAATTGAAAGAGATTGCCCCAGTTGCCTTCCTGCTCGTAATTATAGTGCTCTATGTGGAGATTATAAAGATAGTTGGCTACCTTATCCCGACATTCATGATCAGTCTATATGTAAGCCTGTTGTTTAAAGCAAGATTGCTAGATGCTGTTATGATATCCCTAATCGCCTCGCTTGGAAGCATGTTTTTGTTTAAAATAGTTTTAGCTGTACCTCTGCCCGAGGGTGTTATAGGTTGGTAGATTGGGGTTTTATTTTCAGCTACGTAATTTCGGCTAAAGCTCTTATCATTATGTTTATTACGGCTCTCTACGGCCTATTTATAGGGGCAATGCCCGGATTGACTGCGACTATGGCTGCAGCTCTGCTAGTTCCATTTGCCTTTTGGCTGGATCCCCTCTCCGCCCTTGCCATGATAATAACGATGGATGTGCTAGCTATATGGGCTGGGGATATACCGGCTGCCTTTGTAAGAATACCTGGTACTCCCGCATCTGCAGCCTATGCAGATGAGATGTACGAGATGACCAAAAGAGGGAAGGGGCAGATAGCTCTAGCTATATCGCTGATGGGCTCTACACTAGGAGGGCTCATCGGGGTGCTTGTCCTGGCATTCTTCTCCCCAGAGTTAGCCAAGTTTGCTCTAAACTTTTCTAGTGCTGAATTCTTTTGGCTAGTGGTATTCGGACTTATTAATGGGGTGTTAGCAGTTAGGGGCTCCCCAGCAAAAAGACTATTCTCACTTTTGCTAGGAATACTTATAGCGTTAGTCGGCTTTGACCCAGTCTTCTTCTCATCTAGACTGACCTTTGGAAGGCCTGAACTATTGGGGGGGCTAAACTACATACCGATACTCATTGGGGTTTTCGGTATGTCAGAAGTTCTAAAGAGAACCTACTACAAAGTAAGGGGGATAACTATAGAGCTCCCCAAAACAGAGTATAGGTTTTCGGAATTAGTACTCAATGGTCTAAGGTATATAAAGAGGTTCTACAACAGATTCATAAGCGGCTCCACCATAGGTGTAATAATCGGGGCACTCCCTGGGGCAGGGGCAGATATTGCAGCCTGGCTTTCATATAATCTATCCTACAGATTCTCCAGGAATAAGGATTCCTATGGAAAAGGATCGGAAGAGGGGATACTCGCTGCCACTTCAGCTAACAATGCTTCACTAGCAGGCGCATGGATTCCATCCCTAGTCTTTGGGATCCCTGGAGACTCTGTAACCGCTATAGTGCTTGGGGTTATGATGATGAAGGGCATCATCCCCGGGCCTAGGATATTTATTGAGCAAGCTACACTAGTATACTCGCTATTCATCATTTTTACAGTGGCGAATCTTCTGATTATACCACTGGGGCTACTGACTATAAAATTTCTGGGGAGGGTCTTCCTAAGAACTCCTGACTATGTTCTAGTTCCAATGATACTAGTCTTCTGTGTTATTGGTTCATACGCTATCGACTACAGCTTCTTTAGCGTCTTAGTTATGCTGGTTTTTGGTGTGATGGGGTTCTTCATGGATAGATATGGGTATCCGTATGCCCCTATGGTACTGGGCGTTATACTGGGAAAAATGCTCGAGACCTATTTTGTGATGACATATGTTAAGGGAGGGGTGGCAGCCTTTTTCAATAGACCTTTATCGCTGGCATTATTTGCTCTTACACTATTCGTTATCTTTGCTCCATGGATTGGAAGAAAGGTAAAGCTTATTAAAAGATGAGCACGGGGGAGGATCGATCGGATGCCTTAGCCTCGGTATATTAGTTGAATCTAATCTACTCTCTAGATTAGAGGCTAAGCAATAAGCTAAATATTACCGGGATGCCTATCTAACCCCATGAGCGGCCTATATCGATAGACCGCTTCACAAGCCCGGTAATAAGGTGGTGATCCATATGTGCCATGTATGGGTTTCTAGAGCTAGCTGAACAAGATAAAATAAGTTAACTGAATACTGTCCCATCTGTGTACACATAGTGGTTTCGACAGAATATTGCAGCAGATTATGTCAAGCCGATTTCTACTCCATGAAATTGTGGATCGATCCCTTACGGCCGTCTTTGGAGATCTTTTGCATTCAGTTCTCTACTGCTGTTATAGAGAGTTAGGTGTATGGATTGTCTCCCCATGCTGATTGGAGAAACCTACTACAGGCTGGTATCTAGCTGCTATAGACTAGACTGCTAATATACTATTTCTAAGTTAAGTGATTCTGCGGTGGTCAACAATGCCCGCCCTTAAGAGGAAGCTCAAAGGTGGGGTAGCTACTGTGGGCACCTGGGTAACGATAAACCACCCTGATGTTGTTGATGCACTGAGTGAACTCCCCTTTGATTGGCTTATATTCGATATGGAGCATGCACCTCTAGAGGTATCCGATATAGAGGTTTTGATGATGCCCCTCCGTGGCTGTGAGATGGCACCTATAGTTAGGGTCCCGTGGAATGATATGGTTGCTATAAAAAGGGCTCTGGATATAGGTGCTGAGGGTATACTTATCCCCTGGGTTAGCACAAGGGAAGAGGCTGAGGCTGCTATAAAGTATGTGAGCTATCCACCCCAGGGCCTTAGAGGCTTTGGACCCCGAAGAGCCGTTAGATACGGTTTTCGCTCCTTCCTAGACTACTATAGCAGATTTGAACCTGAGGAACGCGTGGTGGTAATACAGATAGAAACGGCTAGAGCTCTCGAGAATCTAGAGGATATCCTATCAGTAAAAGGAATAGATGTAGCATTCATAGGCCCCGCAGACCTTACAGTAAACCTCGGAATACCCCTACAGTACAGCCACCCAATGCTTATAGAGGCTATCAGCAAAACACTAAAAGCCTGTGAAAAATACAACATAGCCGCAGGAATACATGCATTCGATGTCAACCAGGCAAAGAAATACATAGAGGAAGGATTCAGATTTATATCAATAGAAGGCGATATAGGTTTCATCATCAGAGCCGCTAAAGATATACTTAAAACCCTCAACCGCATCTAGCCAGAACTACATCCACACAACCTATTTTCTACTCCCTTTTGGGAGTTTCAGCTGAGTCTCTACGACCACAAAAGGCTGTTGAAGGACTTTCAGTCTTTTCTGATTGCTTCGTATCTAGTTGCGCTCGGCCTCCCAGACCACAGCAACGCTCTGTACAAGCTCTTTCAGTCTTTTCTGATTGCTTCGCTTGATCTGGATAATCTTGCTGATGTTGATTATCTGCAGGTTGCTTTGAACTTTCAGTCTTTTCTGATTGCTTCGAGCGTCATGGCTTTTTCCGCCAATCAAGAACGGGTCTTGATAAGCATGAGGACCAGCTTTCAGTCTTTTCTGATTGCTTCGATCAAGCACGTGAAGCCTCTCAGCATAGCTATACCCACCAACTGGGCCAACATAACTTTCAGTCTTTTCTGATTGCTTCGTATATAGTAGTGAGAAGAGCGTTGCCAGTTGCAGCAATCGATTCTCTAATCCTGAGAACCTCCTCATCACTTGGCACCCTCGTGTCTACACCAGATCTCGGTTTCCTTGGCATCGTCTTCCTAATCATTCCAGCAACATCCTCCATGTTCTTAGCCCTGGCCAAGAACGTCAAGAACCTCGAGAACGCCTCGTAGCTCTTCTTGGACAGACCAACATCTGCAAAGAAGTCGTTTGCTGTATGCACTACCCCAGAGAACCTCTTGAGAATAGAGATGTAGTTCTTGACCGTCTTCTCAGATGTACCCTGGTACCTCAACCACTCCCTAAAC
>Ga0105163_1000423_pt1 | contig 25433 bp, 26 predicted proteins | sample JNZ110809AmetaG_FD_81531 | JGI IMG/M metagenome (GOLD analysis project Ga0105163, IMG submission 81531) | Hot spring microbial communities from Jinze hot spring, China to study Microbial Dark Matter (Phase II) - JNZ 110809A | ecosystem: Environmental > Aquatic > Thermal springs > Hot (42-90C) >... | reverse complement strand
TAATAAATCTTAGTGTAATATTGCTGATAATCAGGGTCGCCGGTCGGATCATAACCCGGCTGCTGGACACGCCGGAGCCAATCCGGATGGCTGGAAGCATAAAGACAACCTGCTCTGGCAGCACTCAGGACATTGAGATAAGCAAAGAAAACCAAGGCAAACTCAAAAAGAATTAACAAAACAATGAGTAAGAAAGCTGCCCCTGCTGTGAGCTCTAAAAGGCTTTGCCCCCGTTCTTTGCTCCTGCGCATATTAAACCGCCTTTGAGTTTATTTTACTACAAATTTTGTTAAAGCGCAATTTAAAAGCCCAGGCCCCGCCCTTGAAGGGTGGGGCCTGGTGTTTTTGAGGGATCTGGTGGGTTCTTTGCTCTCAGCTTAGATGGCGTTTATAATCTGGCTGAAAACGTTGCCAATGGCTGGGCCCAGGAGGACCAGGACGGCGATGACCACAATGGCCACCAGAACCAGGATGAGCGCATACTCCACCAGACCCTGCCCTTCCTCTCGCCGGAACAACATGGCCACTCACCTCCTTTCTTTGGATTTCCTAACTTCAGGATAACCCCGGAACCAGCTTCAGGCAATAGTACCTTAGTCCTAATTTAGACTGCTTGACCCTCGTTTTTTAATGCTTTCTATGGGGAAGGATCCTGCGGCTGGGGTGGCCAGGCCTGAATGCTTTTGATGAAGCTCGCCTGAGCTTAATGGCTCTTGAACTGGTCAGGAAAGGAGTTTTCCCCTCAACAGGCCTCCCCTCTTATGCTGGAATACCCAATATGCCGGCTCATGTATGGCTCTTCGCCCTACCATGTGTTCTAATAACCCTGCTATTGCCTCTTCCTTCAGCGGAGTTAGACTGGAGGGTTGGAACCTTGAAAGAAGCGGGGGAAAATAAGGGTAAAGACCCTCTGGAAAGTGGAATAGCCAGAACACCTGAGCTGATTTCCCAATGGTAAAAGAAAAGTTTAAAATAGCCGTAGGGATGTACTACTATCCTTCCCTGGAAAGAGTTCAAGGTTCAGAGGAGGGAATATGGCTGAAAGAAGAGTAGCCCTCATAGTAGCCGCCCTCGGCGCTTTCGTGCCCCCTTTCATGGGGTCTTCCTTCAACATTGCTCTGCCCCCCATTGGCAGAGAATTTTCGGCGGGGGCAGTGATCCTGGGCTGGCTGGCCACCATTTACCTTTTAGCTTCAGCTGTTTTCCTGGTTCCCTTCGGCAAGCTGGCCGATATCCACGGCAGGAAAAAAATCTTCTTAGCGGGTCTGGTAATCTATTCCCTTTCTTCCCTCCTGTGCGGGCTTACCACTTCCCTGGAAGCTTTCATAGCTTTTCGCATCCTGCAGGGTGCAGGAGCAGCCGCTCTTTTTGGAACCGGAGTGGCTATCCTTACCTCCGTTTTCCCGCCAAGAGAACGGGGTAGAGCTTTGGGAATTAATGTCTCTTCCACTTACATAGGCCTATCCCTGGGTCCTTTCCTTGGAGGCCTTATTACCCAATACCTCGGCTGGAGAAGCATCTTTTTTCTTAACGCTTTCTTAAGTTTAACAACTGCAGTATTGACCTGGACTAACCTTAAAGGCGAATGGAAGGGAGAGCCAGGGGAAAAATTTGACCTTACTGGCTCTCTCTTTTATGCAGTAGCTCTTTCAGGATTCATGTATGGATTTTCCCGCTTGCCTCAGGGAATAGGTTGGCTTTTTACCGTACTGGGAATAGCAGCCTTAGCAGCTTTCGTGTGCTGGGAGCTCAGGGAGCAAAGCCCTCTCCTGAACATAAGGCTGTTTCAGAAAAACCCGGCTTTTACCTTCTCCAATCTGGCGGCTTTAATAAATTACAGCGCTACCCATGCCATAAGTTTTATCTTGAGCCTCTATTTACAATATGCTAAGGGTTTTTTGCCAGGGAAGGCCGGCACCATCCTTGTGGCCCAGCCTCTAATGATGGCAATCCTATCCCCTCTGGCAGGCAGAGCTTCAGACCGAATTGAGCCAAGGGTTCTGGCTTCCAGCGGTATGGCGCTAATAGTTATAGGACTACTCCTTTTATCCTTGCTGGGACAGAATTCACCCATTGAACCCTTGCTGGCAATCCTTGCTTTACTGGGAACAGGGTTTGCCTTATTCTCCTCTCCCAATACCAATGCTGTAATGAGTTCGGTGGAGAAGAGATTTTACGGAGTGGCCTCGGCTATTCTGGCCACTATGCGCCTCACAGGCCAGATGCTGAGCTTGGGAATCGCCACCATGGTCCTCGGCTTTTTCCTGGGGAACACACCTGTTAATCCCCAAACCCTCCCGGCTTTTCTCAGAGCTATGAAGATCCTCTTTTATCTTTTTGCCATGTTATGCTTCGGAGGGATTTTTGCTTCATTGGCCAGAGGGGACGTGCATGAAAGCTAAATTGTAAAAAGCAGGCTCAGAGGTGACAGGAGCAAAAGCACTCACTATTATCACAGTGCCAGGGTTCAATTTGGCCTCCAATGGGAAATCAACAGGCTTCCAGCGTCTAACCACCGGTGGCTTGCCGCTTTCAATTACCTGAATTATCCAGCCCTGCTTGACGATCCCATCGGTGTAAACAAAGCCATTGGGCACCCAACCGCCGTGACCCCTTTCAAAATCCTCGTAATAGCCGATTTCCGGAATAGCTATATCATCCAAGAAGAAGCCGGGGTTATTTACAGCATCATCTGTTATAAGCTCAAAGCGAAGGAGAATCTCTTTCCCTGCCCAAGGGGTAAGGTCTATCTCCTCCTCAACCCATCCCCCTGATTTCCCGGTATAACCGTAGCCCAAGTTGTTCCCTATGGGGTTATCTTCAGAGGAACGGATACCTCTGAGGATCTTCCAAGTATTGCCTCCATCGGAAGAAACTTCTACGTAAACGTAATCATAATCCTTTTCCAAATCATACCAGGTCCGGAAACGAAGAGTGGCTTTATTGGTGTTTTTGAGGTTAAAAGGGCGGGTTAGGGTTGAATCAACCTCATCTCCTCGTCCCGACCACCACATGAATTTGCCGCTGTAAGGAGATTGAGGGCCGAGAGTAACGGTCAAATTTCCGGAGAAACGCAAAAGGACTGGCTCTTCGGTCTGGATTTTAAAGTAATCGGCGGCATATTGGTGCACAGTTTCAGTCAGAGTAATAGGGATAAAAGTAATAGCTGCTGTTAACTGAGGCTTCGGGGGATCCAGCTCCCGATAGCCGTACTTGGAATCCAGGTCATCCAGATAATTGGCGATAACCCAATCGGCAAAAAGGTCTTCAAAGCTCAGGCCCTGAGAAGCCAATATTTCATTGAAAGAATGGGGGCCATTTAAGGGCGATCGTACCAGGTTCTGAAAGGCTTCCTTTCCGAAGCGCTCGTAGAAGTAAGCCATAAAAAGGAAGCTCGCTCCATAGTTCGGGTAAGCTTTACCAGGATCATCAGGCCATGAAGTAAGCTGGGTATCAGGTTGCGCCAGAAAAGCTCTGGCCGAGCCATTATACGAAAGCCCCGCTATAAATTCTGCCATCTGGGAAAAGCCTTCGTTGACCCAGGTATCCTCATTACGATCCACATACCATTGGAGCATGTGCTGGAATTCATGAGCCAGAACTGAAAGGTAATGTTCAGTCCCAGGCTTCAGAGAGCCAATGTTGAGATATAAAACGGGTTTCTCGTTAGAATATTGGTGGATCTGACGGGAATAAGCATCACTCCCGGAGAAATATCCCCCGACCCCAGGGGTAAGCCCGTTGAAAATGTGGATACAGGAATCATTCAGGGGTATGGGAAATTGTGGGCTAAAGATTTCCATAATACGCGGGTAAATCTCGGCCTCAAATCGTCTTATGGAATCCTTAAGGGCTTTCCGATCAATTTCTCTCCCTCTTTCCACCCAAGCGCAAAAGTTTGCGGTAAGGACGGATAACTCGGCAGTGGTTGTGAAATAACGGGTTGCAGGGTGATCTACAACCCAGAAAATTGCCTCTTCACCCGGATGGTGCAAAGCAGGAGTTGGGGTTGGGATAGGACCTGGAGGAATCTTCCCGAGCCTTACAGCTATCTCTGCCAGGTCGCGCACCGGAAACTCCTGGGGTATTGGGTCAGGGGCTGGAATTAATATTGGAGTAGGTGATGGAGTTGGTGTGAAACAAGGCGTTGGCACGTGGGGTGCAAAAGGCACCACGGTCGCAGGGGAAGGAACAACACATCCCAAAATGGGCAACAGAAGCACAACAGGAACCAGCAGGATAAAAACTTTTTTCAAAGGATTTCCCCTTCCACAAACTTGCTCCAAGCTCTTTCAAAAGCCGGGAGGAAGAAGCTTTTACTGTCGCCAGGGAAAGTCTGAGCAAGCTCCATGCCCAGGGAACGGAGCTGCCAAGCTGCTGAAGCCGAGAGGTGAGATGTTATTTCCTGAATCCTGGTGGCAAGGTAAGGGGCATAAGGTATGGAAGGGTAAGCGAATAGGATGTTTTTGAGCAAGCTTGCCAGATATAAAGCCCGGCCAATGGCGTTGCCCTCAATGAATTTCCATAAAGATTTTTCGCTTTCCTCCAGGTCAAGCTGCTCTAAGGCGAGGTTTGTGTGTTCGGGGATAAAGCCGCAGCGGACAAGGAGTTTAGCTACAGCCAAATTCTTGATGCCTGAAGCTACAAGGTAAAGGAACCTTTCCAAATGCTCTGTATCCCAACCTTTTTCCCGGCCACGGCGGACAGCTTCAGGAGACAAGCGATAACGGTAGTATTCCTGGGAACCATGGAGGATAGAATGAGCAGCCGCCACCAGGATAGAAGCTCTGGCAATGATAGGGGCGAGCCTTGCCAGGCTTTCAACACAGGCCACAATCCTTGGAGTCCCCCACCAGGCTTCATGGGTAACAGGATAATCCTCAGAAACCTTTATCCCCAGCTTCTTTTCCTCTTCCCTCATCATTTTCTCACGCCGGCTTATCGTATCCACCACCACAATCTCCAGAGAATTTGGGGTCCCGAAGGGGGACTTGCGGTATAACAGAGCGATGGTCTCTACAATCCGATTTATTTCCTCTTCAGGCACTTCACCCTGCACCGAAACGTTGAACTGCGCCATAATCCTCACCACCTTACCTGTTAGTGAACTGAACCAATTGCTCCAGCTTTTCCAATGCTCGGCCAGAGTCTATAGATTCCCTGGCCATTTCCAGGGCTTCTTCCAGGTCAGAAGCTTTGCCTCCTACCAGAATGCCGGCAGCAGCATTGAGGAGAACGATATCCCTGCGGGGACCCTTTTCCCCCTCAAGGATAGCTCTGGCTATAGTCGCATTCTCCTCAGGTTCTCCGCCCTGAAAATCCGAGAGCTTTGCCCTGGGCAATCCCAGCTCCACTGGATCCAGGGGAAAAGTAGTAACAGTGCCCCTTTCAAGGCGGCTTACTTTATTGACCCCGGTAGTAGAAAGTTCATCCAGGCCATCGGCTCCGTATACTACGAAAGCCGATTGACTTCCCAAAGCCTTGAGTGTATGGGCCACCAGTTCTGTAAGGCGGCCATCGTAAAGGCCTAAAACCTGCCTTTTAGCCCCGGCAGGATTTACCAGGGGACCAAGGAGGTCCAGAACAGTGCGCACCCCTATTTCCTTACGAGCTTGAAGGACATGGTAAAGGGCAGGGTGGAAAGAGGGAGCATATATGAAACCAACTCCGACTTCATCAATGCAACGGGCGATTTTTTCAGGGCTTAAATTAAGGTTTACCCCAAGGGCGCTGAGGAGCTCGGCACTCCCGCATTTGCTGGAAACAGCCTTTGCCCCATGTTTAGCCACGGCTAATCCTGCACCCGCTACCACAAAGGCAGCAGTAGTAGAGATATTGAAAGTACCCCAGGGATCTCCCCCTGTTCCGGATATATCCACCAGATCCTCGCGGGTGGTCTTTATGAAAACGGCCCTTTCTTTCATAGCCATAGCACACCCCAGAAGCTCCTGGGTAGTCAGTCCTTTTATTTGCAGGGCCAGCAGGAAACCTCCAGCTTGCCAGGGGGAAACTTTCTCATCCAGGATAAGGCTCATAGCTTCTTGAGCTTCCTGTGAAGAGAGGTCTTCCCCTTCCACGAGACGAGAGATGTACTTGCGCAGCAACTTTTCCCTCCTTATCCAAGGAAATCCATTTCATTATACCCTGGGATTCAACCTGGTGCAAAAGCCATGGGCTGAAAAAATCGCAGCCTTAAGTCCAGGCTTAAATGCTGCAGTAGCTTGCCTTTTTGTAAAGAACTGTGGTAAAATATTATAGCAATTGAGCCCCTGTAGCTCAACAGGACAGAGCAGCGGCCTTCTAAGCCGTTGGTTGCAGGTTCGAGTCCTGCCAGGGGCGTTATATTTTGTTTCTGAGGTTTTTAATGCGTGGAATTTATATTGCTATTGAAGGCCCCATAGGGGTGGGAAAAACCTCTCTGGCCAGGCTTTTACAGCCTTATTTTAATGCCCAGCTCCTCTTAGAAGCTTTTGAAGAAAACCCTTTTCTGGAAAGATTTTACCAAGACCGCGAACGTTATGCCTTTCAAACCCAGCTTTTCTTCCTACTAAGCCGCTACCATCAGCAGCAGGAAATCGTTCCCAAAGCTTTAGCTAAAGGTAACCTCATAAGCGATTACACTTTCGCCAAAGACAAACTCTTTGCTTCCCTTAACCTCAAAGGTGAGGAATTAAAACTTTACAATGAACTATATCGCATCCTGTCCCAGAAAATAATTGCCCCTGACCTCATCTGCCTCCTGCAGGCCAGCACCGATACCCTTATGGAAAGGATTGCCTTCAGGGACCGTCCTTACGAGAGGAACATGGATCGGGATTATATTCACCGCCTGAAGGTTGCCTACGATGAGCTCTTCTCCCACTACGATGAAACTCCGGTAGTCCGTATAGATACTGATGAATTGAATTTCCTCCGAAAAAAAGAGGATCTGGAGCTGGTGGTAGGGATGATAAAATCGGTCCTGGAGCATTCAGCAGGAGGGAGAAATTGAAAAGATTTGTAGCTATAGCCGGGAATATAGGGGTGGGGAAGTCTTCCCTTACCAAACTTTTAAGCGAGAAGCTTGGCTGGGAACCTTTTTACGAGGCCGCCGACGAAAACCCTTATCTATCCGAAGTTTACCAAGACATGGCGCGATGGTGCTTTCATTCGGAAGTCTTCTTCCTGGCCCGCAAGCTTTACTATTATCACCTGCTTCTCAAAAGCCCTCATTCTGTCATCCAGGATCGCACTATTTACGAAGATGCGGAAATTTTTGTGGAAAACTTCTACCGGGAAGGATTAATGAGCGAAAGGGACTACCGAACTTACCGGCAGCTCTACGAGGCTATAATTTCCATATTACCACCCCCTGATTTGGTTATCTACCTCCAAGCCTCAGTTCCAACCCTTGAGAAACGCATTGCCTTGCGTGGCAGGGATTACGAGAAGAAAATTCCAAGGGAATACCTGGAAAAGCTTAATGCCCTGTATGAAGAGTGGATAGAACGCTATACCCTCAGCCCTGTCTTAAAAGTTCCGGCTGACCGCCTTGACTTCGTGCATTCTGCGCAGCACCTTGACCTTATAGTGGAAAAAGTTATGGAAAAGCTTCAAGGAAAAGAGCTTGTAACCTTTGATATTTAGGAGGTATAGGGGTGAAAAGGGCGGAGTCCTTCTTGCGCGAATTTATGGAAACGGTCCTCCTGAGCCTGGTCCTTTTCTTCCTGGTGAGGACAGGAGTTGAGAATTACAAAGTCTATGGCTCCAGCATGGAGCCCAATTTCCACGAAGGCGAATACATAATAGTCAATCGCCTCGCATATTACTTACATCCGCCTCAGCGCGGGGATGTGGTGGTTTTCCGCTACCCCAAAGATTTCCGGCGAACCTTCATAAAAAGAGTTATAGCCCTCCCCGGTGAGACGGTTGAAATAAGGGGGGGAAAAGTCTTTATAAACGGTCAGCCCCTCAAAGAACCTTACCCTTTAGCAGAGGCAACTTACTCCTGGGGCCCCGCCACTGTAGGCCCGGAAGAGGTTTTCGTCCTGGGTGATAACCGAAACTTCTCTTCCGATTCCCACAACTGGGGAATGCTACCTATCCGTTACATAGTGGGCAAAGCCTGGTTTTGCTACTGGCCTCCCGACCGCTGGCGTATTATCCCTTCGTACAGAGAAAATGCTTTCTTGAGCCCAATACTAAGCCCGGAGGCGGGAAAATGAACCTTAAGCTTAGCCCTTCGGAACTCGCCCGTTATTTTGACCACACCTTACTTAAGCCCGAAGCCACTCGGGCACAGGTTGAGGCCCTTTGCCTGGAAGCTATACGTTACGGATTTTTTGCCGTTTGCATCAACCCTTGTTACATCCCCCTGGCTGCCTCCATACTCAGGGGCACAGGTGTAAAAATATGCAGTGTTGTAGGCTTCCCCCTTGGAGCTACTCTTCCGGAAGTAAAAGCTTTTGAAGCCGAAAGGGCGATAGCGATGGGGGCGGATGAGGTGGATATGGTGATGAACATTGGGGCATTGAAGAGTGGGGATTATGCTCTGGTGCGCGAGGATATAGCCCGCGTGGTAGCCGTAACCCGTGGAGCGGGTGCTCTGGTTAAAGTAATTCTGGAAACAGCACTCCTGACCCAGGATGAAAAAGTTATGGCATGCAAGTTAGCTATGGAGGCGGGTGCTGACTTTGTAAAAACTTCAACAGGCTTTGGGCCAGGAGGAGCAACAGTGGAAGACGTGCGTTTAATGCGGGAAACAGTGGGGGAAAAGATGGGAGTCAAAGCTGCGGGAGGTATTTCCTCCCTTGATCAGGCTTTGGCCATGATAGAAGCAGGGGCTAACCGTATAGGAGCAAGCCGAAGCGTAAAGATAATCCAGGAAGCATATGAACGGCTCCTTCAAACTTAGGATAACCTATTCCCAGACTGGCCCCCTCAAGTACCTATCCCACCTGGACCTCATAAGGCTTTGGGAGAGGTTATTGCGCAGAGCTGGGATCCCTTTAGCTTACTCCTATGGCTTTACCCCACATCCCAAAATAACGGTGGCCTCTCCTCTCCCGGTAGGATTTGAGGGATTAAACGAGGTGATGGAAATTGCCTTAACCTCTTCCATATTGCCAGAAGAGTTCCTGGCAAAAGTTCGCCCCCACCTCCCTCAAGGTCTGGACATAGTTCAAGTAGAAGTTGTCAGAGATAATAAAGTTTCCCTCCCCCAAAGGGTGGAAGCCTCGGAATACCTGGTAGTCATGCCCGATTGCGAAAAAGGAGAAGAATTGGTACAAGAGATTAGAAAATTGTTGAGCAGGAATTCTATCCCCTTCAGGCGCGAGAAAGGAGGGAAAGTTCGGGAATACGACCTTAAGCCTTTGATAAAGGGTTTGAAGCTTATGGAGAGCGATGAGCCGGGCTGTGTCCTCTGGATGCTCCTTGAGACAAGCCCATCGGCTACGGCGAGGCCAGAGGATGTGCTGAAAGTTCTCGGGCTTGAAGGGTTTGCAAAAATAAAACGCCTGAGAATTCACTTTAAGGAGGTAAACAATGGCTCTTAAACCTCTGGGTAAAATCGGGCTTGATGTAAACGAACCAACCCGGCATGATGGCACACCGGCTCTACAGATGGAAAAACCAGATATAGTGGCTCACACCCAGGCTTATTTCGTCCGCCTGAATTTTATCTTGAGGCCCTGGAAAGACCCGAACGATCCTGATTTTATTGCCACTTATGACCGGATAATTGATAAACTCCTGGAAAGAGGGATCGCGATATATGCCCTTGTAGGCTCCCAGGCCACCCCGATCCCTGACATGGGCGACATCCTCAGGGAACCAACTCCTTCTTCAGCAGCGGAAGAATGGGTGAACTTGTACGTAAAATGCTTCAAAACCATTGTGGAACACTTCTGCGACCGGGTATGGGTCTTTGAGAGTTTCAACGAACCTAATGACTGGCACGGTGGGAACAAAGCCTGGGTTCACCCCTACTGGATGGCCAGAATCCTTCAGGAAATTTACCTGGCTGTAAAGCCCCGCTTTGATGTAACCATAATCTCTGGCCCCCTCTTGGCTCATGACCTCCCAACTGGCCCCGATGACGGATCCCGCTACCTTGATGCCCTTTACAGGACCGGGATAGGGATGCAAAAGTGGGAAGAAATACGGAGAGACCTGGGCTCGTATCCCCTGGACGGTATAGGTTACCACTTATACGTGTGTGCTTCTCCCCAATCCACCCCCGATTGCGTCCGGGTTACTTTCAAGAAATACATTGATGCTATATGGAAGGTGGTGACCAGGTACGAAGGAGAAAACACTTCTAAGGGGATATACATTTCAGAATTCGGATGGCCATCGGATAATGGGGAAGAGTTCCAGGCTAAGATGATAAGAGCAGCCCTTGAATATGTGGCTGGCGACCCCAGAGTTAAAGCGGCAGTGCTTTTCTGCCTCCAGGATTTCGCCGATAAAAGCTACGGCCTTTATAAGTCCGAGGGCTTTGAAACAGCCCACCGAAAAGCCAAACCTTACTGGGTTTTCCGCTCCACGATTGCCCGGCTGCCGACGGAAATAGTTCCGGCGGGAGTTGGAAGGGATAAAGACGGTACCCTCTACTGGCCCATCGTAGAATGCTACCTGAGGCATGGAGGAGAAGAAGCGCTTGGTTTACCCTTTGATAACGGAGGCGGCATACCAGTTCACCGCTGGGGGGATGGGTGGGTTCAGGACTTCCGCACCCCTTCAGGAAGACGTGAGTCCATCATAATGCTGAAACGTGGGGAAAGGAAGGCTTACCTCCTTTACGGTCCCATCCGGGATGAATATATCTATCGCCAGGGAGGCCCTCTTGGCCCCCTCGGTTACCCTATAACCGATGTTTATCTGGACGAATGGGGGCTCCCAGCTTGCAAGTTTGAAGGAGGAGAAATAGTCTGCAGGCCCGTGGTGAAAATCCGTGGAGGAAAAGCATGAGGAGGAAAGTCTTGCCTCTATTACTTATTCTGGCTGCCTTTATTGGCCTGGGAGTTGCGGCATGGCAAATTTTTTCCCCTGAAGGAATCAGTCCTGAAAAGGGGGGTTTTTTCGGAACCATTGAAGCAGAAGAGGTGGCCATTTCATCCGAAACGGGAGGCAAAGTCAAGGTCATACATGTGAGCAAAGGGGATTGGGTTGAAGCCGGACAACTTCTGGTGGAACTGGATACGGAACTTTTGGACCTTCAGATAAGGCAGGCGGAAGCAGCTCTGAAAATGGCCCAGGCAAAACTTGCCCTCCTTAAAGCCGGCCCTCGGATTGAGGAAATCCGCAAGGCTGAAGCTGAACTCGCTCAGGCAGAAGCTGCCAGAGATACGGCACAGAAAGTTCTGGAAATAGCCAGGGCTATGCTGGCTAACCCTCAAGATTTGAATGCTCAAATTAATGCCTTAGAAGGCCAGGCGAAATTCATGGAGGAATCCCTCAAAGCCGCTTATCACCGCATTCAGGCTGCTGAAGCTGAGTACTCGTTGTTTAAGGAAATGGTTCCAGCCCTTGAAAAGGGGGTTGTGGTGGAAATTCCCATCCCCGGAGGCGGGGTTATTACCAGAACTATAGAGACACCACGCTATCAACTTGATGAAATGCTCTACCAGTGGAACCTTTCCTCTCAACGGCTTAGCCTTGCCTGGGAAGAATATAATGCCTTGAAGTCATCCTTTGACCAGACCCAAAAAACCCTGGAGCTTTTGAAAAAAATAAAGGAGAATCCTCTCCAGTTGAAAGAGCAAGTCCACAAGGCTGAAGCCAGCCTCAAGCTTGCCGAAGCGATGGTAGAATTGGCTAAGGCAAAACTTGAAGCCCTTAAAAGCAGGCCCAGGGCTGAAGACATTGAAGCGGCAGAAGCGGAGGTAGAAAGGGCAAAAGCTGCTCTGGAAGCTCTCAAGTCCAAGCGGGAAAAATTTCTCCTTTATGCCCCTATAAGCGGCTGGGTTACCACCCAGGCTTATGAGGAAGGAGAAATAGTGCCACCTAACGCAACAATTCTAAAAATTGCCAATCTCAAGGAGCTAACCCTTACTGTCTACGTTCCTGAACCAGACATAGGCCAGGTGCGCCTGGGACAAAAGGTCAGGGTTAAAGTGGATTCGTTCCCGGGCGAAACGTTTGAAGGGAAAATAGTTTACATTTCACCACGGGCTGAATTCACTCCGAAAAGCGTTCAAACCAGGGAGGAAAGGGTTAACCTGGTTTTCCGGGTGAAAGTTCGCATCTCTAATCCCGAGGGCAAGCTTAAGGCCGGAATGCCTGCCGAAGCTTACTTTTAATCCGGGAGGATTAAGTGCGTAAACTGTTAATTGCCACCAATAACAAAGGCAAGCTGGCTGAATACCTTGAGCTTTTAAAGGGATTGCCGTTTGAACTTACCTGGCCGGAGAAGGAAGGCCTTAAGCTTGAGGTAAAAGAGAGGGATAGCTCTTACTACGAAAATGCTTCGCATAAAGCAATAACGTGGGCCAAAGCTTCTGGCCTTATAACCATAGCCGATGATTCCGGCCTTGAAGTGGATGCCCTTGGTGGTGCTCCCGGTCCCTTATCGGCCCGTTATGGAGGATTGAAAACGGATCGCGAAAAATACGGGCTTTTGCTCCGTGAAATGACAAATATACCATGGGAAAAAAGAACAGCTCGTTTCCGCTGTGTAATCGCCCTCGCCTTCCCTGACGGTCAAGTTTATACTTTTGAGGGGGTAAAGGAAGGGTTGATAGCTCTGGAACCCAGAGGGGAACACGGGTTCGGGTACGATCCTGTCTTTTTCCTCCCTGAGATGGGGAAAACCATGGCACAGCTTACCCTTGAGGAGAAAAATAAGATAAGCCACAGAGCACAGGCTGCCAGGAAACTCCGGGAATTTCTCGCCACTATTGGCTCCCCTGAGCTGGATTAGTTCTACTCGGCCTTTACGCCGGGTATTATATATTGAATTTGCTTGAAGGGTTTAACCTGCTCTCCTACCTGATCCTTAATTATGTTGCCCGATACATGCATGAGGGTATCGCCATAAGCGGGGTCTTTTTCCATACTGGCCAGGCATGGGTAATGGTGATGGAGCAAACCTGCCTTTTCTTCAGCCTCATCAGCGGAAACGCCCACAAGGTTCCGGGCTACATATCTGGCACACCCGCAAACAGCATCCCTTATCACTTCAACGGATTCTATCGTTCTGGTTTTGGGGTCAATTTTAACGTGTAATTCAGGCCTTCCAAAATAGCGGGTGAACTCAGCTAAAAATGGGTCGCTATATTCAACTTTCTGGCGACGGCCTATCAGGTAATGGTCCGGGGCAAGGGAACATAGGGGTTTAGGGGTAACACAAGTTACCCCCATTTCTTTAAGCCACTCCCGAAGCTGACGGGCAAGCCCTGGAGGGAGCCAATTTTCGTTATCAACTGCTACCAGAACTGCCTTCGCTCCAGCCATCCGGACAATTTCCGGCAGCAGCTCAGCTACGCCGGGATGCTCAGCAAAGGAAAGTATAAGGTCAACGGCTGGGAGAGATGAAGGCAAAAATTCATCAGGATCATCTACAACAGGGGGCAAGAAAGCGGGCGCTTTCCAAACTTCAATATGCCAGTCTTTCGGGCCGTGCGCCCTTATATTATCAACGTGCCTCTGACCATATTCCCCGGATACGATGGCAAGGATCCGCATAGCCCCCTCACTCCGCAAATTCAACTATTACCTCCTTCACATCCCAGAGCGGCTCAATCTTTTCCACAATTTCTTCCCTTATAGCATTGGCAAACTGGTGATGGGAAGGCAGATCCACTACTACTCGCACAGTGCCGTCTTTGACTTCTATTTCTTTGACCAGGTTAGTGCGCACCAAGTCCAGCCCTGTAAGAGGATTCATTACCTTCTTGAGGCGCTTCCTAACAACTTCAACTGTGGTAGGTTCTTTTTCTTTAACCAGACCATGGCGCTCTTCGTAGTTCTGTATGGCAGCCCGCAACCCTTCTACCGCCAGGACTGAGCAATGGGCTTTGATAGGGGGCAACCCTCCGAGAGCTTCTGAAGCTTGCTTCCACGTAATCTTCTTAGCTTCCTCAATGGTTTTCCCCTTTGCCAGTTCAGTTATTATGGAGCCAGTGGCGATGTTGGAGGCGCATCCGTAAGATTCAAACTTGATGTCGGTAATCACTTTGGTTTCGGGGTCTACTTTTATGTAAACAGCCACCATATCGCCGCAGGCTGGGCTCCCTTCAATGGCTTTACCGTCGGCATCCTCTATCCGGCCCACATTCCTGGGATTTCGGAAATGTTCCAAAACTTTCTCACTATATGGGAATCTCATATCCCCCTCCTTTCCGGCTTTTAGTTTAAGGCAAATTCCATAGCTATACAGTGACAAAAGTCTCCTTGAAAATGCAAAGGGGCATCCCTTTGGGGATGCCCCTGCCTGGAAATCAAGCCTTCCGGCCTATTTTAGCATCGGTATCTTGAGGTTATACTTCTTAGCTACTTCAATAGCCTCCTCATAACCCGCATCCACGTGGCGTATCACACCCATCCAGGGGTCAGCGGTGAGGACTCGCTCCAAACGCCGGGCTGCTTCGGGTGTGCCATCGGCTACGATTACCTGACCAGCATGGACCGAATAGCCAACACCAACCCCACCGCCGGAGTGAATAGCTACCCAGGTAGCACCACAGACAGCGTTGAGGAGAGCGTTGAGAAGAGGCCAGTCGGCAATGGCATCAGAGCCGTCCTTCATCCCTTCCGTCTCCCGCCTGGGCGATGCCACTGAGCCAGCATCCAGGTGGTCGCGTCCGATGACTATAGGGGCCTTGACTTTGCCTGAAGCCACCAGTTCGTTGAATTTAAGGCCAGCTTTGTCCCTTTCCCCATACCCGAGCCAGCAGATGCGGGCGGGAAGGCCCTGGAACTTTACTTTCTTCTGAGCCATCTTTATCCACCGCACCAGATGCTCATCCTCAGGGAATAGTTCAATTATGGCCTGGTCCGTCACGTAGATATCCTCGGGATCACCGGAGAGAGCTACCCAACGGAAGGGCCCTTTGCCCTGGCAGAAAAGGGGACGAATGTAAGCTTTCACGAAACCCGGGTAATTAAAGGCATCTTTCACGCCGGCATCGTAGGCCCTCTGGCGCAAGTTGTTTCCGTAATCAAAGACTATAGCGCCGCGCTTCTGGAACTCCAGCATTGCCTGCACGTGTTCAGCCATGGAGGCCATGGAGCGGCGCACGTATTCCTTGGGATCTTTGCGACGGAGTTCAGCCGCTTCCTCTACAGAAAGGCCTCTGGGGATATACATGAGCGGGTCATGAGCGGGGGTCTGGTCCGTCACTACATCAGGGGTTATGCCTCTGACCACCAGCTCTGGATAGACATCAGCAGCGTTTCCTATAAGGCCTATGGATTTGGCTTCTCCTTTCTTGAGAGCTTCCTCTACCATGGTCATAGCTTCTTCAAGATCGTTCACTACTACGTCCAGGTAGCCCGTTTCCAGACGCCTCTGGGCTCTCCAGGGGTCAACCTCCACAATCAGGGCTACACCCTCATTCATGGTAACGGCAAGGGGCTGTGCCCCTCCCATTTCGCCCAGACCAGCGCTCAGGACAAACTTACCCTTAAGGCTTGGCCATCCGGCAGAACGGGCTGCGGCAGCGAAGGTTTCGTAAGTGCCCTGGAGAATGCCCTGAGTGCCTATGTAAATCCAGGCCCCCGCCGTCATTTGTGCGAACATTATTAACCCCAGCCGTTCCAGTTCGTCAAAGTATTCCTGAGTTGCCCAGGCCGGGACAAGGTTAGAGTTGGCCATAAGGACCCTTGGGGCATCCAGATGGGTGCGGAAAACGCCCACCGGCTTTCCCGATTGGATTAGCAAGGTCTCATCGGGTTCCATCTCCTCCAGAGTCCTAAGGATGGCCTCAAAGCATTCCCAGTTCCTGGCGGCCTTTCCCCTCCCTCCATAAACGATGAGGTTATCGGGGTCGCCAGCCACTTCTGGATCAAGGTTGTTTTGGAGCATTCTGTAGGGGGCTTCCAAGAGCCAACTTTTGCAGTGTAATTGGGTTCCCCTTGGCGCACGAATTATCCTCTTGGGCATAGTCCACCTCCTTTTCTTGAAAATTAAACTCCTCCAAGATAAGCCGCTTGCACCTTAGGGTTTAAACGCAACTCCTCAGCGGTCCCCTCTAAAACAATTCGGCCATTTTCTAGCACATAGCCCCTTTGCACGATTTTGAGGGCCTCGTGAGCGTTCTGCTCCACCAGAAGGAGCGAAACACCTCCCCGGTGAAGTTTGCTCAGGGCTTTAAAGACCATTTCCACCACTATCGGAGAAAGCCCCATGGAAGCTTCATCCACCAGGAGAAGGCGCGGCTCCCTTATGACGGCCCTTCCTATAGCCAGCATTTGCTGCTCACCTCCGGAAAGGGTTCCAGCCTTCTGGTGGCGCCTCTCAGCCAGGATGGGAAAGAGCGAAAAGACGAAACTAAGCCTTTCCCTGAACTTTACCGGATTTGGCTCCAGGTAAGCTCCAAGGCGCAGGTTTTCCTCCACCGAAAGGTCTGGGAAAACCCGGCGCCCCTCAGGGACTACCGCCAAGCCTCGCGCTGCCCTTTCCCAGGGAGGTAGCAAAGTGATATCTTCTCCTTCAAACTCTATTCGCCCTTCAGCTGGCCTGATCCAACCCATCAATGCTTTTATGAGGGTGCTTTTGCCAGCTCCATTGGCTCCAAGAACAGCGATAGCTTCTCCGTCTTTTATCGTTAAAGAAACTCCGTGCAGGACAACCGCTTGCCCGTAAGCCACTTTTAGATTTTCAACTTTGAGCATTTCAACCCTCCCTGGCACTATGGCCCAGATATGCTTCTATAACCTTCGGATCCTTCCGTATTTCTTCAGGTTTACCCTCAGCGATTACCTGGCCGTGTGCCAGCACTACTATCCTCTGGCAAAGTCCCATGGCAAAAGGCATGTTGTGCTCTACCAAAATTATTGTAATGCCTTCAGAATTAAGCTGGCCGATTAATTTGGCCAGCTGCTCCAGTTCCTCATGGACGAGCCCGGCAGCCGGTTCGTCCAACAAAAGCAGGGAGGGCTTAAGAGCCAAAGCTCTGGCGATCTCAAGCTGCCTTTTTATTCCAATGGGCAAATCGCCAGCCCTTGCTCCAGCGTAGCGCGCAAGCATTGTTTTCTCCAAAATCTCCTCAGCCTCTTTGCGGGCCGCGGGGGAATAATAGCTGGCAGTGAAAGCTTTTAGCTCCGGGTAGAAAGGATGCCCGAGGGCAGCTAGAACGTTTTCCAGCACACTCATATCGGAGAAAGGCTTTACAATCTGGAAAGTCCTTCCTACACCCATTGCAGCAATAACGTGTGGGCGAAGGTTGTCTATGCGCTGTTCCTTGAAGAAAATCTTGCCCGAAGTAGGCCTGAGGAAACCCGAAATAAGGTTAAAGATGGTGGTTTTTCCAGCTCCATTGGGGCCTATAAGGCCCAGAATTTCCCCCGGCCTAACTTCTATGTCAACCCTATCAACAGCTCTGAGACCACCAAAGTGCTTGCTGAGCTTTTCAGTTCTGAGGATAGGCTTCATCCCTTACCTCCGGCCAAGCCAGGCGTTGATTTTCTCCCAGAGCCAACTTTTATCTCCGATAATTCCCATAGGCTGGAAAAGCATCATAAGCACAAGGATACCCCCATAAAGGGTATAACGGTAATCCCCTACTACGCGTAGGTATTCCGGCAAAGCTTTGAGAAGAAAAGCGCCCAACAAAGCTCCCCTTATAGTTCCGATCCCGCCGAAGACGAGCATGGAAAGGATAACTATTGATTCGGCAAAGGCGAAATGATCGGGGAATATACTCCCCAGGAAATGGGCATAGAGGCTTCCAGCCCCACCAGCCAGCGCCCCACTTATGATGAAAGCATATATTTTGAAACGCGCTACACTGATCCCGCACACCTCTGCAGCATCCTCATCACTTTTAACTGCCCTCAAGGCTAAACCTGCCCACCTGCGAGAAAGGTAATAGCACAGCCAAAGGGTAAAAGCGAGGTAAACCAGAACCAGAAGAAGGAATTTCTCCCCTCGGAATACAATTCCCCAGAGAGAAGGTTTGGGGATATTTATTATCCACATGGCGCCACCGAAAAAGTCCACGTACTTGAAAATCCCCACCATTACGAAGTTTATCCCCATAGTAGCTAACACCAGAAAGTCGTGCCTAACCCGGAGGCTGGGAAGGCCGAGAAATCCCCCTACAAGCCCTGTAATAATTATTGAAGCCAAAAAAGCGGGCCAGAAAGACCAACTATAACGAGTTGTCAGAAGAGCTGAAGTATAGGCGCCTATTCCGAAGAAAGCAGCATGCCCAAGGGAAACTTGCCCGGCATATCCTGTCAGAATATTAAGGCTCAGGGTAAGCACCGCCCAAATTCCACACAGGATTAGGATGGTTATGAAATATTGGCCGAACATCGCTTCTCTCCTGGGAAAGATTAGCTCCCACCAAGCAATCCTTTAGGACGAAACATTAACACAAGGATAAGCACAAGAAAAGCAATCGCATCTCTCGGCAGCACAAATCCCACGGTGGCAACCAAGAAAGTCTCAGCTAAAGCCAGGATAAAACCGGCTAAAATTGTCCCCGGTATATTGCCAAGGCCTCCCAGCACTATTATCACGAAGGCTTTGTAAGAGGGGACATCACCCATGGTGGCGAAAACTTTATTGTAGTAGACACCTACGAGTACCCCGGCGGCCGCTGCCAGAATTGAGCCTATCAGAAAGTTCAGGGCTATGACTTGATTTATATTTACACCTAAAGCAGCCGCCATATCCCGATCCTGAGCGCTTGCCCTCCAGCCGAGACCTATTTTGGTCCTGTTCATTATTAAGTAAACAGCCAGGAGTAGGAGAAATGTGAGGGTAAGGATCAAAACCTCGTTGGAGGTAAGGTTAAGGTAAGGCGTTCGGAGGGCTGGAAGGCCAACCTGAGCCGGAAAAGCATGCATGTAGGGGCCCAAAAGCCACTTCTTCTGGAGTAAATCCTGAGCCACCATGAAAAGGCCTATGCTGGTTATGAGGGGAACGATGCGAGGAGCATCCAGTATTTTCCGATATACTCCCAGGTAAATGAGAACCCCGGTTATTCCTCCTGCCACCATAGCTACAGGCAAAGACAGCCAGAAATTACCCGTAAGGTTAAAAACTCCAAGTCCCACGGCTGCCCCAATGGTGTAAACAGCGGCATGGGCGATGTGCAGGATCTGAAGGATCCCATAGACCATTGTGAGGCCGATAGCCAGAAGAATGTATATGCACCCCAGCACTAAACCACTTGCGAGAATTTGAAGGAAAGAGCTCATTGCTATCCCCCCGGTAAAAAGTGCCCCCGGAACCCCGGATTTAAAGGTTTACTGAGGCGGAGTTATGAGCGCAGGATCATCAAAATGGGCAAAATAGTGGAAAGCTCCGCCTTTAACAATCTGAGCGCCGACCGGCCTTACAGCCTCCCTGCCCGGGGTGTAGTAAAGAATAGGGCCGGTTACAGCCTTGTCAAAGTTCTTGAGCTCTTTGAGGGCCTTCACGATGCCTTCGGTGGTGGGGCCACCCTTCTCAATAGCCCAGGCCAAGATCTGCACTGCGTCAAAGGCCGAGGCCCCTACCATATCAGCCGGTATGCCGTATTCTTTTTGGTATTCTGCCAAGAACTTTTGGACTATTTCCCTGGGATCATCGCGGTTAAGGTCGGTTACGATTATCACGCCCTCAGCAGCATCACCAGCCAGCTCCAGAAACTTGGGGGAGTCATATCCCTCCTGGCCAACAATTTGAGCCTTAAGGCCTATTTCCTTGGCCTGGCGCACCAAGTTAGCGGCTTCACTGTAGTAAGCTGAAGCGAAGAGCACGTCGGGGTTGGCATCCTTAATCCTCTGCAGGATAGCCTTGAACTCAGTCTCACCCAGGGGATATTTCTCCTCAAAGACGATTTCTACATCCTTGCCCTGCAGGTAAGATTTGAACCCTTCGGTCAAAGCGCGGCCGAAATCGTTGTCTATGGTCAGGATAGCGATACGCTTGGCTCCCAGCTTATCCACCACAAGGGCACCACCCACTTTGCCTTCCACAGTCCCGAGGGTACCAACGCGGAAGATCTTATCACCAGTTTTGGTGATATCGGGGTGGATAGCGTAAGCGGAGAGCATGACTACACCAGCTTCCTGACACACGCTGGCTGCTGCTCTTGTGGCTCCGGAATAAGAACCGCTTATCACAGCAATAACTTTGTCCTGCTCTATAAGTTTCCGGACCACGCTAACAGCTTGGTCGGGCTTGGCGGCATCATCGTAATGGATGAGTTCCAGCTTTTTGCCCCTTACCCCACCAGCCTCATTGATGAATTTAACAGCCAGCTGTGCAGCATGAAGAGCACTGGTTCCATCTGCGGCAGCTGGTCCAGTGGTGGGGGAGAAAAAGCCGATCTTGTAGACCTGAGGCTCTTTGGGGGCGCAGCTGCCCAGAAGGGCCAAAACTACGGTCACGGCAACTAATGTTACAAAAAGCCTTGTCCTAACCATTTTTAAGCCTCCGAATTAAATTTTAAGTGAAGGGAGCCAGCTCTGCCGTAAACCGGTAACGGTCCCCACGGTAAATCTGGTGAAACCAAACAGCAGGCTTAAGCCCCTTCGTGTAAGTAAGCCGGTCAACCAAGAAACCGGGAGTTCCGGGGGCTACCTCAAGAAGCGAAGCTATCTCACCTTCAATAGCAATGGCTTCAATGGTGTAAACGGCCTTGAGCAATGGTATGCGGTACTTATCAATTAGGAGCAGATGGATGGACGAATTCTCTAAATCTTCTTCCAGGAGTCCGGGGCAGAGTTCATAAGATAAGCGCCTGAACTCGTAGGCAATGGGGACATCATCTATATAGCTGAGCCTTTCTATTTCAATAATGGGCGCACCGAGGGCAATCTCCAGACGAGAGGCACTTAATTCATCAGCAGGGCGTTTTTCAACCTTGAGGAGCCGGGTTCTGGTTTTATGCCCGGCCTTTCTGGCTTCTTCCCAGAAATCGCTAAGCCTGAAAGAAATTTCATCAAGACGGGGGAAAGCCACGAAGGTGCCTTTACCCTGCTCCCTGAAAAGGATCCCTTCTCTTACTAACAAACGTATAGCCCTTTCAACGGTCCCACGACTGACATTGAATTCCTGAGCCAGTTCTGTTTCAGAGGGTATGCGCTGGAAAGCAGAGTACTGACCAGAAGCAATTCGCCTGCGTATTTCCTCTTTTATCCGGTAGTATTTGGGAACGAAGCTCTCTTCCATAGGGCCTGTCTGGTCATCTACTTGCCTAAGCAAGTATACAACATTTCCTGATTTTTGTCAAAACCGCGGCTTTAGCCGCCCGGCTTGACAATCAAGCCTTAACATCATATAATCATACCGACCGGTCGGTATATAAAGGAGGTTTTCCCGATGCGCAAGGCCGAGGAAACACGCGAGCGGATTCTAATTGCGGCGGAAGAATGCTTCGCCCAAAATGGATATGATGCTACCGGCGTAGCCGAAATTTGTAAACGAGCTGGGGTCAGCAAAGGAGCATTTTTCCACCATTTCCCCACCAAACAAGCGGTCTTTCTGGAATTACTGAACCGCTGGCTGGCAAGGCTGGAACAGCAATTGGAGGAAATGCTCCTTGGAGCCTCCAATGTCCCGGAAGCTCTGCTGAAAATGGTTGAAACAACCCGGCAGGTTTTTGAAGTAGCACGTGGAAAATTCCCTATATTTCTGGAATTCCTGAACCGAGCTATCCGTGATCCCAAAATCTGGCAAGCAACCATTACTCCTTACCGCCGTTACAGGGCTTTTTTTGCCAAAATAATAGAAGAAGGCATTGCCGAAGGAACCTTGCGCCCGGTAGACCCTGAAATGGCAGCCAATGCAATGCTTTCCCTGGCCATTGGCTTAGTCCTCCAGGCCACAATAGATCCCAATGGCGCCGATTGGAGCCAGGTTGTGCGCCATAGCGTCCGGGTGTTTCTGGAAGGTACGGTGGGAGACTATCAAAGTGGAAACCCTGGTCATTAAGTTGCCGAAGGTATCGGTTATCATACCCGCTTACAATGAAGAGCGGTTTATCGGGAGAACATTGCTTTCTATACTGGAGAGCGGGTTTCCCTGTGAGTTAATTGTAGTAGATGATGGCTCCACGGACCGAACGCCTCAAATCCTGGAAAGTTTTGGATCGCGCATCCGGGTTATTCGCCATCCAATCAACAGAGGCAAAGGAGCCGCAATGGCTTCTGGCATTAGAGCAGCTACAGGGGAAATCGTGGTCTTCTGCGACGCTCACTTGCTGGGATTGAAGTCGTACCATTTGCTTTCCCTCGTCTTGCCCCTCGTTCAGGGCTCCGCCAAAGTTGTGCTGGGCACCGGAATTTCTGGCTCACCTGCTTTTCCCCACATTGTAATGCCTGTTCTAACCGGGCAGCGGGCATATTTCCGGCGCGACCTGGAACCCCTTTTAAATGAAATGGAAGGCTTAGGCTATGGCGTAGAACTTTTCCTCTTCCACCGCTTCCCACAGGAACAAACGGCTATAGTAGTGCTTCCCGGCCTGGTTCATCTCCCAAAGCAATTAGTTTCTCCTCCCCGAGCAGTGGCAAAAGGATACTTACGGGAATCAGTGGAAATTTTCAAAACCCTGACCTATTTGGGGGGTATATCACCGGCCAGGCTCAGCCAATGGAAGCGCAGGTTTATTAAGAAGCGAGCATTCATCCAGGCCCCTCCTGAAAAGCAAGAGTTTAAGCAGTGATTCTTTACCGGAGGTGGAGCTATATGAACATCCTGATAACCGGAGCTTTTGGTAATATAGGGCAAAGCACACTGGAAGAATTGCTTCGCCGTGGGCATAAGGTGCGCAGTTTCGATCTGCAGACAAAGAGGAATAAGCGTATAGCCCAGCGCTACGGCAATAGCATTGAAATAGTGTGGGGAGACCTGCGCAACTACGAAGAAGTTGTCCGTGCGGTGGAAGGACAGGAAGTGATAGTTCATCTGGCTTTCATTATCCCTAAGCTCTCGGCTGTAGGGATTGAATCTGAAGAACAGCCTGACCTGGCCTATCAGGTGAACGTTGAAGGCACACGCAATTTGATAATGGCGATGAAAGCTCAGCCGCGGCCTCCGCGTTTAATTTTCCCCTCATCAGTCCACGTTTACGGGCAAACGCAGGATCAACCCCCACCTCGCCGGGTTGATGACCCGGTGAACCCGGTAGAGCATTACTCTCGCCACAAAGTCCTCTGTGAGCAAATGATTAAGGAATCGGGTCTTGAATGGGTTATTATGCGATTTGGGGCTGCTTTACCCATAGATATACGCCTTGACCCAGGGATGTTTGATGTCCCTCTGGACAACCGCATAGAGTTCATCCATACCCGAGATGTGGGCATAGCGATTGCCAATGCAGTGAATCATCCGGAAGTCTGGGGAAAGGTCTTGCTTATCGGTGGAGGGCCACGCTGCCAGTTCTACTACAGGGAAATGGTAGCGCGGATTCTGGAAGCGATAGGCGTAGGGATGCTTCCAGAAGAAGCCTTCAGCACGGTCCCATTCCCTGTGGATTGGCTTGATACAAGAGAAAGCCAGCAGCTCCTGCAATACCAGCAACGAACGCTGGATGACTATATATCGGATATGATAGCTGCTTTGGGGTTCCGGCGTTATTTGATCCGGGCTTTCCGCCCGCTGGTGCGCTGGTGGCTTCTCCGACAATCCCCTTACTGGAAACAGCGGAAGAAGGCTAAGTGAATGAATCCAGAGCACCTGGCGATTGCATTGCTCTGTTTGATTGGATATAATGTAGCATACGTTGACCCGACGAATTTCCTGAGGCCTGGAGGATTAAATGGATGAAATTGAAATTAAGCCAGTGAAAACGCCAAAAGAACTTGAGCAATTTATCCTCTTCCCCTGGAAGATTTACGCCAACGATCCATACTGGGTTCCCCCGTTGATAAGCGAACGCAAGATTTTCTTTGACCCCAGCCGCAACCCCTTTTTCAAACATGCCGAAGTTCAGCTTTTCCTGGCCCTTAAAAAAGGAGAGGTGGCCGGCACGATCTCTGCCCACATAAATTACATACATAACGAATTTCATCAGGAGAAAGCTGGTTTCTTTGGATTCTTTGAGTGCATTGAAGATTTCGCTGTAGCTCACAAGCTTCTGGAAACTGCCTGCCAGTGGGTAGCTGAAAGGGGGATGGAAATAATTAGAGGACCGATGAATTTCTCCACCAACGAGGAATGCGGCCTTTTAGTGGAAGGCTTTGACTCTCGCCCCGTGGTTATGATGACTTACAACCCCCGTTATTACGTGGACTTTATAGAAAAAGCGGGCTTTTACAAAGCTATGGACCTCTACGCTTACATTATCCAGGCTGAAGACCTAAAAAACAATGCCGAAAATCTCCCCCCAAAAGTCTTCAAAGCAGCCGGAGCTGCCCTCAGTCACCCAAGGATTAGAATAAGGAAGCTTAACTTTAAGGATTTTGACCAGGAAGTGGAAAAGGGCTGGAAGGTTTATAACTCTGCCTGGAGCAAAAACTGGGGTTTTGTGCCCCTTACAGAAGAAGAATTCAAGCACATGGCTTATGGCCTCAAACCATTCTTAGACCCCGATCTGGTCCTTGTGGCTGAAGTTGACGGAGAGGCAGTAGGGCTATCGGTTACCCTGCCAGACCTCAACATCCCATTACACAAAATTAACGGCAGGCTATTCCCCCTGGGATGGGTGAAGTTTCTCTGGTATAGAAGGAAAATAGACACCGCCCGGTTTTTCATGATGGGGGTAATAGAAGAGTACCGCAACCTGGGAATAGACGCTGTATTTTACCTGGAGACGGCAAAAGCTCTTTTGAAAAAGGGCTATACTCGCTGCGAGATGTCCTGGATCCTTGAAAACAACACTATGATGAACAGGATAATCCAGCGCCTGGGCGGGCGCATTTACAAAGTTTACCGGATTTATGAGAAAAAGCTGGCTTAGAGTCTTTGCCCCCCTGGTTTTCTATACTCTGCTCGCCTTTATCTTGACCTGGCCTTTGCCACTTCATTTTACCACCCATGTTCCCGGCGATGGTGGAGATGACCCAGCTCTTACCTGGAACCTTTGGTGGATCAAGCATGCTCTTCTGGACCTCCGCTCCTCACCCTTTCACTGCCAGCATATGTTTTACCCCATCGGGGTAAATTTGAGCTTTTACACCCTCACAGTCCTCAATGGTGTGCTCTCCATCCCCCTGCAACTCGTTTTTGGCCTTATTCCCGCTGCCAATATAATCCTTGTATCATCTTTCGTGCTTTCAGCTTTTGGGGCTTACCTCCTGGCTAAAAGCTTAAAGTTTACACGCTCGGTACTGCCCCCTTTCTTGGCCGGCTT
>Ga0105163_1000421_pt1 | contig 25450 bp, 27 predicted proteins | sample JNZ110809AmetaG_FD_81531 | JGI IMG/M metagenome (GOLD analysis project Ga0105163, IMG submission 81531) | Hot spring microbial communities from Jinze hot spring, China to study Microbial Dark Matter (Phase II) - JNZ 110809A | ecosystem: Environmental > Aquatic > Thermal springs > Hot (42-90C) >... | reverse complement strand
TGTGGGGGTCTAGGGGTGCCCCTGAACGCCCCCAAGCCCGATGAAAACCCGAGCGGAATGCGGGGGAAAAGAGATGAAGCAATGACATCAACTTACATAAACCTACATCAGAGCTGAACCCCTGAGCAGTTTGCTAGAGAGAAGGTTCCAACCTCTAAATAGTTTCGATATGAGACTTTAGTACAGGCCTAGACAAGTACCTCGCACACTCCCTATCCTTGTACATCCTTTATACCTTCATAGTTAAACTTATATATCTTCGTAGTAAAGCCTTAGGGGTGCGTATGTCTAACCCTGAGGTTAGTGAAGAGGAGAGGATCTGGGGCTTTATAGCGTGGCTAATACCGCTGATCGGTGGGGTGCTTGTCTTAGTCCTAAAGCCTGGGTATAGGTTTGCGAAACACTGGGCCCACCTCTCTATATCCTTCTTTATAGCGATAGTGCTCTTGGGGGTAGTCTCAGCTGTTATAGGGTTGATACCCTTCATAGGGTGGGTCATCTCTACACTACTGTGGATTGCTGTAGTAATAGTGTGGATCATGGGCATAGTGAAGTCTCTCGGCAGAGAGCTATGGAAACCCCCCGTAATATACGACCTAGCTAAGGTCCTAGGCATAGAGAGGATCTGAACAGGAATACCGCAAGAAGTTTTTCTCCTCAACAATCTCCAGACTTGTTTATACGTGAAACTATGGCTACTTATTGAAGAGGTTGAACAGGTCTCAGAGTGCCATAGATGTAGCCGACACCAAGGACTTTACCGTACTCGCGTTAGCGAACAGCCTCCCAGTCGACGTGCCTTGAGCAGCTGTTTCGGGTTTCACATCTCTTCATATTTGTTTATGTGGATGGGGACGCTTGTAAGTACTCTATGTGTAGTGGTATGTGGAAGTAGTTCGATGAGGGGTCGAGAGCTCCCTAGGGGCTCTCCCCGAGTTACCCAAGATGTGGGGTGCCCGTGGTCACCCCGAACGCCCCCGAGCCTGATGAGAACCCGAGAAGAATGCGGGGGAACAGAGATGAGGCAATGAAACCAACCTATGTGAACTTACATCAGAGCTGAACCCCCGTCTATGTCCCCGGCATCGGAAGACCGCAATCTGTCTATTGTTAGCGGTAGCGACGAACAACATATAGATGTGCTTCGCCTTCATTATGGCAGCATAGCTGAAGACTTGTCCCAGCACCACTGTCAAGCTATACTTCCAGAAGCTATGTACGATGGGCCTGCTGGTGGGCGTGATAAGGGGGCCCGGCAGAGGGCCTGCTTGGAGTTCGCCGAGACCAGCTAGAAGAGCATCTCTGCTAATTAGCCCATATCCTCCAAGCCCTCCTCAACGCTTCTAAAGCCTTGGGGTACAATCTGTCAGCCGTCTTCAGCAGGTTCCCTTACCTGGCCTCCGATATCATCTTCAGGTCTAGGCTCTCGAACCACACCAGCTATTATCAGAACTGAAAGAGTTACTGCTCTACATAAAAATGCTTCACGAATGCGAGAGGGGACTGTGAAACGGTGAGTTTATAAGTAATCAGATCCCTTGGGAGTGGTGCGGCGGCCGGGATTTGAACCCGGGATCTCCGGCGTGGAAGGCCGGCGTCCTAGACCAGGCTAGACGACCGCCGCCAAAATGTTTGGACTCTGAGGCATAAAAACGTTGCTTTAAGTAGTAAGGCTAGTGCTATTGTAGAGCGGGCTCAGTCTAAGTTAACTGCTAATTTGAGCTCTTGGGCAATGTCTTCTGGTGGTAGCTTGAGTGGCTTAAGTGTTGAGGTCCTTAGAGAGCGTTTAGCTAATCTTGAGGTAGCCCGAGCCAATCTTATTGATATTGGAAAAGAGGTCACCCATTTGTCAAAGAGAGCTATCTCAAGCACTCTAAAGAAAGACCGAGTTAGTGCTGACGGTATTCTGAGTGAACTAAGTAGAGTATTCCGATCGCTATTAGAGAACGTTTCTCCCTATCCAGAGCTTTACTACTCTAACCACTTTTACTCAGTAGCAGCAGAGTACGTTGAAGCCATTCAGTTTTACTCAATAGTCTTTGATGAGAGGCTTAAGGATCTCGAGGAGATAGGTGTCCATCCGATACCTTACATCATGGGGAGTATCGACCTAATAGGAGAGCTGAAGAGAGGGTCACTAGAGCTCCTTAGAAAGGAAGAGTACGCAGAGAGCTTCAGGTATTTCGAGATTGCGGAAGAAATATACGAAGAACTATCGGATATAGACTTCGCTGACACGATAATCCCCGGCTTTAGAAGGAAGCTAGACATATACCGAAAGGTTATCGACGACTGGAGACTTCTATTAATCGATATTGAGTCGAGAATTAAACTCGAGAAAGCGTGTAGAGAAGCAGAGAAGCGCTTCGGGTCGTATGCTTTATAATGAAAGGACTTAGTCTAAAGATGAGGGGGTAGTGAGTGTCTGAGTTCGTAATAGAGTACGTGAGAGCTCTGCAGGTGTTAGACTCTAGGGGGGACCCTACTGTTGAAGTAAGTGTAGTAACAAGGGGTGGAGGCTATGGTAGAGGAATAGCTCCAGCTGGAGCGTCGAGGGGGCTCAGGGAGGCCGTAGAGGCTAGAGACGGTGGTAGTAAGTACTTGGGTAGAGGTGTTGAAAGAGCTGTAGAAGCTGTAAACAAGTACATAGCACCAGCGATAACAGGGATGAGCTCTTATAAATTCCGCGAGGTAGATAGGAAGATCCTAGAGATTGATGGAACACAAAATAAGTCAAGGCTAGGCGGTAACGCTACAACAGCTACCTCTCTAGCCGTAATAAACGCAGCAGCAGATACGGCTGGAGTACCGCTATTTGAGTTCCTGGGGGGGAGAAGAGCGAGAGTTCTGCCGACCCCACTAATGAATATCATTAACGGTGGAGCGCACGCAGGTAACGAGCTCTCGTTTCAAGAGTTTATGATCGTGCCTGTAGGAGCCTCAACTTTTTCCGAAGCTATTAGAGTAGTGGTAGAGATATACAAAACCCTTAAGAACTACTTAAAGAGGACCTACGGACCAGCTGCTATTAACGTAGGTGATGAAGGTGGATTCGCTCCGCCCATGAGGAAAGTGAGGGAGGCGTTAGAGTCTATAGTAAAAGCTACTTCAGAAGCTGGCTACAGAGCTGGTGAGGACGTGCTTCTCGCCGTCGATGTAGCAGCGTCACAGATCTATAGAGATGGACTATACTCCGTTGACGGTAACTCTATAGACGGTATTAGGCTATTAGAACTCTACACTAACCTCATCGACGAGTTTCCTATAGCTAGCATAGAAGACCCCTTTGCCGAGGACCACCCCCAGTACTTCCAAGAACTCAAACTAGGTCTTAAGGGCAGAGCACTAATTATAGGAGACGACTTAACGGTTACCAACGCAAGCCTAATATCTAGGTATCTCTTTGAGAACGCGGTAGATGGTGCCGTAATCAAGGTCAACCAAGTCGGAACATTTACGGAAGCTGAGGAGGCCATAGAGCTCCTCAAGCAATATAATGGCAAAGCCATAGTTAGTCACAGGAGCGGTGAAACAGAGGACACTACGATAGCTCATGTAGCGGTAGCCTACGGGACTGGTCTAATAAAGACTGGTGCTCCCGCTAGAGGTGAGAGAACATCTAAATACAACGAGCTGCTCAGAATAGAGGATTACCTCTCTGGAGAGGCTGTATACGCCGGTAAGAGAGCGCTTAAGTAGTAACAGTCAAATCAGTAAATAGATAAAAAAGTTACTTAAATACATGAATACTCTTTCTATGGATAGAAATAGCTTGACCGATTTAGGAGAAGCCTTAGAGCATTGAGAGCTACGAGGCCCATTAGGCCGCAGCTTTATAAGTAAGCAGGAGACGAGCACTAAGACCGGGGGTAGTAAGTGGGTATCGAAACTGTAGTAGAGACCTTTAAGAGTATTGTTGGACCGTTCACAAAACTATTTGAGGGTGTTAGTCCAGCTAGTACTGCTGCTGCAGTCGGCCTGATAATCCTGCTTTTCATGGCCGGATTTTACGCTATCTATGGACTAGTAAAGCTGGGGAAGCTTGTATGGAACCTTAGGGTAAAGAGCGTTACGGTAGGGTTGACTCTACTAGGAATAACCCTCATAGCACTAGCTATATTACTGCCCTACTAGAAATCTAAAAACTCGTGGTGTCACGATCTTCAGGAGCCTCTAAAGTTAAGCTAGATCTTTAGTGGCAAGTAGTGAGCTAGGTAGCTATATAGGTTTCCCACTAAAGTAACTTGGGTTGGTATAATGGAAAAAACTACTTACGTCTATGACGAGCTTCATGGGTACATAAAGCTGACTGGAGTTTTTAGGGACATCGTATCCACCAAGGTCTTTCAGAGGTTAAGAAGGATCAGGCAACTACCTTTCGCTTGGTACGTCTATCCTGGGGCAACACACACCAGATTTTCGCATGCTCTCGGGTCTATGCATATAGCAGACACCGTTTCTCAAAGATTGTTCGAGAGTGGTTTCATCACCAAAGACGACGTGTCCTTAGTTAAAGTAAGTGCCTTACTTCACGATATAGGTCACGCACCTTATTCCCACTCCCTAGAGCCTCTGCTTATGGAGCTATGGAGTGTTGAGCCAGGCTATCTAGTAGAAACAGTTGTGTCTCAGGATCCCGAACTAAATGAAGTCATGGATAAACACGGAATTAGCTCTAACGAAGTTGTTTCAGTCTTGAGAGGAAGGAGTAGCTCTAACATATTAAATGAAATGATCTCTAGCGACGTGGATGTTGATAGACTTGACTACCTACCTCGGGACGCATACCACACTGGAGTAGCTTATGGAAAGATAGATCTACACAGGTTAGTACTGTTCTTAACTCCCGGTCCTTCGGGGATCGTTATACCACTTAAAGCACTCAATGCTCTTGAGAGCTTCTACGTAGCTCGCTTACACATGTATAAGGCCGTGTACTACCATAAGACCATCACCGGATATCAGATACTACTTAGGAACGTATACTCCGAGCTCTGGAGGTATAGGGAGCTTAGGGAGGTACTGGAGTCTTACATGAGTCCGCATGGCATACTAAAAGCCGTTAGAGAAGGTACTTACTATCTATGGGATGATTCACTAGTATCTGGGTTACTAAATTATGCTCTCGTTAAAAGAGTGCTCTCGCCGGAAGCCGAAGACCTAGTGTTCAAGTTACTTAGTAGGAAGGGGTATAAGGCAGTCGTAAACGATGTCAGAATGTGCTGGAGCTATAGAGATGTAGCTACGAAAGCCGATGAGCTTAGAGCGTTTGTAGAGTCTGAGACCTCTCTAGCCCCACCCAAGGTGGCTCTCTTTGTCGAAGCAGTGCCAGTATATACTATTGAGAAGCCGGCTAGAGTTCTAGTAGATGGGAGAGAGTTTGGTATAGTGGACATAGAGGAAAGCATAATGCGTTTCCTGCCTCCCCTTACCTGCTTCATCAGGTTATACACGCTACCAGAATACGAAATGGATGTGAAGTCAGCCTTAACTAAGTTCCTTAAGCATTAAGTAAGCGTCCTCACCGTTTGGGTAGTAACTAGGTAAGATATCGATTACTTTATAATTCAGCTTTTTATAAAGAGATATAGCTATCTTATTCTTGACTGAAACCTCGAGAACAACCCTCGAGATCCCGAGAGACTTAACTCTAGCTTCAAATTCTTTAATGAGGGCTTTACCTAAACCTTTACCTCGGTGGGCACTACTAACGGCTATGGATACGAGGTGACCCCTCTCATTTCTTTCTATGGTTCCTACAGAATAACCTACAACCCTACTATCGCACTCGACCACGAGAAATAGCTGTGGAAACAGATTGTAGAACACGAGGAATAGTTGGCAGGGATATGGGTACGAAAATGATTCAAGCTCGATTTCACATACTCTCGCTAGATCCTCTCGCTTAAATTCTCTTACCAAACATCGAGACACCGTGTTCTACCGCTTAAATAAGTACGGCTTAACCTAAAGCTTAAGAGTTTCTCTAGGATCCCTAATTGGTGGGGGAGATTAAGTACTGGGAGCTTCTAAGGCCAGACTCCTTGACCGTGTGGAGAAATAGAGTAGTTAAAGAAAAGCTCTCTTGGTACTACAACGTCATGGTGAACAAGGCTCCAGCTAAATTTGTTTTAGCTAGGTATGTGGGTACGAGAGATGACTTGAGTAAGGCAACCCTCGAGGAGCTTTGGGAGCTTCACGACAGCTTATCGAAGGATTTCGATAGGCTCCTTCTCCAAGTAAAGAGCTCGAAGATCTCTCTCGCTGAAGTTGCTAAACTCGACAAACCTAAGGTAAGCTATCTCGATGTAAAAATAGAGATCGCTAAGAGGATTTTGGAAGAATGCCGTTTTTGCGAGTGGAGATGCGGCGCTAACAGATTACAGGGCTTTAGAGGTTTTTGCCGTCTTGCTAATGAAACTTACGTCTCGTCGTATTTTCTGCACGTTGGAGAGGAGCCTCCTCTTGTCCCAAGTGGGACCATATTCTATGGCTCATGCAACTTCAGGTGTGTTTTCTGCCAGAACCACGACATCTCTCAGGAACACCCCTTTAGCGGTATTAAAGTTACCGCAGAGGATCTAGCGTCAATTCAAGACTACTTGAGGCTTGAGGGAGCGAGAAACATAAACCATGTAGGAGGAGAACCCACACCTAATATGTACACTATATTGAGCTCCTTAAAGTACGTGAAGAGTAACGTGCCTCAGCTATGGAACAGCAACATGTATCTCTCAGAAGAGTCTATGAGGTTACTCCTAGATGTGGTTGATATATGGCTTCCAGACTTTAAGTATGGTAACGATTCCTGCGCTGCACGCCTCTCTTTAGTCAAAAACTACTTGAGTGTTGTCGCGAGAAACCTTAAATTTGTTTGCGATAGAGGTGACCCCATAATAATAAGGCACTTAGTAATGCCTAACCACTTAAATTGCTGCACTCAACCCATCTTAGAGTGGATTTCAAGAAACTGCTCTATAGCGCTCGTTAATGTCATGGGGCAGTACAGACCAGAGTACCTGGTTCTGAGATACCAAGAAAAGTATCCAGACATAGCGCGCAGATTAACTACGGACGAATTGCGTAGAGCGTACGATATAGCAAAGAATCTAGAATTAGATTTTGAAGATGTGAGCTGAGCGTCCACGCATTAGTCGTGATAACAGCTCTAAAGTCCTGTAGAGTTGTTTCTGGTTTTGTATTGGTTTGTAGTGATTGATGCTACTCTCGGTAATGCGTTAGAGACACCTATAAACGTCTCAACAAAGAATAAAGCCTCTCGATGGGAGTGCGGGAGCTCGCGGGGGAGCTTAAAGTCGGCTCACCAGAGGGAGGCCACTGAAGTCAGTTACACAAGATGTAAAGTACCGTAGCCGCCCTGAATGCCCCAAGCCCTGTGAAATCCCGAGCGAAGTGCGGGGAAAGAAGTGGGGCAATAACATCACTCAGTATAAGCCAATACCAGAGCTGAACCCCGTAGCTTATCGGTGATGCATGTGAGTGTTCCCGTAGAGCTACTCAAGGTCTTAGGAAACAGGTTCGTGGCCGCAAAGAGGACGATAATCAGGGAGTACGTGAGGTACAAGATGTACCTCCAGGAGCAGTACAACGAGATATGGGGAGATAAAGAGGCAGGGGAAGCGGTGGACCTATTCATAATAGTGAGAGGATAGTCGTTTCCGGTAGACGCAAGATGATGGTCGTAAACAGTAAGTCAGTGTGATTTCCAAGTCTCACAGTGTCCCAGAACTTAGATGAAACTTCGATTAAGGGCTTTGGGAGTCTTCCACGCCGGAGATCCCGGGTTCAAACCCCGGTTGCCGCGCCAGCTCTTAGCAAGTTAGCAATTTTAAACCAATTGTTTCGCAGACTTTTCTTACACTCATATAATGTATCTGCGTGAAGCAGTACCTCTATTGAGCCGCCGAGCTCGATAATCGCTTTTACCTCCCCCTACCCTAAAGTGCTGGTTTTGTTTACGAAAGTTGTGAGTAGACGATCTACAGACTCAGGAAGACCTTTCCCATTCTCTCACTGTGCTTATAGGCTAACTCCCGCAAAAGGCTGTCTTGCTAAGAGGGGCGATCTAGATACATCAAGTACAAGCTTGGACAAAATGTTGGTAGTACACGAAGCATTACCCACGAAGTAAATGTGTGCCTCACGTCTTAAGGCTCAAGAGGCGTCAAAGCCCTAGGGAGAGTAGTTTATAGCAACAGCAGACTGTGGGAGAAAGCAATAGATTAGGAAAACTTACAACAACCAGGTGGAGCTGGAGACTCCGCTAGTAATTAAGTTACCTAAGCTATAATACTCTAGGGTATAGTATAGTGCTAAATACAGCAACTAGCACATACGATAGAAAATTACGTAAGTTTACTTCTCTTATCTCAAGAGTAGCTAGAGAATACGTAGAAGTACTGGAGGCAGTGCTCGTGGCTATACTGATATTACTCACTTTGATCGCCTTTGGAATACTCGTTAGAGACATAACATCTCTGAAGCTAGACTCTCCTCTCTCTGAGCTGCAAGTAGTTGTTTCCGATATTCTGGTTCTAGTCATATTAATAGAGCTGACACGAAGTTTCATTATATCTAGTCTTGGAGGTGAGAGGTACCTAGAGGGGTTCATTGAGATGGGGGTAATCATTTTAGTCAGAGAGGTCGCTGTAGCCGCGATGACTGCAAACGTACCTAATGCCTTGATGGCTAGTCTAGGGGTAACTCTGCTAATCGTGGCTCTCTGGGTAGCAAGAGAAAAAATCACGACTCCGCGACGAGAGAGGCAAGGTTAGACAAGAAAACCGGAAGTTTCGTTGAGCTCTCTCACGACTATTCGTGAACCTCAGAAACTGTTTCACAACAAACGGCTATTCATAATCCCTCATCCTCGTTGATATCCGACCTCCCAGCTGCATCTCAGTATTATCTCCGAAGCCCCCCATCGCGGTAGCTCAAACCTTGTCACTAGAGCTTTAAAGCCCTATGGCTCTCGGAATCCCGAAGACACTAGCACGTATACAAACATGCAAACTCGAAGGCCTACAAATACTGTGAGGGTCGGAACCGAAACACCTAGAGAGTTGTAGACCGTGAGCAATTAGAGCATACGAACAAACCCGGAGATTTTTAAGAAGAAAACAACCCAGGGTCTCGAGCTGTTTCGTTGATAAGATTTACTAAGGTTTCTGTGGGAGTTTCGTGCTGGTGGAGAGGTTAACATCGTTGTGTGACTCTGTGTGGTGAGGGCATTTCTTCGAGCCGTCCAAAAAGTGAGATCTTAGGCCTAGGCGTGAACTCCGTGTGATTGGGCTCGAAGAGTGTCCATGACCCCCGCGCTTCACCGTGACTACCAGCCAAACCGCGCTGAGTCAAGGCATAACCCGCCCTAGAGAAACCAGCAGAGACCTAAGACAGGTAGTGGTTAACGGTAATTACTGATGCAGTAACCTGCGAACTCTCTGATCACGCGTAGCAACTAAAGCACTAAGAACAGTAGATAAATCAACGCACCTTGCTGAGCAGCAATGTTTATTACTGTGACCTATTAGGTTCGTTGAAGCCTGAGCCGACGTCTTAATGGCTGCTATCAGTACTGAAGCTATATAGTGTAACATCGTATTAGTGGTGGGGATGAAGGAACCGTATAGAGTTGGTTGGAAGGATATTGCCGCTCTAATTGAGGCAGTATTAAAAGCAGAGTCTGTTAAGCCCGTTCAACAAGCTAGGAGAGACGCCTTTAAGGCTTTAGGGATACTAGGGACCAGGAGGGACCCCCCGTTAACTGCTATATTCTATGGAATCATGCTTAGACTTGGGATAGTCGATAAAGTAGTGGAGGACCTAACCGGCTCTAGAAGTCCTCTTCTTTTAGATCCGAGACTTAGAGCTGCTCTAAGAGTCTTCATCTACCTAGAGCTATTCGCTAAAGATAGAATAATCTACAGTAGGAAGCTAGAGTGCTTAAAGAGAACGGCGTCGTGGCTTTCCTCTCGAGCCCACCCGTACGTAGGGACGTGGTTCGTAGACGCCGTTAAAAGCTTATCCACGTATACGCTTACCCCCAAAACACCTAGCGAGGAGCTCATGTTTAAGTACTTACTTCCAGCCTGGTACGTAAGAAAAGTCTTTGAGTTGATAGGTGAGAGCGAAGGTGATAAGTTACTGAAGTCATTCATGGAGAAGCCTAAGATATCCATTCGAGTAAACATTCTCAAGTCCAGTGTCGAAGAAGTACTCATGAGTTTAAAAACCAAGGGAAAACCTGAGATCTCAAAGGCAGTACCCACGGTGCTAAAATTCGACGGTCCATACAACTTCGATAAGTCGGAGCTCTTTAGGAGCGGTAAAATAGTAATACAGGAAGAGCCAGCAGCACTAGCAACCTTAATTCTCAACCCGAGACCTAGCGACGTAGTCGTAGACCTAGCAGCAGCACCAGGTGGTAAAACAGAGCATATGGGTGAGCTAATGAGAAACCGGGGTGTAATACACGCCTTCGACATCGATGAAGCTAGAATGAAGAAACTAGAGGATTTAGTCAGAAGAGCTGGGATAACTATAGTTAAGACCTATATTAAAGACGGTCGCGAAGCACCTAGAGTACTTGGAGAGGAGATCGCGGATAGAGTCTTAGTTGACGCACCATGTACTTCTGATGGAACTCTAGCTAAAAACCCAGACCTCAGGTGGAGGTTGATGGAGGATGAAGTAGCTAAGCTTAGCCAGCTTCAGTACGAGCTCTTGAAAGCTGCACTAAAGCTAGTCAAGCCAGGTGGATACATCCTCTACACAACGTGCACTCTACTTAGAGAAGAGAACGAAGAAGTAGTCAAGAGATTTCTAGAGAAAGAGGGTAAAAAAGTGAGATTACTTTCACTCGAGGGTCCTTACGATAAGGGTTTCTTACCCGGTACTATGAGGGTTTGGCCCCACATCCATAAAACGATAGGCTTCTTTTACGCACTATTACAAAAGGTAGATAGAAGCTAGACACTGAGCAGAATAACCTATAAGCTAGCTACTAGGTGCGGCTTTTCTAGGCACCGATGAGGGAGGTACTACGGCCGGTACCGGCAGACCCGACTCTTTTCTCTTCCTAACCCAGTATTCTCTCCTGTTCCTCTGCCTTGGAGGTAGGTTCCTTCTAGGTTTTGCGGGTATTTTTGGTGTTGCGTTTCTCACCTTACCAGCTTTCGTCATGGACCCGTGTGTAGGCGTTTTGCTTTCACCTGGTTCTATCTATACCAACAAGCTTATAAAGCTAACAAACTTCTCATTGGCTATAGGTTAGCCCGCTTTGCGCTTTCGACACCTTCGGGCTTGTGCTCTCCCCTAGCAATTACTCTGTACTTAACATACTTGTCAATAGGTGAGAACCTGGGTGGACTGGCAACTACCGTCGTACTTCCGCATTTAGGACACTGTTCTTTCAGAGTGTAGTTTCCGCACTTGATGCACTTTCTTATAAGAAACCTAACTGAGCTTCACCCTCTCGAAGCTGAAGCTTACGTTAAACTTTTTACTCAAGTTCTCAGCTCTCTTTACGAGCTCTGCTAGCTTACTCTCGAGAACCTTGTAATCTGTTCCTACTAGCTCGATTCTGTATCTTGGGGCACCCTCAGAGTACACTCTAACTCTAACATCGTCTCCAACATCTTCATCTAGCAACTTTAGTAACTCCTTAATTCTGTAGATGCCGTCCGACTCGTAGGTAGTTAAAACGAGTCTACAATCGATCCTGACGTGCTTGGGTTTAATATGCTTAGGTATTTCCTCCATTAACCCCGAGACCCATTCGTCCGGGACTCCAGCACTCCTAAGAACGCTGTCTCCCATAACTGAGGCGTCTTCAAACGCGGATAGAACGTCTCCGTAGAACTCCTCTAGCTTCCACCAAACTCTGGAGTATGCCTCTTCGAGACTCTTGCCGAGCTTCTTAGCGACTATCTCTAAGATCTTCTCGGCTCTGTTAACGCGCTTCCACTCTCTCAGCTTCCTCCTACGCTCTACCTCAGCCACTCTCTTTAAAGATACGTCTACTTGGTTCTTCTTTCTATCTACTCTTATGACTTTTACTACAACCTTCTGGCCCTCCCTAATAACCTCACGTATGTTCTTAACCCACTTACTGCTAACTTCGTTCCATGGGAGGTAGGCCTCGAGGTTACCGTATTCGTCTAGCTTAACGTACGCTCCTAAGTCAAATACTTTGTCTACTGTTGCTACGCAGAGCTCGTTGATAGATGGTAGAATCTCCTTTCTTTTAACCAAAGCCTTCTACCCCAGAACTCTTACAACCTCACCAAGGACTTTAGCTTTACCACCTGTAGGTACTGCCAGCAGGGAACTACAAACAAAGCACTTAACTGGAAAGGTAGCATGATCAAAAACTATTTGCTCATTGCCGCAAGACGGGCATTTAATCCTCAAGAACCTGCTCTTCGGTATCGGAATCAGGATCTTTCTCTTCTTCATCTAACCACCTCGACTAGGTCTACTTTCTTAAGCCTTATACCTCTTCTGTGCTGCATATAGCCGCACTTATTGCATTTCAACTTCAACACTATCTTCTTCGTTACCTTAGCGAACCTCTTTTGCTCCGGCTTACGCTTGCTTCCATAGCCTTCCTGCTTGCGCCTATATCTACGCTCACCCTCAGCTAGAGACCTCCTTCTGCCGTGTTTATATATCGACACACTGTGCTCTGTATGTGTCCCGCATTTCCGGCAGTAAGTCCTAATTACCTTAGGTACTCTCAACGCCCACTCCTCTAACTATTAGCTAAAGCGATTTAAAAGCTATATCGGGCTACACCACACTAATTAATGCCCAGCTCCTCCCACTCTATATAAAGAGAAATAATTGGACACGAAACAAAACTCGACCTCTTTGAGAGTGCTCGAGTACTATAAATAGACATTAAAAAGAGTACGAGTTCAAAGCTTTTAAGCTGCAACACTGATAAAATAGGATAGGGCCCGTAGCTCAGCCAGGTGGAGCGGCGGACCAAGGGCCGAGGCTCTTAACCCGTAGGTCCCGGGTTCAAATCCCGGCGGGCCCGCCACAACAATAATTAAAGTGGCAACCCCCGACTAGGTCTAGTTACCTATCACCAAAACACCTACTTTAGAAACTTTACGAGAACCCTAACTTCCATGACAGCATTCAGATAGAACAAAATCTCTTGAACTAGAGAAATCGAGCCTAGTAGCAGGTGAGGACGCGAGATCTAGTTAATTTTGTTTATTAGGGAATGCCGCAGCACATCGAAGAGCTCCTCGCACCATTAAACTTCATGTGTGACCTATAATGTAGCTCTACTCTGACTAGGGAGCAATAACCACTCTATCTTTGATTCGTCGAGGTTTACTATAGAATTACCTGAGGTATTCGTAGCAATAGCTCCCTCTATACTCAGTAGTGTCCCCACCGGTAGCTCTACAAACCTCAGTCGGTGTGTGAGCAAGTGTAAGTCCTTATTGACCAGAGTTGAAGCTCTAACTACATCAGCTCTTAGAATCGCCGGAGTTCTATAGTCGCTCTCAGTTATTTTAACAACTAGTTCAGCTCTTCTAAAGTCTACGTAAGGACCAAGAAACCCCCTTACTCTACTACAATCTACTATCCTTATGGTTACCTTTCTTCTCTTATATACACCCTGAAGATATCTTTTCGTGATCAGCTCGGCGTGTTTCTTTAATTCGAGAGACTCGGATACTTCCATTGCCTCGCGGATTGCCTCATTGAAGTCTAAGTGTTTAAGCACTCCTAGGGAATACAAAGAGGATATCCTACTATAAGCGTCTGGACTATTTAAGCAATGTATATCTACGTCTGACTCAGCACTACTGTAACCACCTAAGTGTGACCCAGCTATTCCACAACTTAACCCCAGCAAGTCGAATGTTTGGATAATCTGTCGCAGGAAAGCGTTACCGCAACTCCGACCATCAATTGACCACCTGCGTACCTCAAGCACATCTCCTACTGGGACTATGGGGACATCTCTACCTATCTCTGGAAGATTCCTAATGTAGTGAAGGTAATACCTTTTAATCATCTCCTCCACCTCCATAAGTCGTTTGAGCTTTTTACCATCTACAACTCTAGGTATAGCGACGAAACCCTCATGAGGATGTACGCAACCTTTTACTACCCACACACTTCCGTCTCTGTGTCTCACTATATCGCCTTCAGTTAGTTGCTTTATGTAACTGTTTCGGTTTTCATATCTGCTCATGTCTGTCGATATTGATCGAAACATTTATAAGCACCTCATGGTGATATGCGTGGATGTACATAGATGAGGGGTCGAGAGTCACTCGATGATCTAGATGACGGCTCTCCCCGAGATACTCAAGATGTGGGGTGCTAGGGGTCACTCCGAACGCCCCCGAGCCCGATGAGGCCCCGAGCGGAATGCGGGAGAAAGAGGGTGAGGCAATGAAGTCAACCGATATAAACCTATACAAGAGCTTAACCCCCTACCATGGCTTCATAACCTAAATGGCGGTGTCATGGGTGTTCAGCCAAGGATAGCCGGCTCACTTTCATCGCTTCGGCTCTTCTTCATCATCATAAAGCTATCGTGTTTAAAGGTTAAAAATTGGTGCTACCAGGAGGCTGTTAAGTATTATACACCTAGAGACTCTACAAACTCTTTAATTCTCTCCGCGCCTTCCTCGATTAGCTTAGCGTCTACCGCAAAACTGAGCCTGATGAAGTCCTTGCCAGCCTTGTCTGGGAACGCTGTTCCAGGTAAAGTGACTACGTACTTAGCATAGAGTAGCTTCTCAACGAACTCTTCGACAGCAAGTCCAGCTGAGTCGAGGACCTTTCTAATTCTTGGGAAGATGTAAAACGCTCCAGTGCTTGGCCATACTTCAAGACCTTTTATTTCACTTAGCTTCCTAGCGATGACGTCTCTACGGTACTGGAAGAGCCTAATCATCTCTTTAACGGGTTCCCACGGTCCTCTCAGTGCCGCTATTGCTGCTCTCTGAGCAAACGATACGGGGCAAGACCAAATGTTTACAGCTAACCTAGTTAGTTTTGTTGCTACTTCCTCTCTAATGACTAGATAGCCCAACCTCCACCCAGTCATCGAGAACGTCTTAGAGAAGCCATTTATGTAAAGTAGGTGGTCCCTCCAGTCACCGAAAGTTAGAAACGACCTAAACGGCTGGTTATCGTAGATAAAGTTATCGTATATCTCGTCTACCAGTAGCATTATATTGTGCTCTCTAGCTATCTCAAATATTCTCTCAACCTGCGAAGGAGTGAAGAGCGCGCCCGTCGGATTATGCGGGTTGTTGACTACGATGACCTTAGTTTTAGAAGTTATTGCTGTCTCTATGGCTTCAACGTCTAGAGCGAAGCCTCCAGTAGGTCCTAGCCACTTAAGCGGGATGAACACGGGTTTAGCCCCTATAAATCTGGCGACCTCGGGATATGCCGGATAGGAGGGCTCAGGTACTATTACTTCATCTCCAGGATTTAAGTACGCTGAGAGTGCGAGAAATATAGCACCCTTAGCACCCGGTGTTACTATCACCTCCGATGATTTGACGTCAGCTCTATATCTTTCGTTTAGATACCCAGTTATAACCTCTCTAAGCTCCCTAATTCCAGGAGTTTCGGTATACCCTGTAAACTTAGCATCAAGAGATTTCTTAGCTTCATCGATGATGTGTTGAAATGTGGGAATGTCTGGCTGTCCAACACCAAAGCTTATCACCTTATGACCCGCCCTCTCGAGTTCACGAGCTTTAGCTATGTACACGAAAGCTACCTCACCTAAAAGCTCGGCGATTATTGGCTTCATATTGAGAGTAGGTGCCTTCATAGACTACTCCCATAATAGATTACCTATGCTATAAAAATCCATGTCTAGTACATATTTAGAGTAAGGAACTGTTTAGCCATCTAAATGCTTATTTCTCAGACATGAGTATCTACTTGGAGGACCTAATGAAGCCCAAAGTCTTTATAACTAGGGAGCTATTCGATGATATAATCGAAAGAATATCGCAGTATTACGATGTTAACGTATGGGATAGATATCAGCAACCGCCTTATGAAGTACTCCTCCGCCAAGTCCGAGAAGTAGACGCATTAGTATCCTTACTTACTGACAGAATTGACTGCAGTCTCCTTCAGAACGCACCTAAACTTCGTATAGTTGCTCAATACGCTGTGGGCTTCGATAATATCGACGTAGAATGCGCTACTAAGCTTGGAATATACATAACTAACACACCAGGAGTTTTAACAGAGTCAACAGCGGAACTCGCTTGGGCTCTAATACTTGCTGTTAGTAGGAGAATAGTGGAGTCTGACGTATTCGTGAGATGGGGTGAGTGGTATAGAATTAAAACAGCGTGGCATCCTAAGATGATGCTGGGAGTAGAGCTAAAAGGCAAGATTTTGGGAGTTATAGGACTTGGTAGAATAGGTAGGCGTGTTGCTGAAATAGGATCTCGAGGTTTTGGGATGAAAGTCATCTACTATGATGTCATTAGAAACTACGAAGTCGAGAGAGAGCTTGGGATAGAGTTCAGGGAGCTGCCTGAGTTACTTAAGGAAGCCGATGTCGTATCTATACATGTACCCCTCACCCAAGAAACCAGACACTTGATAGACGAGAAAACACTCAAACTTATGAAGAGATCGGCCATTCTAGTAAACACCTCAAGAGGTGCTGTAGTAGACACAGAAGCTCTCGTAAAGGCTCTGAGAGATGGTTGGATAGCGGGTGCTGGGTTAGACGTTTTCGAGGAGGAACCATTAAACCCGAATCACCCTCTAACAGCTCTAAAGAACGTAGTGATAGTGCCTCACATAGGAAGTGCTACGTATGAGGCAAGACACGCTATGGCAGAAGCAGTCGCCGATAACTTGATATCCTTCTACAAGGGGCAGGTCCCACCCAACCTAGTTAACGCAAAAGTAGTTAATCAGCGAGCACCCGGTTTTAAGTAGGCATTAACTTCACGGTCAATTCCTCTAGCTCTTCTTTTTCTTTGAGAATCCACGCTCTCACTGAGCACTCTATCTCATCTATGATTATCCAAGGAATTGGCCATAATCTCATGCCCTCCAAGTCTAGCAAGCTCGGTAAAGTTCCTTGTTTGTGGGTATGCACTAAAGCGACAACTTCATATCCTCCGAGCTCAGAATACTTAAAAGCCTCAATTATAGCTGCTGGGTCTAGATGAAACTTGTTGCTCTCTTTAGACAAATTCTCGCCTATGATGATGTCTTCAACAATTACTCGCCCGCCCTCATTAAAGCCTACGCCTAAACCAACAACCTCCTTTCCGTAGTGTTCTGCTAAACTGCACGCAATATCTACAAGGTGTTTAGGTAGTACTATCAGAAAGGTAATGACCCTACCCCACTCTAGAGAGAGCTCTTCTAATGTCGAGAGGTAGATCTTTATACTCCACTACAACTTCTTTTACGTCCTTAAATGACGAATGCTCCAGCAGATCCCACTCCTCTTCTTTGTCTCCTACTGAGTACCTACCTCTAAGCGAGCTGTGCACAATTACAAACCTTCCACGAGGGGTAGATACGACCTCGCAAACTCCTTCCTTTCCTCCTTTTCTGAACCTGTAAACAGCTTCTCTACTGGTTTTGAGCATACTGACCCCCTCCTACGTTAGTGCTTAAAATAAAAGCGTTGAGATAGAGACTAGCGTGAAGCCGATGATGTGTACCCGGCAAGTAGGTAGCGATGCCTTATCAGTGTTACTCTGAGGTCGAAGCAGTGCTGTGTTCGTGTTCTCTGCAATACTCTCTGATGAAAGCTGAGATCTCCTCGTATAGCTCCTCCGGGTTCACCGAGCACTCTATTTCCCTGACTAAGTAAGAAATAGATCTAAGCACTCCAAGAACTTCTGCGCCCTCTATAACCACTTTTTTCCCGGAAGGCAAAGCTAATTCCCCAGAATAGCACACTCTACCTTCGCCTACTGTAACACTTTTATCGCAACTAAAGCAGTACGGTAAGCCGGGAATGTCTCCTACAGCGTGCGGCTCTTCAGAGCAGACTACAACTACTTTAAGGAAGTCTCGCACTACGTGTTCCCTAAAGTGCGCACCCACCCTAGGAGCACCGGCCCCCTACTCTGAAGACTGCCTCTCGCTGGAGCTCCTGCTCGCACTAATTGAGCGAACTATGGTAGTTAAACCTGTTACAAGCTCCATTGGTAGTACTATCTTCGTTGCTGGACTTTCAGCTATCTTAGATACAGCCTCTAGGTACTGGAGGAATAGCGTGTTAGAGCTAACTCTCGATGCTGCCTCGTTTACTAACTCTAGAGACCTCGATATACCTTCAGCTCTCAAGATAGCTGCTTGCTTATCTCCTTCGGCCTTCTTTATTTGGGACTCTCTATATCCTTCCGCTTCGAGTATAGCTGACTGCTTCTTGCCATCGGCTTCTAATATCATAGCTCTTCTATTTCTTTCCGCAGCCATCTGCTTTATCATTGCTTCCTGGACGTCCCTTGGAGGCCTTATCTCCTTTATCTCAACTGAAGTGACTTTTATTCCCCACCTATCAGTAATCTCGTCTAGCTTCGCTCTCAGAGTGCTATTAATGTATTCTCTCCTAGCTAAGACATCGTCGAGAAGAAGGTCCCCAACTACTGCTCTAAGAGTAGTCATAGCTATGCCGGTCGATGCCGTGATGTAGTTGCTAACCGAGGTTACCACGAGAGCCGGATCGAATACCTTGATGTAGACGAGTAAGTCTATATCTACTGGTGCGTTATCTTTTGTTATACACGTTTGTGGTGGGATGTCTATTACAAACTCCCTTAGGTCTACCTTGATCGCGCTGTCTATTATAGGGACGAGAACCACTAGCCCGGGGCCCTTGACACCTATCATTCTACCGAGCCTGAAAACTACTAATCTCTCGTACTCAGGTACTATCCTGACGCTTCTGGCAATAATCGATACTATAAATATCACTACTATAGCTAAGGCTATCAAGGTAAATAGATCCAAACACTCACCCAAGTAATATATAGGTGTGAAATCTAAATAAATAATACCTGATAAGGCAAATACCTGCTACAGACAGAAAGACCGACGGTATCGAATGCCTCAATAGCTACCTGAAGGTAGGCTACTCACCCTCCCTTGTAGGGCGTCTATGTGTGCTTCCCGCTGAGTGTAATCAGTGTTCACGCTTTTCTGAAACACTCTCTACATACAGAAAAAGCCCTTTTACGTCTTTCACAACGACTCGGCTACCCGCGGGGATAGTGTTGCTGACAGAAAAGGCCGACCATTCCTCCCCCTTAACGTGAACTACTCCGGGAGTTGCTGGCCCTATATCCGTTTTAGCTACCCCTATAGAGCCTACGAGAACCTCCTTGAGTTTAGGCTTTCTGAGTCTAGTGGTTTGAGCTACTTTAAAAACTATGAAGCCTAGGAAAGCCCCTAGAAATCCGAGCGTTATGGCGACTCCGACTACTGAGGGCTCTATCGTAGGGACAGGCCTCCCTCTTAGGCTCATGTACAATCCTAGTGTGAGCAATATGAGGCCCACTATCCCGAAGCCTTGGAGTCCTGGATTCATGAATTCTACAAGTACTAATACGGCACCGGAAAGCATTAGGGTTAGTACGAGAAGGTCTGGTGGTATTATGTTCATACCGTAGAGAGCTGCCGCTATTAGTAGTACACCAGCTATGGCGTATCCCTGAAATCCTGTTACTAGTACTTCAGCTATAATTAGAAAGACCCCAAGGCTGAAAGCGATTGAGTAAATCAGAGGGTCAGATATCACAGAGAGAATTCTATCCCAGAGGTCCTTTCTAAATATCTTACTGGGCTCTGGAGCTCCTAAATCTCTTACTATATCATCTACTGAGAGAGCTTTCTTAGCTAGTCCAAGTGCTATGGCTTCTTCATCTGTTAGAGTTAGTGCTTCAGTAACGAATCTCACTACTATATCCACCTTTGTTTCGTTTCCGTAAGCTCTCCAAGCTAGAGCCCTAAAGCGGGAAGCTACGTAGTTTACTGACTTAGGGTCGTCAGGGTAGGGTCTGGCAGCACCTATTACGGAGCTAGGTGCCATGTAGATCCTACCACACGCTACTGCTATGAGTGCTGCGGCTGAGGCGGCTTTCCCACCAGGTGGTACGTAAGCAACACACTCTATACCACGAGTAACTAAGAGCTCTGCTATGCTATCAGCAGAATATACGTACCCTCCGTAGCTGTCTAAATAGAGAACTAGAAGTCCATTCGAAGGTAGCCTCTCGACGGCTCTTTGAACTAGAGATACAGTCCCACCATCAACTATATCAGTGACCTCAACTACCATAGTCTCAGTATACGCGTTGAGCGATAAAGCCATGAGCATTAATAGCAGAAACACTAGGTATGATCTCACGCTCCACCCCGAATTTATTCTCGAGACAACCATATATTTTTGACAAAGTGCTCTTGAGCCTCGTCATGAGGATAAAGCCCCCTTTTCAGAGGACTTAAGTCTCAGCACAGAGCCCGTTTCGAGGTTCGAGTTTTTAAGGAAAGCTTAATGGCATAGTACCAGAGTTCCGTCTAAGTAAGCTTCTGCGATTAGGGAAATACCGAGAAGCAGCCACTTCCTCAGGAAAGGTTATACACTATCTAGAAGACTGACTAAGATATGGAAACGCTTAAAGTAAAACTCGGGGGGATAGTACGCAGCGGTAGGTCGGTAGCTCAGCCCGGTGGAGCGCCAGGCCTCGTAAGCCGGTGGCTGCGGGTTCAAATCCCGCTGACAGCTCCAGCTCCCGAAGGGAGTTAGTGACCCGTAGACCACTGCTTCACCGCCCCCACATTAGTAAAAAAGCTCTCGTGTTAAGGAGCGACTCTCCGAGGACTGGTGGCGGCTGACGCAGCACGAGAATTAGACCTAGGAGGTGTTTCAGGAGTAAATAAGGATGAAAATACTGCGGTAGGATTAGGTAAACCAAGAGTAGGTAGGACTAGGGGATCTTCGGGGACACTCTTTAGAGACTGAAAAGAAGCACTCTACAGCGAATGTAAAATGGTTCGAAGCTTCGAGGACTCTCCGTGGCTCAGAAGAGCTTACGCTATTTCTCGGCACTGGGAATATTGCTTCGAGCCGGTTACCACGCGTATCACAGGTCTTACTAATCTTGTTGGGGAGCTGAAACCAGTCGTTCGGTACGGAGACTCCCAGCTTGATTCACTATGCAACTTTGTCTACCAGACCCTCATCGCTTACGAATCGCTTGTTGGAGTAGGACGAGTCAGCATCGACTTGCCTGCTAGAGTTAGCGAAGCTGCGAGAAAAATGCGAAGATCTTACGCCACCCTGTTAGTGGATCTTGCCTTGCTAGTGCTAGCCGGGGCAGTTCCTCAAGAGAGCAATAGAGACTACGGTTCTAGAACCGCGCAGTGACACGAGATGTCTCGAGGACTGCAGTGGCCTCGGTGACGGAGTTGGTGGTGGTTTGCTGGTACCCCCGAGAGCACCTGAGTGCAACCCCGATCCATCACTCAACCTTGAGTGCTCTTAATAAAGGTTAAAGCTTTAATTTTCTATAACATTACCATCGCAAGGTGGTGTAGGTTTTGTTGGACGACTTAAAGGATTTGGCTTCTTATCTCTGGTGTTACTCCTCGTTACCTAACCAATACTGAGACCTTTAGCCGAGGTATCATCGGCATGGACTATAGTGAGCAACCCAGGACCTGGGTTCGACGTATCAATCGGAGTCTGCGTGTGGGAGAACATGGTGTTCGTTGCGGGCTAAGAGGGAGTTTCAAATGGCTCTAGCACCCGTTATGTAGCCCGAGTCGAGGCCCGCGACCTTCGTGGCAGCTCGCTTAAATCTCTCCGAAGGTCAACCTAGGAGATAGTGAAACGATCTTTGTATCTTGTAGGGTCGGCGACGGCAATCTATTCATTGTGGAATCGTCTTGGTATCTTGATGGACTCGGTAGGCTTTACGTGCTTTCTCTATAGCTAGACGATATCTCAGTGATATTTGCGGTTTACTCGGAGCCTAGAACTACGGGTACGGCTCTAACCATCCTCGGAAGTTACGTCTACGTCATTGGTACCATGCTCACCGAAGAGGGAGACCTCCTGTGGCTTGCGGAGAAGAGGAGGGTCTCAGACCTCGGACTAGTGAGGAGATACACATACGATCCGTCCCCAGTAAAAGCCGTTCCCCAGGGGTCACTGTGTTGCATAGATTTCCACTACCTGACCAACACCCTCTGGGTGGTGGGTTACAGCGATACTAAAGTCTCATGAACCGTTTTAATGCTAGACGATGAGCTTGAGCTCGTTAGAGAAGTAAACTCCCCACGGGATACGGCGTCGGCTCTATGTGCTTCGACTCGAGGGGGTTAGCCTACTTGTCGGAATGAGGGGTTGGCGTCTCTAGACTTTAATGGGAGGTTTGTTAGAAAGCTTGAGACAGTCGCTGAGGTGAGGAACGTAGGGATAGCCTGCGGAGATGGAATCTTGTACGTTGTCTCTTTAGTCTGGAGCTAACAGAAGAACCTCTGGAATTTCGCACTACATACTTACTATGCGGACTTTACTGCCCTGGGAGCAGTCTCCCTTAATATAACCACTAAAATATACTATTCGTTCTATACATAAAGTCGGTGGAATACCTCATAGTCGTGCCAGTGCATCAAACTGTAAGACCTGTGGGAATATGGCAGGACTACCCAGACAATAGTTGGGTAGTGGCAGTCCTAAAGATATCGAAACCTAGGGTATCTAAGTTACCGCCGGAAACCCGCACACCCTCGGAGCTTGCGGTTCCTCCTGCTGTGGAGACGCCTACTTGGATAACATTCGTAGCCGGAGCTGGGACCGCGGCCATCCTCTTAGCAATCGCGCTAACTTTACTCAAGCCTAAGCGCCGGTAGGAAAGGTTCGCGGTTTCACATCCACAGTAAGTGAAGAAGCCTAACGCAACTGTTTCGGGTTTCACATCTTTCCATATTTGTTTATGTGGATGGGGACGCTTGTAAGTACTCTATGTGTAGTGGTATGTGGAAGTAGTTCGATGAGGGGTCGAGAGCCGTTGCGACGCCCTAGATGACGGCTCTCACTGAGTTACTCAAGATTTGGGACGCCCGGGAATGCCCCGAACGCCCTTAAGGGTGACGCAGACCCAAGACCGATGCGGGGAAGCGGAGATGAGGCAATGAAGTCAAACAATACAAACCAACTTCAAGATCTTGAGCGGGGTTCAGCTCCTGTGACTCCTAAGAAAGTTAAGGGCACGCACGCATGAAATATCATACAACCGCCCTAGCGTGATGGTCATTCCTGTCACCTGGCGTAAACTCTTCAAAACTTAAACCTCCGTTTCGGCTACTTCTACTACATAGTTTTTGTAAACGTGTGCGGCTCGATCACCATGAGTATTAGCAGCAACGAGACGACTAAATACGGCTTCACTTTCTCCCCAAGTATGTTACTACGTAGCCACATATCAACATCCCCAAGTAAGACTCCGGAGATACGGTTTCAGCATAGTTTTACATGTAGACTCTGACGCACTGGAGTACTCCGAGGAGACTACGTGGTGGACCGGCCGGGATTTGAACCCGGGACCTCCGCCGTGCGAGGGCGGCGCTCTTCCTGGCTGAGCTACCGGCCCGCCGTCGTGTGCAGTTTTCCTCTTATGGTTTAAATCTTTTCACCTTTGCTCGCTCGTGTCTTAAGCTACAGCCTCCGGCCTAAGTGGGGTTTGCGTAAGCTTATAACCAAGGATTACCCGGTGATAGAGGCTCAGACCACTGAACGATGAAAATCTCCGGTAGGATGGCGTAAGTTACACGAAGTCTAAACCTCATGCCATGCTATCGGTGACTAAGGCTATCCGTTTTAAGAGCTCAGGGAAAAGACTCTTCCTCTCTCCTTCGTCCGCCTTTCTGTATCTTCTCAGCAGTTCGAGTATTCCACCGACCTCTAGCCCGATGCGCAGTACTCTTCTTAGTAGCCACGAGGTCAATCTGCAGACGTTCCCAGGGCGCTCAGACATCGTAGCACTCTCGTAGTCGATGATCTTGACCTTGCCGTCCACCGTTATCAGTACGTGCCTATCCGCTCTACTTAGCTCTCTGTGCTCTACCCACCGGATGTCCAGTCCTCTCCCCGCTGAGATTACTTTGAGCACTAGTGCGGCGATCCTCTCGGCTTTGAGTACTGCCTCCGCTACCGATACTCCCTCTACTAACTCCATCAGTATATAGTGCTCCCCGCACTCTATGACCCTTGGAGCTAGTGGGTAGGCTCTCTCCGCCAACCTGCATTCTGTTAGTAGCTCCGCCCTCTTGGAGTCCGTCCTCAAGACTTTCAGCGCTGCTCGAGCTCCATTATATAGGAGTGCCTCGAGGACTGTGGAAGAGTGTCCTTTTCCGATCAGCCTACTCACACCTACTATCCCCAGGCTACTGAGCTTGGCTAATCTCTTCTCGACGCACTCTCTGCTGTAACTCGGGTAGCATAAATACCGAAGAACTTCAGACTTCCACATTTGCGTGAAGCTCCCTCAGGTCTTCCTCATCGATTCCGAGCTTCTCCATGAGCTCTGAGATTACTGAGTCTAGTACTACTTGAGCAACGAGCTCGAACTGAGTTCCCAGAGGTGCTAGTGGCTCGTGTAGACCGAGAAGCTGCCTGACCTCCCACCTGTCTTCGTGACTCACCTTCGTCCTCCCGGGAATTGAAATGGTCATGTCGGCTATCTTTGATAGTGGTGAGTCGGGGTATGATGTAAGTGCCACTACCTTTACACCTAAGCTCTTAGCTACTTCAGCAGCAGCTACAACAGCAGCCGACCGCCCAGAACCCGATATAGCTATTAGCAAGTCGCCAACTCTAGCGGCTGGAGTTACTGTCTCACCGACTACGTAGGCAGAGAAGCCTAAGTGCATCAACCTCATAGCGAAAGCTCTACCAACTAGACCCGACCTACCTACACCGACAACAAACACTCTCTTACTATCTCTATACACCTGCTCAAGGATTCTAACTAGAGACTCTACTTCGTCATCCGATATAAAGCTAGCGGCCGCTTCTAAGTACTTAACTAGAGCTAAATACGCTCTTCTAAATACCTTCAACTCTCCCTAAGAAGGATTAAGAAAAGCTAATTTAAGCTTAGCACCGCACACAGGCCCTAAAACGCAGCACCACCCACTCAAGCAGTCAGCCTCGGGCTATTGGGAGCGGCAGGCATACACCCCCGCCCCATCAAACCCGTCTTCTACGGGTGCCCTCGCCCCTCCCGGGTTTCCGGGAGGAGACGGTCGCCTGTTTTCGGGGAGGGTTTCCCGCTTAGATGCTTTCAGCGGTTACCCCCCACGGCGTAGCTGCCCGGCAATGCCCTACCGGACAGCCGGTAGACCAGAGGCCGCGACGCCCCGTTCCTCTCGTACT
>Ga0105163_1000413_pt1 | contig 25867 bp, 24 predicted proteins | sample JNZ110809AmetaG_FD_81531 | JGI IMG/M metagenome (GOLD analysis project Ga0105163, IMG submission 81531) | Hot spring microbial communities from Jinze hot spring, China to study Microbial Dark Matter (Phase II) - JNZ 110809A | ecosystem: Environmental > Aquatic > Thermal springs > Hot (42-90C) >... | reverse complement strand
TGGCTCCAATAGTATACCAGCCTATCCAAGCCTCCCTAGAAATTAAGGCTTCGGGCAAAACCTCGGTGAATGTTGTGTTTATCGGCTTCGCCAGCCCCCTCAAGAATCCCTCAACAACCTCTAGGACCTCTAAGGGAACATATTCTCCTGGAATAAATTTCATCGCCCAAGCAATCTTTTCCTCGGAGGCAACCCTGCTAAATTCCTCTATGAACCTCTCCAGCATGTAGCGGTTAATCTGGGTTGACTGTATGCTTCTCGCACCCAAATAAACCTCTAAGGTGGTCTGGCCTAAGGTCAGATTCTCGCCGAAATTCTCCGGTATTATGATGCCAGCATCGATTCTCCCCCTCCTAATATCTCCAATCAGAAGAGCCTTATCCTCATAGATTTTCACATTAAAGAGCTTTACACCCTTATACTCAGCCCCCTCCAAAGCCCTGATGAGAATTGAACCGTTCACTGGAAAACCCGAGGATACATCGTAATTAACTAGGCCGATTTTCATCGTCATGGGCCGGTCTGCTCCGGGAGGAATGAAGATGTAGGCTGTTAGAACCAGCCATATTAGTGGCCAGGCAATCATCCAGAAGACAGCAACCTTATCCCTAAAAGTCTCCTTAAAATCCTTCACTATAAACGCTTTAATAGCGCTAGCCCTCAACCTCCGTAATCCTCCTACCAGTCAACCTCAAGAAGACATCCTCAAGAGTTGACTTAACAACTCTTATAGAGGCAATTTTAACTCCAACCCTAAAGAGGTCTAGGGATATTTGAGGTAGAAGAGTATCCGGGTCCTCAGAATATACTCTTATGGAGCCGTTAATCGCCGCGATATCCCTTGGTTCAAGGTATCTGCACAGCGCCTCTTTAGCCTTATATTGGTCATCTGGGTTAAAGAATTCAACGCTTATCACGGATTTAGGGGCGTAACTCCTCTTTAAATCCTCCGTTTTCCCTTCAGCTATTATCCTGCCGGAATCCATGATCGCCACTCTATCAAATAAAGTCTCAGCCTCATCCATATAATGTGTTGAGATTATTATTGCCCTATCTGAACCCCTAATCTTACTCAGCAGTCGCCAAACATCTTTCCTCATCTGCGGGTCCATGCCCATTGTCGGCTCATCCAATGTTAGCAGACTCGGCTCATTCATTAATGCAGCTGCAAGGTTTAACCTCTTCTTCATTCCACCAGAATAGGTTTTTACTGGCTTATTCGCATACTCCTCTAAACCAAACTCCTTTATTAACTCTCTAACCCTCTCCAGCGCTTTCCTCCCAGTCATCCCATATAGACTGGAATAAAATATTAGATTCTCTAAGCCAGTTAAATCATCGTATAGGGCGGGGTTCTGAGGACAATAATTAACCTTAGCCCTAATTTCAGAATCCCTTACTTCGCCGCCGAGCACCTCAATAGTTCCCTCATCAGGCTCAATCACACCAACAATCATCGAGATTAAGGTTGATTTTCCAGCACCATTCGGTCCAAGAACCCCGTAAATCTCACCAAACCTAACATTAAAGCTGACCTTATTTACTGCAGTTTTATCGCCAAACCTCTTTGTGAGCCCATTTACTCTAACAGCTACCCCAATTACATTTTCCTCCCAAACTCAACATTAATATCTAACTGCAAATATAAGCCTTTAAGCTTCCTGAAAGATGAAGATGTTTATATCGCTCACCCACCTTTTATTCTAGCTTTCTGTTAGCAGCTTATATTAGAGAAAAATCAATTTCTGCACGTCAAGCCAATCATGGATGAGATATGCCAACTACTCCAAGGCACATAATTTAGACCAAGAGAACTTTTGATTTGGACGGTGGGTCACTGAAGCTCGACATGCAGAATCCGCAAACCCAAACCAGCCCTCCACTCATACCCGAACCCCTCTGAGCACTGGGCGTCCAGGCTTAGGTTGCTCCCTCCCGGGCCTAGCCAGGTTCGCCCGGCAAACACGGTTACACCCCTCCTACGAGGGGCGCTCCGTGACCGCCAGCCCCAGAGGACAGATACTCATCGCTTTAGGCTGGTTGAGTTGGCGGCCTTACACGTCTCACTTCAGCTCTCGGCCCGTCGTATAGGGGGTTTACGGTCGAGGCTGATTGCCTCTCAGGGGACCCCTAGCCCCCCGCCTAAGACCCACCGTCCAAGATAAAATTTTTGTTTTGGATGCTAATAAACTATTTTGCATTTTATATGTTCTTTATTTCTTTCATTAGGATTGGCATTAGCATTGTTCCCTTTTCCAGAATCCCTAGGCTTCCGCGCTGACAATCTCTTTCGGAGAATCTTTTTATCCCATCGCTCTTAATTTTACCACCGGAAATTAGTACTGGTACTGGTGCGTCGCTGTGCGCCTTGAGCTTGCATGGTGTTGAGTGATCCGCTGTAATGCATACAACCGTATTTTCCAGGCTTATCTTATCTAGTATGCTTCCAAAGAAGTATCTGTCAATTATAGCTATTGTCTCAGCTTTAAGCATGAAGTTCCCATCGTGGCCAGGTTCATCTGGACCCTTAATGTGAATGTAGAAGCAATCAAATTCATCTAATGCGCTCAACAGTTTCTCGGATCTGATTAGGCAGTCACGTTTGAGATCCCCGGATGGTGGTGGAAGATCGATTAACTGCATACCTGCTAGCCTAGCGATTCCCCTCTCAACAGGCATATCTGCTAGGCATGCGAATCTAACACCATATCGCTCATCTATGTTAAATAATTTTGGCAGTGTGTCACCCGCATCACGCGTGAGTACTACATTGGCTTTCAGCTTCCCCTCCGCTTCCCTACGTCTATTAACTTCATGTTCATCTAAAACCTTATGGCTCTTCCAAATAAACTCATTAACTAGGGAGGCTGAGATCCTAGCGGATTCCGTGTCCTCGAGTGGAACGCAATCCTCAAGAATCATGTGTACATCAACCTTTGCAACACCTAAGCCTGCAACCCTCTCATACGCCGGATCAGTGTTGGAGATTTTGCCGGAGAGTGGAGCAGCCTTACTCCTTATAATTAGGACACCTCTATGACCAATCGTATTCTTAAATTCGAATTCAACTGGATAGGACTCTAATTTAACTAGGCTATTAACGGTTTCAGCCAGCTTGGATGCTTCCTCAGTTGTTAGGTTTCTACCAGCCCTTCTATCAATTATGAGCCTATTTTGACCTAATGTTGCAAAGTTACATCTTAACGCCAGATCACCATCTCTCATGCTTAATCCGGATCCGTATGCCTCAAGTGGACCTCTACCAACATGATATTTGTATGGATCATAACCCAAAATCGATATAACAGCCACATCACTCTCCGGAGCAGCACCCCGCTCAACAGTATACATAAGCCCAAGCTTACCTAAACTTGCTAGGAAGTCCATGTTAGGTGTTTCAGCATATTCTAGGGGAGTTTTATAATCCAGTTCCTCTATTGGCAGATCCCCCATACCATCAATAACCACATAGATCAACTTCAATCCCATTGTGACCACCATTAGGCTTCAATATAAAGGGTAAGCATGCTATTAAAGTTTTTAAGTTTTAAGAGCGTTTTTAGAAGAATGCCAAAGCCCAGGTAATTATTTGGAGCGTAAGGTGATGAAACTTAAGGTTAAATTACTTGATTTAGAGGCTGGTGGAAAATTCATAGTTGTTTTGAATAAAGATGATGCTGAAGATATGGGTGTTTCAGGCTTAAGCCGTGTTAGGATTTCATATGCTGGTAAATGGTTGACGGCTATAGTTAATGTTGCATTGGAGAGTGTTGCAAAAGGCTATATTGGCGTATATAATGAGGTCAAGATTTTTCTGAATTTAAGGGATGGAGATGAGGTTGATGTTGAGGCAGCGCACTTCCCGCTCTCAGTCTACTATATAAGGAATAAGCTGAGCGGAAGGAAGCTGGCTTATGAAGAAATATTTGAGATAGTTAGGGATGTTGTCAGCGGGAATTTAAGCGAGATTGAGATTGCAGCCTTTGTAACAGCCCTCCACACCTTTGGATTAGATTTGGATGAGGCAACAAGCCTATCTATGGCTATGGTTGAGACTGGGAATAGGCTTGAGCTCAAGAAGCCTCTAATAGTTGATAAGCATTCCATAGGTGGCGTTCCCGGAGATAAAACAACGCTTCTCGTTGTCCCAATAATTGCCGCATCAGGCTTAACAATACCTAAATCCTCATCTAGGTCTATAACATCCGCTGCTGGAACAGCAGATAGGGCTGAGGTCCTTATGCCAGTTACATTGAGCATAGAGGAGATGCGCGAGGTTGTCGAGAAGACTAATGGTTGCATTGTTTGGGGCGGAGCATTAGATTTAGCACCAGCAGACGACATATTCATTAGGGTTGAGCATCCATTATCAATAGACCCGCTTCTACTGCCTTCGATAATGAGCAAGAAGAAGGCTGTTGGCGCAAACCTCTTAGTAATCGATATACCAACAGGCAGGGGGACAAAGATAAAGACTATTGGCGAGGCAGATCTATTGGCTAAAGACTTTATTGAGCTTGGCCGCAGGCTTGGAATAAAGGTTCAGTGTGCGGTTACATATGGTGAGCAGCCAGTTGGCTACGCAATAGGACCAGCCTTGGAGGCTTGGGAAGCCCTAAACACGATAATGGGTAGGGGTCAATCATATGATTTAATAGATAAGGCAGCTCATATAGCTGGAATACTGCTGGAGATGAGTGGAAAAGCCAATAGAAATGGTAGGGCGATAGCCCTGGAAACACTAAAGTCGGGAAAAGCGGAGGAGAAGCTACGTGAAATAATCAGCGCCCAGGGAGGAAACCCGAGAATTAAGCCTGATGATATAGCGTTGGGTTCGGAGAGGTTCACTGTACGCTCTAAGAGGAGCGGTGTAGTCCTATGGATAGATAATGCGTCGGTGGTTGAGGCTGCTAGGCTCGCTGGTGCGCCTAAAGATAAGGGTGCTGGTATCCTATTGCATAAGAAGATAGGTGATAAGGTTTCTGAAGGCGATGCGTTAGCAACAATATTTGCTGAAAGAGCCAGTAAACTTGAGAGAGCCATAAGCATCTTTGAGGAGTTCCCGGTTATAGGCGTTAGTGACAGGATGGAGATGCTAATCCATGAGGTTAAGGAGAGACCAGTGACTAAGAAGACATTCGTCCTTGAGCGCTAAGATTAAATATATCTCATTCCATTTTTACGAGTTTGTTTGGCTGGTGGGCAGATGGAAGAGTTCTTTAAGCTAGCCCTCGAGCTTATTGGGGCAAGCGAGAAACATGAGGTATATCGTGGTGAGGAGTGCATAAACCTAATAGCTAGCGAGGGACTAAAGTCCCCGGCTGTCAGGGAGATTCTTCAGCTCACAATGGATCTTGAGAGCAGGTATGCTGAGGGTGAGAATGACCTTGAGGGACATGTGAAGAAGCGATACTATCAGGGGCAAAAATATATTACTGTTATAGAGGATTGCACGACAGATCTAATGAAGATGCTATTTAAGTGTAGCTGGGCTGATGTCCGGCTGGTCTCCGGAACCCATGCTAACCTAGCAACATTTAAGGGCTTATCATTAACAACCAAGAGTCGGAAGATGGTTGTCGCACCATTAAGTGCCGGAGCACATATATCCCATGACTACACCGGTTTAGCCGGAATGGTTTTAGGCTTAGAGAATATAGAGCACACATACGATATTGAGAGGATGAATATAGATCCAGATAAGTCAGCTGAGATTATTAAGGCGGCAAAACCCGGCATAGTAACATTCGGCGGAAGCCTATTCCTATTCCCCCACCCAGTTAAAGAGCTAAGCGACACAGCGCATGATGCCGGCGCATACATAGTTTATGATGCAGCGCACGTGCTTGGCTTAATAGCCGGGGGAATGTTCCAAGACCCGCTTAGGGAGGGCGCGGACTTCATAACAGCATCAACCCATAAGACCTTCCCAGGACCACAGGGCGGTGTAATCCTAGCCGATAGGAGGGATGAGCGTATGGAAAAAGCCATAAAGAATGTTCAGTACGCGATTTTCCCGCTTAGCACATCGAACACTCATCTTGGCAGGCTTCCGGCAACAGGCATAGCAGCCCTAGAACTTAAGATATTCGGTGAGGCGCTTGCAAGGCAGACTGTTAGGAATGCGCAGGTAGCTGGCCAATATCTTTATGAGAATGGCCTAAAGGTTCTTGGTGAACGCTATGGCTTCACGATGTCACATCAGCTAGCCGTTGATGTCCGAGAATATGGTGGCGGTAAGAGGGTTTCCGAAGCCCTTGAGGAAGCAAACATAATATTAAATAGAAATCTTCTGCCATACGACGACCAAAATAACCGTGAGAACCCATCTGGCATAAGAATAGGCTTCCAAGACGTAACTAGAAGAGGTTTCGATGAAAGTGATATAAAACATCTATGTGACCTAATGCTCGATGTAATTAAGGGCAGGCGCAGACCAGAAGAAGTAAGAAAAGACGTTATAGCGCTAAGAAGAGAACATGATGAAATCAAATATGGGTTCCGAAGCGTAAAAGAAGCCATAGAGTACTTGCAGAGAAGCCTAAAAGGAATATAATAGGCGAGGAAGAGAGAAGATGGCTGAGAAGATGGGGAGACATCAACAAAAAATCATTAAACCTTAAAGTGACCTTGAGTGCCCCTCCCATTTCTTCTAAGTCTTAATTGTTCTCGGTATCTTTCCAGCTCTTAATGAATGGTCCGCTATTACGAATGCTAGGCATGCTTCGACCACTGGGACTGCTCTTGGGACTATGCATGGGTCATGCCTTCCGGCAACTTGAATTTCCTCCTCACTCATTGTTTCCAAGTTTACTGTCCTCTGCTTTTTTGATATTGATGGTGTTGGCTTGAAGGCGACTCTAACTTTTATTGGCATGCCGTTAGATATTCCGCCTATTATTCCACCAGCATTATTCGTTAACGTAATAACCTTTCCATCCCTAATGGCATATTGGTCATTCGCCTCAGAACCCCTCATGGATGCTACTCTAAAGCCAGCACCGAACTCAACACCCTTAACGGCTGGTATATTGAACAGCATCTTTGCTATATCCGCATCAAGCGAATCAAATATTGGCTCACCAAGTCCCGCTGGAACATTAAGCGCAATACCCTCAATGACACCACCTGCGCTATCGCCATCCCTAGCAGCGCTTAAAATCTCCTCAACCATTCTATTGGCTAATTCCGGGATAGCGCATCTAGCCGGATTAGTATAAACATTCCTTCTTATATCGTCATAGGAGACTTCATCCTCAACCCTTACAGAGCCAATCTGTACCGTATGGGCTAATACTTCAACACCAATTAGGCTTAGGAGCTTCTTGGCGATAGCTCCAGCCATAACATAAGCCACTGTTATCCGCCCAGAGAATCTTCCACCGCCACGCGGATCATTATATCCGCCATACTTAATTCTAGCAGTATAATCGGCATGTCCAGGTCTAGGTTTAATCATAACGCTTTCATATGGTTTAGAGTCAATATCCCTGTTTCTGACCATCATGCATATTGGCGCGCCAGTCGTATATCCCTTATAGATTCCGGAGACTATTTCAACCCTATCCTCCTCCATCCTAGATGTGCTTATCCCGGCGAGGGCAGGTCTCCTCTTATCGAGTTCTGCTTGTATATCTGACTCATTCAATGGTAATCCAGCCGGGCACCCATCTAAAATAGCGCCTATATGTTCCCCGTGACTTTCACCAAAGCATGTGAATACAAGGGCTTTACCTATTGAATTGCCGCTCAAGGATCTCTGCCCCTAACAGGCGCATGTCTCTAACAAAATCTGGATACGATTTATTTATGCATTTAGCGTCATGTATAATTGTTTCCCCACCGGCATTTAAAGCTAGAAGAGCGCATGCCATAGCTATCCTATGATCCCCATACGGGTCTATTTCAGCACCATGAAGATCTCTCCCACCATCAATAATTAGGCAGTCATCTGTAAAAGTTATATCCGCACCCATCTTCCTAAACTCACTTAGTAAAGCCATAATCCTATCTGACTCTTTATACCTAAGCCTTCTAACACCGCGAATTACTGACCTATCCCTGGAGAAGCATGCTAATGCTGCGCAAACCGGGACTAGATCTGGATTATCCCTCATATCAACATTAATGGGATTTAATTGTTCTTCAGCGCCATTCACCTCAACAAAGTCGTCGCCAATCCTAATGTGGGCGCCAGCCTCACTAAGCACTTTAACAATAATCTTATCTCCCTGGAGCGAGTCCTTTAGAAGATTTTCAACTCTAATATGTGAGTTTGTTATGGAGGCTGCGGCTAGGAGAAAAGCTGCTGATGAAAAATCACCCTCAATAAAGTGATCACACGGCCTATATTTTTGCCCAGAGTAGACATGGAAAACATTTTTGGAAAAATCCGCTTTTATCCCATGCCTATTGAGGAAATCTAATGTTATGTCTACATAAGGTTTAGATTCAAGGGGTGTTGATAGAACTATATATGTATCATTTTCAGCCATGGGCGTTGCAAAAAGCAGACCAGAAATAAACTGTGAACTAATATCGCCTCTAATGGAGACTTCACCACCCTTTATCCCACCGCCGAAGACAACTATCGGCGGATAACCATTCATGCGTGTCGAGTAACATTTGACACCAAGCTGATTTAGGGCTTCAAGCAGTGGAGCCATAGGTCTCCTCCTCAGACTCTCACTGCCAGTTAAGACTGAGATCCCGTCGGCTAAAGCGCATATTGGTGTAATAAACCTTATTGTTGAACCCGACTCCCCACAGTTTATCACATCACTAGGGGTTTCAGGCTTAGGTCTACCCAAGATCTCAATTAAGCCATCTATCTTCTTTATTTCAGCCCCAAGCATCCTACATGCATTAATAGTCGCTAGTGTATCATCACAGATAAGCGGATTATGAATCTTTGAGAGCCCATTTGAGAGGGATGCCGCTATTATGGCGCGGTGGGTATGGGCTTTTGATGGCGGAGCCTTAACAGATCCGCTTAGAACAGCTCCCCCTTTAATAATTAGATCAGACAAAAATAACCGCTCCCTCACCATTATAAAACATGAGCTTTCTCACGATTAATCTTTGTCTTAATAATCTCGCCACCATACTTCTCCCAAACCGCATGCACATCACTAATTTTATCTCTCGGAACAACAGCAGCCACGGCTGGACCCTTACCGGATAAACCAGCGGCTATCGCTCCAGCAGCCAACGCATCCACTGCAATATTAGGGTTATAGCCTAAAACCACAGAATATAATATTCCATTAATTGTCATAGCGCGCCAGTAATCTCCCAGTAAAACCATTTTATGTAATGCCTTAACTTCACCAGATATTAGCCTCATTCTGCCAATATCAGATTTCGATGTATAAACCTTCTCTAATGGAACCCATATTAGTACAGCGTAATCTTCTTCCGGATAGAATCGCCCCAGTATCTTCCTTTCATAGTTATCTGTTATCACGATATTCCCAAAATAGGAGGCGCATGCATCATCAAATGCCCCGGTAACAGTCACGCCAGCTTCAATCGAAGCATCCACCCCTATATTAATGACTGCTAAATCATCGATTTCCTCACCTATAGCTGATAACGTGGCAAGAGCTATAGCATTCGCCGCAACGCTACTACTTTTTAATCCACGTGCAATCGGGATATTAGATCGGGTTTCAACATAAGCGCCATATTGATCTTCAAGGTTGAAGCGTTTTAAGATGTATCTAACAACTTTCTCAATCAATATTGTACTCTCAGATGGGTCTGACAAAATTCTACCCTCAATTCTTCCCGGCTCACTGGTTATCTTAACGGTGGCTTCCGTCTTCAAATCCACCCCTAGAGCTGCCCCTAGACCGCATGATATTGCATTAATAATGGTGACAGCTCCATACGCCACCGCGCGTCCAATCAAAATCATGAGTCCTCCATAAAACCATTAGATTTTTTCTCAGTCTCCCTTATCTTTCTTAAGGCAGCTTCCCTCATAATCTCTATTGGCGCCTTTAAACCAGTCCATATCTCAAAGGAGACTGCTCCCTGATGTATAAGCATAGATAGCCCATCAATTGTCTTCGCGCCAACAGATTTAGCCTCTCCGAGGAGTCTTGTCTCCAGCGGCTCATAAATTATATCAAAGACCACAAGACCACCGCGTAGAAAATCACGTTTAACAGGGGTTTCATGGTCATTAGGTTTCATACCAATAGATGTTGCATTAATCAATATATCCGCATCCTCAAGTTCCCTTCTCAAATTCTCATCAGTAAAGCTACATGCCTTAACATTTATTCCCATCCCCAAAAACTTAGCGATATCATTTACTAAGCTTTCAGCCTTCTCGAGGGTTCTGTTAAGTATTATAAGCTCGTTTGCATATCGGGCAAGCGTGAATGATATAGATCTGGATGCGCCGCCAGCACCTAAAATAACTATTTTCTTTCCTGAGGGGTCGATGCCAGCATACCTTAGAGCGTTTAAAGCCCCTATACCATCAGTTGTGTAGCCTATAAGTTTATTATTCACGTTTATAACGGTGTTCACTGAACCCACTTTCCTAGCATCCTCATCCAATTCATCCAAGTACTGAATTATGCTGATCTTATAGGGCATTGTGACGTTTAAACCTTGAATACCAAGACTTTTAATTCCTAAAATAGCTTCTTTAAGTCTCTCCGGACGGACATTGAATGCCACATAAACACAGTCTAAACCTAAATGCTGAAATGCTGCATTCTGAATTATCGGGCTAAGAGAGTGATTAACCGGATAGCCGATGATAGCGTAAACCTTAGTCTTACCAGATATACTCATACCTCGACCCCCAGCCTCCTATAAATCTCCCTCAACTCCCCTATTGTTATCTGCCCAGGCGCCGTCTCAGCGCCCTCTTCAAGCGATGCGTAGGTAAATGATGCGCCGAAGAGCGGTGAGAGAACCCTTGAAAGTAGACCCCTATTACCCATAGCGAAGCAGATCAAATCAACTTTTTTACTCATCTCATATGTGAAGATTAAGCAATTAATATTATCCGTAATATTGTTCGCCATCGTAATAATCTTGCATATATCAGCTCCAGCCTCCATTTGCTTCTTAACAATCCTCTCCATATCTAGAATTGAAGGTGTATGGTTAAAATCATGCAATGACACTATAACCTTTGACCCATAATTCTTAACTGACTCAACAACCTCATTAAGCCGCCTCGTTGTTAACTCAACATCAACATAGGTGAAGCCAGCTTCAGCAGCCTTAATAAGTGTTCTCAGTCTCTGATCCTCACTTAAACAACATCTCCCACCCTGCTCAATAACCCTATTAGTTGCTATTAAAGGTACAGAACAGCACTTAACAATATCCACCAGCTTATCTAAACCTCGCATTATTTCTGAGAGACTCATATAATCAAATCGCACCTCAACTATGTCGGCACCCTTCACCTCAGCGCTCTGAATCATTCTTAAGGTCTCCCTAATATTCACGGCAGGTATTGGAGTGCAAATCTTCACCTTCAATTCTAAACCACTCAGCGATTTTACAGATGGTAACTAAAAGATTACAAGAAAAACTGCTTTCTTCAAACATATAAGCATTAAAATGTCTATTTATTCGCTAAAAATATCTGGGCGGATATATTTACCAAAAATGGAAGAGAGAAATATTATTTAAGGGAGGAAGAGCCTCTCCGCCTCCTATATATCAAGAATATGTTTGGTGCATTCTCAAAGTATTCCAGCACTTTCCTCCCCCTCTCCGTTATCCTATAGATTCTACGATTATTATTTTCGATAACTGTGACAAGATTTTGTTCAACAAGTGAGTTTAAGATCTCTCTAGAGTTCATCCAAGAAAGATTACATTTGTACATTATGTTTGTTGGCTTATTAACCCCCCTACTTATTGTCCTTAAAACCTCCAGATATAACTCCATTTTTGATCTCTTCTTAACCATTAAAACCACCCGCAAAAATTCGATAATTTCCTTTTTTCTTATGAAAATTGTGTAACCGCCATCAACGCTTCACTAGTTACACCCTTATGCGAGCAATAGTTTTCTAGCTTTCTCAAGTTGCTCAAGAATCCTCCGCCCATCCTCGGTTATCTTATAGAATCTTCTTCCATCTTTTTCTACAACAATTATTAGTCCCTGGGATACTAATGATTTCAAGGCTTTATTCAGCGATAACCAGGATAGATTAGTCTTATACATAAGATTAGTCGGCTTACTGACCCCCAAGCTGATTTTTTTAAGAATATCTATGTATATTTCCAGCGTTGATCTTCTCCGCTTCATGCTTTCTACTTAGTTTAAATTATAGAAGAACCTTTTTATGTCTCATATAGATACAACGTTCACGAGTTCAATTAAACAATTATCCTCAATCTCCATTCCCTATTTGGCAGAGCTATCCCAAAAACTCTGGAAGAGCCTATGAAGAGCCTTTATAAGAACAGAGCAATTCGTGTAGAGAGCAGCTGGTCTACCTATTTTATGCTCACCAGTAAAATAATTGAGAAATAATATTAGCTCCTTATTATCTGAGATAATAAAGAAGGGTATTTCCTCGGGATTAAACTTTAAACACTTAATATTGCTTTTCTTCAAATCTTTAGTGAAGAAGGTGTTTTTCGGGGAGTCATTCATTATAAACATGACTTTAATTCCTTTCCGCGCATTCTTCTCTAAAATATCTAGTAGCCCAGCATAATAGAAGCGACCCAAATAATCCTCTGACATACAAGCATATATTTCGCTCTCAGAATTCTCGATCATATCCCTAACTTTTAAATTTATATGCTCATATCCTTCAAGAACCTGAAAGATTTCCCTCTGAAGCATAGGAATATCATGTTTAGGTAGCAAACGCCAGCTTTCAATTATCTTCTCCTTCTCGATTTCAAGCATATTTATGTTCATCTTTTTAGCCTCTATTAGCAAGCTAAGTGATTTCTCAAGTGGTAGAGCAACGAACCTCAACGGCTTCTCAAAAACAGTTGATACTAAACCAATTCTCTGAAGGTTCATTAATATCCTATATGTCTCTGTCCTATTGAGCAGTAGAGCATTCGATATTTCGCTAGCTTTCGCCTCCCCCTTCCTAATGAGGAAAGTGTAAACTTTCGCCTCATTTCTTGAGAGACCAAGCTTCATGAGGGTACTTTCTATCCTATTAATAACCCTACTCTTTTCCTCATTCTCAAGAACCTTTTTCAATTCACCCATATTCTGCTTCTTTTCAGAAACTTTTTTATATTCTCCGACAACTTGAGTCATGGATATCCTTTCATCCCCCACTAATATTTGACTTCTATTCTTCAAAGTCTATAGCTGGAATTCAGATATTAGATCTCTTAAACACATATTTTATCCTTCTGAAAGAAGAGTAGTGACGAAAAGTATAGATTAATTCAGAACAAAAATCTATACAATTGACATTCACTTAAGGATTGAGAGAGGCGTGGAGTCAACTAATGGTTAGCAGATGTAACAGATGTAAGATGGGTAAGGCTGAGGTTTACTTAGCCCACTCTAACCTTAATCTTTGCCCCGACTGTTTTATGCTTCTAACGGAAAGGAGAGTAAAACACACTATTGACGCTCATAAAATGCTATCTAAAAATGATAAGATAGGTGTAGCTGTCTCAGGTGGAAAGGATAGCTCAAGTTTAGCATATATTTTAAACTCCCTCTTTGAGAAGATCGATATGACTCTAATTTATATTGACTTGGGTGTTCCAGAATACTCGAAGCATTGCCTAGAAAGGGTTGAGTCGCTTGCTAAAATGTTAGATAGAAATCTTGTCGTATTTAGTCTGGAGAAGGATCTAGGTTTTAAGATAGAGGATTTTAAGCAGACCATTTATGGCAGGAAGATATGCTCGGCTTGTGGAGCAATAAAACGCTACTTGCTTAATAAAATCGCATATGATCTAGGTCTAACTAAGATCGCAACTGGACATAACTTAGATGATACAGTTGAAGCCCTCTTCAATTTCTATATAGAAGGCAATGTTGAATCTATGCTGAGGCTAAAACCATATCTGCCAAAAACGCATCCAAAGCTTGTGCCGAAAATAAAGCCTCTCATAGGATTAACTGATTTTGAGTGCCTCCTCTATGCCGAGTATAGGGGATTGCCGATTAGAACAATTGAATGCCAGTTCTCCAAGGGATCTAGAATGCAAAAGAGGAAAGAATTGCTAAATATCATAGCCGAAAAGATGCCAAATTTTAAACATTCATTCATTAATTCCCACTTTAAGAGGATACTGCCTAATCTTGAGATAGCATTAGGTAACCGTGAAATCAAAATATACGAGTGCCCTACATGTAGTATGCCAACATCCTTAGAGGGGATGCCATGCCACTTCTGTAAGATTACCAGCACATTAAAGAGGGGCGAAGTTAAGGTAGCATAGGAAGAGGGCTACTTCCTCAACCTATTGTGGAAGCATGTCTCTTCGCCCAGATGACATGCTGGACCCTTAGGCTTCACAATATATAATAGTGCATCGTGATCACAGTCGACAAGTATTTCAACGATTTCTTGAATATTTCCAGATGTCTCTCCCTTCATCATAACCTTACCATGTGAGCGCCTAAAGAAGTGCGCATACCCAGTCTCAACGGTCCTTTCCACCGCCTCTCTATTCACATAGGCTAATGTTAAGACTCTTCCAGAACCGTATTCTTGTACTACTACTGGCAGAAGCCCACCGCGCTTCTCAAAGTTAAGCTCACCTATTTTAACGGTTTTTAGGCTCCTCAAATCCTAACGGGCACACTCCTCTCGCTTAGAAAGCGTTTAATGACTGGTATAGGATACTTACTATAGTGGAAAACTGATGCTGCTAATGCAGCATCAGCCTTACCAAGCGTGAAAGCCTCGAAAAAATGCTCTGGCTTACCAGCTCCGCCGCTAGCTATAACTGGTATATTCACGCGTTCAGCAATGCTCCTAGTCAATTCAATATCGTACCCATTCTCTGTTCCGTCTCTATCCATTGATGTCAGCAATATCTCTCCGGCGCCTAACTCAGCACCTTTAGCAGCCCATTCAAGAGCATCTAAACCAGTTGGTTTACGACCGCCATGCGTGTAAACTTCAAACCAGCATGGACCTTCAGCGGTATCTAAAACTATTCTATCCAGCCTCCGCTCATATCTTCTCTTGGCGTCTATAGCCAAAACAACGCATTGTGAACCGAATGTTTCAGCGATCTCCCCTATCAGCCATGGTCTTTCAACAGCCGCCGTATTAATAGATATTTTATCAGCCCCACTCGATAGGACAATATTAACATCCTCAATACTTCTTATTCCACCCCCAACAGTGAATGGTATATTTATCTCGGCAGCTACAGCCCTAACAACATCCTTCAATATGCTCCTCTTCTCTGCCGAAGCTGTTATATCAAGGAAGACAATTTCATCTGCACCATCATCACAATAGCGCCTGGCAAGCTCAACAGGGTCGCCAGCATCCCTTAAACCAACAAAATTTATTCCCTTAACAACCCTGCCGTGATCAACATCTAGACATGGAATTATACGCTTTGTTAGTGCCATTCTTAGCCCTTCCCTACCTGACACAAACAATTATTCTCTGCCCAATGATATTTTTAAGGCTTCCTTAAGCGTGAAGTAGCCCTCGTATAATGCCCTACCAATAATAACGCCGTAAACGCCTAGATCCCTTAAAACGGCTATATCATTCAAGCTCCTTATTCCACCAGAAGCCATTATATTAACACCTAAATCAAGAATTCTAGATAAACCCTCCACATCAGGACCCATCATTACCCCATCATGCTTAATCGATGTGACCAAGAAATATTTCACCCCCAGGGATGAGAAGAATACAGCGGCTTCTCTTAGCGTTAAATGTGCCGATTCCCTCCAGCCACCAATCATAACCCTGTTATTCAAGTAGTCTAGGGCTATAACTATTCTTTCGCTTCCAAGATTCTCCAAAAGAAGTTTGAGGGATTCTATACTTTTGAAGGCTAGGGAGCCAAGAACTATCCTTGTAACACCAGCATCAACTAACCGATGCGCCCGCTCAACACTTCTTATTCCACCCCCAACCTGCACTGGAATATTTACTGAGTGAGTGATATTCTCTATAATCCGCGTATTCTCCCCAAATCCGAGAGCTGCATCCAAATCCACAACATGAATTAGCTGTGCACCCTCAGACTCCCATCTTTTGGCAACGGTTACAGGGTCACCTAAATAATCATATGATTTCGCTTGTTCAGGATCCCCCCTCACCAATCTAACAACTTTACCGCCCATTATGTCGACAGCTGGTATTATAAGCAAGTATAACATCCCCTAGAAATCATTGCTTAATGATCCTCAGGAAATTTCTAATTATTTTCTCACCTGCTCTTCCAGATTTTTCCGGATGGAATTGGACTCCAAAAATGTTCCTATACGCTATGACGGATGTAAATCTAACACCATACTCTGTCTCTGCGACAATAACGTCTCTACTTGATGGCATGGGATAATAGCTATGGGCGAAATAGAAATAGTCTCCTTCATTTACATCATCCAGTATCTCTAATGGATTAATTATTTCTAGGTTATTCCAGCCAATATGTGGAATTTTAACGCTAGAAGGTAGCCTAACAACTTTACCGTGTATAATGCCCAGTCCCCTACAGAAGCTTTCTTCACTCTCATCGAGGAGGATCTGCATGCCAAGGCATATTCCCAAAGTTGGTACACCACCCCTAATAATCCCTATTAATTCATCAATAATGTCCCGCATATTCTCTATAGCCCTAAAATTGCCAACCCCTGGAAGAATTATAGCATCTGCATCTCTGAGTGAGGGCGATATGCTTGAGCATAGGGTCGTAGTGAAACCGTTTCTTTCCAAGGAGCATTTTATGCTAAATAGGTTTCCGACACCATAGTTTATTATAGTTGCCCTGGGCATTATAAGACACCTTTAGAGCTAGGTACTCCACTCCTTAATGGATCTATTGAGACCGCTTGTCTCAATGAGAGGGCTAGAGCCTTAAAAGCCGCCTCAACCTTATGGTGATCATTCAAGCCATATTGGACCCATATGTGTATGTTTGCTCTAAGCGAGTTTGCTAGAGTCTCTAAGAAGTGATATATGTCTTCGCGGGGAGTGTCCTCTATATGTCCACCCTCAATCTTCAAGTCGATTTTTGAGTATGGCCTATTAGATAGGTCTATTGCCGCAAATGCAAGCGAACAGTCCATTGGAACAATAGCGTAACCAAATCTCCTTACGCTAACCATGTCGCCAAGAGCCTTTCTTATGGCTTCGCCCAGACATATGGCGACATCTTCAACAACATGATGACTTAAATCGCCGGATGCTTCAATAGACATGTCGATTAGGCTATGGGATGACAGAGACTTAAGCATATGGTCTAGAAAAGAGATGCCTGTACGGATACTCGCTATCCCGGAGCCGTCCAGTTTAACCCTAACTTTAACCTCGGTTTCAGATGTCTTCCTATAATATTCAGCTTCCCTCAAATCTCGCACCCCAATGCTTCAATAACATCTGGAATCTCATTAACAGATGGCATTATAATGTCACCACCGAACTTAAGAAATTCTTCCATCATTTTACTCTTCATGCTCGTATACTCGTAAACACCGGCGAATAAGAATCTTGAATCAAGCCTTCTAGCCCTCTCAACCATTAAAGCATCCTCCATTGAATCACCGACATAAAGTGCAAATCTAAACGGCTCCAGATTTTCAGCCGACTTAAAAAGTGAGAATGGATTTGGCTTTTTAAGGCTTAAATTCATCCCCTTTTTCACGTATTCCTCCTCGAACTCTTCAATATCATCTAAGAAGATCTTGGCTTTAGGGCTAAACCATTGTAGGAGATCACCCAATATATGTCTTGCAGATTTAAATCTGCTACCAGAAGCTATGCCGAACCTTGCTCCACTCAAAATTGCGGATAAGCGGCTCAGGGTCTCAGGCTTAATTATTGGCTTCCCATTCTCTATCATACCTAATCCACCATAAACCCTAGATCTAACACCATAGATTTCCTCAAAGAGATTTGATCCACAAAATACTTCTTCAAAGACCCTTCCAATCACATTTTCACTAACCCTTCCAGAGCCATAAAGGAATTTTTTTAGGAGATTGTAGAGTTCTCTCGGGATTTTTCCGGAGTTAAGTATGATTTTATCAACCGAGGTTATACCAGTTGCATCAAGAAGATTCGCGAAGCCTTTAAGTTTAGAAGTTAAGTCTCCATAAGAGAAGGGGATTCTAAAGTCTTCCAAATCCACATAAGATTTATTCTTTATTGCGGATAAACGCTCTACTGCATCTCTCTCATCCGCGCATACATTTATTAGTTTGCTAATTTTGTCAAGCATATCTCTTGGTAACTCGGATAAAAGGAACATTAAGATGCCGTAGACTACGTCCCAATCATTATTGAAGCCGCCGCTTTTTCTGAAGAGAAATATTGCTTCATTAGAAAGCACTTCTTCTGGAATTTTATTTCCAGTTAACCACTCAAATATTTGAGAAACTGTCTTTAGAATGGCTTTATCATAGGATTCTCTGATATCTATTAGCACTCCGTCACAGTCAAATATGATAGCATCTACATTTTTGAGGCTCCCTATTTTATCCTCTCTAATATATGCTACTCCAGGCTTAAGATTTAACTCAATATACTTCCCAGACATCTTCCCCTAAAACACCCTCCAATTCCCTTATGAAGCGATCCATCATCGGGGCGGGAGCAACCGTAACTCTTAGGCAATTCTCAAACCTCAATACTCGACCAATATTTCTCACAATAACCCCTCTATTCAAAAGTCCTCTATATGTGGTTAATGAATCTCTATTAACTTGGAAAAGCACAAAATTTGTCTCGGATGGAAAAGCCCTTACGCCCCTTATTCTATTGAGGGAATCAATAAGCCTAGACCTTTCAGCCTTAACCTCCTTCACCAATGTTTTTATGTATTCCGCTCTCTCTAACATTTTAGTGACGGCTTTAACCGCTGTCACGGAAACCGGATATGGCATCTGGAACCTCTCACTAATGGTTTTTGCCAATCTCTCGTTTGTCACGGCATAGCCTATCCTCAACCCCGCTAAACCAAAAGCCTTAGAAAAGGTTCTAAAAACCAAAACATTTTCTAAAGAATCCACGACGTCAATTAGAGTTGCCGTAGCAAAATCAGCGTAGGCTTCATCTACAGCCACTAAACCATCAAATCTCTCAGCCAAATACATAATTTCATCACGTTTAAACTGATTCGCGGTTGGATTATTAGGTGAGCAGATAAAGATTATTCTGGTTTTAGGAGTCACCGAGGATAAAATAGCGTCGATATCAAGTGAAAAGTCATCTTTTAAGGGAACACCCCTATATATTGCACCTTGAAGCCTCGTGAAACGCTCATAGATCCCAAAAGTTGGCTCAATCGATAGGGCTTCATAGTCATTTTTAAGGAATATTCTTGAAGTTAAATCTATGAGTTGGTCGCTGCCAGCGCCGATAACAACGTTATTTGGGGAAATATTATGGTATTCAGCTATGGCTTCTTTAAGCTCCCTAAGCTCATCCCGCGGGTAAATTCTGGGATCAATCTCCTCAACAATCTGTTCAAGTATATTTCTGATGAAATCTAATGGTACAAAGAAATTTTCATTAGAATTCAATTTTAGAATTTCAGATGGTTTTTTGCCAATTTTTAACGCTAACCTGTTAATAGTCTCACCAACATCATATATGCTCAGATTCTGAGAGCCGGAAATCACCTCAGCGATTATTCTCTTCCCATTCAATCCTTAATCCTCCTGCCTATAGCCAGCGCATGATTTAACAAACCTTCACTTTCAGCTAAAATCTTAGCGCTGGGATAAAGTTCCTTGAGGGCTTTCATGGAGCACTCAGCGATGTTAATGCATTTAATGAAATCTAGAACTGATAGGGGTTGATAGATGTGTCCATAACCTCCTGTCGGAAGCACATGATTTGTTCCGAGACAGTAGTCGCTTAGGGATACTGGCGTTGCGTGACCAATCAATATTAACCCGGCAGAATATATTCTCCTAGCTATATCATGGGCTCCCTCAGCAATTATCTCTAAATGTTCAGGTGCAAATTCATTTACAAAATCCACGGCTTCATCCATGCCCTCGGAGACCAATATTGAAATATTTTCTTCAATAGCTGTCTCCATTAAACTTCCATTAGTCAATTGATTTATCAGCGGATCCATGATTCTCTTAAGCACAGCCACTGCAAGATTCATGGATGTCGTCACTAGAATAGATATGCTATCTACCCCATGCTCAATCTGAGAGAGCATATCCGCTGCAACATAGTCTGGATCAGCAGTATCATCAGCTAAAACCATTATTTCGCTGGGTCCAGCTGGATGATCAATCGATACATCACGTGAAACAATCTGCTTCGCGCATAAAACATACTTATTTCCAGGACCAACAATCTTACCAACTGGTTTAATCGTCCCCGTTCCATAGGCTAAGGCGGCAATCGCCTGCGCCCCACCAACCTTGTAAATCTCATCAACACCGCATATATCCGCTGCAACAAGGGTTAATGGGTGGATTCCCCCATCCCTTCTCGGCGGGGAGCAAACAACCACCCTGGGGACACCGGCAACCTTCGCGGGCACAACCGTCATGATCAGCGTGCTAGGATAAGATGCTTTACCACCTGGCACATAACATCCAACACTTCTAATAGGTCTATATTCCCTCCATATTTTCACGCCTAAATCATCCTCATACATGAATTGAATGCGGCTTAGAATGTTCATCTCAAATTTTTCAACCCTACTTTTAGCGAGATTTATAGCTGAAATCTGCTCCTCACTAACCCTACTATACGCCTCCTCAATCTCTTCCCGACCTACTTTTAGATTTTCAGCCGATAATTTAACGCCATCAAACCTCATGGTTAACTCTATAAGGGCAAGATCCCCCCGCTTCTTAACATCCCCAATTATGCGCTCAACATTTCTAAGCAGGTCTTCATCTAAACTTCTCTTTCTAGGCCATCTGTTCTCCAGAATCTTGGAGCGAGCACTATTTAATCTAAGAATTTTCAGAGGCATATTTCATTCCCCCCTTCAGCGCTTTTTCATTTGATGTTATCTCTTCTAATGGGAGGACTTGTCTAGGTTCATAGACAACTAATCCTTGCGCAAGTCTCCTTAACATCGGAAGTATCTCTATAAACTGATCCCTATCTATCACCGTGTTCACTGAATACCAGTTTTCATCTGATAGTGGCGCTATTGTGGGTTTCTTAAGAGCTGGCAACTTTTCAAGTAAGCGAGGAAGATTATTCTTGTGCACGTTTACAAAAATATGCAATTTCTTTCTCCCATCAACAACCCCCTTTAAAAGGGTTAGCACATCATATATTTTCTCACGCTTCTCAGGATCTCTAAGCGATCCCTTATTGGCTATTAGTACCGCCGTTGACTCCATTATAATGCTAATAGGCTTTAAATTATTTTGCTCCAAGGATTCACCTGTTTCCATTACATCAATTATTGCATCAGCATTCTCCGGAGGTTTAGCCTCTGTTGCGCCAAAAGATAGGTAGATTGCAACATTACTGTTTTCGCCTCTCTTCCACCATGGCGTGACAATTAATGGCTCTTTATCACCATAAAGCCTCTTATATACTGGATCCCTCACCAGATAGTCGGCTGAAATATTCAGGTACTCAGTGGATATTCTAAGCGTTTTACCCTCCCGATTAAATTTCTCAAGGAGATCAGGTAGACTCTTTATGTCAGTCCAAAACTTTGGGATAGCCAAAACAATCTTAACTCTCCCATACTCAAGATCCAAAAGAACCTCCACATCTGCACGCGTCTCATAAAGCCAATCCAGCCCCGTTATACCTATATCATGCAGTCCTTCAGTGATGAAAACAGGTATCTCTTGGGGTCTAAGAATCTTAAGATCAATCATTGGATCATTTATTGCCGGCCTATATGTGCGCTCACTACCAAGTATAGTGTATCCTGCCCTCTCAAGAATTTTCAGAGCCCCCTCAGCCAGATGCCCCTTAGGTATAACAAAGCTGATTCTACCCATACAGAATATCACCCCTGGAAAAACGCAAACATTATTGGAGAGGAAATTGAAGAAAACAAATATACAGCTTGTAAGAGAAGGATTTCTTTTAATTGAGAGATAACCCTATTAGGGATGAACGCAACCGCCTCTTATGAACATGATCCCCCAGCAAACCTCACACCAAACAAAAATAGGCTAAGCTCTCAGCATATAAATTTTTCCGTTAAAATGGTTACTCAACATTCTCAACATGAATCTTTATTCCCCCATTAACTATTTGTCCAATTATTAGCTGTCCGCTTCTTAAAGGCTGCCAATTTTCTTCGGAATTCGTTCTCTCAGATGCAACTATCAGCCTCTTCCCGTCTAAAATATACGTCATCTGCATTGCCGGCTGATCTCTGTAGCATAAGGATTTAGCCTTACCGTCCAAAACTTCATCATATTTACAGTACGCATATAATTTTTCGCCATCGCTGAAAATCATGTTTAAACCAATGTAAGGCCTACTTATACTGGGATATTTATCTCTTTTTTCAAACCAAATTCTCGAGAGAGTATCATGGAAATTTTTTAATGCTTCCAGCAGATTTTTTCCCTCGGATATCTCCTTAATTATGTACCAGAAGTATACCTCGCTGTCATTAAGCCCCCTTATTTTCAGTCGCCAATCGCCCAATAACTGCGCGACATCATCAGGTATTGTTATGGTGCCATTATGAGCAAACAAGTGGTTACCGTAATAGAATGGCTGAGAATTCTCTATTGAAATGAGCTTTTCCCGCGGTAAACCTCTCGGGTTACTTGCTCTCCTTACATGAGCAATAACAATATTAGATTTAATACTGCTGACGGTGAGCTTGAACCTCTCATAATCCTCATAAAGAGGTTTTTCACTCTTAATCACTTTCAAAAAACCATTGATATAAAAGCCTATACCCCAACCATCACTCTGCAACCTTGATGGATCAATTTTACTTTGAACATATAGTGAATATGGATCATCAAGCAAATACTTTGTAACACATAATGGATTAACAGATATTGCACCAAAAAGCCTACACATGGACATCAGCTCCCAAAAGTTAAAATAATAATTGAATTTAGAATTTAAAAGGCTTAAGAATTATACGCCAGTATTTTAAAAGAGTTGGGAAGCGTCTACGCCACCTCATACTCCAAAAAATATTGTATATATGGGTCACACCAGTGGCTCCAGTACTGGGCGAAATTCTTTACTGGCACCGGGTTAGATGAGTAGCGTTTTGCTGGAGATGGGTTTTCTCCAAGCGGCAAGCTGAATAGCTCATTGACGTATCCTATTGCTCCCTCAGATATCATATGATCTAAATTATTGATTAATATGTCGTAAATCTCCTTTTCCATCGATAACGATTTCATAATCTCTATTAAGTAGGGGGTATCCCTAGGCCAAACTACTGTTCCATGATATTCCAGGTCGCCTAAATATGGCTTTTCATCAACTTTTCTAACGAGTAGCCCAAAGATGCCGCATCCATTACCCAGCTCCACAAGTTTTCTCCTAACAAGTAAATGCTCTATGTCACCCCATATTTTCATAATCTTTCTCTCATCATAAAAAATATCTTTTAGCGAAGTAACAGACACTACGCCTAAAGAGCTCTTAGTATCATCTCTCAAACCACTTACTGGATCAATAGTTATGGGCGGAAGGCTCTCATCCCGCAAAAACCATTTTTCATATCCGTAAAGTAATTCATCCCTAAACTCATAAAGTTCCTTCGGAGGTTTCTCCTCAATCTCCCTGAAATGTCCAATCAGTCTATTCAGGGATTCTAAAAGGAGAGAGTTTACTTCGACCAAGGCGAATTTATCTTCTGGGGAAACCCTCCCAATCCATTCTAGAGGCAACCTAGTGGGCCATTTAAGCCCATTGATGGGGTATAAGACATCAATCCATGAAGAGTACGCTTTACAAATTATTAGTCCATTATGGAGATTACATCCGGAGAAGCCTTCTTCGGATCTTAACATTTTGTAGGCTTTAAGCATTAATTTCGCTGATTCCCTTAGTAAAATTCTTTTATGTGTTCTTTCATAGAGTAGGGTTGCAACATTAATTAATTGTGGAATAGCATCGCTTACATAGTCGCCGCTCTTAACAAATATGCGTAACCCGTTATTTTCATAAGCAACCTTCATTAAGCGCCTCACTAAGTTATTAAGCCACCCAAATAAGCCGAAAATTTCCGCATAAGTTAACATATTCCACCTTAAACCCTCAAGAAGGTCTCTCACCCAAATCCTCCTAAACCACATGGATCCGGCTTCCGGCGCGAATAAAGAATCTAATGGTATGCCAAAACTCATTAATCTATCTAATCTAAGCAGTACTGCATTTACAATTTTAGGGGGCAGTTCGGGATGATGCTCTCTTAAAGCCAAATGAAGCCTCTTAAGATTACTACCAATTTCGTCTCTAATGTCCAGAGGTATGTTTTCCGGCAGGGGAACCCTAACCCTTAATATTCCCTTAGCTGAGATTAAGGCTATTGGAGCTCGAACCCTCCAAGCATGCTTAATAAATAAGACTTTTCCATCATCAAGTCTCCTAAAGCCGTCGCCAAGCTTATATATCCATTCCAAAGTTAAGTTTAGGTTCACGATTCTCTCAAACCCAGTTATCTCAATCTTTATAGGAGCCCCTGTTGACTCAACTATTAACACACCATTTTTCTCATAAAGAGTGTAATTTGGCTGAACTTTAGATTCAGCATTACGTAGATCAAATATTGGGAGAAAGATTGTGGGTCTCCCAGAATAAGCGGAAAGAAAACCCTGAGATCTTCCAGCCTCTACAAACACATCCACTATGTAATATTCATTATTCTCATCAATATATACGTAGCTGGCTGAATTGCGCCTAGAAGATACGAATAAAGGCTTAAGGCTCTCCGCATCCAAAGCCCTATAGTATAGGGCATCAATAACCTTATATAATATATTGTTTATTGGTCCAGCTAAAAGACCCTGCCAAGGAAGATCTCTGTTACCGCCATGCATAACCCCTAATCTAGTCTGTACTGGAGCATCAAAGCTTGATGTGGAATATTCAAGCAGCCCCTCACGTATCAAAACATGTTTATTTCTGGCATAATCCCAATCTGAATCCTCAACAACATCAAAATCGCAAGAAATAGCGTAATCTTCAGTAATCCTAACCTCAACCATACCACGCATCAACCAAATACTCACCGAAAAATAACTCTTTCACCCATCCATCTCATCTTTCTCTTACATATAAAACTGAATGAGATGTGGGCCCGGCCGGACTCGAACCGGCGACCAACAGGTTATGAGCCTGCCGCTCTAACCTAGCTGAGCTACGGGCCCTTTTTAAACCAAACTTCTCCTAAAAATATTTTTAATCGTCTTACTTAAGAATTTTTTCTTTCAAATCCAACACATATTTCACTCCCAAAATAGGTGTAGGAATAAAATTGTAAGTTAAACTTTAAATATTGCAAGAAATATTCAAAATAATGGCGCCGCCACGACAACAAATGAAACCGATGAGCCGCCGTTCACGCATCTAAATGGTGCGTGGACGAGAGCTCAGTTCGGTAGAGCAGCGGACTCCAAGGATGCTTTACTCCTTGGAGGCTGATGCTGTTAACCCGTTGGTCGACGGTTCGAGTCCGTCCGGCGGCGCCACAGCCAAACCAGCGACACTCCTACTTCCTTTTCCGGAAAAATATGAGTCCGTCTCGCTGAAAGACGTATTCA
>Ga0105163_1000412_pt1 | contig 25888 bp, 19 predicted proteins | sample JNZ110809AmetaG_FD_81531 | JGI IMG/M metagenome (GOLD analysis project Ga0105163, IMG submission 81531) | Hot spring microbial communities from Jinze hot spring, China to study Microbial Dark Matter (Phase II) - JNZ 110809A | ecosystem: Environmental > Aquatic > Thermal springs > Hot (42-90C) >... | reverse complement strand
CTCAAAATAGGAGAAGCTGGAGAATTTGATTACTCTGGAGCACAAGCAATTAAAGCTTTGAAAGAAGAAGGAATAAAAGTGGTTCTTGTAAATCCAAACATAGCAACAATCCAAACAGATGAAAAGTTTGTAGACAAAGTATATTTCTTGCCTATAACACCTGAATTTGTAGAAAAAGTAATAGAAAAAGAAAGACCTGATGGAATTTTGTTGACTTTTGGCGGACAAACTGCATTAAATTGTGGTGTAGAGCTTCATGAGAGAGGTATTTTAGAGAAATATGGTGTGAGAGTTTTGGGAACAGGAATAGAAGCAATTGAAATTGCAGACAATAGGGAAAAATTCAAGAACATTTTGCTCAAGAACAATTTGCCTGTGCCAAAGAGTGAAAAAGTAAACAGCATAGAAGAAGCTGTGGAAGCTGCCAAGAAGATAGGGTATCCTGTAATGATAAGAGTTGCCTACACACTTGGTGGTCAAGGGTCTGGTGTTGCTGAAGATGAAGAACAATTGAAGAAAATAGCATCTTTGGGTCTGGTACACAGCAGGATAAAACAAATTTTGGTAGAAGAATATCTTGGAAAGTGGAAAGAAATTGAGTATGAAGTAATGAGAGATTGTGAAGACAATTGTCTGATTGTATGCAATATGGAAAATTTCGATCCTATGGGTGTACACACTGGCGAAAGTATAGTGGTTGCTCCTTCACAAACTTTAACAAACAGGGAATACCATTTGTTGAGAATCACAAGTTTCAAAGTCATAAGAGCTCTTGGAATAGTTGGTGAATGTAACATACAATTTGCTGTTAACCCAGAAAGTGAAGAATTCAAGATAATAGAAGTGAATTCCAGGCTATCGAGATCTTCAGCATTGGCATCAAAAGCCACAGGCTATCCGATAGCTTACATTGCAGCAAAATTGGCAATAGGCTACACGCTACCAGAACTTTTGAATAAAGTAACTCAAGTCACAACAGCTTGCTTCGAACCCGCTTTAGATTATATCGTGGTAAAAATTCCAAGATGGGATTTTCAAAAATTCAAAAATGTTTCTAGAAGAATTGGAACACAAATGAAGTCGATAGGAGAAGTAATGGCAATAGGAAGGAGCTTCGAAGAAGCTCTTCAAAAGGCTGTTAGAATGCTTGAAATTGGAAGAGAACTAACCGACACGAGCGAACTCACTAGCGATAAAGAAAAAATAAAGGAAATGTTAGAAAAGCCTACAGATGAAAGACTTTTCTATATAGTTAAAGCACTTCAAGTTGGTATGAGTGAAGAAGAAATTCACAAACTAACAGGAATTGATGAATGGTTCTTACACAAGATAAAGAGAATAGTTGAGATGGAAGAGGAAATAAAAAATTTGAATGAAGATACTTTGAGAAAAGCGAAAAAACTTGGTTTTTCAGACAAAAAAATTGGAGAGCTTGTAGGGAAGAGCGAAAGTGAAATCAGAGAAATGAGAAAATCTCTTGGAATAGTACCTGTTGTTAAACAAATAGACACTCTAGCTGCAGAATGGTCGGCCAAAACAAATTACCTTTACTTGACTTACAATGGTAATTATGATGATATAGAAGTTGAGAAAAAGAGAAAAATTATAGTTCTTGGCTCAGGTTGCTACAGAATTGGTTCAAGCGTAGAGTTTGATTGGTGTTGTGTTAATATGGCTTGGGCTCTAAAGGAAAGAGGGTTCGAGAGTATAATGATAAATTGTAATCCAGAAACAGTTTCTACTGATTTTGATATCATGGATAAGCTTTATTTTGAAGAGCTCACCCTTGAAAGAGTTTTAGACATTTGTGAAAAAGAAGAACCTGAAGGAGTTGTTGTAAGTGTTGGTGGCCAAACACCAAATAACTTGGCTCTAAAACTTGCAAAAAATGGTGTGAAGATTATTGGAACTTCTGCCGAAGATATAGATAGAGCTGAAGATAGAGCTAAATTCAGCAAGCTTTTGGATGAACTTGGAATTAAACAACCTAAGTGGGGAAAAGTTGAAAATCTGGAAAAAGCAAAAGAATTGGCTGAAAAAATAGGATATCCTGTTTTGATCAGACCTTCTTATGTGCTTTCCGGCTCTGCAATGAATGTTGCCACAAATGAATCTCAGCTAAGAGAATACTTGACAAAAGCAGCAAAAATTTCAAGAGAATATCCTGTAGTTATATCTAAGTTTATGACGAATGCTAGAGAAGTTGAAGTTGATTGTGTTTCTGATGGTGAAAATGTTTTTATTGGTGCAATAATTGAGCATTTGGAAAATGCTGGCGTGCATTCAGGAGATGCAATAATGAGCATTCCGACACTTACAATAAGTGAAACAATAAAAAACAAGATAAGAGAGTATACTAGAAGAATTGCAAGAGCTCTCAGAATAAAAGGTCCTTTCAACATTCAGTACTTGGCAAAAGATGGGGAAGTCTATGTGATAGAATGCAACTTAAGGGCTTCAAGAAGTATGCCGTTCGTTTCTAAAACTATAGGAGTGAATTTGATGGAAATTGCTGCTGATGCTATACTTGGTAAAAAAATTAAAGATGGTGAATATTTGCCAAATGTTTTTGCAGTAAAAGTTCCGCAATTTTCTTTCATGAGATTGGAAGGTGCAGATCCCGTTACTGGAGTAGAAATGGTTTCAACAGGAGAAGTTGCCGCTTTTGGCAAAACTTTTGAAGAGGCTTTCATCAAAGCCCTGATAGCTAGTGGTGTTGAGCTTCCGAAAGCTAACGATGGTGTTTTGATTTCAATCGGTGGAGAAAAAAGCAAAATAATTGAAATTGCAAATAAGCTTGTGAGCAGAAAAATAAATATTTATGCGACTGAAAAAACTTCAGAAGAATTGAAAAAATACGGGATAGAAAATGAAGTTGTGAAGAAGGTTAGCGAACCAAGACCAAATATTTTGGATTATTTGATGAATGGAAAAATAAAAATGGTGATAAATATTCCTTCAACAAATGGTGTAGTTAGTACACAAGCGTTAGATGATGAATACTTGATAAGGAGAAAGGCTGTAGAATTCAAAGCTTTTGTGGTTAGTAACCTTCAAGTGGCAAAAACTTTAGCAGATGTTTTAGATTTTTATCACAAAAATGGAGTTGAAAATTGTGTGGAGTTTGAAAAATAGGGACATAATTTCAATAAGGGATCTGAAAAAAGAAGAAATAGAGCTTATTTTAGATGAAGCTGAAGTTATGGAGAAAAAATTGAAAAATGAAGAACCTCTTTATCAGATGAAAGATAAAGTTTTGGCAAGTTTGTTCTTTGAACCTAGTACCAAAACAAGGTTGTCTTTCAATGCTGCCATGCAAAAACTTGGTGGAAAAGTGATAGAGATCGAATATTCTACAGCAACAAAAAACCTCATCGACAAAGTGAAAATGATTGAAAGTTATTGCAATGTTATTGTTTTGAGACATCCTAGAGAAGGGTCTGCAAGATTAGCTGCCGAGATTTCAGAAAAACCTGTAATAAATGCTGGTGATGGTTCTAATCAACATCCTACCCAAACATTAATCGATTTGTTCACGATAAGAAAATTGAAAGGCAAGATAGAAGGTTTGAACGTGAGCTTGATTGGAGATTTAAAATACAATGCTGTGATAAAATCTTTGTTTTATGCACTTGCTGTTTTTAAAGCAAACATAACTCTTGCTTCACCTCCTGAGCTTCAAATGCCGTGGGAAAATATAGAAGAAGTAAGGGATAAGTTCGGTGTTAAAATTTTCCATACAAACAGTCTACATTCTGCTATTGAAGAGGCTGATGTTTTGTATGTTTGTGGTGTGAAAAAAGATAAGTTTGGCGACATTTTCGAAGCTGAAAAAATACAAAAGAATTTTAGGATAACTCAAGAAATTTTGGAAAATGCTAAAAAAGATATGGTAATCTTACATCCATTGCCTAAAGACATAGAAATTGATTCAAGCATCGACAAAACAAAATTTGCCAAATACTATGAACAAGCCTCTTATAGCTTGCCTGTTAGAATGGCTTTGCTTTCCTTGGTGGTTGCATGAGTGAACAAAGAATTGTAACAAACATAGAAAATGGGACTGTGATAGACCATATTCCCGCGGGGAAAGGAATGAAAGTTTTTGAGATACTTAAATTGGAAAAACATGAAGACAGAAGTGTCATTTTAATAAACACTTTGAGTAGGAAAATGGGAAGAAAAGATGTGATAAAAGTAGAGAATAAAGAAATCGAGGAAAAAGAAATAAATAAAATTGCCTTGATAGCACCGAACGCCACCATTTCTATAATAAAAAACTGGGAAGTGGTTGAAAAGAGAAAAGTTGTTTTACCTGAAATTCTTGAAAATGTTATAAATTGTCCGAATAAAAATTGCATAACTAATTCTGAAGAAAATGTGAAAAGTAAGCTTGTGGTTGAAAAGAAAGAACCACTCAAATTGAGATGTTGGTATTGTGAAAGAATTTTTGGGGTAGAAGAAATTTTATAGCCCCGGCCAGATTCGAACTGGCGTGTTCAGGTCCAGAGCCTGACATCCTTGACCGCTAGATGACGGGGCTATATCTATTTAAATTTGCTCTGCTAAACTTAATTAGGTTAAAATGAAAGGTGGGTGCCAAACAATTTCTTGACTTCCCTTATTTTTTATTACAATTTAAATTTAAAATAAAATTTGAATTACAGGCGTTAAAATGAGAATCTTGCAAACACATTCAGATTGGATTGAATATGAGCCGATAGAAAAAGAAATTGCTCAAGCTGAAGAAGTTGAGAAAAAAGTTTACAGAATAGAAGAAGTTTTAGTTGCTTTCACTGCTGTTGAAGAAAATGATGATGAAAGTTTGGCGAAAAAAGCAATTGAAGAAATTAAAAGTTTCATGGAAAACTTGAAAATAAAGAAGTTACTAATTTATCCTTTTGTCCATTTAACTAACAATCCGGCAAAGCCTTCCGACGCCTTAAAAATTTTGAAATTCATGGAAAATTATGCAAAAGAATTAAAAATTGAAACTTACAGGGCACCTTTTGGTTGGAACAAGAGAATAACGAATGCTGTGAAAGGACATCCTTTAGCAGAGCAATCAAGAGTTTTTATTCCAAGCGAAAAAAAGGAAGAAGAGGTGAAAGAAGAAGAGGGAGAAATGGAGAAAATTCTAATCATACTTCCAGACGGCAAATGTGTTGAAAGACATGAACTAAAAGAAGAACATAGAGAAATAGAAATAGCTATAAAGTCTGAGCTCAAAGAAATTTCGGAAAAGTCAAGAAAAAAGCCTCCACATGTTGACTTGATGAGGAAATTAGAAATAGCAGATTATGAAGAAATTTCTGATATAGGAAATTTAAGGTTTTATCCAAACGGTGCTCTTCTAATTGAGCTTTTGGGAATGCTTGGAGAAAAAATGGCTGCCGAAGATTTAGGAGCAATGGTTGTAAAAACTCCTTACTTAATAAACCCTGAGCATAAATCTGTAGCTATAATGATGGAAAAGTTTCCTGAGAGGTTGTACAAAGTTTTAACTGGAAAAGAGAAAAGTAAAAAAGAATTTAGGCTAAGGCCTGCATGCGACTATGGAGTTTGGTCAATTTTCAAAGACGCTACAATATCCTACAAAAATTTGCCTTTCGGGCTTTACGAGTTTGACATAATTTGGAGATGTGAGCAAAGTGGAGAAGTCATAGGATTGAGCAGGTTAAGAAATGCTTGCATGCCTGACTTGCATGAAATGTGTGCAGACTTAAAACAAGCTTTTGAAAGGTTCAAATTACACATTCAAAAATTTGCTTTAGCCCTTTATCATTACATTGAAATGAAACCAAGTGTTATAGTACTGAATTGTAAAAAAGATTTTTTCGATGAGCATCTAGAATTTTTCAAATCTTTGTCAAGAGATTTAAAAATCCCGATAATAGTAAAACTTTTCAAAGTAATGAAAACATACAAAGTTGCTTGGGTAGATGTTTTGGCTTTTGATAATAACTTTAGACCAATGGAGCTTGATACTGTACAATTGGATACAGTATCTGCGGAATGGTGGAACATAAAGTATGTGGATAAAAATGGGGAAGAAAAAAGGCCTGTGATATTGCATACTGGTTTTGGGATCGAAAGGACAATAGCAGCTTTGCTTGAAAATGCTCAAAGCAAAGTTAAGGAAAATAAGTTGCCCATGCTACCAGTTTGGTTATCTCCAGAGCAAGTTAGGTTAATACCCGTAAGTTCAGAAAAGCATTTGAAGAAATGTGAAGAAATAGCTGAAGTTCTAGAAAAAGAAAAAATAAGAGTTGGTGTTGATGATCGCGAACTCACAGTTTCAAAAAAAGTTTTTGAAGCAAAAAGTAGATGGATTCCTTACATCGTTGTGATAGGGGAAAAAGAAATGAAATCCGGAAAAATTCCTGTTGTTATAAGGGAAAAATCTTCTTTGAAAGAAGATTTCAAGAAAGAAATGAGTTTGGAAGAATTGATAGAAGAAATCAAGAATAAAACTTCTGGAATGCCTTTCAGGCCTTTATACATGCCAAGAGAACTTTCTAAAAGAGTCACGTTCGTGCCTTGGGGCTCAAAATCTGTTAGCTGATTGGCTTTGAGTGTTGCCAAACTAGCTTGAAAAGTGGTGAAAGTATATTGCCTGCTGCATGCTCACTTTTACTCCATAGGGCTAAATCTTGAGTTGAATGAACTTTTGTGTCTGTAAGAGAAAGTACAAATTGTTTGTCATCTATAATGCAAAATCTTCCAGCCAAATCTATATCTTTTTCATCCAAAGCCCTTATCTCTGCTATTTCACTCAAAATTTTTATGGCTTCGCTTGCTTTTTCTTTTCCACTTGTTGCAATTTTTATGCTAACTCCTCTCTCTTTAGCTTTCCTCAAAACTTCAAGATGGTTTGTGGTTAGTTCTATCAAACCTTCAGGTGTTGTAACTATTGCAATTTGTTTGTTAGCATCTTTGAACATTGAAGAAAGCTGTTGGTGTAAAGAATATTTGCCTTTCAAAGCTCCTGTTATTTCTTCTGGTGAAATAACTTTAAGACCATGTGCAAAAATATCGTTAAGCTCTTTCATAACAGGGCTTTGTTTAAGCTCATCTATCCTTGCTATCTTTTCTTTCAATTCTTCACTTATTTTTTGTTTTGCTCTTTCTAAGGCTTCTTCTGGTGGAATTGCAACATACCTTAAAGGTTTTCCGGATTGCACGACAACAAAACCTTTTTCAGCTAAACTTTCCAAAACATCGTAAGTTCTCGACCTTGGTACATTTGCTATTGAAGAAAGTTCACCAGCAGTACTTGCACCCCTTGCAAGCAAAGCTACCCAAAGTCTTCTTTCATAGAGGTTTAAACCTATTCCACGTAAAGCTTCCATTGTTTTAGCCGAAGCCAACATTTTCTTACCTTTTAACTATTGGTGATTCAATATTTTAAGGTTTTATGTGATGTGTAAAAATAAAAAAAGAAAAGATAAAAGCTTTTACCTAACTTTTCAAAAATTATTAAAAAATTTTTTGTTCAATAGAAATTAGCCGGCTTTCCCTTGACTCTCGTAAAGAGCTTTAACCCTTTCTATGGTATCTGCTTCTTCAGGAGATTTGTCTGCAGTTCTATCCCTTATGAACCTTGGAAACCTTAAAGCAAACCCAGACTCATAATTTGGAGATTTTTGAATTTCTTGATATCCAACTTCTATAACTATTTTAGGTTTAACTTTTACATTTTTGCCTTTTTCTTCAATTATCAAAGGTTTAAGCATTTCTGTCATCTGTTGATACTCTTCTTCGGTTAAGCCTGTTGACATCATTCCACACCTCAACAATTTTCCTGTATCTGGATCGCGACAAGCAAGCTCAAAGCTTGTCAACCATTTAGCCCTTGCTCCTTCACCCCATGTTGCTCCAACAATAACCAAATCCAAAGTCTCCATTATAGGCTTGATTTTATACCAACCTCCAACATGCCTTCCAAAAACATAAGGTGAATCCAGAACTTTAAGGAAAATTCCTTCTTGTTTTGCATCCAAAGCTTCTTTGTAGAATTTTTCCAACTCTTCTATTTTATCGCTTATTATTTGTTTAGCAAGTTGGAATTTACCTTCAATTACTTCCACAGTTTTTTCAAGTATTTTCCTTCTTTCCAAAAAAGGCTTATTCAAGAGCATTTTACCGTTTAAGTAAAGAATGTCGAACAAATTGAACTGGATTGGTATTTCTTTCACCATTTTCTCTATATCATATTTCCTGTGAATCCTTTGTGAAAGAATTTGGAAAGGTAAAGGCAAGCCAGTTTTTGGATTTATTGCTAAAACTTCCCCTTCAACTATACATTCTTCTGCTTTCAAACCTTTTCTACAAAGCTCAACTAAATCAGGAAATTGCTTAGTAACATCTTCCAACCTTCTCGTGAAAATCCATATTTCTTCGCCTTTCTTATGAACTTCTGCCCTCATGCCATCGTACTTATATTCAGCGGCAACTTTTCCAAACTTCTTCACAACTTCCTCTATACTTTCAGCTTTTTCTCCCAACATGAGTTGAATTGGTCTTCCTAGCTGAATTTTCACCCTTTCCAAACCTTTTATCCCTTCTTCTTTTGCGATTTTTGCAACTTCTGAAAAATCTGAAAGGATATTCCAAGCATAATCAACAGCTTTAGTAGCTTTTTCTTTATCAAACTCTTTTAGAAAAGCTTCAACTATAGCATCTCTTATCAGACCTTCTGCCACACCAACTCTTAACTCTCCAAGCACAGTTCTAACTATATATCTAGCTTCTTTTGGCTCTGCTGAAGACAAAAGCTCTGCTAACAAACTGAGCTTCTTTTCTTGAGAGCCTTCGCCTGTTATTATTGGTAACTTCTGTAAATTTTTGAAAACAAATTCAACTGTCAACTTTTTCTTGAAAAGTGTAACTTGTTTTTTATTTTTAATACAATCTTCAGCAGCTAAGCCCAAGTCACCAAGTTTTGCAAACTTGTTTTCAATTTCTTCAGGCTTAAAACCGGAAGCTTTTGAAATTGCTTTTATCATCATTTGTGTAGCAATTCCGAGCTCAAGTTGGGTGTAAGCTGGGTAGACTATGCCTTGAACTAAAAGAACAATCTTCGGCAAATCTTCTGAGCTTGCTTTTTTAAATAGCTCTGCCAATATTTGAGTTTTTTCAATTTTCCCTGAAACACTTTCCAGTTTTTCGTAGTATTCTACAAGCTCTGAATAATTCATCGATAAAGAATTGAACCTTATTAATCTTATTCTTATCGTTGGTTAAAGGATTTAATGTTTAAACCCAAATTTAAATTGAGAGGATGAACATTTACGAAGCAATAGCTGAAAGAAAAAAAGTTGCGAAATTCAAAAAAGAGAAAGTTGATGATAAGTTAATTGGGGTAATTCTACACATGGCAAATCATGCTCATTCTGCAGGGGAAATTCAAGAATGGAATTTTATTGTCGTTAAAGATGAAGAAAAAAAGAAGAAGATTTATCAAGCAGCTCTTGAGCATCCTCTACTCAAAAATTCTCCTGTTATCATCGTTGTTTGTGCCGATTTGGAAAAAGCGAGCTTAAGGTTTGGTGAAAAAGGTAAGATTTATGCAATTCAAGACTGTGCAGCGGCAACAATGTTAATGCTTGTGACTGCAAACGCTTTAGGTTTAGGAAGCATTTGGGTGAGCTCTTTTGACGAAGAAATTGTAAAGGATATTTTAAAAATTCCAGAAAATTTTAAAGTAATAGCTTTAGTTGCAGTAGGCTATGCTGAATTTGAAGAAAGAAAAGAAAGAATACCTTTTGATAATTTGACGTGGTGTGAAGAATATGGAAAAAAATACGATATTTCTTACTTAATTCAACCTGGAGCTAGAAAAGAAGTAGAGTTGAAACCAATAGGAAATTTAATAGAAGATGCTTTTAAAAAATTGGTTGGGAAGAAGAAATAGTTTATTTATTCTAAATCACAAAAAATATATAGTGGGAAAATGGAGATTAAAAAAGTTTTGATTTTCACTTTTATGAGTTTTTTGCTACTCGTTGGAATTTCTTCAGCTAGCGAGATAAGCTTATCTATAAAACCAAAGCTTTTAACAGTTTATGCTGGCGAGACTGGAAGTGTTGAAGTAAATGTGAAAAACAATCAAGCTTTCAAAGACATTTTTTCAATTTCACTTTTTCCTTTACAATATTATCCAAGCTTAGAAAAATACAGCTTAACCTTGAACCCTCAAGAAAACATGAGCTTCAAAATACATTTCCAAATCCCTGAATGCGCCGAAGAAGCTTCAAATTTCTTCACTTTAACTGTTGTTTCTTTAACAAACACTGAAATAAAAACTTCCGAAAGTTTTAGGATAGATGTTGTTAGGAAGTATGGGGTTTGCATTTATGATTTTAAACTGGATAAAAATAATTTGGTGCCTGGTGAAAAATTGAGCATTCAAGTTTTGGTCAAAAATCCTTCTCCAAGCTTTTCCCAACCTTTTACCATTCAAACAAACATTTGGTTTGATAGAGAGCTTGTGAAGAAGTTTGAGGAGTATGTAGAAAGTGTTGAAGGAAAAGGTACTAAAATTTTGACACATGTTTTTGAATTGAGCAAATATCAAAAACCTGGAATTTACGATGTTGAAGTTTTATTGAAAGATAAATACGGAACGACAATCACGCGAAAAGAAGCTCAATTCAAAGTTTTAACAATAAACGCAAGTGAAAGATTGAATTATTTACCTATAACAAAAACAATAAGGTATGGGCTTTTAGCTCAAACTATTGAGATAACGATTAAGAATGAAGGAAATGTTCCTGCAACAAACATCTACCTTTCAGAAAGCATTCCGCTTTTCATGAAAGTTTTCTTCTTCCCGAAGAAAGAGCCTTCAAAGGAAGAAGTTAAAGAAAACAGAGTGATTTACAGTTGGCAAGTTCCAACACTAATGCCTGGAGAGTCTTATTCAATAGTTTATGAGATAAGTACATGGAATGCAGTTTTGATAGCAATCATTTTAATTCTCATCGCTTCTTACACATTCGTACAAGCTTTCAACATAAAAATTGTTAAAAAGCCTGCATATAAAGGGCCGATAACAAAAGAAAAAGAAATAACTGTAATGCTTGAAGTTAAAAACAGGTCAAGACATGAAATTAAAGATGTGATAGTTAGAGATTTTGCTCCCGGGATTGTTAAAGTTGTTGAAAAATTCGACACTTTAAGACCAAGTTTGAGGAAAGTTGCTAACGGCACTGAACTTGTTTGGAAAATTGACTCGCTTGCTCCAGGCGATGAAAGAGTTCTTATTTACAGGATTAAGCCTATTGTTGACATCGTTGGCTCTCTAAAACTTCCAAAAGCATATTTGAAGTTCATGGACAAGAAAAAAGAAGTTAAGAAAATACTTTCTAAATCGGCTTACATTAAAGCTGGTTGAAATTTCTAAACCAAAAAATTAAAATTAATGAAATTAAAAAGTAATAAAGAGCCCCGGGTAGCTCAACGGTAGAGCAACCGGCTGTAGCCGAGCACTTTTGTGCTTGGTAGCAGTAGTTGCTCGTTAGGTACCGGTGGGTTGCTGGTTCAAATCCGGCCCCGGGGATTGGAAAATTTTATTAAGAGAAGAGATGAAAAACATAATTGGTGAAAAATTTGGCAAAGAAAAAGAAGAAGCCTTGCAAATCTTGTGAATAAAGCCTCGGTCGTCTAGACCATTGAATGGGGAGATTGGCCTAGGATGCAAGCCTGTCACGCTTGAGACACGGGTTCAAATCCCGTCCGAGGCGCACTTTTTTAATTCTTTGGCGAATATTGCAACCAGCAAATGAAAACTTTAAGTGTTACTACCGTTAAATTTAAAAACTTAAATATAGAAACTATAAAAATATATTTGTTGGCGACCAAAGCGGGAAGGAAACATCCGTTCCCATCCGAACACGGTAATTAAGCTTCCCAGCGATCTGGGATGTACTTTCCGGAAAGGAAGGGAATTCCAGGGCGTCGCCAACACATTTATCCGGTGTCGATCTGAAAAGGAAAAGCTTAAATAAACCAAAATTTCTTATTTTGACTTGCAAAAAGGTGAAAGTTTGAAGGAAATAGAAGTTGAAAAGCATCAACTTGTGCCAAAACACATAATTTTAAGTGAAGAAGAAAAAGCCGAACTTCTGAAAAAGCTTAAAGTAAGTTTAAAGCAATTGCCTAGAATTTTGATAACAGACCCTGCAATTGCAGATAAAAATCCTAAAGTTGGGGATGTGGTTAAAATAATAAGGAAAAGTTTGACTGCTGGTGAAACTGTTTATTATAGAGTTGTTGTGAGGGAATGAAATGAATTTTGAGGCTTTCCTCACACTTTTGAATGCGATGGTAAAAGAAAGGGGATTTGTTAAGTTCCAAATCGATTCTTACAATGATTTTGTAACGAGAAGAATTCAAAAAGTTTTGAAAGAAATCGGAACTATTAAGCCAGATGTTCCTGAGCTCGGTGATTTCAAAATAAAGCTTGGTACTTTTAAAATTGGTGATCCTTGTGTTAGAGAAGCAGATGGGTCTGTAAGGCCTGTGACACCTTTTGAGTGCAGGATTAGGAATTTAACTTACGCTGCACCCATGTTTGTTGAGATGACTCCTGTTCTAAACAACATAGAAAGCAACACAGTAACTGTGAACTTTGGTGATATGCCTGTTATGCTTAAATCTAAAATTTGTCCTCTTTCCACGATGAGCAGAGAAGAGTTGATATCAATAGGTGAAGACCCTGATGACCCAGGAGGATATTTCATAATCAACGGGACCGAAAGAATTCTTGTAATGGTTGAAGAAATTGCTCAAAATAGGATAATTGTGGAAAAAGTTGAGTCAGGCGGAGTAACAGAAGTTGCAAGAATACATTCAGAAAAAGATGGTTACATTCAAAGACATTTGCTAGAAAGAAAAACCAATGGTATAATAACCATAAGTTTTGCTAATGTTGAAAAAATTCCAGTTGCTCTATTCATTAAAGCTTTGGGGTTGGAATCAGATAGAGATATTGTGAATATGATATCTGTTGATAAAGAAGTGCAAGAAGAGTTTTACGTTAATCTTTACGAGATAGAAGCCACGACAAAACAAGAGGCTATGGAAGAAATAGGAAAGCACATAAGAATTGCACAAAAAGAAAGCAGGATGGAAACTGTGAAAAAGCTTATCGATAAGTATTTATTGCCCCATTTGGGTCAAGACCCTGAATCAAGGATAGACAAAGCATTGTTTTTATGTAAAGCTGTTGGAAAATTGATAAGGCTTCACCTTGGAAAGATAGAAGAAGATGATTTGGACCATTACTCCAACAAAAGATTAAGGCTTGCAGGTGACCTCCTTGAAATTCTCTTGCGCTCCATACTGCTCGGAAAATGGGGACTAATAACAAGAATAACTTACAACTATCAAAAGCTTGCAAAGAGGGGAAGAATTCCTCCACTCCAAGCAATTGTTGAATCAAACGTTTTGACAAATCAATTAGTTTCAGCTTTAGCAATAGGAACTTGGGTTGGTGGCAGAACTGGTGTGAGCCAAAGGCTTGAAAGAGGAAGCTACATAAAAACTGTTTCTCACATGAGAAATGTTCTTTCTCCGCTTACTTCAACTCAAGAGCACTTCGGTGCAAGAGAGCTTCACCCAACTCACTTTGGAAAGCTTTGCACTAGCGAAACACCAGAAGGTGCTACAATTGGTTTGAGAAAATATCTTGCTTTAATGGCTGAAGTTACAAAAGGTGTTGATGAAAGAGAAACAAAGATGTTTTTGTCCACAATTCAAAAAATGGTGAAGATGCATGACTGATGTTTTTCTTGATGGGAAATTCATCGGCACAACTGAAGAACCACAAAAATTAGCACAAGAAATAAGGGAGAAAAGAAGGAAAGGTTTAATTTCTCCACAAATCAATGTTGCTTATCATGAGCATTTGGATGAATTGAGAATTTTGACTGATAGCGGAAGAGTGAGAAGGCCTTTGATAATTGTAGAAAATGGTAAGCCAAAGCTTACTCAAGAGCATATTGAAAAGATAAAAGCAGGGCAGATGAGTTGGGAAGATTTGATTAAAAATGGGATAATTGAGTATGTGGATGCGGAAGAAGAAGAGAATTGCTACATTGCTCTTAAAGAAGAAGATTTAACTCCTCAACACACTCATCTTGAAATCAATCCAGCTGTTATCCTTGGTCTTTCAGCTTCTTTCATTCCATTCACAGAATTTAACAGAGGAGATAGAGTAAACTATGGGGCAAAAATGGTTGGCCAATCAATTGGAATTTTTTCCACAAGCTATTTGAATAGAGTAGACACCAAATCAAACATTTTAATTTATGCACAAACACCATTAGTCCAAACTCATGCACACAAAATAATAGGTTATGAAAAGCATCCAAACGGTGCAAATGTGATAATTGCTTTTGCTTCTTTTGAAGGTTTCAATATAGAAGATGCGATTATAATAAACGCAAGCTCTATCCAAAGAGGCCTTTTCTGGTCTTACATGTTCAGAACTTATGAAGCTGAGCAAAAGAGGTACATGGGCGGGCAAGAAGATGTGATTGGTATACCTGAACCTCAAGTAAGGGGATATGCAGGAGAAGATGCTTACAAACATTTACCAGAAGATGGAATAATTAACCCAGAAACTGAAATAAGATCTGATGAAGTTTTGGTTGGAAGAGTTTCACCTTTGAGATTTTTGGGTGGGATGGATCAATTTGTAACTGGGATAGAAAATATAAGGGAAACTTCTGTGAGGTTGAGGCATGGTGATTCTGGTATTGTTGACAAAGTATTTTTAACTGAAACTGTAGAAGGAACGAAGCTTGTGAAAGTAAGGGTGAGAAGTTTAAAGATTCCTGAAATAGGGGATAAGTTTGCAAGCAGGCATGGACAAAAAGGGGTGATTGGTTTAATTGTACCTCAAGAAGATATGCCATTCACGGAAAGTGGAATAGTTCCAGATATAATTTTCGATCCACATGGAATTCCTTCCAGGATGACAGTTGGTCAGCTGCTTGAACCATTAGCTGGTAAACTGGCTGCTATTTCAGGAGAAATAATCAAAGCTCCAGCTTTCAACCCGAAATCTGAAGAAGAGATAAGAGAAGCCTTAGAAAAACTGGGATTCAAGAACAATGGGTGTGAAGTGATGATCGATGGTAGAACTGGTAAAAAATTTGAAGCAGAAATTTTCATAGGTTCGTGCTTCTACCAAAAACTTGACCATTTAGTTTCAAACAAAATACACGCACGCTCTAGAGGGCCTGTAACTTTGCTGACAAGACAACCAACTGAAGGAAGGAGCAAAGAAGGTGGTTTAAGGCTAGGGGAGATGGAAAAAGATGTTTTGATAGCACATGGTGCTGCTTTGGTTTTGAAAGAAAGATTTGATTCAGACAAAACAACAATCCCAATTTGCTCGCAATGTGGACTTGTTGCAATCCACGACAAAATAAAGAACAGGAAGTATTGCAGCGTTTGTGGTGAAAGTAAAATTGTTGATGTTGAAATGAGCTATGCTTTCAAATTAATGCTTGACGAACTTAAAAGCATGTTGATTTACCCAAAAATAATTTTGAAGGAGGAGTAAAATGCTAGTCGAAAAAATTGAATTCAGCGTTTTAAATCCAGAGTTGATAAGAAAGATGGCTGTTGCTAAAATAACGAAAACTGAACTTTACGACCAAGAAGGCTATCCTATAGAAGGCGGTTTAATGGACCCAAGACTTGGAGTTATTGATCCAGGAGTAAGGTGCAGAACTTGTGGTGGAACAATAGGCGAATGCCAAGGGCATTTTGGAATTCTTGAGCTGACAAAACCAATAATTCACGTGCACTATGCAAAATTCATATTTTCACTTCTTAAAGTCTTTTGTAAGAAATGTGGAAGGATTTTGCTTGAAGAAAAAGAATTGAAAAGAGTTAAGACTGAAAAGCTTCCATTCAAAGAACTTGCAAAACTTGTGAAGAAGAAATGTCCTTATTGTGGAGCTAACCAAGGGAAACTCAAGTTCATCAAACCTTACACTTTTGTTGAAGATAATGAAATGCTCAACCCTGTACAAATAAGGGAAAGGTTGGAAAAAATTCCGACAGAAGACTTGAATTTAATTGGTTTTAAGAATTTCAGGCCTGAATGGCTAGTTTTAACAGTCCTACCAATTCCACCAGTTACTGTAAGGCCTTCTATAACTTTGGAAACTGGTGAAAGGTCAGAAGACGATTTGACACATAAGTTGGTTGATATAGTTAGGATAAATGAAAGGTTGAAAGAAAACATAGATTTGGGAGCACCAGACTTCATAATAGAAGATTTGTGGGAGTTGCTCCAATACCACATAAGCACTTATTTTGACAATGAGCTTTCTGGCGTGCCTCCTGCAAGGCATAGATCTGGAAGAGTTTTGAAAACTCTTTCTCAAAGGTTGAAAACAAAAGAAGGAAGGTTCAGGGGAAATCTTGCAGGTAAAAGAGTTAATTTTTCAGCAAGAACTGTTATAAGTCCTGATCCTTTACTAGATTTGGATGAAGTTGGGGTTCCTGAATCAATAGCAAAAGAGTTGACCATTCCTGTTAGAGTGAATGAAAAAAATTTGGAAGAAATGAGAAGGCTTGTTTTGAATGGTAGTGAAGTTTGGCCTGGAGCAAATTACGTGATAAGGCCTGATGGTAGGAGGAAGAAAATAACTCAAACCAACAAAGAAGAAATAGCTAAAGAGCTGGCTCCTGGCTATATAGTTGAAAGACATATAAGAGATGGTGACATTTCCCTTTTCAACAGGCAACCTAGCTTGCATAGAATGAGCATGATGGCTCATAGAGTTAGGGTGATGCCGTTTAAAACTTTCAGACTTAACACAGCTGTATGCCCTCCTTACAATGCTGATTTCGATGGAGATGAAATGAATTTACACATACCACAAACAGAAGAAGCTAGAGCTGAAGCAATTCTACTCATGGAAGTGCATAAACATATAAGGAGCCCAAGATTTTCTGGTCCAATAATAGGTATAACTAGAGATTGCCTTTCAGGCCTTTATTTGCTCACACGCGATGATAGAGTTTTTAAGAGAGAAGAGTTTGTTGATTTGATAAGGAAAGTGGATACTGAAATTGAAATCCCGAAGAAGCAGACTATGAGTGGAAAAGAGATATTCAGCTTGTTTTTGCCAAAAGATTTCTCGATTCAATTCAAATCAAAGTCTGGGGAGATGGTTGTTATTAAAAACGGGGAATTGATTTCTGGTGTAATAGACAAAGCTGCTGTTGGTGATGAAACTGGAAAGATAATAGATAAAATGGAAAAAGAATATGGGCACGAATTCACAAACAAATTCATATCAAAAATGATTAAACTTTCACTTGAATTTTTAACAAGATATGGCTTCTCTGTCAACATCTCTGAGCTTGATTTGTCCAAAGAAGCTAAAGAAAAAATAAAAGAGGTTCTCGAAAAAGTTAAGAAAGATGTTAACACGATGATTGAAGATTTTGAAAAAGGAGAATTGAGAACTTTGATAGGAAGAACTCCTAAGGAAAGTTTGGAAAGCTTAATCAAAAGAAGGCTCAATAAAGCTTTGAATGAAGTTGAAGAAGTTTTGTCGAAAGATGTGAAAGAAACTCCAATCATCGTCATGGCTAAAAGTGGTGCAAGGGGAAGTTTTGTGAATTTTGTACAGACTGCTGCTCTAATAGGACAAGAAACAATAATGGGTGAGAGAATAGAGAAAGGGTATCAAGACAGAGTTTTCCCGCATTTCCAAAAAGGCGACATAAGCTTACAAGCTCGCGGTTTTGTTGATAGAGGTTTTAGAAGTGGTTTAACACCATTCCAATTTTTCTTCGATGCCATGAATAGCAGAGAATCTTTGATGGACAAGTCTCTCAAGACAAGGCATTCTGGCTACATGGAGAGAAGGCTTGTCGGTGCTTTGCAAGACCTTAAAGTTGAATATGATGGCACTGTTAGAGATAGTGCTAACAGGATAATACAGTTCATTCCTGGAGAAGATGGTCTTGACCCTTCAAAAGTTGAGAGAGGTGGGATAGATGTCAGAAAAATTGCAGAAAAACTCTTTTGAACTTCCAAAAGTTCTAATGGACAAAATTGAAGAAGTCTCTAAGGAGATGAAGTTAAGTGAAGAAAAAAAGAAAAAACTGATAGAAGAAGTTTGGAAAGTTTACATGAAAAGCAAGTTCGAGCCTGGAGAAGCAATAGGAATTATAGCTGCACAAAGTATTTCTGAGCCTGCAACTCAGATGACCATGCGTACTTATCATTTTGCTGGTTCTGCTGGTATAAAAGTTACGTATGGTTTGCCTAGGTTGGTTGAAATTTTTGATGCCAAGAAAGAAATAGAAACTCCTATGATGGAAATTTATCTTAAGAAAGAGTTCAACACGAAAGAAAAAGCAAGGGAATTGGCAGAAAGCATAATAGAAAAGAAAGTTTCTGGCTTGGTCAAAAGAGTTTCCATAAATTTAAGTGAATGCACACTTGAAATTGAGCCAGAAGATTTGAGAAAAGCAAGCAAAATAGCTAAGAAGATAAAAGAAAGTCTTGGCGTGAATGTAAAAGAAAGCAAAAATTTGATAATTGTTTCTCCAAAAGAAGAAAGCGATGTTAGGAATTTGCAAAATTTAAGAGAAAAAATAATGAACCTCCATGTGGAAGGCATAAAAGGTATAAAAAATGCAATTGTTAGAAGAGAAGGTGAAGATTGGATTATAAATACCCTTGGCTCAAATCTTGAAGAAATACTTAAGCTCGATGAAGTTGATGAAACAAAAACAATAACCAACGACATTCATGAAACTTTCAGAGTTTTGGGAATAGAAGCTGCGAGGAATTTGATAATTAAAGAAGCTATTAAAACTTTACAAGAGCAAGGTTTAGATGTGGATGCAAGACACATAATCTTAGTAGCTGATATAATGACTTCTACTGGCAGAATTCAATCGATAGGTAGGTATGGTGTTGCTGGTGCACAAACTTCAATATTAGCAAGAGCGGCTTTTGAAGAAACAGTTAAGCATTTAGTCAAAGCTTCAATAAGGAATGAAGTTGACGAGTTTAAAGGTATATTTGAAAACGTGATGATTGGGCAAGTTATTCCAGCTGGAACTGGAATGCTAGAATTGATAGCAAGTCTAGAAGAGGAGAAAAAATGAACTTGGAAAAAGAAATCCTCGATGCAAACAAAAGTGGCAACATAATATTGGGATTTAAAGAGTGTAGTAAATTTTTAAAAGTGGGTAAACCAAAGCTTGTTGTCGTAGCAAACAACATCCCTGAAGACAGGAAAAAAGAGATAGAGCACAATGCAAAAATCGCTGGCGTAAAAGTGGAAGTGATTGAAAAAGGTAGTAAAGAGCTTGGTATTTTGTGTGGAAAACCTTATCCAGTGAGTGTTTTGATCATCAAGTGATTCAAATGATCAAGTTCGACACAGAGACAATAAGATTACTAAACATTTTTGAAAATTTAACTGGTGTTGCTGCTAAAGACTGTTTAATAAAAGAAAACATGATTTATTTCGTTGTAGATGAAGAAAAGATTGGTCTTGTTGTTGGGAGGAATGGAAATGTCATAAAAAATGTGGAAAGAGTTTTGAACAAAAATATAAAACTTTTTGGTTATTCAGAAGATTTGACAAAATTCATTAAAAACTTGATACCTAAAGCCAACAACATAAAAATTTTTGAAGAAAACGGGAAAAAAGTAGTGGAAGTGAGTGTTGAAAAAACTGACAAGCCTTTGATTATAGGAAGGGAAGGGAAAAACTTAAAAATATTGAAAGAATTACTTAAAAGAAATCATGATGTAGATGATTTGATAATAAGGTGAAAAAATGCCGGGCGAATTTTCAGCAAGAAGGTTGAAAAGAGTTAGGAAAAAGTTTAGATGGAAGGATATCCATTACAGGAGAAGAGTTTTACAATTGTGGAAAAAGGATCCTTTGGAAGGTGCTCCTCAAGCTAGGGGAATTGTGATTGAAAAAAGAGGGGTTGAGCAGAGAAAACCTGCTTCTGGTCTAATAAAAGCTGTGAGAGTGCAGTTGATTAAAAATAATGTTCAAGTGACAGCTCATGTTCCTGGTGAAGGTGCTATTGATATAATAAATGAGCATGATGAAGTTTTGATAGAAAGCATTGGAGGAGCACAAGGTGGACCAAAAGGGAGTATGTGGGGAATTAAATATAAAGTTGTTGCTGTTAATGGTGTTGCTTTAAGTGAAATCCTTGCTGGAAAGAAACAAAAACCAACAAGATGAGAATATGGGTGAAATAAAAATTTTCGGAAAATGGAGCACTGAAGGAATTGAAGTTAAAGACCCTGGTCTTAAAAGATACATAAACCTTCAACCTTTCTTAATTCCAAAAACAGATGGCAGATACTCAACAAAACAATTTCACGAGTCGAAGATGAGTATAGTTGAAAGGCTTATTAATAAATTAAGGGTTCCTGGTCATAAAGGAAAAAAGCATGTTTTAAGTTCTGGTAGATGTGTGAGCAAAACTTTGACTCATTACAAAATAGTTAAAGAAGCTTTTGAAAGGATAGAAAAACAAACAGGGAAAAATCCTATAGCTGTTTTAGTCGCAGCAATTGAAAACGCTGCTTTAAGAGAAGAGATAACAGCTTATCAACTCGGCGGAATTATCGTTAGGAGAGCTGTTGTAACTAGCCCGAAGAGAAGAGTTGACATTGCTTTGGGCAATATAGTGCGGGCTGCTTATCGAAAATCTTTTAACAAAAAAATTTCAATGGCCGAAGCTTTAGCTGAAGAAATAATAGCTGCTTACAACAATGATGCGACAAAATCAGAAGCGATAAGGGAAAGGGAAAGGATTGAAAGGGAAGCTGAAGGAGCAAGGTAATTGTAATGGCTTAGAGTGCAAGTAAAATAAATTTAAAGCTCAGAGCCCATATTGATTTAAAAAGAGGTGAAAGAATTGGCTAAGAAAGAAATGATTGAAAGGATTAAAGAAGTGATGAAAAATCCGGAAAGAATAAGGAATGTTGCGACAAGTAGTCATGTGCACCATGGAAAAACTACTTTGACTGATAATTTGATGGCAGGGGCAGGAATGTTGGCAGAAGAAATGGCTGGAAAAGCGATGTTCACTTGGTTTGACGAGCAAGAAAGAAGAAGACAGCTCACAATTTATGGTGCAAATGTAAGCATGGTTCATGAATATGAGGGGAAAGATTATTTGATCAATTTGGTTGACACTCCTGGACATGTTGATTTTGGTGGAGATGTCACAAGGGCAATGCGTGCAGTGGATGGAACAATAGTTTTGGTTGATGCTGTGGAAAGTATAATGCCGCAAACTGAAACTGTGTTCAGACAAGCTCTGAGAGAATATGTAAAGCCTGTGTTGTTCATAAACAAAACTGATAGGCTAATTAAAGAATTGAAGTTATCGCCAGAAGAAATGCAAAAAAGGTTTGAAGAAATTATAAGAGATGTTAACCTTTTAATTCAAAAGTACGCTCCTCCTGAATTTAAAGATAAGTGGATTGTTAATGTTGCTGATGGGAGCGTAGCATTTGGTTCTGCTTACAGAAGATGGGCAATTTCTATTCCTTTCATGAAAAAAACAGGGATAACTTTTAAAGATATAATTGAGTTAACCCTAGCTGGTAAAGAGGAAGAATTGGCTAAAAAAGCTCCTTTGCATCAAGTTGTTTTGGATATGATCATTAAACATTTGCCAAACCCATTAGAAGCTCAAAAGTACAGAATTCCGAAAATTTGGAAAGGGGATTTGAATTCAGAAATAGGGAAACAAATGCTAGCTTGTGATGCAAATGGTAAGTTGGCGGCAATTGTAACTAAGGTCGTTCCCGACCCTCATGTAGGTTTTGTAGCCACTTTAAGGATTTTTTCTGGGAAAGTTTTTAAAGGGAAAGATGTTTATTTGATCGGTCAACACAAACAAGAAAAGATTCAACAAGTAGCAGTTTATAAAGGAATACTTAGAATTCCCGTTGAAGAAGTAACTGCAGGGAATATAGCTGCGGTTGTTGGTATTCCTGATGCCTTCACAGGAGAAACCGTCTGTGAGCCAGACTCTATAATAGAGCCATTCGAAGAAATAAGGCATTTGTTCGAGCCTGTTGTGACAAAAGCAATTGAGCCGAAAAATACAATGGATTTACCTAAGCTTGTTGATGCTTTGAAAAAAATAGAGAGGGAAGATGCAGTTCTTCAAGTGAAAATAAATCAAGAGACTGGCGAATATTTGGTTTCTGGATTGGGCGAACTTCATTTAGAAGCTAAAGTTGAGAATAAACTTAAAGAAATGGGGATTGATGTTGTGATGAGTAGCCCTATAGTTGTTTATAGGGAAACTGTGCAGAAGAAATCGCCTGTGATTGAAGGTAAATCTCCAAACAAACACAATCGTTTTTACATATCGGTTGAGCCTTTGGAAGAAGGTGTTTATCAAGCTATGATAAGTGGTGAAATTCCAAGCGAAATTGAATTCAAAGGAAAGCATACAGACTTGTTCAAAAAAATTTCTGAGTTCGGAATGGAGTACGATGAAGCTAAAAACATCATTTTGATACATAACAAGAATGTTTTCATCGACTTGACAAAAGGCATTCAATTCATGAACGAAGTGATAGAAATGGTGAAAGAAGCTTTTAGAAATGTGATGGATGAAGGACCTTTAGCAAGAGAACCTTGTATTAAACTTAAAGTGAAACTCTTGGATGCTGAGTTACATGAAGACCCTGTTCACCGTGGCCCTGGACAAATAATACCGGCTGTTAGACATGCTATAAGGGAAGCAATTTTAAAAGCAGAGCCCACTTTACTTGAGCCAAAACAAGTGATAAGAATTGATACACCTTCTGAGCTATTCGGAGAAGTAATTAGAGAAGTTGAAAACAGAAGGGGGCAAATCTTGGACATGAAAGAAGAGAGGGGAGCAAGTGTAGTTATAGCGAAAATGCCAGTAAGTGACATGTTTGGTTTTGATTCAAGCTTGAAATCTGCAACTTCTGGAAGAGGTTTTTACAGTTTGGTTGAAACTACTTTTGAAAGGATTCCTTCTGAGTTGAGAGATAGTGTGATACTCAGTATAAGAAAGAGGAAGGGTCTTCCCGAAGAGCTTCCAACTCCCGAAACCTAAATGTATTTAAATATTGAATCTAAATAAAATTAGAAAGGGGGTAAAATGCCTGCCAAACCTAACATAAACTTGATGACAGCCGGACATGTGGATGCAGGAAAATCAACTTTAATAGGTAGGCTTCTTTATGATAGTGGAGCTATAAGAGAAGAAGAATTGAGAAAATTGAAAGAATTGGCACAACAGCTCAAGAAAGAGACGTTTGAGTTCGCTTTCGTCATGGATACTGTTAAAGAAGAGAGGGAAAGAGGTTTAACAATAGATATCATGCACAAGCCTTTTGAAACACAAAAATGGTTTTTCACTATAATTGATTGTCCTGGGCACAGAGATTTCGTTAAGAACATGATAACTGGGGCTTCACAAGCTGATGCTGCATTGCTCGTTGTTTCAGCAAAAATTGGTGAAGGTGTACAAGAGCAAACAAGAGAGCATGCTTGGCTTTTGAGGGTTTTGGGAGTAAAACAGATAATTGTTGTAATAAACAAAATGGACACAGTGAATTACGATGAAAAAAGGTTCAACGAAGTGAAAGAAGAGGCAACAAAACTCTTGCAATCAATTGGCTACAATGTGAGTGAAATACCTTTTGTTCCAGTTTCGGCTTACATGGGAGATAATGTAGTGAAGAAATCCGATAAAATGCCTTGGTATAAAGGTGGTACATTGGTTGAAACATTAGATGCTGTGATAAAAGAGCCGGAAAAACCAATAGATAAACCTTTGAGATTGCCTGTGCAAGATGTTTACTCTATAACAGGAGTTGGAACTGTTCCTGTTGGAAGAGTTGAAACAGGTGTTCTTAGAGTTGGTGATACTGTAATTTTCGAACCTCCTGGAATACAAGGTGAAGTTAAATCAATAGAAATTTTCCATAAGCAAATTCCAGAAGCAAAGCCTGGAGATAACATTGGTTTTAATGTGCGTGGAGTTGCAAAAGAACAAATAAAAAGAGGTGATGTTGTTGGGCATCCAAGCAATCCACCAACTGTAGCAAAAGAATTCATAGCTCAAATAATTGTTTTAAATCATCCAAGTGTTATAGCAGCAGGTTATACACCAGTTTTCCATTGCCACACAGCAAGCATTGCATGTAGAATAGAAGAAATAATAGCAAAAATTGATCCTAAGACTGGAGCGGTAATTCAAGAACATCCCGATTTCATCAAAACAGGGGATGCAGCAAAGATAAGAGTTGTTCCTACAAAACCAATGGTTATAGAAAAACAATCAGATTTTCCAGAATTGGCAAGATTTGCTATTCGTGACATGGGAATGACTGTAGCTGCAGGGATTTGCTTAGATGTAGTTAAAGCCAAGTAATTATTTAGTATTTTTCCTAGCTTTTTATTATTTCTTACTTCGGCAATAAGAGAAATTTTTTCGCTATTTTTAAATCGTCCTAGTTTCTTAATGGAAAAGAATTTAAATATAATTAAACCATAAAGAAAAGTTAAGTGATTTTATGCAAGTTGCAAGGATAAAACTTTCAGGAAAAAATCCGGAAGAATTGGATAGAATTTGCTCTGAAATAAAGGAAATAGCAAAGAAATTTGGTGTTTCAACAAGAGGGCCTATTCCTTTGCCAACAAAAATCATGAGAGTTGTAACTCTAAAAACACCTTGTGGGGATGGATGTGGTCATGGAAATGCCACTTATGATAAATGGGAGTTGAGGATTCATAAACGTGTAATTGATGTGCAAGCTGATGAAAGAGCTTTAAGACAAATAATGAGGATCAACATACCTCAAGGCATCCATATAGAAATAAAACTTCAAGATTAAACTTTTTTAATCAGCATAATATAATATGCAAACCCATTATATTTTCATAACTGGTGGTGTTCTTTCTGGTTTGGGGAAAGGAATAGCTACAGCTTCCATCGGAAAAATCCTCCAGTTCAGAGGTTTTAAAGTTGCACCAATAAAAATAGATGGTTATTTGAATTTTGATGCTGGAACTTTAAGACCAACTGAGCACGGTGAAGTTTGGGTAACAGAAGATGGTGGTGAAATCGATCAAGATCTAGGACATTATGAAAGATTTTTGGATATAAACGTGCCTAAAGAAAACAACATAACTTCTGGCCAAATTTTTTGGAGTGTTATAAAAAAGGAGAGAGAAGGCAAATATCTTGGTAAAACAGTGCAGCTCATCCCTCATGTTACAGATGAAATAAAATCAAGAATAAGGGAAATCGGTAAAAAATCACAAGCAGATTTTGTTTTGGTGGAAATAGGTGGAACTGTTGGTGATTATGAAAATCAATTGTTTATAGAAGCTGCTAGACAAATGAAAGCTGAAGGTGAAAAATGCATTTATATTCACATAAGCTATTTGCCTGTTCCAAAATATCTTGGTGAACAAAAAACCAAACCAACCCAACATTCAGTCCAAAAATTGCGTGAATTAGGAATAATACCTGATTTCATAATTTGTAGGTCTGAAACTTTTGTAGATGATGTGAGAAAAGAAAAAATTGCTTTGTTTTGCAATGTGAAGAAAGAAGATGTGATTTCTGATCCCGATTTGGAAAATGTTTATGAGTTACCGCTCATCTTTGAAGAACAAAATTTAGGTAAAAGGATTCTTGAAAAATTTGGTCTGGAAGAAGTTAAAGTTAGTTTGGAAGAATGGAAAAAATTGGTTGAAAAAGTTAAAAGTTTAAAAAGAGAAGTGAAAGTGGGAATTGTGGGTAAATACTTTGACATAGGTGAATTTATTCTTAAAGATTCTTACATCTCTGTAAT
>Ga0105163_1000411_pt1 | contig 25896 bp, 32 predicted proteins | sample JNZ110809AmetaG_FD_81531 | JGI IMG/M metagenome (GOLD analysis project Ga0105163, IMG submission 81531) | Hot spring microbial communities from Jinze hot spring, China to study Microbial Dark Matter (Phase II) - JNZ 110809A | ecosystem: Environmental > Aquatic > Thermal springs > Hot (42-90C) >... | reverse complement strand
GAGCGCACGCCTGCATCAGCGAGGTGGCCACGTTGTTCCCGTCGCCGACGAAGGCCACCTTCACGCCCTCGAACCTCCCCTTCAGCTCGTAAACCGTGAGCATGTCTGCAAGAGCTTGACACGGGTGGTGCCGGTCGGAGAGCGCGTTGACCACTGGAACGCGCGAGTTCTCGGCCAGCTCGACCAGATCGGTGTGCCTCCTCACCCTGCAGACGAGGCCGTGGACGTAGCGTGAGAGGACCCGGCCGACGTCGTACACAGGTTCGCCGCGGGCAAGCTGGAGCTCGCTCGAAGACAGGTAATCGAAGACGCCTCCGAGCCTCGAGATCGCTGATGTGAAGGAGACCCTGGTCCTGGTGGAGGGCTTCTCGAAGAGGAGCGCGATGAACCTTCCCTTCAGGGAGTCCGACGGGTAGCCGAAGCGCTTGAAGCGATGTGCTGTCTTGATCACCTCCAAGAACTCCTCCCTGCTCAGGTCGTACACCTCTAGGAAGTGCCTCGTCCCGGACAACCCTCGACGCTCAGGGCGACGACGTTGTTATCTACCTTGCCCGGAACGTGACGGGCCTGGGCTCAACGGCGCGGTTTCCACTTTCAGCTTCACCTAACCCCTGGCCTCTCCGCTTATACGGCTCCGCGAACGAGGGCCGGACGATGAGCGGCCGTCTCCGTGCCCTCACCATCAGGCTACCGGAACCGTACCTCGAATCGCTCGAGGAGCTGGTCCGCTCCGGCCTCTACGTCAGCGTCTCCGAGGCCATACGGATGGCCGTCAGGGACATGATCTCGCGTGAGAGCCACCTCTCGAGGTGGAGGGAGAGGTGACGTCGCCCATGATGGTCGAGGAGGTTGAGGGCGCGCTGAACTCGCTGCTGGAGAGGCTGAGGGAGGAGGGTCTGATCGCGGCCGTTTTGAGGTCGAGCTCCGTCCCAGTTTTTCCGAGGGCTTACGTTCTCCTCAGGGCCGTTGAGGTCTCGAGGAGGTCGATCGGAGGGACCGCGACAAGATCGGTCCACGAGTACGAGCTCGTCTTCGAGGGCGTCGGTGCGGACCACCTGGAGCAGTACGGGAAGGTGTTGAAGGCAGCGCTGAGGGCGTACCGGATGATCAGGGACGACCCCACGCTGGGGATAAGGGACGCCTTCGTGGACGCCTCCCCCGTGGAGCTGAGGAGGCTAGACCTCGCCGACCAGGGGAAGAGGGCCGTGGTCCTCTCGATGACTGTGCGCGTCTCCGTCGAGGAGCCGTCCTGACTCGCCGGCTGAGCATCCACCTCAGGGCGACCGAGAGGCCGAGAACCGCGAAGCCCACCGGCAGCAAGACTGGAGCCGCGACCCTGAAGTCCTTTCTGGAGTGCGCGAGCAGGCCGATCCCGAGTCCGTACAGGATGCCTGCCGTGGCGATGGCCTTCCTCAACAGCAGGTCCCTCTCGGAGTACGCTGCGTAAGCGGCGCCCATCGTGAGCGCAACCGCAACCCCAAAGGCCAGCACCGACTCCGGTGCCCTGAACCTCAGTGTCACCCTCTGCTCCCCAACCTCGGCCGGAATTTCTCCCAGACCTGGGACGCTGACGTATCTGGAGGGAGGCGTTGCGGTGAGGGTCACCTCGGGGACCGCGAGCGTGAAGGCGAGGAGAAAGGCCGTGACCGCGAGGACCGAGAGGAAAAGGACCGCCGCTCCCCTCATCTCCGCCCACCTGCCGACGCGAGAACGGACTTCAGGAGGTCACGGGTCAGCGTGGACGCGCCTCCCACCGCGAAGAGATCCAGAAGGTCCATGTCCTTGACGTCGAGGCCCGCGCCTCCGGCCATCGCGCCTATCAGCGCTCCCAACAGTACGGTCTCGAGGAATTTCCTCAGCGAGAATTCCTCCCTTTTCCTCGACTTGAGGTAGCCGGCGCCGGCGAAGACGGACGCGTAGAGCGCTCCGTAAAGCGACGATGCCAGCTCGAGCGAGACGGTCACCATGCTTTCCACCCTCGCCTGGTCCTCGGGGTGGTTCTGACCCGGTTGCCGCAGCACGGGCAGACGACCGCACCGTTCCTGAGCTCGCAGGAGCTCCTGTGGAGCGCGATAGAGCACTCGCTGCACCAGTAATAACCGAGCCTGTACCTCGCACGCCTCGAGGAGCCCTCGATCCCCTCGCACACGCTCCTGCACCTCATCCCCTTCCAGACCTCCTGGCCCTCCTGACCATCTCGCCCAGCGAGAGGCCGCCGCCGAAGGTCCCGACGAGGGTGGCCTCCAGCGTCCTCCCCGACAGGAGCAGAGCGACGAAGGAAGCGGCCAGCAGCAGAGCCAGCAGCCCTAGCCAGTCCTCCACGTCTATCCTGATCGAGGTCACCCTTCCGGAACGCCTGACGGTGAGCTTGCCCTCGCGCCTCAATCCGTCTCACCCGTCAGCTCTATGCCCGCCCTCGACCTGAGGTCCTCCGAGAATGCCCTCAGCTCCTCCCTGACCGATCTCAGGTAGGTGACCACGTCGTCCCTCCGCTGGGACCTCCAGGCCACGAAGAGGAGCGACGCTATCGTCGAGGAGAGCTTCCTCACCCTCCCCGGCGGATCCTCGAGCGGCGTCCTTATCCCGTTGGCCTCAAGCACCGCATCGATCAGGGCGTCAGCTTCCTCGATGAAGGAGACGATCGTCCTGTCGTGGGTCGGGTCGTTCACGTCCATCCCCAAACGGACCTTCACCTCCTCAACCGAGCCGTACATCGCCCGATCATCGGAGGCGCAGCCGTATCTGCTCTCGCATTAAAGGCAGAATTGTGTCATCAATTGAGGCATCACTCCCTGCAAGAATCGCAACACTGTAATTCTATCGCGTGCTTTGACTGTAGACGATGCGCAGGAAGCTCAGACAGGTCCTGAGCTCTTTGAGGGAAGGGGAGCTGATAATGGTCAGGTGGTATGATGCCTGCACCTGGAGGGACGTTCCGAACAACATGAGGAACCCGAAGAAGGTGGACAGCCCGATCGTCTCGATGGGAGCATACGGCGGACTCGTCAAAGGGGAGAGACTCGTCTACCTGAGGCTGGTGGTCGAACGGAAGCCGGAGAACAGCGACATCACGTACATCCCCCTGGTCCTCATCGACTCGATAGAGCGTGGCGTGATGAACGTGCCGAAGAAGGAGGTGAGGAACTACGCCCAGATCCAGCGGTGGTTCGGGGGTGAGGTCTACGAGGTCTGATGGGATGGGAGGCGTGAGGCGCCTCGAGCGTAGGATCCTCAGGGTAAGCGAGGGTCTGAGGAGGCTCCAGAGGAGGGCCGAGAGGACCGCTTCCGGGGAGGAGTGGGACGAGCTGGAGGAGGAGGTCTGGAAGGTGGTGAGGGACGCTTACCAGCAGTCGCTCGAGGCGAGGCGTCGCAACGACCAGAGGGCCTCCCAGGCCTACCTCGGCATATCGCTCAAGGGACTGGAGCTCCTCAGCCGGATCAGGCGGGAGAGGGAGGTGGCGGAGCTCAGGGCGCTCGCGGAGGAGCTGGCGAAGGGCGGTGAGGGATCTTGAGGGGTCCGGTCCCTCTTCGGGGAGGTCAGGCGCTCTACCGGAGGCTCATCGAGCTGAGAAGGGAGAGGGAGGCCGCGGCGACTAGGGTACCGGAGGACGCGGTGGAGTTCGCAGTCTCGGTCCTGAACTGGAGGCCCTTCGCCTACCAGGAGGAGCTGCTATCGGATCCGAGCAAGAGGATCTGCGTGTGCGCCGCCAGGCAGACCGGGAAGTCGACGACGGTCGCCGTGAAGGCGCTCCACCTGGCCCTCTCGAGGAAAGGGGCGAGGGTGCTGCTGGTGGCACCGACGCTGAGGCAGAGCCTTAACCTCCTGGAGAAGATCTCGGAGTTCGTCAGGGGCTCTGAAACCTGCCTGAAGCTCTTGCGTGCGAAGAGGAGGAGCGAGATCTCCTTCAGGAACGGCAGCCGGATAGTAGCGCTTCCGTCGGGGACGCTGGGTAGCACCATCAGGGGCCTCACCGCGGACCTCGTGATCGTCGACGAGGCGGCGTTCGTTCCGGAGCCGGTGATAACCGACGTCCTGATGCCCCAGATCGCGACCACCGACGGTCACTTCTGGATGGTGAGCACACCTTGGGACAGGAACCACGTCTTCTACCGGTGCTTCACCGATCCCGGGTGGAGCGTGAAGAGGTGGCCCGCGACCGCATGTCCTCTGATCAGACCGTCCTTCATCGAGGAGCAGAGGAGGCTGATGGGCGAGGAGGCCTTCAGGAGGGAGATGCTCGCGGAGTTCGTCGACGACGCCAGCAGCTTCTTCCCATCCGAGCTGATCAGGTCCTGCATCGAGGACTATCAGCCCGGCGAGGTCGGCCGCGGGAGGCTCTACGCTGGGTTCGACTGGGGAGGGAGGGCTGACCCGAACGCGCTGGCGGTCGTTGAGGCTGACGGCGGAACACTGAGGCTCGTCCACACCGAGCTCTGGATGAGCGAGAGCTACACCTACTCCGTCGGCAGGGTCGTGAACCTCTACCGGCAGATGGGTTTCGACCTAGCCCTGGAGGAGATAGGAGCGGGGATACCGATCAGGGAGCAGCTGGAGTCGTACGGGATACGGGTCATAGGCGTGGGGCCCGATGAGGTGGAGAGGGCCATGATCGCCACGAAGGTGTTGATGGAGGGCGGCAGGCTCAGGATCTACCTCGATGACGCCCTGATCTCCTCGCTGCAGGCGGTGAAGTTCGAGAGGACGAGGAGGGGCCGGCTCGTCTTCCATCACCCCCACGGCACGCGTGACGACCTCGCCAGGGCCCTTGCCTTGGCCTGCTACGCCTCCACCGTCGACTCCACCGGGAGCTTCGCTGCGGCGATCGGGTGAGCGTCTTGCTGCTGAGGCTGAGGGATTACGTCATCGTCCCGGAGAGGGAGGAGAGGAAGTCGTTCAGGCTGAGCCGTACCTTCGATTCGCCTGCGCGTTACTCGAAGAGGGTGCTGGAGGTCCACAGGGCTTTCGGGATCGGGATAGGCCGAAGGGAGCACGTGATCTACCGGGACCTGGTGCTGGACGTGGATCCCGGCGACGTGGTCTACGTCACTGGCGAGAGCGGAGGTGGGAAGTCACTGATCCTGAAAGACCTCGAGAGGGAGCTGCAGAGGCACGAGGAGTTCAAACCGGTGCTGAACATGGACTCGGTGGAGGTGGATCCGAACGAGCGGGTCATCGAGGGCGTGGGAAGGGACGTGGCCGAGGCGATAGAGCTGCTGTCCTTCGTCGGGCTCGGAGAGGCCTACCTCTTCCTCAGGAGGTACAGGGAGCTGAGCGACGGCCAGAAGTTCCGCTACAGGGTGGCGAAGGCCCTCGACCTGAAACCGAGGACGCTGATCGTAGACGAGTTCTGCTCGAACCTCGACCGCGTCACGGCGAGGGTCCTCGCCTTCCTCACGCAGAGGTGGTGCAGGAAGAGGGGGATGACCTTGGTGGCCGCCTCCGCCCACGACGACCTGGTCGAGGATTTGGGGCCTGACGTCCTCGTGATCAAGCGGTTCGGGTCCAACGCTGAGGTGAGGTACGATCTGCCGAGGCCGGAGAGGTGCAGTTTATTGCGCTCTCTGAAAATAGAAAAGGGCTCAGCGGAAGATTACAGGGCTCTCTCGGAGTTTCACTACCGTGGAAGGAACCCAGGACATGTGAAGGCGGTCTACAGAGCGATGATCGGCGATGAGCTCGCGGGCGTGATCGTCTACTCCTATCCGCATCCGAACCTCCGCGCACGCAACGCAGCTCTGCCGTTCCTTCGGGAGCTGATCAGATCCGGGATGCGGAGCTACCTCAAATGGCTGAACGAGCACTTCGTCCGGATATCGCGTGTCATAGTCCACCCGAAGTTCAGGGGGATAGGCGTGGCGGTTGAGCTGGTCAGGCATACGATGCCGCTGGAGGGGAGACCCTACGTCGAGACGCTGGCCGTGATGGCGAAGTACAACCCGTTCTTCGAGCGGGCTGGGATGGTGAGGGTGTCTGGCCCCTCGGACGTGAGAATGGAGAGGCTCAATCGGGCGTACAAGGAGCTGAGGTCGTTAGGTGCCACGGAACGCATTCTGCTCGACAGCGAGCTCTTCAGGCATTGGTTCGAGAGCCTGAACCGTCGCAAGCGGAGGAGGGCCCTCAATGCCCTGAGCTCCGTGGGAGACTACTGGAGGAGATCCGGTTCGAGGAAGCTGGACCCGGAGAGGGCCGCGAAGGCGCTCGTCTCGCTCCTCAACCCGCCGGAGTACCTGATCTGGAAGAACCCCGATCCCATCTACGCCGGGTTTCCTGACCCGCAGGTATCGCTCACTGGTCGCCCTTCTCAGGGATCATCCTCTTGACGTCGGTCCAGCACTCGCCGAGGACTGCACCTCCCATCTTCTCCCAGACCCAAGCGAGGAAGACGTTCCGGAGGACCTCCGCGTCGCTGCTCCCCATCTTGCCCTTGAGGTAGCTGAGGCACCGGTACTGCTCGTCCGTCAGGGTCACGAGGATGTGCTTCGGCATCCCGCAACCACCTATTTCCTCCCTATTCGCCTGCCATTATAATGCTATCTCCGGGGTGGTCCGGGTGGAAGCGGCCCATCGGTGACAACGCCGCTGGCTTCGGCAGGTCGCCGACGCCTCATGAAAGCTTTTTAGGAAGTCGCGGTATCACTGGTGACGTGCCGATCGCGTTCGTCCTGATAAACACGGAGATCGGTGCGGAGGAGGAGGTCCTGAAGCAGCTCCAGTCGATGCCCGCGGTCAAGGAGGCGTATGCAGTTTACGGCGTTTACGACATCGTGGCCAAGGTAGAGGCGGAGAACATGGAGAAGCTGAAGGAGATCGTCTCGTGGAACATCCGTCGGCTGGAGAAGGTCAGGTCCACCCTCACGATGCTCGTGATGAGCCCCTCCACCTGATCCGCCGAAGCCCGACCTTCTGACGCGGCGTGCTTGGTCAGCTCCGCACCTCCGTTGTTGGTGGTGAAAGTTTTTCTAAAGGTCATGCGAAACAGAACGCGATGCAGGACGTGAAGCTCAGGGTCACCGAGAGGGCGCTGGAGAAGATGAGGGAGGTTCTGAAAGAGGTCGGTGGTGAGGTGGGAATAAGGATCTTCGTGACGGAGGGTTGCTGCTGCGGGCCCCAGTACGGGTTGGCGCTGGAGGACCGGGAGTACGAGGGCGATAGGGTGGTGAACGTCGACGGCGTGAAGTTCTTCATCGACAGCTTCTCCGCCGAGCGGATCGGCGAGGTCGAGCTGGACTACGACGTCACGCCCTTCGGCGAGGGCTTCCTCGTGAGGCGGCTGGGAGCGCACGAGGAACACTCCCACGGCCACGGCGGCTGCTCATGCGGATGCGGACACTGACCGAGATCAGGGACTGAAGTTCGGGTCAGCGCAGAACGGGTGATCCGCTTGTCCGAGACGGCACCGAAGAGTCCAGAGGAGCTACTTGGGAGGCAAGCTCCGGAGTTCGAGCTGCCTGATGCCAACGGGAAGACCTTCAGGCTCTCCGACGTCCTGAACAAGGGGAGCTACGTCGTGGTTTACTTCTACCCGATGGCGGACACGCCGGGATGCACGAAGGAGGCCTGTTCCTTCAGGGACCACATGCTTGACCTCAGCTCGGAGGGCGTGACGGTCGTCGGCATCAGCACCGACCCGCCGGAGAGGAACGCGAGGTTCGCGAAAAAGTACGGGCTGAACTTCACACTGCTGAGCGACGTGCGCGGTGAGGTCGCAAGGGCCTACGCCTCCCTCAACGGCCTGACCAGGAAGGCGAAACGTCACACCTTCGTCATCGCGCCGGACGGAACGGTGGTGAAGGTCTTCACCAAGGTGAGCCCGGCGGAGCACGCGAAGGAGGTCCTCGAGTTCGTGAAGGCCCTCAAGTCAGGTGTGCAGAAGCAAGGCTAAGGCCGAGGTCACCGCACCTCGTCCATTTTCTTCACCTTCTCTATGTTGGTCCTCTCTGACTCGTCGATCCTCTCAACGGAGAGCCAGGCGTCCAGGATCTCCCGGGCGACGTGGGGGGAGGTGAGCCGGCCGCTTAGCGCAAGGACGTTTGCGTCGTTCCAGAGCCTCGCGCCCCTCGCGGTCTCGGCGTCGAAGCAGAGGGCCGCCCTCACGCCCCTCACCTTGTTCGCGGCAATCGAGACTCCGGTCCCGGTGTAGCAGACGACCACGCCGAAGTCCACCTCTCCCCCGGCGACCCTCTTGGCCACCTCAACGGCCACATCGGGCCACGGCTCGACCCGCCCCGTCACGAGGGAACCGACCCTCTCCACCTCGAAGCCCTTCGAGCTGAGGTACCTCACCACCTCCAGCGCGGCGGGGTACAGGTCGTCGGCACCCACCGCAACCCTCTTCCTGGTCTCTTGGGGAGTCCTAGCCTTGGTCATCCCAGATGCTTCGCGATGTCCTCGACCGTCGGGAACCTCCCTCCCTCGGCCTTCCTCGAGAAGACCAGCTTTCCGTCGACGTAGACGTCGAAGATCCCTCCGTCTCCCGTGTCCAGCGTCACCGAGAAGTCCTTCAGGTATTTCGTGCCGTACCTGTTGAGGAGGTCGCTCGCCAGCTGGATCGCCCTCGGGAGGAAGCCGCAGGGAACGCAGTAAACGATCCTGACCTGAGGCATCGACCCGTCAAGCTCGGCGTCGCTTTTAGCTGTTGTGGGAGATCGCGGGCATGTGATCTCCGTCAGACGAGAGAACCCGGATCCGGCACCTCCACGCCCTTGGCCCGCCAGTAGGAGAGGAGGACGATCTCGTAGACCGTTGCCAGCTCAGCCTCGTCCCTCGGGGCATAGACCATCACGGCGTTCTCCGGGATCAGCAACCCCGCGGCGGGGTGCCTCTCGCCCCAACCCTTGCGGAGTATCTCTTCGACCCAGTTGGGCGGTGCCATGAGGTGGAGGCTGCCGTCGCCGGGAGGATGGAGGTGCGCGAACTCCCTTCCGACCATGAAGGCGTCGGGTGGGCCTGCAGGCTCTCCCTCTTCGAGGACCAGGGCCCTCGCTCCGGGCACCGAGACCGCGCTCACCTCCTCCCTCACGCCGGGAAGGGAGAAGAGCAGCTCCGCGAGCCTCCTGTAAATCTCGGGGCTGGAGGTCTGGGTCAGCTGCTGGTGGGGCATGCCCCTTCTGGTCAAGGGCCTCTCGCCCTTCCTAACGGGGAGACCGTTGAGGAACGTCCAGACGCTGGGGTAGAACGAGACCTTCGACCAGCCTTCACCCCTCCTGACCGGTTCTATGGATGAGATCTCGAAGTGCCTGTCGAGGACCGCCTCCCTCTCCATTGCTAAGGGCGGCGTGCAGTAGTCCTCCTCCTCCCAGAGCAGGGTGCCCTTGAGGTCGTACCTCGCACCCCTGAGGCTGAGATCCAGGGCTGGCCCGAAGGGCCTCATGGACGCGATCGTTCCTCCGTCCAGCAGCTGCCTCACCCTGTGAAGCGCGCCCTCCCTCGGTCTCGCCCGGACCAGATAGTAGGCCATCCCAACCTCTACGTCTATGGAGGAGAAAAAGCGTTTGCCGCAAACTCGGCTCATTTACGGTTGAGCCCTGGCTCGAGGCAGCGTTAATAGCGAGGATTAGCGGTCGCCAGGAGGACGGAGATGCCGAAGTGGGGCTACTCGATCCAGCTCGCGGACGAGTCGAGGATCGCCAAGGCGAGCCTGAGGGAGGTGGACGCATCGCCGAAGTGGACGAGGGAGGTCTGTGCGGCCATCAAGGGGATGGACCTGGAGGACGCGAAGAGGCTGCTCCAGGACGTGATCGAACGCCGGAGGATGATACCTTACCGGAGGTACAGGAAGCTGAGGGCCCACCACTCCGAGACGAAGGGGCCGGGCGGTTACCCGGTCAAGCCAGCGAGGCTGCTGCTGAAGCTGCTGGAGTCGCTGGAGGCCAACGCCGAGTTCAAGGGACTCGACACCTCGAGGCTCAGGATAGTCCACGCGGCGGTCCACAAGGGCAGGGTGATCAAGAAGTTCTTCCCCAGGGCCTTCGGAAGGGCCTCTCCGCACAACAAGACGCTGATCCACATAGAGGTGGTTGCGGAACAGTACTGAGATCGAGTACCCTCACAGACCCCTTACCTTCACTTTCTCCAGAACCTCCACGAGCTCGGCGACGTCGCCCACTATGACGTCTGCGCCGTTAGCGATGAAGTCCCGCGTCGCGTCCTCAGGGTCAGGGTGGAGTCCGACCACGGCGGCGAAGAGGGTTTTGAGACCGTAGGACTCAGCATACCGGGCGGAGTGCAGGTCCTCGGCGGAGTTCCCCACGTAGAGCGGAGAGCTTCTGGGGCCCAAAGCCGCGGCCGACTTCAGGAGGCCGTACGGGCTCGGCTTCATCAGCGTCTCAGGCCCGCCCCTCCTCAGCTCGTCGGCTATGAAGACGCAGGCGCCCTCCCTGAAGAACGCCCTCAGGTCGTTAAGCACCTCCCAGGTGGTGACCGAGTCCCTGCCGGTGACCATCCCCATCCGACCGGAACCGATGAGCTCCTCCAACCTGAGGAGGACCGCTCCGTCCACCATCGGCACCTCGTTGCGGTACAGGCCCTCTCCGAAGTCGAAGTAGGGCCCGGTCCCGAAGACCGCCCTGACGGCATCCCTGCCGTAGTACAGGTCGTCGAAGACCGTCTCGAGCAGGTCGAGGCCGTAGGTTCTGCCCCTGCCGAGGAAATCCTTGAACGACTCGTACTCCGCGAAGATGCCCCTGTCCTGCGCCTGGACCCTCAGCACCGATTCCACGTCGTCGCGGGTCATGTGGGCCCTGCCAGACCTGGGGGCCCTCTCCAGCAGCACCTCGAGCGGCACCGGGTTCACCCTGAGCATCTTCCTGGGAAAGGAGCGGTCCGGAGCTGAAGAGACCACCGCGTCGAAGAGCTGCCTCGGGTTCTTAGGCCTGCGGCTCATCACGGCCTCCAACCTCTCGCCCAGCTCACGGATCGCAAGCTCCTCAACTCCGGTGAACAGCCAGAGGGCTATGACCCACGCGGCGTCCAGGTCGTTGTTGAACCCACCTGTCTTCCGGAGCAGGTAGAGGTGCCTGGCATCGAGCGCGGTGTCGGGCAGCTCCATCCCGAACGCTCCCTCCATCACGACCCTCACCGACTCGAGGACGGCCCTGTCGTAGGATCCCCTGACGTCGATCAGCACGCCGTCGCAGTCGAAGATCACCGCGTCGACGCTCGCCAGCTCGTTGATTGCCGCCCTCCTGACGAGCCCTCGCCCGACCCTCACGAACGAGCTCAAGCGCTGAGTGCCCTCCTGTGGTTCGGCAGCCCCTCGACCTCCGCCAAAAGGCCCACCTCCTCCGATGCCTTCGCCCGGACGCGCTCATCGGCCCTGACGACGTTGATCAGCTTGACGTAGTCGAGGACCGTGAGACCTCCCCTTGCTCTGGCCCACCCTCCTGTCGGAAGGACGTGGGAGGCCCCTGCGAAGTAGTCCAGCAACACGCTCGGAACCCCTGTACCGACCGTCACGGCTCCCGCGTTCCGGACCTTCCCGACGAGGTGGGCGAGCCCGTCGGAGGCCACCGAGAGGTGCTCCGGTGCGATCGCGTCCACCAATCTCACCGCGTCGTCCCAGCTCTCGGCGAGAACCACGTTCCATCCCATCGAGAGGTTCTGCCTCAGCACGCTATCCTCCGGCAGCGACCTGAGCTCCGACTCGAGGACGGACGCCAGCGCGTTCGCCGCATCCTCGTCGGCTGTCACGGCAACCGCTATCGATCCGGGGCCGTGTTCGGCCTGGGCCATCATGTCCATCGCCACAAGCTCCGCGCTCGATGACCTGTCGAAGAGCACCACGAGCTCGGTGGGACCTGCGACGAAGTCGATCGCCACGTCCGACTGGATCTGCCTCTTCGCCTCGGCGACGTACCTGTTACCGGGGCCGAGCACCTTCTCCACCGGTTTGACGCTCTCGGTCCCATAGGCCAGGGCCGCCACCGCCTGAGCACCACCCGACCAGAGCACCTCGTCGAAACCGGCGACGTGAGCGGCCGCGAGTACCGCAGTCCGGGTCTCCTCGCTCCTCGGTGGGGGTGTGGCGAGGACCTTCCGACCGACGCCGGCCACCGATGCGGGGACGCCGAGCATGACGATCGTGCTGACGTAGGGGGCCCTACCGCCCGGAGCGTAGCACCCGACCGACACCAGGGGCCTCCAGGTGGACTCGATGACCGTGCCCTCGGGATACCTGACCCGGAACGAGACGGACCTCAGCCGCCTCCGCTCCAGCCTCGAAACCCTCGACGCGAGCCTCCTCAGGGCCCTGACCAGCGACCTGTCGGCCCTCGAGACGGCCTCCTCCATCTCGCTCCTGCCGGAGACCAGGTCCTCAACGCTCAGCTCGACGCCGTCGAACCTTCTCGCCATCTCGACGAGCGCTTTGTCGCCCCTCTCCCTCACATCTGCGATGATCCTCCTCACGGTCTCGGAGAGCTGCGTGTCGGATCGAGAGGTCCTCCTGATCTCCCGGGCCAGAGCCTCAACTTCCCTTCCGCTCACCCTCATCGGCCTCAACTCCCCTCATCACCTCCTCGATCGAGAGGATCAGCTGTGGTTCGTGTATCACGAGACCCTGGGCAATTCTCCTCAGCCTCGGCAGTATCCGGAACAGCTCCGACCTCTCGATGACGGTGTTCACCGCGTACCACCCCGGTGCCGCGAGCCTGCTGATCGTGGGCGACTTCAGCCCAGGGAGGATGGAGAGGAGCTCCTGGAGGTTCTCCTCGCGGACGTTCAGGAAGACGTGCAGCCTCCTGCGGGACTCTATGACGCCCGTGAACATCGAGAGGACGTCCAGTATCTTCTCCCTCTTCCACGGGTCCTTGAGGGCTTCCCTGTTGGCGATGAGCGTGGCGCTGCTCACCATGATCTGCTCGACGATCCTGAGGTTGTTCTGCTCGAGCGTCCTCCCCGTCTCGGTGTTGTCCACTATTGCGTCCGCCTCCTCAGGAGGCTTGGCCTCGGTTGCACCGAAGGAGAGGTAAATCCCGACCTTCTCGTTCTCGCCGACGCGGTACCACGGCGTGACGATCATGGGCCTCATCTCCCCGAAGTACCTCCGGTAGACGGGGTTCTGCGCGATGGTCCGGGCTGTGATGTTCAGGTACTCAGTCGATATCCTCACGGGCAGACCTCTGGAGAGCCTCCGCTCGAGGAACTGGCTGATGCTGGTCGAGTCGTCAGAGGCCGGGGCCGCGAAGACCAGCCGGACCCTTCCGTACTCGAGGTCCCTCAGCACCTCCACGTCGGCGCCCGTCTCGAGGACCCAGTCGGATCCCGTGATGCCTATGTCGTGGAGACCGTCCTGGACGTAGACGGGGATCTCCTGGGGCCTCAGGATCTTCAGCGATATCTCCTGGTCGCTGATCGAGGGCCTGTACGACCTGTCCGCGCCCTTGACCTCGTAGAAAGCCGCCTGGAGGAGCTTCAGCGTATCCTGCTCCAGCGAGCCCTTCGGTATCGCGAACCTGAGCTTCCTCTCCGCCAACTCCTTGGATCACCGAAAGGCCTTTGACGTAAACGTTCCCGGGAAAAGGGGCGGCGAGCTGCCTCCCGACGTGGTTGCCGTGCAGGACATGCGCCCTTGCGTCCATCGATTCAGCGGAGACCGGAGTTCCGGGTCAACGGACCGTATCTCTATGGCCGTTGAGACGACGTTTAAAAGGAAGGCGATGACGGTAACGACAGGTGGTTTTGGTATGGCAGCAGCTCCAGGAGCTACGGTACCCGTGATCATCCTGAAGGAGGGGACGCAGAGGACCAGGGGAAGGGAGGCGCAGGCGGCCAACATAACCGTGGCGAAGGCGATCGCTGAGGCCATGCGGACTTCGCTCGGCCCGAGGGGAATGGACAAGATGCTCGTCGACAGCTTCGGGGACATCGTGATCACCAACGACGGAGCGACGATCCTGAAGGAGATGGACGTCGAGCACCCGGTCGCTAAGATGCTCGTGGAGGTCGCCAAGGCCCAGGACGAGGAGGTCGGTGACGGCACTACCACCGCCGTCGTCGTGGCCGGTGAGCTACTGGCCAAGGCCGAGGAGCTGATCGACAAGGAGATACACCCGTCGCTGATCATCGAGGGTTACAAGAAGGCAGCCGCAGAGGCCCTCAGGATCCTCGACGAGATCGGGGTGCCCGTCAACCCGCAGGACAGGGAGTACCTCATCCGGATCGCGAAGACCTCGCTATCAAGCAAGCTGGTCGGTGAGTTCGCCGATCACCTCGCGAGGATAGCGGTGGACGCGGTGCTCAAGGTGGCCAGGCTCGAGAACGGCAAGTGGAAGGTGGACCTGGACGACATCAAGATCGAGAAGAAGGAGGGTATGTCGGTGGTCGACACTATGCTGATCGAGGGCATCGTGCTCGACAAGGAGGTGGTCCATCCTGACATGCCGAAGCTCGTGAGGAACGCGAGGATAGCGCTGCTGGACGCGCCGCTCGAGATCGAGAAGACCGAGTTCGACGCCAAGCTCCACATCGAGACGCCGGAGCAGATGAGGGCCTTCATGGAGCAGGAGGAGAAGATGCTTAAGGAGATGGTCGACAAGATCGCGGCGACCGGGGCCAACGTAGTCTTCTGCCAGAAGGGGATCGACGACCTCGCGCAGCACTTCCTCGCGAGGAAGGGGATACTCGCGGTCAGGAGGATAAAGAAGAGCGACATGGAGAAGCTCGCGAAGGCCACCGGCGGCAGGGTGATCTCGAGGATCGACGACCTCACGCCGGAGGACCTCGGAAAGGCCCAGCTGGTCGAGGAGAGGAGGGTCGGAGAGGACAAGATGGTCTTCGTCGAGGGCTGCGAGAACCCGAGGTCGGTGACGATCCTCGTCAGGGGAGGGACCCAGAGGATAGTCGACGAGGCCGAGCGCTCTCTCAAGGACGCGATCAACGTCGTCAAGGACATCTTGATCGAGCCCAAGATCGTCGCCGGCGGAGGTGCCATCGAGACCGAGCTCGCGCTGAGGCTCAGGGACTACGCGAGGACCCTGCCGGGGAAGGAGCAGCTCGCGGTGGAGAAGTTCGCTGAGGCCCTTGAGATAGTCCCGATACAGCTGGCCGAGAACGCCGGCCTCGACCCGGTCGAGAGCATCGTCACCCTGAGGAGCAAGCACAAGGAGGGCCAGATCTGGTTCGGCGTCGACGTCCTGAACAACAGGCTCCACGACATGATGTCGCTCAACGTCATAGATCCGGTCGCGGTGAAGAAGCAGGTGATCAAGTCGGCCGTCGAGGCCGCCTCCCTGGTGCTGAAGATCGACGACATCATCGCCGCGTCCAAGCTCTCGGAGAAGGAGAGCAAGAAGGAGAAGAAGGAGGAAGAGGAGGAGAAGAGCAGCACCAGCACCGACTTCGACTGAACAGACCTCGCTGAAGGCTGAAGAGGAAAGGAGCGATGGTGCTCGCTACGCAGCGAAGGCTCACCAAGTACGAGGAGACGAGGATAATCGGTGGGAGGGCGCTCCAGCTCTCGGTCGGCGCGTTCCCGCTGGTTAAGCCGGAGCCGGGCGACACGATATTCACCATCGCGGTCAAGGAGCTGAAGGCCGGCGTTCTACCGATCGTCATCAGGAGGCGCTACCCCGACGGGACCTACGAGGACGTACTCCTCCAGGATTTACTCCCGCCCCGTCTCGCCTGATCCCCCAAACAGCCTCTTTTTCCCTCACCACCAAACCCGCTACGGACACGTCCCTTCGTGCATCATGCGCGTAGTCCGATGCACGTAATACGCTACGCTGCTACACACCATACGGTTAAATCCGCAACGTCGATTGGTCCTCGCCAGCCAGGTGAGGCGCGGTGGAGCCACCGGTTCAGCGGCCCAGCAGGGCCCAGTACGAGAGGCTCAGGGCCGAGATCAGGACCGTGGTCGGCTCCTTCACCGGCTACTTCGGGCCCTCCAGGTTCGTCGAGCTCCTGGGCGATCCGGCCGGCCTCCAGTGCTTCCTGACGCTGATCCGCCCGGGGTCGCCGACGTCGGGAGCGGTCGAGCTGATGTTCTCGCTGCTGAAGGACGCGCTCACGCCGATGGACGGTGTAGTCGTGGTCGGCGGCGTCTACTCGGAGAAGTTCAGGGTGCCCGACGAGATCGACGGGCTGGCGACGTACATGGGGATACCCGAGGCTCAGGTCGAGATGTTGAAGGAGGTCAGCAGGGCCACCGCGAAGGTCGACGGCGTCGCGGTCCAAGACGGCTACGAGCTATGGCTGCACGTGATGGCCTTCTCGGTCGAGTGCGCCTGGTCGGTCGTGCAGATAGGTCACAAGAGCGTACTCAGGAGGCTCTACCTCTGGAGCTCCAGGAGGGCAGCGGAGCGGGACCTCGTCGACGAGCCCCACACGCTCATCCTCTCAGACTCGAGGGCGAGGTACTGCCTCGACTTCACGCACTCGATGAACTGGGAGCTCCGGAGGTCTTCGGTGGAGGTCCTGAGGGAGGGACTGGGGAGGCTGAGGAAGGTGGCGGCGTCGTACAGGCCCCGGGAGCAGAGGTCGCTGCTCGAGTACGTCCCGGACCTGCAGGCCGAGGAGAACCCGCTGACCACGCCGGTGCGGGTGAACTGGAGGGTGCTGGAGGGGCTCTGCAGGGACGTGCCCGTGGACTTCAGGGACCTGCTGATGCGTCGTGGCGTAGGGGTGGCTACGCTGAGGTTCCTCGCTATCTGCGCCAACCGGCTCTACGACGTAACGCCAACGCTGGAGGACCGTGCGGTCGTCGAGGCGAGGGCTGCCCCTGTCGGCGACGATTCGGAGCAGCTCTGCTACGACCTCCTGGAGGCGATAAGGTACTCGAAGTTGAACGAGATGAGGCGGACGGAGCTGGAGACCCGGGTCGAAGGGTTCATTGACTGGTACTTCGGGCCGAGGCAGAACTGACGCGAATAGACCTCAGATGAAGCCCAGTATCTCCTTGGCCTCGTCGCTCATCCTGTCGGGCGTCCAGGGCGGGTTGAAGGTCAGCTCCACATCGACCTTCTTCACCGAGGGTATCATGGACCTGATGGCCTCCTTCGCCTGCTCGACCACAAGGAAACCGACCGGGCAGCCGGGTGCGGTGAGCGTCATCTTGACGTAGACGGACCGGTCCTGCTGGTTGATCTGGATGTCGTAGATCAGGCCGAGGTCCACCACGTTCACCGGTATCTCGGGGTCGTAGACCATCTTCAGCGCCTCCAGCACCTTCTCCACCGTTATCTCTTCCTCCGACATTCCGGGTTTACTCGCTCCAGGCGGGTGATCAACGTTTCCTTTCGTAGCGCGATGCGGAGGACGCTTGATAGGGACGGCCGCGCATCCGGTTCCGGATGAGGGCCAGGATAGGGAGGGTCGAGGTAGGAGAGGGCCTGCCGGTCAGGTTGATGGGCGTGATCAACGTCAGCCCGGAGTCCTTCTACAAGGGATCGGTCAGGAGGTCTCCCGAGGAGGTCGCACGGGCCGCATCGGAGATGGAGGAGCAGGGGGCTGATGTGATCGATGTTGGAGCGATGTCCTCGGCGCCTTACCTCGAGACCTGGATAGACGAGGAGACGGAGGCGGAGAGGATCAAGTGGGCATTGAAGGCGATAAGGGACGCGACCGACCTGCCCGTGTCCGTCGACTCGTTCAGGCCGAGGCCGGTGCTGGAGGCGCTGAGGATGGGCGCTGAAGCCGTCAACGACGTTTACGGGCTCGCCCACCTCAAACCCGTCCTCAGGGAGATAGCCGAGAGCGGAGCGGCGCTCGTCCTGATGGCGCGCGATGTGGAATCGGGCGACGTGATCGAGGGGATAATCCGGAGGCTGAGGGCGTCGGTGGAGGCCGCGCTGGACGCCGGGATAGAGGAGGAGAGGATCCTGATAGACCCGGGGATAGGCTTCCACCGGAACCACAGGGACCTGAAGTGGTACCAGGTCGACCTGGAGATCCTCCGGAGGCTGAGGGAGATCCGGGCCCTCGGTAGGCCTGTGCTCGTCGGGTGCTCGAGGAAGAGCTTCATCGGGAAGCTGACGGGGAGGGAGGATCCGGAGCAGCGGCTGTACGGCTCGATAGCCTCGGAGGCGATCGCGGTACTGCAGGGCGCGGACGTTGTGAGGACGCACAACGTGAGGGAGACGTTGGACGCCGTCAGGATGGCCTCTGCCCTCATCGGCAGGCCGGTGCGCGGTTAGGGCTTGACGCGGTGGAGGAGCAGGAGCGCCATGAGCGCCGCATCTACCACGTCGGCCGAGGAGCCGGGCCTTACGTCCCTCGACCTCATGTAGGAGTCCATGCGCTCGACCGCCCTCCTCCCGGCCGGGGTTGCGATCCCCCCGAGCCTCAGCGCGCCCTTTGCCAGGTCGGAGACGTATCGGGCAACGTGAAGGCCGTTCCTCCTGACGACGTGCGTGTCAGGGCGAGCTGCCATCACGGCCAGCAGGCCGTTGACCACCGCGACGTCCAGCCTGTTCGTGGACCCGAGGTAACGCCTCATGACCGGCAGGCAAACCTCGAAGGTCAGTGGGTAGCCCTCGACGAGCTCGTCGGCGACGAGGTCCCTCCCCCGGTATACCGAGAGGGCCTCCAGGAGGCGGATCCGCCTCTTTCTGATCTCGTGGTAGGTTTCGGGGTCTGTGACGTCGAGGTACGCGACCTTCCCTAGACCTCCGGGCTTGGCCTCGCGGATGGCCGCGAAGACGTCGACCGCATCGGCCTCACCCGCTGACCTCATCACCTTGACGACCTCCCTCCGCAGGCCCTTCTCACCCGATCTCGACCCGGAGGAAATCAGCCTGCCAGCGGCCGCGCAGAGCGGGACCAGCAGCAACAGGGCGCCGAGGTGGGCGTTGCCGCCGCGCTGGGAGGAGATCGAGTCCCGGACAGCTCCGAGCACGCACCTCCCCACCACACCCCTCGACCCTCTGGCACCTCCGATGGCGGCCCTCGCGAACCACCGGTAGGCCGAGACCGCGCTCACCGCCATCCTGAAGACGTTGAGCTCCTTCAGGTCGCGGTACCTGTCCACAAGCCCAGGCTTCGGTGCGGCGAGGGCCTCGACCAACAGGGCCTTGGTGGCTGCGGAAGCGACGGTGTGCGCGACCTCCTCGAGCGCCGACCCCGTCAAGGCCTCAGAGCTCCGAGAGGAGCCGGTGGAAGTCCCTCTGATGAACCCTGAAGGAGCTGAAGCGCCTCGCCCTGGCGTTCTCCCACAGGTCCAGCTCGCAGACGAAGAGCCCCTCCTCGTACAGGGGCGCCCTGTACAGGATCCTGCCGTCTGGGCCAACGGCCATCGAGCCGCCCCAGAAGTACTCCTCGTCCTCAGGCCCCACTCGGTTGACGAAGACGACGTGGACCGAGTTCATCAGCGCCGTGGCCGCGAGTATCGACCTCCAGGCAGAGGCGATCCAAGGCTCTCCCTCCGGACCCTGGCCGATCCCCCTCGCCGGCGAGGAGGCGATGCAGACCAGGAGCTCGACCCCCATCCTCACGAGGGCCTCCGCGGGCTCGGGGTGCCAGAGGTCCTCGCAGATCGCCACGCCCATCCTTCCGAAGGGCGCGTCTATCACCCTGACGTCCCTCAGCGGATCGCCGGGAGCGAAGTACCTCGCCTCCTCGAAGAGCCCGTACGTCGGCAGGTAGAACTTCGGGATCACGGCCATCACCCTCCCGGAACCGATCACGGCCGCCGAGTTCCTCAGCACCCCGTCCCTTACCTCCTCGACGAAGCCGATGACCGACGTGAGCTTGGGTCCCTCACCGACCATCCTGCGGACGGCCTCACGGCAGGGCCTCGCCACCTCGTAAGCCAAGTCCCTCAAAACGTAACCGGTGAGGGAGAGCTCCGGGAAGATGACGACGTCAGCGCCCTCTGCTTCGGCCTCCTCCATCAGCCGCAGGTGCTTCTCCGCGTTGTGCTGGACGTCGCCGATCCTGCTCGAGATCTGGGCGATGGCCACCCTCACCTTACCCGTAACCTCCCACCTCCTCCCTCGGCTCCTCCGGCTTCCTCTCCCTTCCCGGCTGGGCCCTCCCCAGCTCCTTCAGCAGCGGCCCCCTCGGGTCCTCCTTCACGACCGTCAGGACGACGTGGGTGTTGGTCCGCTCGACGTACGGGATGCTCAGGAGCTTCTTGGTGAAGTTGCTCACCTCCTGCCTGTTCTTGAACTTGGAGACGACGATGCTGTCGACCGTACCTGTGACGTCGTAGACGGAGACCGTGTTGGGTATCAGCGATATCTCCCTCTGGACCTCGAGGAGCCTGCCCTTCGAGACGGTCACCTCCGTCACCACCGTCAGCTCGTACCCGAGCTTCTCGTAGTCCACGATGGCCGAGTAACCCTTTATCACGCCCAAAGACTCCAGCCTCTTCACCCTCGCCGCGACCGTTCCCACAGAGACGTTCAGTCTCTTCGCGATCTCCCTGTACGATCGTCTCGCATCCTCGATGAGCTCTCCCAAGATGGCCAAATCTATCTCGTCAAGCTCCACAGCCACCAACTCAATTCCTGAACAAACATCGTTGTTATTTAAAACTTGATGGACGTTTGTGGGGTGGAATGCACCAACCTTATATTTGGGTGGGGGTTGAGCGTCGCGAGAATGGTCCTTCAGGTGTACGAGAAGAGCGGTGCGATTCCTTGGGAGGCGACGGCTGATCAGGTGATCAGGCTGATCAGGCAGGAGGGCGTGAGGTTCATCGACCTCCAGTTCACGGACCTGCCGGGGAAGCTGCAGCACGTGACCGTGACGGCCGAGTACTTCGACGAGTCGAGGTTCGCGGAGGGCGTTCCGAAGCTGGACGGCTCATCGATAAGGGGCTTCGCCGAGATCCACGAGTCCGACATGGTCCTGAAGCCCGACCCGACGACCTTCGCCCTTCTTCCCTGGGGTCAGGAGGCAGGGAAGACCGCCAGGATGATCTGCGACGTCTACAGGGGGTTCGGCGAGGGCAGGTTCACTAGGGATCCGAGGTACGTTGCGCAGCGGGCGGAGCAGTATTTGAGGGAGCAGGGCTTCGACGTCTCCTATTGGGGCCCGGAGATCGAGTTCTTCGTCTTCGACCGGGTCGAGTGGGACGTCTCTGTGCCGCAGAAGGGGATGAGCTTCTCCATCGAGTCGAAGGAGGGGGCGTGGAACAGCAGGGCCCATGGCGACTCCTACCCGATCAGGTACAAGGAGGGGTACTTCCCCGCACCGCCGCAGGACACGCTGATGGAGTACCGGAACCTGGTCAGCTCCTACCTGCTGGACTACTTCGGCATCCAGATCGACGCCCACCACCACGAGGTGGCCACCGCAGGCCAGTGCGAGATCGACATGAGGTATGACACGCTGGTGAGGATGGCCGACAAGGCCCAGACATACAAGTACGTGGCGCGTAACGTGGCGAAGCAGATGGGCCTGATAGCGACCTTCATGCCGAAGCCGATCTACGGCGACAACGCCTCCGGGATGCACGTCCACGTCAGCATCTGGAAGGACGGCGTCAACCTCTTCTACGACCCGAACGACGGCTACGCGGAGCTGAGCCAGCTGGCCAGGTACTTCATAGGAGGGCTGCTCGAGCACAGCAGGGCGCTCGCCGCGATCGTGGCACCCACCACCAACTCCTACAAGCGACTCGTTCCGGGATACGAGGCACCGATCTTCATCGCGTGGAGCAGGTCCAACAGGTCCGCGAACGTCAGGGTTCCGGTATACCTGAAGGGGACGCCCGGGGCTGCGAGGTCCAAGCGCATCGAGTTCAGGACGCCCGACCCGTCCGCAAACCCGTACCTCTGCTTCGCGGCCATCCTCTGCGCTGGGCTCGACGGGATCAGGAGGAAGATCGACCCGGGGGATCCGGTCGACGAGAACATCTACCACCTGACGCCGGAGCGGAGGAGGGAGCTCGGGATAAGGGAGCTGCCGGGGAGCCTGAAGGAGGCGGTGGATGCCCTCCTCTCCGACAGGGAGTTCCTCAGGCCGGTGTTCCCGGACGACGTGGTGGACGCCCTGGTGGAGATCGAGATGGCGCAGTTCAAGGCGGTGAGCGCGTTGCCGCACCCATACGAGTTTTACCTCTACTTCGACGTCTGATGCCTTACTTCACCTCCGGCACGGGCGCGTCTCTCCGAGCTTTCTACCACCTCATTTCATCCCGAGGACCTTCCTCACCGCCCGCTCGACTTTGCTCCCGTACTGCGCCGCCTTCTTCTCACCCTCCACGACGGAACCCGGTAGGCCGAGCTCACGGGCGATGGCCCTCAGCAAGAGCTTCCTTCGCTGGCCGTCGACCTTCAGCTCCGTCCCCGCCGAGAGGGCACGGGCGATCACCCTCCTGCTCAGGTACGGCAGCGTGAGGTGGCAGCCTCCGAGGGCCGCGGCGTTGAAGTCCCTCACGATCCCCCACCCCCAGAGCTCCTCGAGGTCACTGAGCATCTCCAGCTCCGCGCCGCGCGGTCCGTGCTGCCTGTAGGCCCTGAGGTACTTCGCGTATCCCCCGAAGAGCTCATCGGCTCCCTGTCCGGAGATCAGCTGCCTGAACCCGTTCCTCGCCGACTCGAGCGCGACCCTGTGGAAGATGACTCCCAGAGCGAGGTCCATGGGCCTCCGGAGGTCAAGGACGCGCTTCAGGTAAGCGGAGAGGTCTCGCACCTCCTCTTCGTCCAGCTCGCAGACCACGTGATCTGCCCCCATCTCCATAGCCACAGCGGTCGACCTCCTCACGTCCTCCGACCCCCTCATCCCGACCGTCACCGCGAGCACCTTCCTCCCGGTAGAGGCGATGAGCGAGAGCAGGACCGCGCTGTCGAGCCCTCCGGAGAAGGCGATCGCGCACCTGTTTCCCACGTTCCTCGAGATCGATTCGGTGAGGTCCTGCAGGAGAGCTTCAGGGTTGACGACGTTCTCGACGTTCTCTGCCCTCTCGGTGACCGTGAAGAGCCCCTCCGCGTCGATCCTCGCCGACGTGAACGGAGGCAGCCTGCGGATCAGACGGAATGGTCCAACCGAACTGGTTGGGAAGGGGAGGAGGCAGGCGACGCCGCAGTGGACCGTGTGTGCCGGAACCGAGGAGAAGTGGTCGGTCTCGACACGGATGCCGTCTTCGCAGACCTCAACCCTCAGAAAGAACTCGGGGTCGCGAACGCTGCTTTCCGCGGCCCTCGGCGTAAGCTCGACCACCACCGAGCGCCTCGTGACCTTGACGGGCCTCTCTCCCGAGTACAGGACCGTTACCGCAGACTTGGACTTCTCCTCCGCGAAGACGTCCGGCGTGACAGGTGATCGGTCGACGAGCAGCTCGAACCTCCCCCAGGCCCTCGCGGCGGAGAGCATGACGTCGTGGTGGCGGGCGTGGTGAACAGGTGTTTGCGCCCACGTCACCGCGTAGATGACCAATCCCGCAGCCCGTTGTGCCCTACGGGTTTAAACCGGTTCCCCTGCCTGGCTTGGACGGTTAAGTTGAAGTGATAGGTGATTCGTCCTTGACGGGGCGATGACCGGGGAGGTGAATGCTGCTTGGTGATGAGTTCAGCCTTGGCGGAGCCCCCGGAGAAGGGCCCGTAGCTCAGCGGTAGAGCGCCCGGAGTTGGAGGTTAATTTGAGATATGGAAGGATCGATCCTCTACACATATCGCACAACGTTCCTAACATCAATCCCTGCTTCTCCTGCCTTCTCTATTACGATCAGATATAGATCGCCATCATATGACTTGCTGACGGTGACGTTCATGCAGGTTATGCAGGTGATGTGATATGAAGATCTACGCCGACGTCCACTGGAGGAAGGATCACGTGGTAGTGGCCGACGGTGTCGTTAAGAGGTTCAGGAAGCTCAGCGACGTACCTGCGCAGGCCGGAGACGAGCTGTACGTGGATGCGATACTACCGAGCAGATTTAGGGAGTTCGAGGAGCTATTAGCTAGAGGCGTCCGGATATTCTACCTGAGGAGGACTGATGTCATAGAGAAGTACAGGGAGACGAAGAGCGACGAGGACGACGCCAGGGCCCTAGCTAGAATACCGGAACACCTCTTCAGGGAGCTCACAGGAAAGGAGCTGGAGGTCAGAAGGCTTCTGCACAAATACACGACGACGAAATCGCACCTGAAACTTGTAAAGCAACTGTCACGCGAAGCGGACGATGAGGAGACCAGGGCACACTACAGACATCTCATCAATCACCTGAGGAGGCGGAAAGATAAGCTGGCCAGGGAGATAGACGCACTGGCGAGAAGCTTCCTACCGATCCATCAGATATCGGAGAGATTGAGGATCAGCTCAGGCAAATGCCTCTACGGCAGGGTAGCTTTGGTCCAACTGCTGTTGTACGTGGACTTCAGCTTAGGGCTGAGGAAGATATTGACCTATACTGGTAACTACTATCCGAACGACGGAAAGTACAACAAAATGCTGAAAGATGCGACAGAATCGCTGACAATTAGTGTGAAGGGAAGGCAGAAGATCAAGGGCAAAGAGGTGCGGGAGGTCCTGAAAACCGTAAAGAATACACTAAAAGCGATGAAGAGGTGAGAACGGGGGAAAGAGCCGGATGGGGACCTGGGCAATAGAGCGCCGAATGCAGACCTACCGCGAGGGGGGATGAAGCAATTAACAGCCGAATGCCTGAGGTCCTCATTCCGGCTCCCCTAAACAATACTGACAATCATCTGCTAACTGAAATCACTCCCTTTCTTATCATCGAGAGTTAATCATGTGATTTCGGTAAGCGATGAGGAGGAGCAGAGATCGACGGAGCTGACGCTCATCCGAACGGTGCCTTCTTTCGTCTACTAAGGTTTAAATGCTAAGATGGAAAATAATCAGTACGTGGGCCCGTAGCTCAGCGGAAGAGTATATTGGGGGAATACCCCAATATCTTCAACGCCCGGCTGTTAACCGGAAGGTCGTGGGTTCGAGTCCCACCGGGCCCGGCCAAATAATAGCTGTCCAATTATGAACGATGACTGGACCGTAAGCATGAAAACAGAAAAGGAAAGAAAGGGGAGGGGTTTACGTCATCAGCGAGTCATTCGGAAGAAGCCCTCTCCTCTTCAAGTAATCCTCGAGTCTCTTCCTCTTCCGCTCGATCGTGAAACCGACTTTCTCGTAGAACGTCAGATTTGACTTCATACTCACCTGGACGTAATAACAATCTTTTCGTCTTTTGTATATTTTGCCCGTGTCTGGATCTCTAAGTAGTGTTCCGGCCAGCCGACGTAATATCGGCTTCTCTGAAGTCGTCTCTATGCCGATCTTTTTCAGCAGGTATATCACGTACTCTAGTAGCTTGTAATCGGTGTTAGCCACCCCAATTTCACCATTTTCACGAATGGTACCCTCGCTGTCGAAGAATCCTCGTAAAAATGCCGCGATACATCTCTCGCAATGTTCGACATATGGTCTGATTCTCCCGACGTTGAGGGGTTTCTGGAGTAGATCGTAGAGTGTTCTGGACTGAACTTCAACGACCCATCTGCCGTCTTTACTCAGTCTTGGTTTTGGTGGTTTCCTCTTAAGGACTTTCTCAATCGTCCTGGCGAAGAATTCGCTGAAGTCCTTGTCCTTGACCATTAATCCGACAACGAATTCGTCGTATCTAGGTGGCAGTTTACTCCTCTTGTAAACATATCCGTCTCCAACCTCAACTCCAATCAAGTAAGCTAAGTCTTCTGAAGGCTTCAGGAATTTTAATGTCGGTATTCTGATTCCGTTGTAAGGAGAGTGTTTCCTATTTTTCCACCCGCTGAGAGTTGATTTACTTATAGTAACGTTATATCTTCTCTTTATCTCCTCGATTATTTGTCCGTAAGACAGTCCCTGTTTTCGGAGTACAAGAACATCCTCACAAATTTTTATCCTGAGTTCTCTCGGGAGCATACCTTTGCGCTTCTGTTTTAGCTCTTGGTTCTGTGTAGAGGCTTCCGCGCTCATGGTATCACCTGTATCGCAAACAGCAGTAACAACCTCAG
>Ga0105163_1000408_pt1 | contig 25941 bp, 24 predicted proteins | sample JNZ110809AmetaG_FD_81531 | JGI IMG/M metagenome (GOLD analysis project Ga0105163, IMG submission 81531) | Hot spring microbial communities from Jinze hot spring, China to study Microbial Dark Matter (Phase II) - JNZ 110809A | ecosystem: Environmental > Aquatic > Thermal springs > Hot (42-90C) >... | reverse complement strand
GTGAAGTTCGTGTGAGTAACTTCCTTCTGTGGCAGATAGCGTACAGTGAGCTCTACTTCTGCGAAGTGTACTGGCCTGAGTTCAGGACTATAGATCTACTGAGGGCGATAAGGGACTACCAGAAGCGGGAAAGGAGGTTCGGAGCTTAAGGGACTTGACCCAGTTTAGGAGCTGCTACCTCATCTCCCCTATCCACAGTGAGCTAGGGACTCGATGGTCTTGGAGTACTTAAGGGTAGACCGATATCTCTATTACCGGCTGTTTTGCCGTAGTTGAAGCGGCTCTATTGCTGACTATAGGTTTACTTCTATTAGAACTCCCTCAACTACGTCCTTGTATCTATTTCTTATCGTTACCTCCGAGATCTCGGTGTCTCTGGATATAGCTGACTGAGTTTTTCTGATGTCTAAGAGTATCGAGGCAACATAGAGAGATGCTACAGCTACTCCCTGAGGACCCTTGCTCAGCAAGCTGCCGGACACTCTACCGGACTCTACTATCTTCATAGCGAGAGTAGCGACTTGACTTGGAAGCCCTGCTTTTTGAGCGTATGTTAGTACGAGCGTTCTGGGGTCGTACGACCTAGACTTAGCTATCCCGAGGTCCCTACGGATCTTCATTAACGCGTCCCATAAGTCACCCAGGGTTACACCACAATAGTTTACAACATCCTTCGTGTTTATCGGTATGTTCAGGTTCTCAGCCGCACATATTATGGATGCAGCTACGAAAGCACCGAGCCTCTTTCGACCCAGTATACCGCTCTTCACCAGCTTTCTGAGGATGAGCCCCACCTCTTCCTTAAGCCTTGCGGAGCTCGGTGTAGAGAGCTTGTTAATTATTTCGTTAGAGAGTTTTAGTGCTCTAGATAGCTTTCTATCGTCACTAGTTATGACTCTACTCATGTTGTTTAACTCAGCAAGTCTCTTACCCACCCACGAGCTTCCGTCTATCTCCGTATGTAAGCCCATGTCGTGAACCTTTAGAGTATTCGGAATCTCACCACGCTCTCTATTGCTTGAAGGAGTGAAGGACCTCCACTCCTTACCCATGTCGACGAGCTTATCCTCGATTACCTCACCGGTTTCAGTACATATGTACTCACCTCTAAACTCGTCAAAAACTATCATGTCCTCTCGGCAGCTCACGCACATCACCTAACGAAGAGCTCTTCGTAGGCGCTAACCGTCACGTCTAGCTTGATCGGCTTAACTACGGCATAGGGAGACCTTACCGGACCTATCACGTCAACCAGAACTCCGATGACCTCACCCCTGGAGTTGAGTACTTTCGAACCCAGCCTAGGCGGCTTCGAAGAGCTCAACCTAATTATGAGTTTTCCGGAGGAAGTCGTATGGAGGATGTAACCTAAGCGCTTCAAGCGTTCACCGTTGGATAATAGCTTTCAGTAAAGTATAAACCAATACTACTGTAACACTCTATTCGCATTAGTGAGTATTACCCTACGTAAGAGTAAAACCAGCAGGATACCCCAAGAGTATTACTGCCCAATAGATTAATTTCTGGTATTACCCAGGAATACCGAGAAGTAAATAATGAAAATCATCGACCGAACTGTTTCATTATGACTTTATAGTGTTCGTTTGTTGTGAGTGTGCTCATTCTTTTGTCTTTAGGTTTCTTGATGGATGTGTTCGTGGATGTAGTTAAAGCATATCCCCGAGTCCCGCGCTCTACGTAGCTGGCGTAATGCTCTAGAGACTCTGCTAGGGCTAGACCCTCTAGTAGGAGGGAGTTTAACTCAGACCTCCCCGCCCAGAGGAACCTTCACCCATCAGACCAGGAAGGAGGTAAGGGAAAGTCTCGAATAAGTGAATCAGTATCTCCACGCAAAGAACTGTGGTGTAAAGCTGAGCTCTCTAAGAGTGCGCATCTTCGCGGTCAAGGTCGGTTGAGGTAGCGTGTGTAGTGGGATTAAGATGGTAATGCTTTAAGTTCCTTAAGCTTTCTAAAGATCGCTAAAGTTAGAGCGAGTATTAATGCGAACGCAGCAATAGAAGAGGCTAGGAGAACTATTGGTATAGTGGGTGAGGGTTCCTGCGCTACTCCTTTTTCATCGTACAGTCTTATGCTCGTGAGGTTGAGGAAGTTTAGTTTAGATAGTTCAACCCTCATAGTGACGTCAGCACTACTCTCCATCTCACCGGATATAGACGCACTTAAGCTTACTAAGATACCGGTCTGGCAGTCGTAGATCATCTCAGCACGAGGAGTGACCATCTTGTACTTAACGCCCCTTCCGACAGTAATGTTACCTACTTTCACCTCCTGGCAGACCTCTCCTGAGGTGTCTTCAACTATCTTATACCACCTTGCTACAGTGTTTAAAAACAGTGGGATAGAGTCCTTGCGCAACACTACATTCACGGTCACACCCTCAGATGGGGGTACATAGAGGAGGTCGACGAAGTACTTAGTTAGGTTTGCGATAAAGAGTGGTGCTAGAACGTGGAGAAAAACTAGGTCACTGGAGGTGAGGGAATATGTTACGTTACCTGCTAGAGCACTAGCTATATAGTGTGTTCTATTCAGTTTCTCGATAACTATGTGTAGGGTATATGTACTTAGCGCCACTCCACTAGCACCAGAAGCAGAAACACCAACTCTATAGTACACATCGTAAGCCATGTAGATCGTGTCACCTTTAAACTTGTCGAGAACGTCCCATGCGCAACTTACGACGGGCAAGACAGTTAAAGACGCGAGCACTAGTGCCACTACCCAGGGAAACCTCAATTTATTTACCCAGCTCGTTATTTACTCGGTAAAATAAGTAGTATGATGAAGCACGAGCGGGATGAGCCGTGATTAGTAGCAAACCGACTGAGCCTTTCTTAGACCACGACCATGTCGAGGATTTAAGTGGGCGGATATACGTTACGGTTGGTAATGTACACCCCCCGGGGGCCGTCATTGCCTACCTCAAGTACGTACCTACTCACCGCAGGACTTACTGGTGTCGCGGGTCTAAGTGCTACGAGAGGGTATTGAAGAAGTACGGCGCGGATTTCGTTCTGAGTGTAGCTAGAGATTACCAAGAAGAGATATACGACCCTTCTATTGGTGTGACAGTACCTGTCGTTAGATTTAGGAATATCGCGTCAGTTTACAGACCCCGCGAGAGGCTCCAAGAGGTCTTGAGGAACGCGAGGGACTCCGTAGAAGTCGACGCAGTTATAGCTTACGAGAGATTGAGGGCGTGTTCGAGTGTGAACTCGGGGAGTATTGGGGTTGATGGATCTGTTGCTGTTGGGATACAGAATCCTCAGATATCGGATGTTGACCTAGTTGTTTACGGGTGTAGAGGATCTCTTGATGTAGTGGAGTCCGTTCACAGCTCTTTTGAAACTGTACCCAAGGAAGTTGAGGCAGAAAGACTCGTTAAGATGTCTGAGACGTACCGACTCCCTCTAGAGGTAGTAAGGGCTATCTCGGCTCCCTACAAGAGGTTGTACATGCGTGAGAGAAAACGAGAAGTTAACTTGCTGTTCTCTGACGACAGGTGTGGCAGGTACGGTGAGAGTGTTCTGATTCCGACCGCACTAGTAGAAGCGGAAGTTCTCGTTGAGTCATTCGACTGTCACTCACTGTTTTACCCAGGGATAGCTAGAGTGAGTAGAGTTCTAGACTTAAGAATCCTCGGGTCTCTAAGAGAGTCTAGCATTAGTACATACAGTGGGGTAAGCAAGATAGTTACATACGAATCCATTTACTCCTACCCTCTTTACAGGGGTGGGGAGATCAGAGTTAGGGGAGTTTTGAGTATAGAAAAACCCACTGATGAGCTAGTTATCACTGTCGGGACTAGGGAGATACATAGCTACGCTATTCCGAGGAGAGTCAGTGTTTGAGTGAGAACCTCAACAACTTAACTAAAGAGAGTAGAGCTACCAATAAAGCCAGAAGCGACGCTATTAAGGCTGTATAGGCAGTACTAGCTAACCTACCCAAGTCAACAGATGCTCTATCACAGCACGTCCTCAACTCCTCAACATCCCCCTCAACTTTCTCGAGTCTCCTAACAGCGCTCTCAATATCGAACCTGAAGATCTGGCCCTCAACCTGAGCTACTCTATGGCTTATGTTATCTATGACTCGGCTTAGGTCTACCACGGAAGAGCTGGCCTTAGCTAAGCCCGAAGAGAGCTCCTCTACGGTGAGGCTAAGCTTACTCAATACTTGCCTCATTTCGTCGGACTTCTCTTGCTCAACCCTGAGGGAATCTCTTAGCTCGTTGACAACTCTCTGCAACTCTGCTACTAAGCTAGCTAACGGCTTCATCGGGTCTACTGAGATGACGTTCAGGGATTCATTGCTTTTAGTACAAGTACCAGCGTAGCATGCTTGGATCTCGATAAACACTACCCCCATGCTTGGGTAATCAGTTACTTCAATAGCTAGTATAGCTACGTTTTCCTCGTAGGATACGTTTATGACCCTCAAGACCGGGTAGCCGGGGTAGACTTGCCTAAGTGAGACGTCGAAGCCTTCGTGAGGTAGCAGCACTTCGATAGTGCCTCTATCATTAACTACGTAATAGCTCTTCACGTTAACTTTTAAGGTGACTTTCGGTTCCTCAACTCTCTCAACTATTAGCTTGGGTGGACTTAACGTTACTGTTGTGGAGAGGTAGACCCCCGGAATAGATAGGTCTTCCGCTACTAAGTAGAGGCTTCTTGCCTCACTCACATATGGAGCTACGATCTTAGTGCGGAGTGTGCCCCTGAGGTTAGTGCTGTCTAGTAAGAGGGTGTTTCCAGCAATATAGATTACGACGAGATCTCCTAATCCAAGCCCAGAGATCGATATGTCGTATAGCTGTCCTGAAGTCATGTTGTTAACTAAACTCATCGCGGGATTTATAAAGACCAACCCCTCACCATAAGACCTTCCATCACTCGAGAGTACGGCAACGGTGTTTCCACTTATGTGAGTGAGTGGAACTGTAATAGCAACCCCCCCTGTTGCGTACGCACCTGAGTACACTCTCACGCCCGAGATGTAAACGTCAACATAGCTACCTGGAGTGACTCCAGCAACTACCTTCACCTTATCGCCCGGTTGAGCACTAACGGGTGAAACCGATGTAGGAACAGGCCTTACTAAGATATCTGAAGCTCTAGCTGTAGCTAGGTACGCCCTAACTCTTCCATACCCAGACCCAGGTTGATCTAGAGGAGTAGCAGTCGCAGTCAAAGTGTCGTATACAGCTTCAACTAGCTTGATGCCACTAAAGCCCTTGCTTCTTAATTCATTAGCTGCTAGTGCGGCAACACCTGCCACTAGAGGTGTTGAAGCACTAGTTCCACTACCTATAGCCAGGAGACCACCAGGGTATGCTCCAGGCACTTCCACTCCAGGTGCTACAATGTCAGGCTTCACGTACTTCCTCGGATACTGCCCCTTGAAAGGCCAGCTAGTTGGTGGTGAAGGCCACTCGACCTCCTCGTAGCTACTGAAGTAAGCTACTTGGTCGTTAAAGTCTGTTGCCCCAACACCTATAACACCCCAAACGTTACCGGGGTTGGAGCTACTGTACGGTCCTCCGTTCCCTATAGCAGCTACTACCACTACTCCAGCATCGAGGAGTTTTTCTATTGCCGGAAGGAATAGGTTGCTGTAGTTACCAAGAGCACCCAGGCTCATTGAAACAACGAGGGGTCTAGGTACGTCTACGTACCTCTTGTAGCAGTCGTATGGTCTGAGAACCCACTCCAGTCCAGCTAGTACTTGCGCGAACGTGCCGTAACCACCGGGAAGCACGCTGGCAACCATGAGTTTAGCACTAGGTATCACACCGAAGATGTATGTAGAAGTATCTCCACCAACTAATATACTGCTAACCCACGTTCCGTGGCCGTCGGTATCTCGAGGTGTTGAGCAAACGGGTCTACCCCTCCTATCAAACTCGATCCAGCCACCGGGATACGAAGGATCTAGAGGGTTTACAGTAACAAGCTTGTTTAGCAATAGGGGGTGCTCTGGGTCTACCCCCGTGTCTAGTACTGCCACAATAACGTCACTACCCGCCACTCCAAGGTAGTTCCAGACTATGTCTGCCCCGACTCTACTGATAGCCCATGACCACGCAGTAACATACTCACTACTCTGGCTCCCGAGCTTACTTAAGCCACCTATGACTCGCAAGTTCATCTCAGCCTTAGCTACCTCGAGGTTCGGAAAGACGGAGCCTCTGCTTACAGCCATAACGTACTTAGGGCACTCGACAAGTGCGATATTGAATATGCTGTACAACCTCAGCATTCTGCATCCACGTGTGGACAGGTCGTCTAGTAGTGACGGGTCTTTCCCGAAGTCGACTAGGTATTCCCCGCTACTGGTATCTACTATTGATGAAGCTATTGATACTAGTTGGATGGAGAGGAGTAGATAGAGTACGGCCAATAAGTATAGCTTAGTTGCCACAGTCTTCAATATCTCACCAACTGTTTTTCGCTTTACTTATAAAAGGTGAGGCTACTCACTTACCTAGCCTCGTTTAAGGCATTTAATAGAACTTAGTTTTATACAGCATGACTGAATTTTTATACCCTTCGATAGAGAGTTAATACGGTGAGTAAATGAAAGAAGAAGTCTGCTACGAGCTTTACGGAGAGCATATATCTCTTAAAGAACTCGGAATATCTGTGCTTGTGTCTACCTCTTTCGCTATGCTGTTTTTCTCCGCAGCTCCCGCAGTATCCGGGGTTCTAGGGGTTCAGCCAGCAGGTATATCGATTACTCTTGGAGCTTTAGGTGCTACAATAGGTTTCGCTATTTCAGTGTTGATCTCTAAAGTCAAGAGAGTAGTCGTGGAGGTGTGAGTGTGGATCCACTATCACTTTTAATGGTGCTGGTTCTCTCGGCAGTCTCCACGCTTCTATACATATTCGTTGGGATACTTCCTGGAACCGACGAGACAGCTACTATGGCTCCAATAGCTTTAACCCTTCTACTAGCGGGTCTAGACCCGCTTCTAGTGCTAGTGTGGTTTATAGCGAGTATCGCCGCGTTTAAGATGGCTGACAGCATTCCAGTAGCTCTAGCCGGCATCCCGGGTGGCGTTATGGCAGTACCGCAGGTTCCAGACGCAATTGTTGCTAAAGAGCAAGGTCTCGCCGACACCATACTGAGGAAGGGCATAGCTGCCAGCATAGTTGGTCAAGTAGTAGCTCTAGCAGTAACCCTCTCGATCTCGTACTACCTCATGCCGGCCGGTGACTGGCTGAGGACTGCGGACGTAGTACTCGGAGTTAAGGTAGCTAGATGGTTCTGGTTAGTGCTTGCCGGTCTCGTAGTTCTCGCACTAACTTCTCGAAGTCGTTACGTAGCGCTTATTTCCATACCATCGTTCGCACTCCTTATTCAGGGCTTGAGGGGGGTGTACGGGAGAACCATATTCGTGAGCTTCTTTCTGGGAATAACTATAGGTCCAATGCTCTTTGAGCTCCTCTCCATGCTTCACAAGGACTTGAGGCAGGCATATGCCCGCAGGGGTATGAAGGAGGTGAGATTAGTGAGAATAGGGAAGATAAGCCTCAACCCCCTCAAGATACTAAGTAAAGACGAGCTCATCCACTGCTCTGCGTGGTCAGCAGTAACGTCTATTCTAGCGACGGTTATGTCGCCAGTAGGACTAACTATCCTCATAGGTGACTTGCTCAGGGAAAGCAGTAAAGATAAAACGAGGGGTGCGGTACTAGCTTACACTGTCCGAGACGCCATCAAGAACGCCACGTACATAGGTGGAACCCTCATCCCCTTACTCGTTATAGGAGAACCTACAGGACCCATGGCGGCAGGACCAGCCGCTCCGTTCTTTCAGAAGCTAGACTCGATCGGGATGTCACCACGGGACTACATAGTTAGTAGATATGATTACCCAACAGTGGTACTCATGCTCTTCATAGCGACAGCTGTGTCGTTTTTCATAGCTTACCCTGTCTTAGTCAAGTACTCGAGGAAGCTGACGTTGGCGGTATTTAGGAGAGTTCCTGCTGAAGCTCTCTACGGATTATTTATAGCTATAGTGATAATGCTGTCCTACTATGACGCTAAACTAGCTGGAGTATTCGGTACACTAGTAGTGAGCATGGTCTCGGGGGCACTGTGGAAGCTTGGGGTATCTCTAGGTGTGCTATTTATGACGCTTGTGGCTGCCCCCACCTTAGTTGGGTTACTCACAGCATTACCACTATGAACGCTGGATGCGCTGATGCTACAGAAGTAGGTTACGCGCCTTAGAGCTGAACTCATTTTGCGTTTGTTACCGATAAACTTCAAGACTAATGCTTGCTCTCAAAACTACAAAGAGTTCCTTTACTGTTCGAGGGATTTAGTTCTCGTACTGATTTGTGTAAGTTCCCTCAATGCTCCTGCTACCGGCAACCCTGCTCACTAAGAAAACAGTAGAAAACAAAAGCCAAGTAACAAGAAAACGCGGACAGTCTCAAGGAGTGCTAGTTCTGCGAGGCTAGGCAATCACTATGCTTCAAGGTTCTCTATTATTTCCTTTACGAGTTTCTCCCTCAACTCCTGCTTCTTGATTTCGGGGAGTAGGAGTATTCTTGCTAAAACTCCCAGTAGGCGCTCTATGTTCTGAAGTCTACTGTCTAAGCTCTTAATAGTGTTAGCTAAGTCAGATAAGTGTCCATCGAAGTGCGACATCATGTGAACTGCGCTGGCAAGCATTGACGCTACATCAGTCGCCTCCTCCTGAACTCCCAAGTGTTCACCGTGTTCATGTGAGTGTACTTCCTCCTCGCTGTGAATTTCCTGTACTAACTTGTTTACGTCTTCCTCGCTCTTCGGGATGCTCATCCTAACAGATTTTTTCTCGGACAGAGTCCCACCGATTAATTCTGCGATGGCGGAGTATATAGCTACAACTAGAGCCTCATCCGTAGCGTAATAAACTCCTATCTCTACCTAGATATAATTCCAACAACCTAGACTTAAGCGACAGAAGGTTTATTACTATGTTCAAGCCGTCTCGAAGTCGAATTAAGGCAGAGTATTGAAAAATGTTTATATAAAGTTATTTAATATTAAGTGGGTTGCTAGCTTGAGTGAAAAGGATCTTCCGACTTTAGACGAAATACACAAGTACTCGACTAAGAGCAAGTTGCTGGAGGATCCATACGTAAAAAAAGTTTGGGACCTTTCCGGAGATCCGGACCTCTTCAGTAAGTCCCCTGATTACCTGGCTAAGCTGAGGCGCGACCTTTTAAGAGAATCACTGCGGTTTTTTATTAGAAAAAGCAGGTTTTATGCTGATTTAATGGAGAGACTTGAGGTGGATCCCGGGGCAGCTGAAGTAGAGGACTTAGTCAAGCTAGCTGTTCCCTCAGAACTACTCAGAGGTGAGGGATACAGGAGGCTGCTAATAGAGGACGTACTCGAAGAACCTGGTCACGTGTTCTCGTCTAGTGGGACTAGCTCCTCTATCCCCGTGAGAGTCTATAGAACATACCTTGAGCTAGCGATGATGGTTAAAGCCAACACACGGCTTTTTGAGTATGTATATGGAGGCACACTCAAAGAGGGTAGAGGCATTGCCCTGTTTCTAGCAGCTAAAGAACTCCGTAATCAGCTAAACTTTGTAGCCTTTGTAGACCTCGCACTGCAGGGAAAGAAGATACCACTAGTATATGGAATGGACTTAGTAGTTGGGACAGGAGAGGGAGGGTCTAAGTGGACTAAACTAGTGCCAAACAAGAACAGGGTACTGGAGTTCCTTAAAAGTAAGGAAGAACCTAAGCTATTCTTCACGGCTCCAGCAGGCGTGTACTTACTATCAAAGCAGATGATTGAGATGAACTCACTTAAGAGAGTGATATATAGGCTTGCTACAGGAGCACCACCAGTAGACCTTGGTCGGGGTGGGGTCGTAGTAACCGGTGGGGGATCGAAGGGAATGGACGTACCTCCCTATGCCGATATAGTAAGCTACTCTAGGAAGGTGTTTAAGGCTAGAAACGAGAGAGGTGATCTAGTCGACGCCCCATTTATGGACGTTCTCGGCATGACCGAGACTCTCACTGCCTTAATAGACAAATACGGAGTTATGAACAAAGTACCTCACCCACTACAAGAGGTCTTCATCGTCGACCCAAAGACCTATAAGATAGTTAATGAGCCTGGTAAGGAAGGAATCCTAGGGATATACGATCCCCTCGCAGTATCATGGCTCGAGGTGTTCCTGCCCGGAGACATCGTCAAGTTCTATGAGTCCGGCAGATACTATGGAAGGGAGCTCGTTTACGTTAGGAGGCTGACGAAAGAGGAAGGATGGGACCTTCAGAGAGCCTGCGGAGGTACTATAGAGGAGATGATGAGGAGGGGAAGCTCATAGCTCTCTCCATTCAACGCCGTTAATGGAGTGTAGCCTATGCCGATGATAGCGGCACTAGAACCCAGCGAGGAGTCTCTCAAGTCTCTCCTAGCTACTAGTAGGGAGGTTGTTCAGGAGCTACTAGAGCTCGGATTCGATAGGAGGGCTAGAGTGCTTCACAGTGTGGGTAATTTGTGGAGAGAAAAGCTCGAGTCTGGTGAACTCGATGAGTTAGTTAAAGAACTTACTAAGTCGACTGGGTATAGCGTTAAAAACGTAGAGCTAGACCTCTACTTCGTCTCCGAGGTGCTTAACGAGGTGTCTCTCAGGGGGCTCTTCGAGGGCAGTCTAGTAGGCGGCTACAGGAGTATCGACTCACCAGTCGAAGTCGCTCCCGGGGAATTTGTTTGGAACAGACCCATGGGAACGGTCTTCATCATCGCATCAGGCAACAGCATGGTGCCACCAGTTCTAGCTGCTTCAACATCTATTCTAGCTGGAAATCTAACGATCCTCAGACCGTCGCAAAGCAACCTCGTGGCTGTAGGCAAGGTCTTTGAGCTACTTTCAGAGCTCGCCTCAACTGGGTCCTTTGAAGCGAGTGTGCTGAGTAGGGCTGCACAAGTTCTCTACATGAGCCACGATAGTCCGGCCTTAAGGTACCTACTCGAAGAGGCACCACTGTCAGTAGTAAACTACTGGGGAGGAGAGCCTGGAAGGTCTAGAGTTCTATCGATGACTGTGAGAAACCCGCATAGGCCGAGAGTAGTAATTAACGGACCCTTAACTGGGGTAGCTATAGTAGACGAGGAGAGTGCTGACTCGGAAACCGCTAGGAGGCTGGCTAGAGACGTAGTTCTGTACGACCAGCAGCTGTGTAGTTCTCCAACGTTCTTGCTGTTCGTAGGGTCGCGCGAGCTCCTCTTAGACTTCACTAAAAGACTGGCTAAAGCGCTCGATGAAGTAGGAAGTAGGTTCCCCATCGAACTCAGTGAGGGCTCTTTCTACAGGCTTCACACTTTTAGAAAGTCCTTAGAGCTCAAGGGAGTTGATGTGTTTTACTCTAGGTCTGCCCACAATCCTTGGACCCTAGTAGTGCGCAAGTTAAATGATGTCGGAGCCTTTACTACAGAATGGGGGACTTACAGTAGGAGGGTCTTAGAGGTAATTCAAGTAGAGAGCCTCGAGGGTCTTAGCAGGGGCTTAGAGTACGTCTTGAATAAGCTTAGAAAGATGGGTGTCGACGGAGTTCAAACAGCTTCATGCTCTGTGAGTAAGGACAGACTCTCAAGCATTTTAGGTATTCTAAGCAAGTACGGGGTATACAGAGTCGTACCTGCTGGTGAGTCCTTCTTGAGGACTCCTGCCGAGCCATACGACGGTGAATTCATAGCGAAGTACTACACGTACACCGTGTACATAAGAGTGAAGGATAAGCTAGGAGAATTGGTTGCTAGAGGTGCTGGAATACCTTGAGAGTACTGGTAACGGGGGCATCCGGGTTTCTAGGGTCTTACGTCGTTAGAGCTCTCGTAGAGCGCGGCTACAGTGTTGTCGGAACCTACAGGACTCCGGGAAAAGATAGGAGAGTTCTTGAGCTTGGAGCGAGAGCCGTTATGATGGACCTGCTGAACCCTGAAACCATCAAGTCCGCAGTAAGGAATGTGGACGCTGTTATCCATTTAGCAGCGTACTACACCTTCGTAGGTAAGAAGGAGCTCTACTGGAAAATAAACGTCGAGGGAACGAGAACTCTAGCTGAAGTAGCTCTAGACTCCGGAGTTCGGAGGTTTATATACTGCAGTAGCACAGAAGCTATAGGCCCCGTCGATAATCCGCCAGCAGATGAAACAACACAACCTAATCCTCAGTTCGAGTATGGAAAGTCGAAGCTAGAAGCAGAGCGAGTGCTGGGCTTGCTTGGACGGAAGGGGTTGGAGTTCACTATTGTTAGACCCAGTGGACTCTACGGTCCAGGAAACCTCGAGGACGTTTCGTACTGGTTTATAGTTAGCTTCTCAAGAGGGGGGATCTACTCGAAGTTCATGGTTGGAGATGGTCAAACACTCGTTCAGTTTGCTCACGCTCTCGATGCTGCTAGAGCCTTCGTACTGGCACTCGAGAAGTCGAGCGTATCAGTTGGGCAGACCTACATAGTTTCTGAAGATAGAGCGTATACTTACGCGGAAGTCTATAGAATACTTGGAGAACTAGTTGGGAGAAACCCGCCGAGGTACTCTCTTCCACCAAAGCTAGCTAAAGTGCTTCTCACGTTCACTGAGCTATACGATACTGCTAGACGTGGAGAGAACCTGCTCTATAGGAGGGCCATCGTTGACGCAGTAACTAAGCACAGAGCTTACAGAATAGATAAAGCCAAGCGGGAGCTAGGGTACTACCCGGTATACGACCTAAGGACAGGATTGCGAGAGACTATCGACTGGTATAGGTCCGTAGGTGAGCTTCCGAAAGTGGGGCGGTAGGGATAATCCTCATAGCTAGTACTACTACAGTCATCGAATGACCTAGGGCTTCCTACTGAATTCAACTAATAGGCTTCAGTGCGATACTATGACGCTCTTCAATATCCGCTAACACTCTTCTGCTCGTAAATAGGAGCCCTAAGTACCCTATAAAGACCAAGACTATCCCAATACCGATTAGGGCAGTCGATAATCCCGCAACTAGCGACACTAGAGAGGATCTGAATAATTTACTCCTACTTATTTTAAAGGCATCTCGGATTACTGGGTAAGCTATTGCCACAGCTGCGAGTAGAGATACGTAGGACAGCAAGATGAATATACTGATTGCTTCCGGTGGAACTCTGCTCGCCAGTGAAGCCAGCTCGTTTATAAACTGAGTATAGGTGGTACTGAAGAGCGTGGTGGAGATAATTGAGAATGCCAGTGCTGCCCTCAATCTCAGCCTGTAGCTAGAGAATATTGTAGACAGACCTGATATTACCAAATACACGCCGATGAGGGTCAATACAAAGAAAGCACAGTACATATCCATGCTCTTAATAGGGAGCGCTGTGGACCCAAGCCCGAGTGCTACTAGCCCAGTCAGTACTCTAGCCGTCCCCGGTGTACGGTTGGAATATGCTACCCCGTGTGTATAAGTTAAGTAGAGTGCTGACCCAGCATAGAAGATTAGTCCGTAGAGTGCGTATAGTTCTACTGAGTACTTAGAGATGTACATGATGTTCTCTGAGTAGGGTCTAAACGGCTTTATGTCGTGATAGATAGGTGCGTCCATTAAGACATGTATAAACCACCCTACGATACCTCCCAAAACATAGGATCTAAGCGAGTCACAGTAGTTACACAGACCCAAGTCAGAAAGCAAGAGCTTAACGTAACCTCTAGCAAAGTACAATACGAAACCCACTAGAGCACCTAGAGCTACTGAAGCTACGAATGTGTGGGCGTATCCATGGAGATCGTCACCCGTCCTAGTAACTACTACAGCAATGGGCTCTACGTCAACGACAAAAACTGAGCAAATCAGGAGTGCTGCCCAGCAGACCTTTTTACGCAGGACATAACCTATTAGTAAGGCTGAGCCTAGGTGGTAAGTAGTAAAAGGCACTCATTTCCCTGCCAAAGACTATTTACAAGAGTTAATATATCGCCTCATCCCCCCCGGTCTACATTAATGATCGTTTTGCGAGAACAGAGATGCCTAAATAGCTATGCGTTAAACTTCGTAATGGTGTGGAGTCCTTGAATAGGGGAGGCAGTGGCTTAAGTCTAGCGGGTGCTGATACGAAAGCTGAGGCATCTGATACTCTGGGTAAGCGCAACATTGTTTTAGCTGTTTTACTGGCTTCTTACAGCCTAGTCTACTTTCATCGAACCATGTCCGGGGTTATGGAGGCTGAGATTGCTTCGATCTCGGTGAGGTATGGTTATGACCCAGCTCTCTATCTATCTCTCCTCTCGTCAGCCTACTTTTACGCTTACTCTCTATCGCAGTTCGTAGTTGGGTCCCTCATCGATTACTACGGAATTAAGAGAGTTGGCTCTATATTCCTATTTCTGCTGGCTCTTGGAACTCTACTCATGATGGTACCAGATTCTCTAGTCATGATACTAGGTAGAGTAGTAGTCGGATTTATGTCTGTCGCTGCGTTTCTCTCCTACCAAAGGTCTCTTTCTCTATATTACAGAACTGAGGAACAGGTAAGAGCTACGGCATTAGCTCTTGTTGCTGGAAACCTTACAGCAGCTATAGCGACGTACCCTCTGAGGCGCGCTCTTGACTCTATAGGATTAAATGGAACACTAACGCTACTAGCTGCGTTTACACTACTTCTCTCTGCGGTAGTATACTTAGCGTCAGCGGATACGAGATCCGGTGGGAGTCTCGGGGAGTACTCAGCTAAGACAAGGGGCAGTCTGCGTAAGGTAGTATCCGACAAGCACAGCTGGGGTGTTAGCTTAGGCGCTCTGGCTACCTACGGCACGGGTCTCTCCTTTCAATCTTCCTGGGGTCAGATACTTCTATCTAAGGCTTTCAGCCTAGACAAGGTTGAAGTCAGCTTCTATCTACTTATGCTGGCAACAGTGTTCATGGCTTCGTGCCCAATCGCTGGATACCTTAGTGATAAGGTAATCAAGAAGAGGAAGCCCTTCCTAGTAGCTTCCTCAGTGCTAATGGCTTTTTCTTGGTTGCTGCTACTAGCTTCATCGATTTCGAGGAGCATACTTCACCTCAGTGTTGCTCTGGTAAGTTTGGGAGTGTCCCTAGGTCCACACATAGTCATATCAGTTATGATTAGGGAGGCTCATGAACGCACTGTAGCAGCTACATCGGTCGCCTTTATGAATACTGTTCTATTCCTTGGAACAGCGTTTCTTAACAGCATACTGCCACAGCTAGATTACCGCACTGCTGTTGTAGTTAGTGCTGCTCTATCAGCTATTGGAGGAATACTGGTGCAGTTACTTACACGAGAGACATACACTTGAAACTGTTAATTGCTAGTGGAGCCATAAAGCAGTCTGCTATCCTAGGCAGTGGTTGCTGTTGTTTACTATCCAGAGTGTCTTAGTTTTTTCTGGACGCAGGCTCCCCTACTCCCATTCACTAGCCGTAGAGTCATCAAGAGAAGCATCAGTGTGCACCACAAGGCTAATCCCTCCAGCCCCTGCGGCGGCGGGGCTACAGAAAGCTTAGTACCAGCTCCCAATCAACCCAGGCAGCTAAACTACCTTAAAGCCTTCAACAAGAAAGCAGTCCACTTGAACATTTAGTTACAGTATTGTCTTCAGTAGGTCCTCATCACCCTGAAGGTTCTTTGACTAGAACTCTACCACACCAACTCCAGCCAGCTTTAGATAGTAACTCGAATACCTTGCTTACTGCCTCTATGACTCTAGCTCTCTCTACGCCCGGCACTCCAGCCCCTAAAACAAATACTTCCGTAGTGTTGTCTTGTATGGCTGTCTCAACGCTATCTCTATGTGGGTAGAGGTGCATGACTACCCCCCTACTATCAACGAGTATGGGAATGCCCTTAGGCAGGGTCTCACTTCCACCTCCTATAGGATTGAAGACTTCTCCTCCCTTGCTTAGCGTTAGAGTGTAGGGAGGCAGTGACTTACTCATGTCGTAGAGACCTATAGGGACTCCAGTATATGCTGAAGCTATGTTACCTGCGTCTACAACGGTGTTTATCTTGGGGAAAGACCCCCTCAAACACCTTCTCACTAAGGCTTCACTAGAGGGTCTAACCTTGGTTGGGTCTATGCCGATCCTCCAGAAGAAGTCTCTGTAAGCTCTAAACACGGCATAGCTCTTTACTGAGTCAAGAGTGTATTGAGAGCCTACGTACTCAATCAGCTCACTCAATTCTTTTTCAAACACTAGTTGCTTCGGCTCTGTAACCCAAACAACTGTGTATGAGACATAAACACCAAGAGGGATGAGGGACTTATCGACCTTCAGTAGTTCGTTCATCTCACCACAGTATCTCAAAGTATACACCGAGTAAGGTATTAACTAGCTCGAATAAATTGGAAATGAACTCCGAAATTCGCTAAAGCACTGTACAGTACTGAAACCTTTAAGAGCGTAGTTCACATATTAATATACAGAATGCTGCTGGAGTTAAGGAACGTCAGTGTGGCTCTAGGAGACCGCACCATAGTCTCAAACATCAACATTGGGGTAGACTCAAGAGAGCTCCACGTGCTTATAGGTCCAAACGGCTCGGGTAAGACATCACTGCTTAACGCCATAATGGGGATCAAGCCCTACGAGGTCGTTAGCGGTCAGGTGCTTTTCATGGATTCAGACGTAACTCGGGAGCCTCCATACCTGAAAGCTAAGAGAGGTATAGCCATCGCACACCAGCTTCCACCGGTTCTTAAGGGTATCGTAGCCGGAAAGTTTGCTGATGAGTTAGTGAGGAGATACGGTGTCATGAGGATTTACGTAGACACACTCCTAGAAACGCTAGAAGTCAGGTACTTGTTGGATAGGTATTTATTTGATAAGATGAGTGGTGGTGAGAGAAAGAGATTGGAGATGTTTTTAACGCTGCTCGTTAGACCTAAGGTAGCGTTGCTTGACGAGCCAGATAGTGGTGTTGACATAGATAGCATGGAGAAGATGAGCAGAGCTATTCATGTAGCCCTCAACTCTGGGACGTCGGTAGTTTTAGTAACTCACTCACTACATATGATAAAGCTTCTGCGAGACTACATCAAGCTCGTCCACGTACTGTACGGCGGGACACTAATACTCTCAGGTCTATACGATGAGGTGGTTCCGCTGATCGAGAAGCACGGTTTCTCTGGGGCTCTATCGAGACTAGCCGGTGGTCCGCATTGAACCGAGATGAAGTACTTAAGGCCCTCAGTAAGCCCTCACCTTATGGTCCCGACGTTGACTTAAGTAGATTCGATATCGGTAGCTCGACTCCTGAGTCAGTCGATGAGCGAAGCGTTGAGAGGATAACGGATAGACTCGGTATTAGTGGTCAAGTGTTTAGGAGGGTTGACTACCTCCAAGTGAATGAGTCAGTAGTTGCTAAGGCTATGAGCGAGAAGCTCGTTAAGCACGGTGCCGTAGTTTTACCAACTCGTGAAGCCCTAAGGAAGCTTAACTGGGTATCTGCGTACTCGTGGAAGCTGATAGAGCCTACCATAGATAAATACACTGCGGCATCTTACCTATACGGCAGGGAGTCGGGTTTCTTTATCTATGTACCCCCAGGCATCAAGATCATGGAACCCATATACACATGCCTCTTCATAACTAAGAAGAACTACGCTCAATTACTCCACAATATAGTTGTTGTCGACGAGGGAGCTGAATTAAACCTAGTTACTGGGTGTGGAGTACCCGACCAGCCGACGAAGTCTCTCCACGTTGGGGTCTCAGAGTTCTATGTAGGGAGAGGGGGAAAGCTTACATACACTATGATACACGCTTGGGCCCCAGAGATGGTGGTGAGACCTAGGACTGCTGTAGAAGTTCTAGGGGGAGGGGAGTACGTCAGTTACTACGTAATTTACTCCCCAGTTGAGTCTCTCCAGACATATCCCAGAGTATACTTACGGGATAGAGCTAAAGCCACACTTAACTCTGTTGTCGTAGGTACTGGCAACAGCATATACGATGTCGGATCGTCTGTGATCCTGAAAGGTGGGGAATCGTCGGGCGAGATACTGTCAAGAAACCTCAGTAAGGGAAGTTCAGTAATATACGCAAGATCCCGAATAGAGGGTGCTATCGGACCATCGAGAGGGCACATAGAGTGCCTGGGTCTCATTGATGGTCCAAGTGCGGTTATCGAGTCATTGCCTGAAATAAGCTCGTCAACTCCTGAAGCAGTTCTAACTCACGAAGCGGCTATAGGTAAGATTAGTGAGGAGCAATTAAGCTACCTTATGAGCAAGGGATTCACCGAGGAAGAAGCCCGCGCAGCTATAATCAAAGGCTTCCTAAGTATCGAAGAACCTAGACTACCACACCAAGTAATGGAGATAGTCAAGAGGACTATTGAGTACATAGCCTCGAGAGCTACGGGATAAGTTCCTCTACACGTCTACTGCGTTTCATGATCTCAGGACCTGCAGGCTATGTTGCCTGGGTCGGCTCATCCGGAGGTAGCTGCCTTGGGTCCTTGGGGAGTTACTAGAGAAGACCGAAAGCAGGGGCCCAGGTAGCTTGTACTATGTCTCGAGCACGGTGACTTCCGAACGTAAATTGTGATGTAATGAGTGTTTACCTATGTCACGTGAAGAAATAAGTTCGAGGGTTTATACTGACTTAAAAGTCCTGCTACCACTACTTGTTGTAGCAGCTTACTCGACTAGTTGATGAAGTCCTCGATCGCTGAAGCATGATGACGGCAGGGTTTACCTGACGTCTTTAATCCTTAAATGAGCTAATAACAATAACTAGTTACCCAGCAGTCGCTCGAGACTACTTTAGTACGGTACTACCAGGACCTTAGTTCCCCCAAGGTTTACCACTCCTGTCCAGGCTCTCTGGTTTTTGAGTAACTCCGGAAGCTTCCTAATCGCTATTAAGTCCTCTTCAGTGAGAGGCCCAACTCTATACATTAAAAACGCGCAGCTTAGTCCAACAACAGCCGATGCATACAGGCCCTCCATAAACCTCGCTATGGCGGTAGCGACATCTCTTTCAGAAGGTGCGCAGGATAGCGGGTGAGTGTGTGCCTCGAGTATGACTCCGCTTACGTAAGGCAGCAAAATTTTATCTACTTCTCCTTCAGCTAGGTATACGTCACCCGTCTTCATTACAAAAAGGCTGTACTCTACTCTCGACTGCGAAGTTATGTAGGCAAAGTACTTTAGCTCGCTCAGTACTTCAAGTGCGTAGCGATGTGCTTCTTCCAGTAACCTCCCAGGGCGCTTACCACCCAATCCATTAATAAAGCGGACTTCTACACCGCTATCTCTCAGCTCCTCGAGTTCGAAGATGTCTTGACCTAAGGAGCAGTTGCTGTAGTAAACCCTCACTTCTCCGTCCTCAACGTCTCCGGAGGTTTCGCATCCGTACTCTGAAGCCAGAGAGAAAAGTCCGTCCGCAAGTAGCACGTATGTCGAGAGCTTTACTGAGCTATCTATGCGGTAAAGCCTTTCTAGCTTGCTAGTAGTCAAGCACAGCACCTAGTACTAGAGAGACCTAAGTCGGCCCCCGTCTACAGGTAGTACCACTCCAGATATGTACGAAGCTAGAGGGCTGAGCAAGAAGGCAACAGCATAACCTACTTCTCTAGTCGAACCCAACCTCTTCAATGGCACTTCGTTTGCCCACTCATTAATTACCTCATTAACACTCTTACCTATTCTAGCTGACTGGTCTCTAGCTACCTGCAGCGTTCTATCAGTATATATGTACCCCGGAGCAACAGCATTTACGCGGATACCTCTAGGACCTAGCTCTCGCGAGAGAGTTTTTACTAAGTTGTGTATCGATACCCTAAGGACATTCGAGAGAGCTAAGTTATGTATGGGTTCCTTAACAGCAGTACTAGTTAAGTAGATTAGTGAGGCCCTCTCAGATTTCTCTAGGTAATGTACGGCCTTTCTAGTTACCCAAATAGCACTTAAAACGAGTAGCTTGACTCCGTAGTCCCAGTCGCTCAAGTCGAGTTCTGCGAAAGTCCCGGGCTTAGGTGGGCCAGTAACGTAGACCAGACCGTCTAAACCACCTAGCACCTCGCATGCTCTGTCTACAACTCCTTCAGCCTGCTCTCTCACTGTAATGTCCGCTGGAGAGCCGTAGACCTCTCCAATATGTTTCAGCTCGGACAGTGCTTTATTTACAGACTCTCTCGATCTCCCACATATGAAAACCCTAGCTCCTTCCTCGAGTAGTACCTCTGCTATTCCCTTACCTATGCCCCGAGTTGAGGCAGTTACAAGTACTCTATAACCATCGAGGCCGAATTTCCCCATTTAGATACCCTACAGTATGTTAGTATGAGAATTAAACTTGCTGTGGATATAAGCCACCTTCAGATAGTGTACTAGATGAGTATGAGGTACCTGATAGTAGTGGGTGACAAACTTGCGCTACTTCTAGTAAACGCCGTACTCAAATACGACAGCAAGGCACACATAACTGTGCTAGCAACTAATAAAGAGACCGCAGAACTAGCTACTTCACTAGGTGTCGACCAAGTTTTAGAGGGGGTCGAATCACTAAGCAATAAAATAGACCTCAAGCTCGTTGATGTAGCTATAGTACAGCTTGAGTCTACAGGTAACTCATGCGAGCTGGGAAGGGATCTAAAGCGTAGCGGGATCCCACTAGTAGTAGCCTATACAGCAACCACGGGAGAAGCTAGGAGTTATTTAGACTGCGGCTTTAGCTTATTAATCCACGTAGGGCAGTTCGTTGAGAGTGCTGTGGGCTCTATAATAGGTCTAGACACGTGGGTAGAGATACCTACACGTTCCTTCGCAAACATCAGTATTAAGGCGTACAGAGTCTTTAGAAGAGCGAGGCTCGGCATATCGCTCCAAGATGTAGTTAGCGAGGTAAGTAACGTCAGAGGACTCGTAGCTCTCTACGATAAAGACGGTGACTACGTTACGTCTAGTGACTACCTCATTACTGAGGGAGACCTACTCGTCGTGGCGTCCCCGACCGATAGAGATCTTCTATCAGCAGTTGAAAGAATAAACAAGCTTTTTATGCTGGCTGAAAGGGTTTATACAGCACTAGAGTCGAGGAGGCCTCCTGGGTAAGGTGGGTTTGCGTGCCGTCTTGGATAGAGGTTCTCGCCGGGTGGGTCGGACTATACCTTGTTAAAGTACTTCAAGCAGCTATAGTGGTCTTAATTGCCTATATAGTGAATAAATACATCGATAAAGCCGTTTCACTAATAGTTAAGACCGAGGAACACGAGTTTTTGGAGAGGTTTATTATGTTCTTTAAGGCAGTGGTATACGCAATAGCGGTGCTAATGGCAATAAGCTTTGTAGCAGCAGAACCCCAGGTCTTCGTAGCACTACTCCTAACTGTCGGAATCGGGATTATAGTCATGTTCTCAGACGTTTTGAGAAATGTAGGGTCCGAGCTATACGTAAGGAACATAAAGGCGTTTAGAGAGGGTGACTGGATTGAAGTAGATGGAATTCAAGGTAGGGTAATGAGGATGGGGTCTCTAGGTGTAATCCTAGAGACATTGAGGAGGGAAAGGGTTTACGTTCCTTACTCTAAGATCTCTCACACGACTGTTGTAAACAGAATGAGCACGTATGGATTATCTCTCAGGCTGACGGTTAGAGTCCCTAAGACTTACGATATGTCTAAAGCGCGAGAGATAGTTGCTTTATCACTTAGTACTATTAGAGAGGACCTAGTGTCAGAGCCCTCACTGTCTCTGAGGTCCGTTACGGATGTCTCCTACGTCTTCGACGTTATTCTAGACGTCATGAACATAGGTAAAATCGAGACAGTATTCGAGAGAGTCATTGTGGAGCTTAAATCTAGAGACCCGAACATAGACATAGAGTTCTAGTGCTCGTGGTGTTCTAATAGTTGTCTGAGAAAGAGAGGTCTAGACTGCTGACTCTCTGGAGAGTGGAATCAGCCACGTATAACTTCTCAATGAGTATATCGACTACTATTGCTCAAGCATACGCAATTAAGGTACTGAAGTTTGACTTAGAGCTACTCGGTACTATGGTACTCATCCACCTCGGTACTCTCGGTGTCGGCTACCTTCTAGGGTCTGTAGCAGTTTCGGTGTTTAGGAATAGGCGAATACTGTTCTGGAAACTCATGGGCTCCCTGAATAGGTGCCTTTGGGCTCTAACGGGTTTTTCACACAATCTACCTGCTGAACATAGAGTGTGGACCTTCTTGACTGCGATAGCTACAGCCCAACTCTCCGGGTCTATTGCGGTGGTTGCTTCCGGTGATGTTGGTGCTGACTTAGTGAGTAGGGAGAAAGCTATAAAGTTCTTCAGCTCTCTTAGCTCTATAAACCTAGTCGCGAACAGCCTGGGTCTTGCCGCAACTACAGCCTTCTTCAACATACTGCCCGAGGAGGAGGGGTATATCACTACTTATTCGGCATCCCTCGTGTTTTCCGCTATATCGTCCGGGTTTTTACTGATGCTGAAGGACATAGATCCACCTGCTTCGAGGACGTCCTTCAGGGATCTAGTTAAGGACTTTACTGATGTGACTGGGAGTAGTAGCTGTACTTCTTACGTTAAGGTAGCTACATTGTTTACCTTCATCGTTAATCTACCTGGAGCTTTATGGAACTACTACTTGCTTAACGTGTTTGGAGGCAATGAGACCTGGGTTACTTTGAAGGCTATAGCGGCGAACCTAAGTCAGTCCGCAGGGTTTAGAGCTTGGAGCAGGATTTCGAGGAGGATGGGACTTAAGAAAACTCTCTACGTCGGTATCGCACTGACTTCCCCTATTCCTGCCGCATTCATCTTCTTACCAAACCTCCCGGGGCAAATTGCTCTAGAGGCTTACTCAGGGTTTGTGTGGGCTGCGTATAACCTCGCTAACAATATCTACACTCTCTACTTACCGAAGAGAGCGTTGAGGGTTTACTTCATAGCGGTACTGAACATTGCCGGTAACACACTAGCTTCCGCTGCCTCCAGGCTCGGTGCTTCCTTGGCTTCAGTGAGCTTGGTAGCGATGAACTCGGTTTTCATTGCATCTACTCTCGGTAGAGTAGCTACGTCAGTCTTAGCTAGAAAGTCGGCACCAGACGTCTTAGTCAGGTAGTAGCTATTTGAAGCTAGATAAAGCTTGCTACTTAAATATCTTTGCCATAAGAAATCTAATTGGATAAGGGCTAGACCCTATATGGGTAGAAAGTCCGATAGGTTCGCGTTCGTAAACTTTGGGGACATATGCTCTAAGTGCTATGAAAATTGCTGTAAGAGGTTCTACGCAGTCCTCCTCCCTGAGGAGGAAGAAGACTTTAAAGATAGTAGCTTCGAGATCAAAACGGCTTTTGGAACCATTAAGGCTGTAGGCTCTAGAGACGGCTATCCTTGTCCTTACCTAGATAAGTCGGGATTCTGCTCTATATACCCTAACAGACCTCTTGATTGCAGGCTATGGCCTATAATGGTCTACTACGACTTCATTACTGGGGAGAGAGTTGTATACCTCGACTTAGACTGCCCGGCTGCGGCTGCTGGGAGAATCCCTCGAGAAGTCATCGACAGCATCATCAGTAAGCTTAAAGAAGAGGGCTTTGACGAGGACTGGCTGAAGAAGTACACTCTTGCTCCTTGGCCTAACCACCTCGTGGAGCTACTGAGAATTAAGAGTGAGCATTAGCGCAGGCCCATTAGTCAGCTAGGAGGTAGCGATACGCTCCTCTAGGCTGCTACCCATGTTGGAGCGCAGTAGAGCAGGTGAAGGATATGATAGAAAGCTTAGGCTATTGGATAGAGTGATTGTGTCAGTAGCTAGAGGTTTATTCTTTGCGTACGCATGTATTTGGTTGCTGAAGCCGAGAAAGGCTGTCTCGATAGAGAGCGTAGTTAGCACTTTCTATATAGACTTCCTTAGGTTGCGGAGAGATCACGTTGAGGTAGTTAAACTCGGTGAGTGCGAGGTTGTGACTAGGTGCAGGAATCCTTGTCCAATTCTTTTTCTAGCACTAAAGAGAGGCCTCGACACTAGATACGTGTGTCAAGTAGTTTCAGAGCCGGTGTGTAAGTACGTCCTAAAAAAGCTCAACCCAGAGATAATTTTCGAGAGAAACTACGGGTGGATCAGGCCATACTCAGAAAGCTGTGAGGAGAGGATATATATCAAGCAGTGTTCTCAAGGCTTCACGAAACACGATGTACGTAATACACTCTCATAGAGCTATTGAAGTAGTTGAGGAGCTGCCGGCTGGAGTTTAGTAGCAGATTGATATACTGGTTTAAGTGTAGCATCTAGGGGTCGGAGTTGAGCGAGTTGGGCTACGTGTGCCCTCTAGACTGGAGGTACGGCTCTGAGGAGATGAAGAAACTTTTTAGAGTCGACAACCTTATTAGAAACTATGTTAATGTGGAGGTTGCTATAATGGCTGGGCTAGAGGAGGCTGGTCTAGCTCCTCGCGGTTGCGCTGATGCGGTACATAGATGCTCTAGTCACCTGGATGCTAGTGAAGTGTACAGAAGGGAGGTTGCCTTAGGTCACGATATAGCGTCTCTAGCCTATATACTAGGTGAAAGCTGTGGTGAATGCGGTAAGTACGTGCACTTAGGTGCTACTAGCTACGATGTAGTAGATACGGCTTGGGCTCTAATAATTAGAGACGCTCTTGGCATAGTTAGGAGCAAGCTGAAGGAAGTCATCGATAAGCTCTCTAAGCTAGCTCGAGAGCATAGAGACGACCTAATGATCGGAAGGACGCACGGGCAGCATGCACTACCGATTACAGCTGGATTCAAGTTCGCTAACTACGTATACGAGTTCACCAGAAGCTACGAGCGCCTCGTTGAGGTCGAGAAGAGGGTTGTTAGGTCCAAGATCTCGGGAGCTGTCGGCACTATGGCTGGCTGGCTTGGAAGGGGCTTAATCGTCGAAGAAGCTGCCTCTAGGTACTTAGGTTTAGAGCCCCACACCATCTCTACTCAAGTAGCTCCACGAGACGGTTTCGCTGAGTTGATTGCGGCACTAGCTATACTCGCATCTCAGCTAGATAGGTTCGCACTAGAGGTTAGAGAACTCTCGAGAACGGAGATCGGGGAGATGTACGAGTCTGAAGCGAGAGTCGGGAGTAGTGCGATGCCACACAAGAGAAACCCGGTTACAGCTGAGAGGATCTCTGGTTTAGCAAGGATCGCTAGGTCGCTGTGTGTTGCTGCACTGGAGAACATCCCGCTAATGCACGAAAGAGACTTAACAAACAGTAGTGCCGAGAGGATACTCATCCCCCACGCGTTCCTAGTCGTAGACCAGATGCTTGAGGATGCGAACAGATTAGTCAGAGTCCTCAGCATAGATAGAGAAGCCATGCTTAACAACCTAGCTGTAACCAAGGGAGCCATTATGACTGAAGCAGTGACGATTAGGTTAGTCCAGAAGGGTGTCCCAAGGCATGAGGCTCATAGAATACTCATGGAAGTAACTAGAGCCATGAAGCCAGGTGAGACCCTCGAACAAGCATTAAGAAATCACGAAGTTTTATCGAAATACCTAACAGCAGACGAAATCAAAGAGCTGGTGAACCCAGCGAAGTACCTAGGGAATTACTTAGAGCTAATAGAACGAGGACTAAGGTACTCAGAAAAGGTGATGATGCGTTAAACAGCCGGCTATTCACGGATTCAGGGAAGAGCGGGACAACCACATGTAGTTAGCTCATGGATAACACCCTAGACCTGCTTGAATCTCATCTAAGGTAAGCTGGTCTTATGAACATCGATGTTAGCATAGTAGTATGTTGGCGTGAAGCTCCCTCAGTGTGGAACCGTCCTTAAGGTAGAGCTTTTTCGCTGGAAAACAATCGAGCTTTTCTTTAACTCTTTGTAAGCATGATAGCTCCAAACTATCATTAAGAAAGAGAATGCCATGAACTTGAACCTATTGAGAACCCCCATCAAGAATGG
>Ga0105163_1000406_pt1 | contig 25963 bp, 21 predicted proteins | sample JNZ110809AmetaG_FD_81531 | JGI IMG/M metagenome (GOLD analysis project Ga0105163, IMG submission 81531) | Hot spring microbial communities from Jinze hot spring, China to study Microbial Dark Matter (Phase II) - JNZ 110809A | ecosystem: Environmental > Aquatic > Thermal springs > Hot (42-90C) >... | reverse complement strand
TTTGGGGTGGGGCCATTGGCCCACACCCTCTTATATCCTCAAAACAAATCTGGACGCAGCAGTAGGAAGGGGGGATAAAAAATATTGTCCCCAGGAGGAAACCGCCTATATCCGTACAGGCATTGCGGGAGAATGGCTGAATCGTTACGCAAGTTCTACATCAGCAAAGAGCGAAGCAACATCAGCTCGTCCCGGAGACCCTGGGTGCAGAGAAAATGCTGCCGCACATGCTCCCGACCCCGTTCCCCCATCGCCCGCGCTTTCTCCGGATGGTCCAGTAGCTCCAGCGCCTTTGCTGCACATTCCTCCACGCTGCTCACCAGGAAACCGGTTTCCCCATCCAGGACCTGCAACGGGATCCCGCCGACCCGCCCCCCGATGACCGGCTTCCCCTTCCATAATGCCTCCGTGACGGTGAGCCCGAACCCTTCCCGCAAGGATTTCTGGATCACTACATCCGCGATCCGCTGGAAGGCGTTCACCTCCCAGGCCCCCACCCCATGGAAGTTATGCAGCACGTGGAGATCCGGATCCTCCCCGGCATGCCGCAGCGTGCGATCGTAATAAAACCAGCCTTCCGGGTCATCGTGGGCCATGGAGCCAACGAGGGCCAGCTGGACCTCAGGGCGTTCCCGCTTGACCAGACGGTAGGCGTCGATCACCCCGAGGGGATCCTTCCACGGGTCGAAGCGCGAGACCTGCAGGAGCAGCGGCCGGTTCACATCCACCCCGAACCGGGCGACGATCGCCCGGGCCTCCTCGGGATCCATGAGGGCGTTTTTGGGTGAGAGCGGATCGATGGTCGGAGGGATGATGGCCACCCGGTGAACTGGGAAGTCCGGCCCCACATATTCCGCCATGGTGAAAATCGCCGCATCGTAAGCGGAAAGATAGGGGAGCAGGAATGTCCAGAAATCCGGGTTCGGGGCGCTGGTGTCAATGTGGCAGCGCCAGATCCAGAAGCGGGCTCCGCGACGTTCCCGCAGAAACGGGATGCCGGCCGGCTGGGGGTCGTGGATCAGGATGACGTCATAGTCCCCTTCCAGGGACGCCGCGTTCCGCCGGTTGCCTTCCTTCCAGATCTCCTGCATCTCCCGGGTGAAGGCAAGGTCCATCCCCTGAAGGCCGTTGTGCATGGCCTTGGTCACCCGGAAAAAGGCATCGTCCCCATGGATCACCCGCCACTCCGCCTCCAGCCCCAGATCCCGCAACAGGGGGATGTGAGTGGCCAGGATCTCCGCCACTCCTCCACCGAAGGCCGTGGCGTTCACATGTAGCACCCGCAGCCCGCGCAGGGGCGCGGCCAGCTCCCGAAGCATCTGGATCGTTTCATCCCCCACAACAGGACGCAGCGCTTCCAGGGATCGAGGAGGGACCGATACGGGCTCGTGCATTGCACGCTCCTGATTCTCAGGTTAAGACGGATGCCGTTGGCTCCTGTTCGGGGAGCGAGGCGAGCTTCTCCTTGTGGCCCGGAGAGCCATGGAAAAATTGATAGGACTTACGCAGTTCGTTTCCCACGGGGGCAAGGATTTTTCTCCCCCCTCCCCACGGCCCTTTGGGCCGTAGGGAGGGGGGAGAAAGGGGGGTGGGGCCATTCCGTCCCACCTTTAGAGCTTTCAACTGCGTAACTCCTAATTGAATTATTTCAGCGTCCAGCCGATCAGCCCGCGGATGTAATAGCGCTGGAGCAACGCGAACACCAGGATCGGCACGCTCATGGTCAGGATGGAGGCGGCCGTCAGCACGCCCCAGTCGATGTGATACTGACCTCGCAGGAGTGGAATGCGCTGAGTGGCCACCAGTTTGTCCGGATCGTAGATCAGGATCAGCGCCATAAAGAAATCGTTCCAGGCCCATGTGAGTTGCAGGGCGGCGGCGGAGGCCAGGCCCGGCAGGCTCAGGGGCAGCACAATCCGGGTGAAGATCTGGAAGCGGTTCGCTCCATCGAGGCTGGCCGCTTCCTCGATCTCGGGCGGCAGGGTGGAGAAATAGTTCCGCAGGAAGAGGATCACCCAGGGCAGCGCCCAGGCCGTGTGCGTCAGGATCAACCCGAGATAGCTGTTGATCAGACCCAGGTCCCGCAGGAACCGGAAGAGGGGAACTGCCACCATCTGCTGGGGGATGGCCATCAACAGCACGATCACCAGAAAGAGGGGATCCCGAAGCGGGAAGGGGAAGCGCAACATGGCATAGGCGGCCATCGCCCCGATAAAGAGGGGCAGGATCGTGGCCGGGATCACCACAATCAGGGAGTTGCGGATCCCCTGCCCAATAGGGGCCGTGGGATGGTTCCATGCCTTCAGGAAGTTATCCAGGGAGACGGTGAAGGAGGAGAACTGCCACCACCCATGGATCAGCTCGCTCTGGGGGCGCAGGGCGCTCATCAGAATGCCAATGAAGGGGATGATCCAGATCAGGCCCACTGCCCATGCCAGCGCGTTCACCAACAGTTCCTGTCCCCATCGCCGCATCGCGGTTCACTCCGAGGATCGCATGGTCCGCACGAACCAGAGGCCGACGATCAATGTGAAGAGCGTCAGCAGGGTCGCCACCGTCGCCGCCCGCTGGAACTCCAGGGCCCGGAAGGCGTAGAAATACATCTGGAGGGCGAGGACCATGGTGGCCCCGCCCGGGCCGCCCAGGGTCGCCGTGTAGACGATGTCGAAGAGCTTTAATTCCCAGAGGATGGTCATGGCCACGATCACCATCGTGACCGGGCGGAGGCTGGGGATCGTGATATACCAGAACTGCTGGAAGGGACCTGCCCCGTCCACCGCAGCAGCCTCGTAATAATCCCGGGGGATGGTCGCCAGCCCCGCGCTGTAAAGGATCATGCTAAAGCCCACCCAGAGCCACACCGACCCGAGGATCAGCGCGGGCAGCGCGGTCTCCGGATAGGCCGTCCAGCTCCGCCCCAGCTCCGTCAGCCCCACCGCCCGCAGGACCGCTGTGACGATCCCCGCGTTCTCATCGAACAGGAAGCGGATGATCACCCCGCCCACGATCATCGGCGTGACCATCCCCAGAAAGATGATGGATTTCAGGAAGGTGGCCCCCCGGGCTCGATCCAGCAACACCGCCAGGATCAGGCCCAATCCGACCGTCAGGGGAAGATGGAGCATAATCCACACCGCGTTGTGGACGACCGAGCCCCAGGGAGGCGGGCCAGGTGGGAAGCTCGTGAGGTTGAACGTATCCGGATCGGAAAGGACCTGAGCGAAGTTCTGCAGGCCCACAAAGTTCCCCTGCCGATCGGTGAAACTGAGCACGATGGTTTGCAGGGCGGGGAGGATGATGAGAAAGAGAATGAGAAGCAGGGCCGGTGCGGTGAACCCCAGGAAGTTCCCCCAGCGTCCGATCTGCCTCCACCATCGCCATGCCGACATCGTTCTGATCTCCTGACCCGGATTCGGGGAACGGAGGGATCAGGGCAGGTAGCTACACCGCCTGCCCTGATCCCCCGTGATTTGCGCTGGACCCCGGAGCAGAACGCCGGACGCGAGCGCTGGATGGGACGGCTACCGGGTCGGGAAGCGAGCATCCAGCGTGCGGAGCACGCTATCCAGCGCCTGCGGGCGGACCCAGAGCAGTTTCAACTGGTCCCAGAACGTGCGCTGCCAATCCCCGCCCACTGTATCGTCCAGATCGGGCACATTGGGCCGCTCGACCTTGGCCAGGGCCTCCGCCAGGGCCCGGTCAGCCGGCGGGTAGACATCCGGGGAGATGTCCTTGCGGCTGGCCAGCTTGCCGCCCTGCTTGGCCCGGATCTCCATCCCTTCCTTGCTGATCATGAAGGCGATGAGCTGCTTGGCCGCCTCCACATTCTCGCTGTATTTGGGGATGAAAGCCCAATCGGTGCCGCCCACCACCCCCCGCGCCCCAGGCAGCGTGAACACGCCCAGGTCGTTCGGGTCCTTCACCATTCCGGTCAGCCAGTTCCCCATGAAGAACAGGCCATACTCCTCGTTCCACCAGAGGTCAATGGCCTGGGTCCACTCTACGGGGTCGCTGAAGTATTTCCCGAGCAGGGGAACCAGCCGCTCGGCGAAGATGGCGCGGACCTGGGGATCCGTGAAGCGGACCTTGCCGGCGATGAGGTTCTCCTGGAGCTCCGGCCCGCCGAAGGTGATCAGGAAATGCTCCGTGATATCGCTCAGGGGCCAGCCCACCCCATCGCCGCTGATGATCGCCTTCTTGATCCCGGGGATCCTGGAGATCTGGTCCAGGAGGGCCAGGAACTCCTCCCAGGTGGTCGGCGGCTGGAGGTTGTGCTTCTGGAAGAAGGACTTCTTATACCAGAAGCCGGGCTTCACAAAGAGCACATAGGGAACTGCATAGATTCGACCATCCACCGCGCTGGGCTGGAGCACGAACTGATTGGCTTCCTTCTGCCACAGGTCCGTGAGGTCAACAGCGTGGTCTTTGTTCTCCCGGATCCACCAGTCCCACATGAAGATCACGTCGCCAGGCGCCTGCTTGGCCTCAAACTGTGGGGGCAGGACCTGAGAGAGATCTTCAGCCCGGTAGATCCGGTAGCGGATCTGGACGCCCAGCTTCTGTTCCGCAGCCCTCAAAACCGGGAGGAATTGCTCCATCTCCGCGCCCGCCCAGGGACCGATGACGGTCAGGGTGGGGATCACCTTGGTAACCTCGACGGTCTTTTCAACCGGCACCGTTCGCTCGATGACCCGGGTCTCCACAATCCGTTCCGGGGTGGGTGTGGCCGCTGGCACGCAGGCGCTCGCGACCAGCATCAGAACCAGCAGGGCAACTCCGATGCGCTTCATGTTCCACCTCCCGCGCCACAGGATTGACGGATGATCAGCCGGGTGGCCAGCCGGATCGTTGCGGTCGAGGGCCGTCCCTCCTGGATCCACTGGAGTAACAGCCGGCCCGCCTCCCGCCCGAGATCTTCTGCCGGCAGGTGCACGGTGGTCAACGGCGGATCGAGGTAGGCCGACAGCGGCACATCATCGAAGCCCACCAGGGCCAGGTCCTGGGGAACCCGCAGGCCGTGGCGGCGGATGACCTGGAGGGCGCCGAAGGCGACCACATCGCTGGCTATGAAGACCGCGGTGGGGGGCTCTGGGAGCCGCAGCAGCTGTTCCATCGCGGCCGCCCCACTGATCGGGGTGAAAGCCCCAAAAGCGACCAGGGTTTCATCGTAAGGGATGCCGGCCTCCTCCAGAGCCCAGCGATAGCCAAGCCAGCGCTCATAGCTGGCTGTATACGACAGCGGCGCGTTGGTGATCAGCCCGATCCGTCGATGGCCCAGCCTGAGCAGGTGACACGTGGCCATCGCCGCGGCCTGCAGATTGTCCACATCCACCGAGGGAAGCGGGCTGCCTGCCAGATGCCCCAGGAGAACCACCGGGGTTTCCTGGGCCCAGTGTTCCAGCCACTCCCGATCCTCAAAGCGGGGGCCGGAGAGGATCATCCCATCCACCCGGCGCTCCTGAAGCAGCCGCGTGGTTTCCTCCGGGGCGTGGTCAGGGGCGAGGGGAAAGAGCAACAGATGCAGGTTGGCCTCTCGAAGAACATCGCTCAGGCCCCGTAATACCTCCGGGAGGAAGGCATCGACAAAGACCTGATCGGGGGTCTGACGCATGACGAAGGCGATCACTTCGGAGCGCCCGCGGACCAGATGCCGGGCCCCGGCATGGGGTCGGTAATTCAGGCGAGCCGCCGCTTCCAGCACCCGCTGTCGGGTCTCCGGGCTGATCCGGGCATCCGGCACCCCATTCAGCACCAGGGAAACGGTGGTCCGCGAAACCCCGGCCAGGCGGGCCACATCCTCAGCCGTTGGAGATCGGCGTTTCATCATCGCTTGCTAACACGTGTTAGCATCACCATTATTTTAATTATTTCGACACCACTGTCAAGCAACTTGACTCAAAATTACACTGCGGTTTGAAAGCTTTATCTTTTCCGCTGGACCGCGAGGTGGCGCGGGGGAGGGGGAAATCGGTTCGGGTGGACGGGTGTGGCCTTCGTGGTCTGCCTCCCCTCCCATCCCCTTCGGGGATCGGCCGGTGGATTCCAGAGTTGCTCGGTTGCCGGCTGGGGGCTTTAAGTTACCTCTCTCTGCGGCCCCAGGGGCCGTGGGGAGGGGGATCAGGGAGGATGGGGCCCTTGGCCTTCACCATCCCAATCCTCGATGGATGAAGCACTGCCCATTTGTTGAGGACTCTATAAAGCCTTAGACTGAAAAGGACAGGAAGTTCAGCGAAGGAGAAGGGGGATATGCTCCAGGTGGAGAACCTGCGGATCGCTTATGGGGAGCAGGTGGTCATCGCAGGATTAAGTTTCTCCGTGAGACCGGGTCAGGCGCTGGGATTGATCGGCCCGAACGGTGCCGGGAAGACGACGGTGCTCCGCGCCTTAAGCGGTGTGATCCCGATCCAGGCGGGTGCGATCTTCTGGGAGAACATCCCGCTCCACCGTCTCCCCCCGGAACAACGGGCCCGATGGGTCGCCGTAGTCCCCCAGGGAGCTTCCCTTCCGGAGGCATTTACCGGGGAAGAGGTCGTAACCTTCGGACGCACTCCCTATCTCTCCTGGCTCTCCGCGCTTTCGGCAACGGACCGCATGCAGATCGAGCAGGCGATGACCCGGACGGAGACCCGTGCGTTCGCGGAACGGCTTGTGGGGACGCTTTCGGGGGGAGAACGCCAGCGCCTGCTCATCGCCCGCGCCTTTGCCCAGACCCCTCGCATCCTGCTGCTGGATGAGGCCTTCGCCCACCTGGACCTGAAGTATCAGCTTCGGTTCCTCCAGCTGATCCGGCGGATGCTTCAGGCGGAGGGCATGGCGGGGGTGCTGGCGATCCATGATCTCCACCTGGCGGCCCGTTTCTGCGATCGGCTGCTGCTCCTGAAAAACGGCCGGGCCCTGGCTTTCGGGCCCCCTGAGGAAGTCCTGCAGCCGGCCCTCCTGGAAGCCGCTTATGAGATCCCCATGCGGGTGGATCGGCATCCGGAAGCCGGCTGGTTGATCTGGCCAGCATAACGACGAACGGTTCCACGTCCTGATCGAGCTGTTGGAGTGAAGAGGGCATCCAGAATGATCAATCGGATGCAACCTGCTACCCGAACATCCCATCCAGCGGACGGGAGAGCCTTAAGCTCCAGAAGCCCAGCGAGAAACAGCTAACGAGTTGCGTTATCTGGCTATAAACGTCGTATTCTCAGCCATATTTGCTTCCACCAGCCAGCCTTAGCAAACTGAAGACCGAGTTCATCCTCCAGGGCCTCTAGATCCATCACGACCTTGTCTACGGTCTTGCTTTTCAGGATGAAATCCGGTACAGAACGAGCAAATTGACGTGCCTGGTTATGGTCCCCTCCAAAGTCCAGAATAATCTCTTTACGCCCTCGATCAATGTGCACGCCGTCTGGATGCTGCTCCATGAAACGTTCCAGCTCCTCTATAAACCGCCGGTGACGCAAAGCAAAAACCTTTTGATAGTCCAGCGGATGTGCCCACTCAGGAACCCAACCTGCAAACTCTGCCAGAAGCTCTCGCAGTATTTCCGATGAGGCCTTAAAGATGTCTGGCGGATCGTCCCCTTTCTCAATTGAGGCTCGCATAGCCTGGACTCTGGGATACCAGCGATTAAGGTATGCCTGATAAAAGGCCGTTTTAACTTCATCCAGAACCCGACGAGGCAGCGAACTCTTTCCTGCCTGTCCCTCTGCAATTGCCATACCCACATACACCATTAACGCCCGTTTAGAAATATCCTGAGCGATTGCCTCCACGTCTCGGTTTGTGGCGATGATCACGGGAGGGCATTGGGCGCTGGATTGAAAATCATTTCGCACCAGTTCGGGCACGTGCTGGATAAAGCGCGCGTTGGCTACATCTTCCGCAATGATTGGATGAGCTCCAACAGTGAGCATAAGCATCTCCACACGAGCGCGTGTGAATTCTGAACTGCGCAAGATTCTCTCCTGGCCGAACATAGATCGCACCAGCACCCGGCTTAAGGTCGTTTTGCCCCCGCTGGAGCGCCCATAGAGGATCGCAAAAAGAGGATATAACCAGGGGTCTATATGCCGCGCTATGGCAGCTTGGCGCAGGAATCCGGCAGCTGGTGCTGCGTATAGCCAGACCCAGAATGCCCAATAGCGCCGCAGCGTCTCATCAACGGCCCCCCGGAAGAATTGAGGGAATCCTTCGAAAAATTCCAGAAGAAGTTGCGCATCTCGCCGCACTGCTTCCTTATCAGGGATTTCCCGGAGATCCCACCATGGGTGCTCGTTGATAAAAACCTGTCCTTTTTCCCAGTCGATGTGCAACTTCGGGATCTCTTTATCTGGATGCTCGGGGACAGCTTGTATCAACCGGAAAATCTGCAAGAGGCGTTTGGCTTCTATTCGAACTGGCTGGCTCTCACTCATCTGAGGAAGAGGTAGGCGCTCCACTTCCTTCTTCAGTTGAATGGCTCTTTGAAAAGTCTCTTGACTGAATCCTGTGGGGGCCGGTTTGGCGATAATCACCAGATCAGAACGCACAAGGGGGATCCTTTCCCACGGAGATCGACCCGGCTCCGGGTCGCTTAACTCCAGAGGGGCAGATAGCGCATATTCGATTTGTTCATAATGGCTAAGGAAAGCCTGATAGGCTTCTGGACTATCGAACAGGATCAAGAGCTCACGCTGATACCCCTCAAACGCGCTTCGGGAAAAATTCGCGCTTCCAACAATAACTCGATAACGGCCTTGATCGGGGTCGGCCAGTAAGTATAATTTTTCGTGAGAAGGTCGTCCGGATACAAGGCGGAAACGCAAAGAGTGTTGTTTTAACCGCTCGAATAATTCGGGATGGCCCCGCAATCGTTCCTGAAGAACCTCCATAACAGCCCTCTGAACGGCGATTTCCTCGCCCAGCGAACCCTCTAAGACTTGAGACGCTTGCAGAATGTCCCGCTGGGCCCGGTTGAGCGTATGCTCAGCACCAAACAAAATCTCTGCATCCTCGAACAGGCGAACCACGCTCAGAACAAAGTCGATGCCAGATGAATAAATGATCGCCTTAAGTGTGCGAAAACCACTGAAAAGATCTAACCATCCAAGCTGATGCTGACCCTTTAATTCGGCGCTGAAGACAGTTAATCCGAAGGAGGTAAGGAGTTCGCGTTGTCGGAATTCTTCTCGTGCGGCCTTATCACTCATAGCGATTCCCCTCTCCTGCTCAGGGAAAGTGATCCGCCCAAAAATCCGTGGGGGTGGTCCTATCCAGCCAATGTGGGTGCTACCGGAACACGGTTCAAATACCCCCGCGGGCGCGGCGCCATTTCGCCCACGTGGAAAGCAGATGCACCCAGAAGGGGCTCAGGCGGCGGGTGGGGCGAGCCTGGCGCAGGGCTTGCAGGAAACCCGCCGCGTCCTCAAAGGGTGGAAGGGCCGTCCACGCCCGGCCCAGCTCCCAGAGCGTGTGGGCATCGCTGCCCGAGAATCCGGGCTTGCCGAACCGGGTGGCCAGCGCCGCGGCGCAGGCGTTGTCGCCCGGGAACACACAGCGCGCGTTGAAGATCTCCACCGCATCCACCAGGGGGAGCACGGCCTCGGCGATCTCCCGACCCACTGCAGAGCCCCGCGCCCGGTCGCAGGGATGGGGAAGGGCCACCACCCCGCCCTGCTCCCGGATCCGACCGATCGTTTCCTCCAGGGGAAGGCCTTTTGGGATCCCTCGCTCAATGAAGTAGGCGAGCACCTCCCCTTCCCGGGCACGGATCTCCTCGCCCACGATGATGAGGTCAGGGGCTCGCTCCTTCAGCCGCAACGCCCCCTCGATTGTGTTGTGATCGGTCACCGCCACGCGGTCCAGGCCTTTCCGGCGACAGGCGGTGAGGAAATCCTCCAGGGAAACCAGGCTGTCGGGGGAGTAGACCGTATGGGCGTGTAGCTCAACCCGCCACATGCGGCGTCTCCTGGCATCGGGCTTCGATGAGCGCCAGCACCCGCTGGAACACCTCCTCGATATCCATCGCCGTGGTGTCCAGGACGATGGCGTCGGGAGCCGGGCGCAGCGGCGCGACCTCCCGCCCTCGATCCAGGGCGTCTCGTTGCCGCATGGTCTCTAAAACCTCCTCGAAAGAGACCGTTTCCCCCCGCTCCTGAAGCTCCCGATAACGGCGCCACGCCCGGGTCTCCAGATCGGCGTCCAGATAGAGCTTCAGATCCGCATCCGGGAGAACCACCGTGCCGATATCCCGCCCCACCATCACCACCCGACCGCGCAGCCCGAGCTGGCGCTGGCGCTGGGTGAGGGCGCGACGGACGCCCGGATAGGTCGATACCTGGGAGACGGCAGCGTCCACCTCCGGGCTCCGAAGCGCCCAGGTGATATCCACACCCTCCACCAGTACGGTATACGGACGGCCATCGGCCACGGTGGGAGGCAGGATGTCCAGATCCAGGGTCTCCGCCAGGCGGGTCAGGGCGTTTTCGTCCGTCACCGGGATGCCCCTCTGGAGAGCTGCCCATGTGACCGCCCGATACATCACCCCGGTATCAATATAGGCATACCCCAGATGAGCCGCCAGGCGCTGGGCCAGCGTGCTCTTCCCTGAGGCCGCCGGCCCATCGATAGCGATTCGCAGCGGTCGTCCCATGGTGATAGATGTTCCTCCCCTGGACGATCTGGCGAACGGATTATGAGAGGCGGATCAGGCAGCCGGCTCCTATTCGCTTTCTGCAACCCTCAAAGAGGAGACCACCTCATTTTCGGGCGTTCCTGAAAGGCGGGTGGGCTACCCCTGGGACACATTCTAATTAGGAGTTACGCAGTTGAAAGCTCTAAAGGTGGAACGGAATGGCCCCACCCCCCTTTCTCCCCCCTTCCCACGGCCCTTTGGGCCGTGGGAAGGGGGGAGAAAAATCCTTGCCCCCATGGGAAGCGAACTGCGTGAGTCCTACTAATTTTAAGCTGCTTTACGATGGGGGAAGAGTGGAGGATGGGGCCGCCAAAGCGGCCCCGCCCTCCACGATGAACGGGGAGAAAAACAACTCGGGGCAGGCGGCTCCGCTGCCTGCCCCGAAGCTCTTGCTGAAGGGGACTGTCAGTGGCTCTAAGCGCTTCCCTCAACAGGCCCTGTTTCCCCTTCCTCCGGGGCCTTCCGACGTCGAGGAGCTTTCGGGAGCAACGACTGAACCACGTGCAGGGGATTCCCATCCGGGTCGTAGAACGTCCCCAGTACCATCACGCCCGGGATCTCGACGAGATCTCCCACTCGAACCCCCTGGCGCTTCAGGCGGTTGAGGACGCGCCGGGCGTTGCGCACCTCAAAAAGGGCGCCACCCCCAGCATTTCCCACCGCTCTCTCCGGGCTCTGATGCAGCAGGATCCGCGGCCCACGCGGCGGGCCAAACTCCACCCATCGCCCCTCGGGGTCCTCCCCACGCATCGGCAGGCCCAGGGTTTCCCCGTAGAAGGCTTTGGCCCGTGGCAGATCCTGCACCCGATACAGCACCCCCTGAACTTTGCGCACAATGGGCATCCTGACCTCCTCGGTATTCCGGGTTACTTCCATTATAACGGCATTGGCCCATTCTAAAGAGCCAACGCAGGCGGGGCCACCCCGGGCGGTCCCGCCTGTCCCAGAACGTGTCCATTCCCCCTCTCACCGCAGCCCATTGGGTCACGGAGAGAGGGGAGGGGAACCCCTCCCCTCTGGGGAAGATCCAGACGGCCAGCCGACCAGCACGCCTGGTCCAGAGTCCAGGAAATGGAGGGACCCCTCAGATCATCTTCCCGGGCTGAAAGTCTCCGGAGGGATGGAGGGCAAATTGCGTTATGATTAACCCGGCTTGCCCTGTTGTAAACTGGGGGCTTGATCTACGCTCCTCCTCACGCCGCGAAGCGGCGTGAGGAGGAGAAAACTCTGAACTCAAGGGGGCACGGCCAGGATCGCAACAGGGCAAACCCAGGTCACAATCAGGAACAGCGACTCAGAGGAGGCGATCGGATGGCGTATCGGGATCTTCGGGATTTCCTCAACCGGCTGGAGCAAGCTGGAGAGCTGGTCCGTATCCGCGTCCCGGTCTCCGCCGAGCTCGAGATCACAGAGATCGCTGACCGGGTGATGAAAGGCCCGCCCGCCCGCAACAGGGCGCTTCTGTTCGAAAACGTCGATGGCAAAGGGATACCCGTTGTCATTAACCTGTTCGGCACCCATCGGCGCATGGCCTGGGCGCTGGGGGTTGAAGACCTGGAGGAGCTCCGACAGCGGCTGGAGGCGTTGTTGCGCCCGGAACTCCCCCAGGGCCTGGGCGAAGCCTTCGAAAGGCTGGGGCAGGTGCTGGGAACCCTGCGGAGCATCGGGCTCGGTCCTCGACGGGTTTCCCGGGCACCCTGTCAGGAGGTGGTGGAGACGGAGCGCCCCTCGCTGGAACGTCTGCCGATCCTGAAGTGCTGGCCGAAGGATGCCGGCCGCTACATCACGCTGGGCCAGGTGATCACCCGTGATCCACGCACCGGCAAGCGCAACGTCGGGTTGTATCGCCTCCAGGTTCACGACGAGCGCACGCTGGGGGTCCACTGGCAGATCCACAAGGGCGGCGCGGAGCATGAACGGGCCGCCCGGGAGATGGGGGTGGAACGGATCCCGATCGCCGTGGCGCTGGGGGGAGATCCCGCCTGTATCTGGGCAGCAAGCGCGCCGCTTCCCCCGGACATCGATGAATATCTGCTCGCCGGATGGCTTCGGGGGCGGCCCGTGGAGATGGTTCCCTGTGTCACCCAACCGCTCGATGTTCCGGCCCACGCGGAAATCGTTATCGAGGGCTACATCGATCCCCGGGAACAACGCATGGAGGGCCCCTTCGGCGATCACACCGGCTATTACACGCCGCCGGAGCCCTTCCCGGTGATGCACGTCACAGCGATCACCCATCGGCGGGATCCCATCTATCCCACCACGATTGTCGGCCGCCCGCCGATGGAGGATTACTGGATGGGCAAGGCCACCGAACGGCTGTTCCTCCCGCTGATCCGCCTGTTCCTCCCCGAGGTGGTGGATTACAACATGCCCGCCGAAGGGGTTTTCCACAACCTGGTGATCGTCAGCATCCGCAAGCGTTTCCCGGGCCACGCCCGTAAGGTGATCTTCGGCCTGTGGGGCCTGGGATTGCTGAGCCTGGCCAAATGCATTGTGGTCGTGGATGGCTGGGTGGACGTCCACAACTTATCGGAGGTGGCGTGGCAGGTGCTGGGGAATGTGGACTGGAAGCGGGATGTGGTGATTGTGGAAGGGCCCGTGGATCATCTGGATCACGTCGCGCCCCTGCGGGCGTATGGGGGGAAAATCGGCATTGACGCCACGGCCAAGGGGCCTGAGGAGGGACATCCGCGGGGCTGGCCGGAGCGGATCGAAATGAGCCCCGAGATCCGGGCGCTGGTGGATCGGCGGTGGAAGGAGTATGGGCTGGAGTGAATGCGGAGGGCGGGGCGCTGAAAGCGCCCCGCCCTCCGCATTGGAAGCAAGATCATCCCTCGACAATCAGCGCGGGAGGTGGGGTAAGCTCCTCGATCCCTTTTGGATGGAAGACCAGCTGATCCCCCTCCAGATCGATCACCACCGTATCCCCCGGCTTGAATTTCCCGGCCAGCATCCCCTCGGAGAGTGCGTCTTCCACCAGGTTCTGGATCACCCGGCGTAGCGGTCGCGCCCCGTATTCGGGGTCATATCCCTTATCGGCCAGGAAGGCCTTGGCGGCCGGTGTGGCCTCAATGCTCAGGCGGTGCTCCTTCAGGCGGGCCGCCACCTTGCCCAGCTCCAGATCCACGATCTTCAGGATATCCTCCCGGCTCAGCGGCCGGAAGACCACCACCTGATCCACCCGGTTGAGGAACTCCGGCCGGAAGACCTTGCGCAGCTCGTTCAGGAGCTTCTCCCGCATCTCCCGATAGCGCCGCTCGAGGTCCACCTCCTCCTGCTTCTGGGTCGGGAACCCCAGATGGGCCTTTCGGATGGTCTCGGCGCCGATGTTCGAGGTCATGATGATGATCGTGTTGCGGAAGTCCACCTTGCGGCCCCGGGCGTCCGTCAGCCGGCCTTCCTCCATGATCTGGAGGAGCATATTAAAGACATCGGGGTGGGCCTTCTCGATCTCGTCGAAAACGATGATGCAGTAAGGCCGACGGCGGACATACTCGGTGAGCTGTCCCGCGTCCTCATAGCCGACGTAGCCCGGGGGCGCCCCGACCAGACGGGAGACGTTATGCCGTTCCATGAATTCGGACATATCCAGCTGGAGCAGGGCGTCCTCGGAGCCAAAGAGGAACTCCGCCAGGGCCTTTGTGAGCTCGGTCTTGCCCACCCCGGTGGGCCCCAGGAAGATGAAAGAGCCGATGGGCCGGCGGGGATCCTTCAGGCCGGCGCGGGCCCGCCGCACCGCCCGGGAGATCACGCTGATGGCCTCGTCCTGCCCCACGATGCGCTTCTTGAGCTCCTCCTCCATCTGGAGCAGGCGTTGGGATTCATCCCCGGCGATGCGGCTCACCGGGATGCCCGTCCACATGGAGACGACCTCCGCGATGTCCTCGGCGGTGACCTTCGGCCCCTCGTCGATCTCGCTGCGCATGCGCAGCTGCTGGAGCTGCGCCTGGAGCTCCTCCTCCCGGACCTTCAGATCCGCCACATCCTCATAGCGGCGCTCCGCCAGGGCCTCCTCCCGCTCGCGCTGCACGGTTCGCAGCTCCGTGTAGACCTTCTGGAGGCTCGGCCAGCGGGAGGCCTTATACATCCGCACCCGGGCTGCCGCCTCATCGATCAGGTCAATGGCCTTATCAGGAAGATAGCGCTCGGGGATATAGCGGGCCGAGAGCCGCGCTGCGGCCTCGATGGCTTCATCCGTGATGGTCAGCTTGTGATGCTCCTCGTAACGATGGCGGATGCCCCGCAGGATCTCGATGGTCTCTTCAATCGTGGGCTCCTCCACCACTACCGGCTGGAACCGGCGCTCCAGCGCCGCATCGCTCTCGATATACTTGCGATACTCATCGAAGGTTGTGGCCCCGATGCACTGGATCTCCCCCCGGGCGAGGGCCGGCTTCAGGATATTGGCGGCGTCCACCGCGCTGCCGGCCGCCCCTGCGCCGACCAGCATGTGCATCTCGTCAATGAACAGGATGCAGTCGGCGCTCTTCAATTCCTCCAGCACCCGTTTCAGGCGCTCCTCAAACTGGCCTCGATACATCGTCCCTGCCACCAGGGAGGCCACGTCCAGTTGCAGGACCCGCTTGCTGAGGAGCGGCTCGGGGACCTCGCCGGCCACGATACGTTGCGCCAGCCCCTCCACGATGGCGGTCTTGCCCACTCCGGGCTCCCCGATCAGCGCGGGGTTGTTCTTGGTCCGACGGGAGAGGATCTGGATCACCCGCTCGATCTCCTGCTCCCGCCCGATCACCGGATCCAGCTTCCCTTCCTCGGCCAGCGCGGTCAGATCGATGGCCAGCTGATCGAGCAGGGGCGTCTTCGGGCGCTCCCGCCGTGGCCGGGCGGCTGCGGTCGTCTCCTGGATCGCTCGATTGGTTTCCCGCCGGATCTGCTCCAGGGACAGGCCTAGGTTCTTGAGGATATCCACGGCCATCCCATCGCCCAGGCGGACCAGCCCGAGGAGGAGGTGTTCCGTGCCGATATAATGATGCCCCATCCGTCGGGCCTCATCGACGGCCAGCTCGATCACCCGCCGGATCCGGGGCGTCAGATCGGGCTTGCTGTGGGGGGTGCGGCGGCCGGGCCCCGACATCCGAAGGACCATCTCCTCCACCTTCTGGGGGGTCACCCCCAGGCGTCGGAGCACCTGGCCGGCGATTCCGTTCTCTTCTTTGACCAGGCCCAGGAGCAGGTGTTCGGTGCCGATGTAGGTATGGTTCAGGCGTTCGGCTTCCTCCTGAGCCAACGCCAGCACCCGCCTGGCCCGCTGGGTAAACCGATCCAGCTTGCTGGACACAGCGTCCTCCTTCAAACCGACTGCAGGATTTCCAGGGGCGAACGCGCAGCCGGTTCTGATCTTAGTATAACACGCCGCCCCTTTTTCAGTTAGTTTCGGCGTTGCGCTGTTGATGGCTTTGTTGCTGGATTTTCTGGGGGCTGAAAGCACCTGGCCCGAAAAATCATAGGAGAAGGATAATGGTGCAATTCCCCATTTAAAGAAGCCGAGGCTGCTGATCCTGGCGGTGCCCGCCTAAAGGGGGCCCCAGCCCCCACACGCCCAGCATTTCCCGCTCGGACGAGATACAGAAAGCGGGGCGCTGAAGGCGCCCCGCCCTCCTGCGTTCGGCAGCGAAGGTTGAGATCAGAGCTCTGGACAAACAGGCCGCACAACCGTTCTCCCCTCCCGTTGCAGTTTTGCCGCAAGGGGAGGGAGAATTCCTGCCCCGGGCCATGCCCTCATGATAAGGCTTTGAAGGAACCACCTGCGAGTTCGCCTGAGGTCCGGTTGGAAGGATGCTCAGGAGGCTTCCTCTGGGCCCCTCTCCTCGCTGGCTCGGAGGCGAGCCTGGGCCATCTCCCAATCCAGCATCGCGTATTCCGGGGAAGCGACCCGGCGCAGGCTGAGGGCCAGCCGCCGGTTCTCCCGGTCGATGCGGATCAGGCGCACCACCAGCTCTTCCCCTTCCCGAACTACCTCTTTCGGATGATGAACCCGGTGTTCGGCCAGCTCGGAGATATGAATCAGGCCCTCCACCCCCGGGAATTCTTTCAGCGCCGCGAAGGCCCCGAAGTTGGTCAGGCGGGTGATCACAGCCTCAACCAGTTGCCCTTCCCGCAACTGGGTTATCGCCTGCTGCCAGGGATCCGGCTCCACCCGTTTACGGCTCAGGGCGATCCGCCTCCGTTCCCGATCCACGCTGATGACTTCCACCTCGATCTCCTGGCCGACCGAGAGGACCTCGCGGGGGTGGCTCACCCGACGCCAGGATAGCTCGCTGATGTGGATCAGGCCATCCGCGCCGCCCAGATCAACGAAGGCCCCAAAGTCCGCCAGGCTGATCACGCGCCCCTTCACACGCATCCCCGGCTCGAGACGGGCGAGCAGTTCTTCCTTTTGACGACGCCGGAGCTCCTGCTGCGCCGCTCGTTCGGAGAGGATCAGCCGGTTGGCCTCCGGATCCGCCTCGATGATCCGGGCGTAAATCTTCTGACCCACCCGACGCTTCAGTCGTTGCTCCACGGGTAGCTTTTCCTCCCCGGCCTCCTGGGGAACCACATGAGAGGCGGGGATGAACCCGCGAAGCCGACCAACTTTCACCACCAGTCCGCCTTTGTTATAACCATTGACGGTGAGCTCCAGGATCTCCCCGTCCTGCATCAACCGGCGGGCCTGCTGCCAGTCTTCCTCCATGAGCGCTCGCTGGAGGGAAAGCAGGATGTTCCCGCTGCGATCCTCGGGGCTCACGACCTGAACCTGGATCACATCCCCCTCTCGCAGGACCTCGCGGATCTCCCGGGGCATCCGTTCCAGCTCACGGCCCGTGATCACCCCTTCCGCCTTCATTCCGATATCCACCAGGATCTCCGTCGGGGTGATCCGGACGATCGTCCCCCGCACGATGTCTCCCCGCCGAAGCGAAGAGGGGGACATCTCCAGCCATTCGCCCATCTCGGTCATCGCGCTGGCGTTTTCGGGGCGATCCTGCTGGGTCTCTTCATTCATTCTGGATACTCCTGAGAGCAGATTCGGTTCTTTCGGCGATGTGTTGGCGTTCAGCGCCGCTCGGATCTTCGGCGAATAGCTTTCCCCAATTATAGTCAGTTAGGTGAGATTCGGCAAAGGTGGCGGTTATGAGGCGTGACGGGCGGGTCCCAGGTTTGTCAGGATGGACTTCCGCCAGAGCCCTTTCCGTCTCCGGCTCCTGCCAGGGGAGCAGGATTGGCGGGGGTGCCCCCCAATGATCGGAGCTCCCCGCAGAACTTTTCGGTGGCCCCCGGTCTCCTTATGACCAGCGCAGGGAGACATCGCCCGCCAGGAAATATTTCCGGCGTCCATCCGGAAGGCGCAACCAGAGCCCGCCATCCGCGCTCACGGATTCCGCGATGCCTTCCCAGACTTCCCCGGAGGCATAAATTCGGACCGGCTGGCCCAGCATGATCAGGCGGGCCGCCCAGCGTTCTAACACACTGGCGCCCTCGCTCCACTCGATATACAGGCGAGCGAAGGCCTCCAGCAAGCTCTCCAGCACGGTGAGCCGGGCGACGGTGCGCCCCAGGGTCTGGTGGATGCTACCCAGGGTCTCCGCGAGTTCAGGGGGTGCCGCCTCGAGGGGGGTGTTCACATTCATCCCAATCCCCACCACAGCGAAGGCGGGGGGAACGGACTCCACCAGGATCCCGCCGGCTTTCCGCCAGGCCGTCGCCGGCGCTTCCCGGCTCGGACCCGGAGGGATCATAATGTCGTTGGGCCATTTCAGACCCGCGGGGCAGCCAATGGCCTCAATGCTTTCCACCGCGGCCAGCCCGGCGATCATCGTCAGCTGAGGCCAGTCCTCGAGCGGGCGGCGTGGGCGCACCAGGATCGAAACAGCCAGCGCTACCCCGGGCGGGGTCCACCAGGAACGCCCGGCCCGCCCTCGCCCGGCCCGCTGAGCATCGGCCAGCACCACCACGCCCTCCGGCGCTCCCATTTCCCCGAGATCCCGGGCGATGTCATTGGTAGAACCCACCTCTTCATAGAGGTGGAGATCCCGGATCCATGAGATCCTCTCCACTATTCGAAACACTTCCACCGGATCCCAGGTCATCGCACTCCTTTCATGAAGACTCCATCTGAATGTAAGAGAGTGTCCGAAAATTCGCATTGGGTTCAAGCCTCCTCCCCACGGCCCGAAGGGCCGTGGGGAGGGGCATAAAAGCGGACCACAGACCATGTGAACACTACCCAAATTCTCAGACACTCGTTAAGACTTACGCCATTGGCCTCGATCTGAGAGAGATATGAAAGGGCACCACGCACGTTCCGAGAAATCTTTCCGCACTTGCTCAGAGCGCTCAGGAAAAAGATAATGAGCGTGGCCAGCATGATCACCATGCCCATTATCTCCCACGCTCTGCTCTACCGGTAAGGATCGTCATCATCGAGGTCGAACCGACCCCTCCACTTCGATGAGCTGAGATCAGGCGGAATATCCTCGAGGAGGCGAGAATCGATGGGTTTAAAGGAACAGCTCCAGGAGGACCTGAAGGCAGCGATGCGTGCGGGGGATGAGCCCCGCAAGACGGCCATCCGGATGGCGTTGCTGGCGATTCGCATGGCGGAGGTGGAAGCCGCACGCCCGCTGAGCGAGGATGAGATCCTGCGGGTGCTTCAGAATGAGGTCAAGCGGCGTCGCGAGACACTGGAGGAGCTGGAAAAGGCCAATCGGCCGGATCGGCTCGCATCGGAGCGGGCGGAACTGGAGGTCCTGCTCGCTTACCTCCCACAGCCGCTGACCCGGGAGGAGATCGAGGCGATGGCGCGGGAGGTAATCGCGGAGATCGGCGCCACTTCTCCGGCCCAGCTGGGCGAGGTGATGAAGCGATTGATGCCCAGGGTCCGCGGCCGGGCGGATGGTCGGGAGGTCCAGGAGATCGTGCGCCGCCTCCTGTCGGAGACCTCCTCATAGATGCTCCCTTCCCGGAGCCGGAAGGTGCGGGGAAGCAGGATTGGCGGAGAAGCCGAGGGGTTCTGAAAAGGGGACCGGACTCCGGGCCAACGGCCGATTCCCTGATCCAGGGGATGCAGGGCGGGTGGTCCGTTCTGGGCGGATCCACTCACCCCGAAAGGGATTTCACTCCCCGTCTCCTGGACCCTCAGGGCTGGGGAGAGATCGAGGGAAAGGCTTTTCCTTTCGGCATGTCCTGGGATCCCGTGGCGTTATCGCAACTCCCAGGTCGCCTGGATTTGAACCGTGATCTCCAGCTCCCCAGCGGCCACCGGGACAGCTTCAGCCGCAGAGAGGGCGGCGACACGGGCCATGGGGACCGGCTGCGGAAGTGTGGTTTCTGTGATGCTCAGGATGCGGCCCAGCTGGGTCCCCAGGGCGCTGGCCAGGGTCTGCGCTCGCGCTTTCGCGTCCTCCGCCGCCAGCCGCCGCGCCTCCGCCGCCAGGCGGTCCGGATTCCCGATCTGGAAGGCGATGGCATCGACCCGGTTGGCCCCTGCGGCGACGGCGGCATCCACCCCCTCGCCTACGCGATCCAGATCCCGAAAGATGACCGTATACCTGTGGATCACGTGATAGACCGGAGGGCCGGTCCGTCGGCCCGTCTGCGGATCGCGGGGCTCCTCAATCTGGATCTGGAAAGAGGCCGTCTGGATGTCCGCCTCTGCGACTCCCCGTTCTTTCAACGCGGCCAGCACAGCCGATGCACGACGGTTGTTCTCACTCATGGCCGTGGCCAGCGCCTCGCCTTCCGTTTCTACCCCCAGCGTCACCACCGCCTGATCCGGCCGTGCCCGCACCGTGCCGACACCGATCACCGTGAGCCCTGTGGGTGTCCCCTCTGAGGCCGTGAAGGCGACGGCGCGAGCATCGGGGGCCATGGGGGCTCCCACGCCGGAAGGCGTGGAGGCGGGACGACACGCACTGATCAGCAACAATCCGATGATCCCTCCCAACGCGAGGAGCCGATGTGAGCCTTTCATAGCTACCTCCCGGAAATCGGAATTACGCCGTTGATCTCTGTCCGGGTGGAGTCAGGAGAGCCTGTCCTCACTATCCCCTTTTGTGGCCTGTAGGGGCCGCGAGGAGGGCGAAGGCCAACTGTGCGACTTCTACTTAAGAAGACGTCCAGCACAGATCAGGGGTTCCAGCGGATGAACAGATCGGCGGGATGTCATCCGGCCGGGGGATCTCCTGAACGGCGCCCGCCGGGCATGGGAGGGGGCATTTCGGAAGCTGGGGCCACCCTTTTGGAGCTTTCCAGGAGCGGGCCGGGCGCCAAACCAGGCAAAGCGCTATGAACGGATCCATAACCACCGGAAAGCGGAGAACCAGGTTAACCCCCCCAGGGCTAAGCTATAGATCAGCAAACCGACACTACCGGCTATAAGCAGGCGCATCGCTTCCTCCAGATGCGTGGATGGCGGAACAGGGGGAAACATCCGGGGCCAGGCGAACGTGATCCCCAGGGCCATGATCAGCGAGGCGACCAGGACGCGCAGCATCCATCGGCCCAGGCCGTAAGAGCGCATAGGCCCCACCTGACGGATCAGCAGTATGCTCATCAGCAACGCATGTGCAGCCCACTGCACCGAGTTGGCCACCGCCAGATCCGTCACCTGGAGCGGGCGGAAGAGGGCAGGGGCCAGGGCGGCAGCCAGGTAGATCCCCACATTGCAGATCAAACCCACCACGGCGGGAGTGAGGGTATCCTGCCGGGCGTAGAAGGCGAAGACCAGCGGCTGATCGATGGCGGCGAAGATCAGGCCGGGAAGATACCCGCGCAGCACCCCAGCCACCACAGCGGTATCCGCCGCTGTAAAGCGGCCGTGCTGGAAAAGGAGATCGATCACCGGATCCGCCAGCACATACAGACCGAAGGCAGCCGGGACGATCAGGACGATCACCATACGCAACCCGGCAGCCAGGGTGGCGCGAAAGGGCTCCAGGCTCTCCTTTCCCTGGCGGGCCTCTACGCTCAGACGGGCGAGGCGAGGGAGGATGGCGACCGAGATGGCCGTCACAACCAGACCCAGTGGGAACTGGATCAGGGTGGTCGCGTAGCGCATCCAGGCGATGCTGTTTGGGCCGGTGCGTGAGGCCAGATGATAGCTCAGCAGGATCGCGATCTGGTTGACGGCCAGGCCGAAAACCACGGGGGAATAAAGTTGAAGAATGCGCAACAGGGCCGGGTGATACCATGACAGCTGAGGCCAGAGGCCATAAAGGGCAGGGAGCTGTAACAGGACCTGGAAGACGGATCCAGCCACCATGCCCAGGGCCAGGGCGGTGACGCCCAGCCGTCCCCCCAGCAAAAGGGCGGCGGCGACCATCGCGGCGTTGAAAACCGCCGCGGTAAATGCAGGAAGGGTAAACCGCTGGAACGCCTGAAGGAGCCCGCTGATCACCCCCGCGGTCGCGATCCACCAGACCGCCAGGATCGTCCAGCGAAGCAGCGATGCCGTGAGATCCAGCAGCTCGGGGTCCAGACCTCCTGCGAGCAGCCAGGCCACCGGCCGCGCGGCGAACCCAACGAGGAGGACCACGATCCCCATCATCAGCCAGATCCAGAGTAGCACAGCGCCGACAAGGCGCCGGAGCTCTGGAAGCCGATCGGCATATTCCCGGAACACCGGAACCAGGGCCGAACTCACCATCCCGCCGACCAGGAGGTCGTAGAGCTGGATGGGGACCACCGCCGCGGCCTCGAAGGCGCTTAACGGTCCGCTGGATCCAAACAGCTCGCTTTTGGCCGTCTCTCGAAGCAATCCAATGAGACGGCTGGTGATATTGCCTGCGGCGATGATCGTGGCATCGCGGGCCAGATGGAGCGTTTCGATCTCCCAGGGGGAGATCCGTCGGATCAGCCTTTGAAATCGCTCCTGACCGTTCATCCCTTCTCGCTTCCCCTTGGAGATGCCATGCTCCTTCTCCGGCTTATCCGGACCGTCCCCCTCTGAGGGTTTCCAGCCAGATTCCCTGGCGCCTTGAAGGCTTCTCCCGGGCTGGATAGGAGGAGCCCCCCTCTTCTCCCTTCTGCTCCGTGATCGGAAGAGCTGCGAATAGGGTGGAAGCCGGTAGGGCAAAGCGGCCCACCGCGATATCCTGCATCTCCGGTTTGCAACAGAGCAATTTTGACGCATGATCCAATTCGCTGTCTATTCGTCTCCACCGCCTTCGGCGGCTCCATGGATCCCCTTCAGAGATCCTGGAAGGGCGAACCCGCAGGTCCTATGAACTGCTGATCTCCACGAGCCGAGAGACGATCTCCCGTGCCATCCATTCGGGGTTTTGGTTGTTTCTTTCCAAAAAGGGGCTAAAATAGAGATGAGATCTTTCTTGAGTTGGAGCGACGGATGAGCCATCCTCATCTGACACCGGACGAATGGCTCTCTCGCCTGGAGCATCAAGTTCTTTCTGCGTTCCGGGAGCTCCGGGGGCTCTACGAGCAGGAGCGGGCCAGACGAGAGGAGCTGGAACATGCCTATCGGCGGTTAAGGGACCTGGACGAGTTGAAGACCTCCTTTATTGCCCGGGCGGGCGCGGAGCTCCGCCAGCCGCTGGGTTTGGTGATCGGCTTCCTGGAGGCTGCTCTGGGGCATCTGAAGGCCCGAGGCGACCTGGAGTCTGCGAAGATGCTCCAGGCAGCTTTGCGGGGGGCGTATCGACTGCTGGATTACATTGCTCCTCTGGCCGCCTTTGCTGAGCTCCATCGTCAACCTGTTGCCTTCGTGGAACCCCTTCCTCTCGAAGAGCTGATCCAGGATCTCACCCGGGCTCACGAGCCGGCGATGTCCGGAAAAAACGCCGGGCTTCGCGTTCATCTGTCCCCGGAGGCTGCCCAAACCGCGGTGGATGGGCCCTATGGCTCTTACATTTTGCGCACCCTGCTGGATTTCCTGCTCGCCATCCACCCGGAGGGTGAGGGGATCGAGATCCGAGGGCAGGTGAAAGAGCCCGTTCTGCTGGTCGAGATTATAGACCCCAATCTGAGCCTCTCCCAGGAGATCCTGGCCTGGCTGAACGAGGGGGCGATGGAAGGCCTTTATCCCCAGCATGCCCGACCCCATGTCAATCCTGCAGCGCTGGGTCTGATCATCGCAAAGCGCGCCGCACAGGCGCTGGGCGGGGATCTGTTCATTCGCAGTGAAGGGGAACAGGGGACGACACTCAGCGTGCTCCTTCCAGCGCGCCCCCTGGGCATTGAAGATCAGATCTCTCTGTTAAGCCAGGCGCTGGAGCGCCTGCCTTCTCAGCGGCCGAGGGAAGAGAACATCGAATAACATGCGGACGCCCTGTCGCTCCCGGACAAGCGGATCTTCATGGGCCAGGGGATTTTCCCCTCCCTGCAGCCCTTTGGGCTGCAGGGAGGGGAAGAAGCTCTCCCCCTGGGGAAGGCCTTCGCACGGATCCTTCCCAGAACCTGAAGGCCTCAGGGGATCAGATTGCTCCTTTAAATCCCCAGGGGAAGCGAGGAAGAGCCCAGGGAAGCCGCCTCGGTTTCGGGGCGCAGGGCCGGAAGGACCATCAGAGGTCCCAGGCCGCGCTCCAGGGTGATCTGAGCGGACTCGGCGGGCTGCAGGTAGTCCTTGAGCACCTCGATGATCACCTCCGGATCCGCTTCCCCGCAGGTGAACACATCGACCGCCACGTAAGCGTATTCCGGCCAGGCGTGCAGGGAGATGTGAGACTCCGCGAGCAGCACCAGGGCCGAGAATCCGTCCGGGACAAAGCGGTGGATCTTCATGTTCAGCAGCGTGGCGCCGGCCCTGCGCACGGCGAGCTCCAGAACCTGCTTGAGGTTCCGCAGGGGCTCCCGGTTCTGGCACTTCCAGAACTCTGCGATCACGTGCCGCCCCAGAGTCAGCTGGGTGGGGAAGGGGGTTGGAGCCGGCGTCATCACTGAAGACGTGATCGCGGTGTCCACATCCGGGCTGCGCCACACTTTATCGATCGCATCCTCATCCTCGTAAAGCTCCCGCCCTCCTTCGATCACATAATCCTCCGGCGGCTGGAATTCGGGCAGGGTCTCCACCCGGAAGAATGTCGAGCGATACCAGGGCACCGGCGAGGGGCGGGCGAAGGGCGGAAGATCCGGGATGGGCTGCTCTCCGGGCTCCTCCCAGTTGGCGTAAAGGCTGAAGTCTGGCAGGATATGGGTGAACGTGATGGCGTGCCGGTTCAGGAGCTCCCGCTGCCAGACATGCCACTTGCTGATGTTCGACTCAATGCGGGTGATACCGAAGTAGCCCGCACGGCCCTCCCCCTTCTTCAGGCACATGAACCCTTTCTCCAGGAACAGCAGGAGGCCATGTTCCGTCTCGGTCGGATCGGTCAGGAAGGTGTCAAACCGTCCCAGGAGCTCGGGGGGAAGGCGGTCCGTCAGACTGTGACAATAGACTGTGATGTTCAGGCCCGCGCGACGGGCGGCCTGCTCGATGAAGGCGCACAGGCGCTGGTCGATCTCAATGACCACGACCGAGCGGGGTAACCCGGTCAGGGCCAGGGCGAGACTGGCCAGGTCGTCATCCCCCAGCACCACCACATCCTTGCCCTCCACGTCCCCCTGGGCGACCATCAGGGCCACCCGACGCATCACCGACTCGATGGTCTGATAGCCCTGGTCGTAAGCCGCCAGGGGTTCGGGACGTCCCCTGACCAGTTCTTCATAGCGCCGGGTCACCTCCTGGAGAAAGCCCAGGTCGATCCCGGTCCCCTGACAGGCGAGACACCGGATGTCCGGAGCCACCGCAACGCCCAGATCTCGGGCCAGGATCCGGCCCCGCTCGGTCAGATGCAGGCGGTTCCCATCAAAGGCAAGGGCTCCGGCATCCAGCAGCTGCTTGATCCCTTCGACCACTCGTGGAAAGGGAAGCCCGGCGGTGCCAGCCGCCTGCCAGGGATCCCCCTCCCGCAGGATCGCGCGCAGGAGCCGGGCCAGCTCCGAGCGCCCCAGGGTCAGGATCTCCCCCGCCATCGTTCACCTCCTTTCCCCGGAATGTAGTCGGCGCCCTCCGGCGCCGGAAGGGAAACGGCTCCGCACGCACCGTCCCCTACAAAGCAAATAGGCAGCACGGGTTCCGCACCCGGCATCATCGGAGGCACCCGACGTATGCCAAAAGCCGGAACGGCTGCCTATTTGGTTTGCAAGTCTGGCGGCTCTGGGATGGCCGCCTGCGAGTAGGGTCGGAAGTGAGTCTGTGGAGGGCAGCGGTATCCGATTCGGGCTTCCCCACCCTCAGGATTCCTGCCCCCTCCCGCGCCGCTTTCCAGCGCGGGGATGTTGTCCGGTTTGGGGTGAGCGAAGCCG
>Ga0105163_1000402_pt1 | contig 26159 bp, 26 predicted proteins | sample JNZ110809AmetaG_FD_81531 | JGI IMG/M metagenome (GOLD analysis project Ga0105163, IMG submission 81531) | Hot spring microbial communities from Jinze hot spring, China to study Microbial Dark Matter (Phase II) - JNZ 110809A | ecosystem: Environmental > Aquatic > Thermal springs > Hot (42-90C) >... | reverse complement strand
AGGATGGATGCGTCGACCTCGAGATGCTAGAGAAAATGGTTGACGGCGACATAGCCGGCATCATGCTGACAAACCCCAACACCATAGGGTTGTTCGAGAAAGACATCGAAGAAATTGTCCGAATCATGCATCAAAACGACTCCCTACTATACTATGACGGCGCAAACCTCAACGCCATAGTAGGTGTAGCGAGGCCGGGGGACATGGGTTTCGACATAGTCCACCTCAACCTCCACAAAACATTTTCCACACCACATGGAGGCGGAGGCCCCGGAGCTGGCCCGGTCGGAGTTGTCGCCAAGCTGGCTAAATATCTGCCTCCTCCAAGAGTTGTGAAAAACAGCGAAGGCCGATTTGTGTTGGAAGACGGCGGCTCCTCAAGCATAGGCCCTGTGAAGCTTTTCACAGGAAACTTCGCGGTCCTCCTACGTGCATACGCCTACATCTTAGCGATGGGCGGCGAAGGCCTGAGAAGAGCAGCTCTCTACGCGGTCACATCCTCAAACTATCTGCTGAGCAAGGTGAGGCAGCTGAGAGGCGTCACGCTTCCCTTCGACCCATCACGTCCAAGGAAACACGAGTTTGTCGTAAGCCTCGCCAAGCTGCGAAAAGAGACGGGACTGGGCGCGCTCGAAGTAGCGAAGCGTCTCCTCGACTACGGCGTCCACGCACCCACGATATATTTTCCGCTGATTGTTGAGGAGGCTTTCATGGTTGAGCCAACTGAGACAGAGAGCAAGGAGACGCTTGACAACTTCTACGAAGTCCTGTCCAAGGTGGTGCAGGAATGCTACGAATCCCCTGAGCTGGTTAAGTCTGCTCCCCACAACACAGCGGTAGGCCGCATAAACGAGGCCAAAGCCTCCCACCCAATACACTTAACCCTCAGCATGCGTATGAAGAAGAGGAAACAGAATGAACAAAATACCTCTGCTTGATCTTCATGAGAAGACTGCGAAGGAGCTGGGCGAGTTCGCTGGCTGGCGGACTGTAATCACCTTCTCCACTCTCCGCGAGGAGCACGAAGCAGTTAGAAAAAAAGCGGGCATCTTCGACATAAGCCACATGACTCGGACGAAGATATCTGGTCCCGGGGCTACTAAGTTTCTACAGAAGGTTTTGACGATAGATGTTGAGAAGCTAAAGCCGGGGAGAATGAAGTACAGCCTGATTCTTAACATGGATGGAGGCATAATAGACGATGTGACGGTCTACAAAGTGACGTATGACAGTTATCTCATGGTGTCAAACGCCTTGACGAGAAGCCACGTGCTCGAATGGTTGAAGAATAACGTAGACGAAGAGGTGTTGGTTGAAGACATTACGGAGAACAGCGCATTCTTCGCGGTTCAGGGCCCAAAGTCTTCCTCATATGTTTCGAGTCTTGTCGGTGATGTTTCTGGTTTTAAGTGGTTTGAAGGCGGGTTCAGGACAGTGGATGACTGCAGGCTTCTGGTGACACGAAGCGGCTACACGGGGGGTGACGGATACGAGTTGATGACTCTATGCGGAGAACAGCAGCTCTATGAAAAAGTTTGGTCATTCTTTATGGAAAAAGGGGTCAAGCCATGCGGGCTGGCGTGCCGCGACGTCTGCAGAATAGAGGCTGGCTTCCCGCTTTATGGACAGGATTTTGACGAGAGAAACGACCCATTTGAAGCAGGTCTCTTCTGGGCCGTCAAAATGGATAAACAGTTTTTCATCGGAAAAGAGGCTCTTGAGAGAAAACAAGCCAAGGGCCCTGTCAAGAAACTCTCGTTGGTGGAGATGATGGAGCCGGGTGTGCCGAGGCCCGGCTACAAGGTGTATGTGGGAGATGTTGAGGCCGGTGTTGTGACGAGTGGCTGTCTTTCACCTCTAATAGGCAGAGGGTTTGGTCTTGCGTATCTTCCGCCCTCTCTTCAAGTCGATGGTTATGAGGTCTATGTAGATGTCCGAGGGAGTCGCCGCAGAGCAGTTGTCAGGACTAAGCCGTTGATAAGCTTGTCGCGGCCTTAGAGAGTGCAGTCAATTGTCTGACCCGTTTATCCAGCGGATAGCCGATGAAAATGTCGATGTTGTTCTCCGATAACTTCCGTAGTAGTTGTGCGAATTCGTTGAAAGGCCCAGTGTATACGTATTGCCTCCACACTTCATCTATGTTTTTGTTTCCAACTCGTCTCGAAACATAGGCATTAACCTTCTCTGCCACGTCTCCTGGCAGCTCTTCGCCGAAAAAGTAAGGAACATAAACGGCTTTTCGTAAACCATTATGAGAATAAAGCCTTGTCTCTTCAAGGAGGCGAGGTGTCATGAGCATGACGGGCACGGCCCCATGATTCGCCGCTATTTTCGCAGCCGTTTTCTCGACACGCTCGGTCCCAACCATCAACAGATTAAACCGGCATTTTCTACGAAATGCTTCCGCGGCCTCAAGCAAAAGACTGCCGGCCTTCTGCGATTTTTCCTCAGGTGTAAGGTAGGCGGAGTTTCCTGCGACAAGGCAGACGCCGCCGAACCCCTCTTGGCTCACCACATCGACCACAGTATCAAGCCTTTCCCAACAATCAGCGCGTCTAACAGGTACAGTAATAACCGGCTCAGGGAATCCGAGAAGTTTACAGACCGAGACAAGCTGCTCGAAACCCTTCAAAGACAAGTCATCAACAGCCCTCTCCGAATCGACTACAAGATACCTATAGCCAAGCCGAGTCAAAACCTTCGCATAAAATATCAATGTCTCGAGCTTGTTTTCGCCTAATAAACTGGGCTTAAACGCAGCGCCCAGCTGGAAGGCCAACACCTCTCTGGAAGACGTCCACCTCCAGACACTCCAAACACCTCGAAAAATTTCATATGAATACGGTATTTAAGAATTTTCAGGAAACCTCATCATAGCTGGTTTTTATTTAGTCATGAGTACCCATTCTGGGATGCGTGAAGAAGAGCTGGAGAAAGCGATACTTGAGAGGAACCGTTCGCTGGATAAGGCTGTTCTCGACAAAATGGTTGAGGAGAAGCTTCGAAGCTCACCTTTTCTAACGAGGCGTGGAGCCCTGCTGATAATACTCGAGGAGATGAGGATTGCTCAGGAGCTTATATCGGGAAAGGATTTCGGCGAATATCTCCAGCTGAAAAACATCACTCCAGGTCTTCAGAACATTAACATAGTGGGAAGGGTTCTTGGGAAAAGGACTGGTGTGTCGCAGGACGGGCGAGCATACATCGTGCTTAAGCTATCAGACGGTACAGGCTCGGTTGAAGTTTTGGGAGACGATGCAGATATTTTGCGGGAGATACGAGTGGGTGATGTTTTGGCAGCCCACGGCTGCACGGTGGTCAGGAGGAACAACAGGATAACTATTCGTCTCTCTCCCAACACAGTTATCAAGAAAGATTCCCCAGAAGTTCCTCCTCTGGAAAATCTTTTGAAACCGTTGAGCGAGGCGGCCGAGGATGAGAGCTCCGACATCTGGGGTGTTGTTGTTTATGACACAGGCGCACGGGAAGCCGGCGACGGAATCCTATTGAATGACGTGATTGTCACAGATGGAAAAAACATCTACCTGCTTCATGCATATAGGGAGCACGCTTCTTTCTTCATCCGCGCCCGTGGGAAAAAATTTGTCGCCGCCAACCTAAAGCATCGTGGAAAAGAGTTCTTCACATCCTACGACACATGCATAGAGTATGTCGGCGAAGACATATCCCTCGTCAAAAATGTGCTGGAAAAAGCGGGGAATGTTAAAGCCCGTCCTGTGGCACGCTGCTTCGACGAAGTCACAGTCCTATGGGACGGGAAAAAACTTTACAGAGCACCCCAGCTGGAGAAGGCTTCTGGAAATGTTTTGTGCAGAAACATCTTTGTTCTCGACTTGAACAACGTACCTCATATTTATTGTGAAGATCATGAAGATTTGGACGAATCTTGTGAGTTTGGAGAGTTGCCTCTGTTTAGGGGTGAGTTGGAATCTTTTGACGGAAGACTTGTCGACGTCTGTCTACAGGCGGAGTTTTTGAGAAAAACACAACTATCTATGGTTGAGACACGGTTTGGCGCTCGACAGCTTATACGGTTCTGGCTCAGAGTTGGGGACAAAATCTACAGCGGAGCCGCATGGGGCCCCGTATCGGAGAAAGTCAACAACCTAACAGAGGGAGAACCAGTAACTATTGTCTTTCCACTGATAAAGAAAAATCAGTTCGGCGAATCCGAAGTTCAATTCGACCGATTCACAGCAGTTCTGTTGAAAGAAAAACAAGTTAAATAGCAAACGTCGAAAACTAGATTGGAAGGCTGACATGTTGATAATCTGTCTCGTCAAAGGAGTTCCCGCTAAAACCACTCAGGTTGTCACCGTTTCGGGTGTTCTACGGCGTGAGGAGATGGAGCTCGTCCTCAACCCACATGATGTGAAAGCAATCGAGGCCGCTTACTATGTTAAGAAAACTGTCGGCGGAAAAATCGTGGCGATGACCATGGGCCCTGAGCCCAAACTCGTCCCCATAATGACGGACCTCGTGGAACCACGTGAGGAAAGCAAATATGTGCCACGAATATCATTCGAAGGGTTTGATGAAAGAATAATTCTAAGTGATAGACGCATGGCTGGTGCGGACACCTGGGCCACCTCATACACTCTCGCCTGTGGAATTAAACGATATCTGCAGAATCATTTTGAAGCGGTGGATAGGCTGAAAGAGGTTGTTGAGAAGGCTTCTGTTGATGAGTCTCTCAAGCTTGCGGAAGAGCTGTATGAACAGAATTATCTCCCACACCATATCTACAGCAAGCTACCATCTGTGAAGAACAGTGTTTTCTCTCGCTACGCTAGGGGAGAAGTAGGTAAGGAGGAGGTTTTGGCTGAGTTGGAGAAATATCGGATGCGTTTGTCAAAATTCATTATTTTGACGGGCATGAAAACCAGCGACGGAGAGACGGGGAACGTTGGGCCGCAGACGGCTGAGGCGTTGAGCCAGATGCTCGGTGTAACCATACCAAGCATAGCCTTTACACGTGACTTTGAGATTTCGCCGGAGCTTGACCATGTTATTGCGGAGAGGAGAATAGGAAGCGTTATACAGAGGATGCGGACGGTGCTCCCCTGTCTTCTCACAATCGACCACCACTACGAGCCGAGAACTCCTCCAGCCACCACCCAGAGAAAAGCAAGAGCCTATAGTTATCCGCATAGGCTTGATAAACCATTTGTGTGGAACGCTGATTACATAAACGCTGACCCATCTAAGCTGGGTCTTATGGGTTCTCCCACGATAGTTGGCCCCGGCTATGAGATAGGCAAGCCTCCTACTCAGAAGTTTGTCGGCGAGACCCTCGTCTTTAAGAGAGATGTTGAGAAGCTCGAATGGAACGGGAAAACATACGGCCCGTTCAAAAAAGGTGACCCTGTAAACAACCTTCCAAAAGAGCTTGTCGACTCACTCTCTGCCCAAAAGGTTGTCGACGTGTTTACTCTTGAAGACCTTGTTGAGGAGGTTTTCGGAGGTGTGCGGGTTGTCGCTCGAGCAGTATAAGGATGTGTGGGCTTACTGCGCCTTGGATAACGGGAGGCTGACGAGGCCGAGTCTCGAAATCATCGCAGCCGCTCGGAAAGTGGCTGACAAAATTGAGCAAAGGGTTGGAGCCGTTATTATTGGACATGATTTGGACAACGCGGTGGACGAGGCAATTGCCCGAGGGGCTGACGTTGTCTATTACGCGGACGAGCCTTGGCTAAGGAGCTACCAGTGTCTACCCTACACCCGTATCGTCTGCGAGATGGTGGAGAAATACAAGCCCTATGCCCTGCTTTTTGTCGCCGACGAACTCGGGCGAGACCTTTCGCCACGTGTCGCCTACAGGCTCAACACAGGGCTCGCCACAGACAACATAAACCTCGCCGTCGAGGACTACTACTTCGGGCCGCTCAACACAACCTTCAAAAACGTTTTGGCCCAGATTAGGCCTGACTTTGCGACACGTGTGGCGAAAATCTACACACCTCGCCACAGGCCTCAGATAGCGAGTATTAGGCCTGGGAACTTCGACCCTCTGCCTGAGGATAGAAGCAGGACTGGTGAAAAGATTAGGCTGAGGCCCGAGCCGAACCCCGACGATTTTCTCGTGCAGGTTTTGGAGGAGAGGGAAGTGCCGAAGGGTCCTGTAGAGTTGGAGGAAGCTAAGGTGGTTGTCAGTATAGGGTTGGGTATACTCAAGGATGGCAACGGAAACCCGCGTAACCCGAGAGAAGGCTATGAGCTGGCTAAGAAGCTTGTAGAAGTCATCAAAACACACTTGGGCGTAAAAGCCGAGCTGGGAGCTACCCGTGCGTTGATACACGCGGAGCTGAAGGAGCTGGAGGGCTTGATTACGTCGGAGAGACAGGTTGGGCAGACAGGTAAGACGGTGTCACCCGACATCTACGTGGCTTTGGGGATTAGCGGTTCCGTGCAGCATAGGGTGGGCATGATAAAATCAAAGAAAATAGTCGCCGTGAACACCGACCCAAACGCTCCCATATTCGAAATCGCTCACTACGGTGTCAGGGGAGACCTTTACCAAATCGTGCCGCGTTTGATTGAGTTGATAGAGGGCGGATACAATGGTTGACAAGTTTGATGTTATCGTTGTGGGAGCGGGGCCCGCGGGAAGCGCCGCAGCCATTAAACTCGCCCGAGAAGGATTTGACGTCCTCGTGCTGGAAAAAGCGCAGCTGCCGGGTCAGAGAAACGTTTCCGGCGGTGTATTGTTCGGCGGCTTTGAGAACGGGCTAGGGCTCGTTGACCTAGTGCCAGAGTTCGAGGAACAGGCGCCAGTCGAGAGGAAAATAGCTGGGCATGAGCTTTACATGGTGAGCGAGCCTCGTAGACAAAACGGAGAGGCAAGTTACCGATACATCAAGCTTGACAAATCCTCTCTCTTCACCAGACTGGGCCTCACCATGCTCGACGCCACTACCGGTCATGACTACTCTGTTTTGAGGACTCGCTTCGACCGATGGTTTGCGGGAGTCGCGACCGAGGAGGGCGCTATGCTTACTACCCGTAAAACCGTCGAGGACCTTCTCTGGAAAGATGGTCGAGTTGTGGGTGTGAAAACCGTTGATGAAGAGGTTTACGCGGACTTGGTGATAGACTGCGGAGGCGTCACCAGCCTACTTCCCGAGAAGGCTGGCATAAGGCCGAGACTCACACCTGACCAGGTTTACCACGGCGTCAAACACGTCTTCAAAGTCAACCCCGAACGCATAGAAGAATTCTTCGCCATAGAAGATGGCTACAAATCCGTTTACCTCATCGGTCCCTTTATGCATGGCGTTGTTGGAGGAGGGTTCGTGTACCCGAACCGGGACACGGTCTCGGTCGGCATAGTCATAGACCTCTCATCAGGTATAGAGAAGTTCACTAAAGACTTCATGGAAGTGGGTAAGCCTCTTGACCTTTTGGAGGAAATGGAGGAACATCCGTTTCTCGGCCCCTTGCTCGAGGGCGCAACCCTTGTTGAATATTCCGCTCACAACATACCGCGTGGATACAAGATTTTGCCTCAGAAGCCTTACGCACCCGGTTTCCTGATGGCAGGCGACTCGCTCGGCGTCTTCTATAAAATGGGTGCCTTAATCGACGGGATGAGGCCAGCCATTGCCTCGGGAATCGCCGCTGCAAAGACCTTCATAGAAGCCAAGAAACGCAACGACTTTGGCGAAGCCTCTCTATCTGTTTACCGTACCTTGCTGGAGCCTCTGTACAGGAGGGTGGAGAAATCGAGGTCGAACAGTAGGCTGACCGAGGGGCGTTTCGCCTACTCGGTTCTTCCATCCATCGGATTCAGCCTGGGCTTCGGCAAATCTTCGGCTGGCCGTGTGATAAACATGAGAGATGTACAGCGGGATGCTGTTCAGAAAATTCAGCAATACATCGGCAAGCTCGAGTATCATGAGGATAAGGTGCGTAGCCACATAACGGTCGACGAGGACGCAGCCTCCCGAGACCAGTTCAAGGCATGGATACCGTTGTGCCCGGTGAGCTGCTACACCCTTGTAACCGAGAAAGGAGTATTCTCCAGCTTCAGAGACCTTTACCTGCATAACTTGAGGAAACAGGGTGAAAACTCGGCAGAGGCCATGAAAAAGGCGCTGGAGATGACTTGGAGCGACATACGTAATGGATTGCTAAAGTTTGACCACGTGGCATGCGTGGCCTGCGGCACATGCGGAGTCATCGGTCCACCCGAGGTCGTAAGGTTTGGCCACGAGTGGCACGGTCATGGGGTTAAGTTCAGGTACGGCTGATATTTCCCATATATTATTGTAGATTAATAACCTATAAATTGGACAACACATTGATAGACATCATGACCTATGCAAACCCATCTGTGTTGGCTGATGTTGATTGGCTCAAAGCAAACTTAGGCAAATCAGGCATAGCCATCATAGAGGTCGACTACGACCCGAAGCTGGCTTATGAGCAGGGACACATCCCAGGTGCACTGCTAATAGACTGGAGAAAGGACATGAACAAGCCCGATGAGAGAGACATCATCGGCCCGGAGGAGTTTGAGAAACTGATGAGCAGACTCGGCGTCTCAAACGATACACACGTCATCCTCTACGGCGACTACAACAACTGGTTCGCAACGTTCGCCTTCTGGGTCTTCGAAATGTATGGACACAAGAAAGTCCAGATACTCAACGGTGGAAGAAAGAAATGGATAGACTCAGGCGGAGAGCTGACCAAGGAGGTTCCAACACCCAGGCCAGCGGTTTACAAGGTTGAGAAGGTCAACTACGCGAACCGCGTCTTTCTCGACGAGCTTCTGAGAGAGAAGGTCGGAAAAGCAGACCTAGTGCTTGTCGACGTCCGCTCACCCGCGGAGTTTACAGGCGAGATAACAGCTCCACCTGAATATCCCAACGAGCATGCACAGCGAGGAGGCCACATCCCAGGAGCCATAAACATCCCATGGGGACAAGCCATTAGAGAAGACGGCACCTTCAAGTCAGCTGAGGAGCTCAAACAGCTTTATGCCTCAAAGGGTGTGACGCCTGAAAAAGACGTGGTGACATATTGCCGCATCGGTGAGAGGGCCAGCGTAACGTGGTTCGTCCTCAAACATCTACTAGGATACCCGAGGGTAAGGGTTTACGACGGTAGCTGGACTGAGTGGGGAAACCTCGTCCGTTTCCCGATTGAGCGACAGCGTTGACCTCGGCTGACGACTGCATCTACCCAAGCGACAGACTATACCTAGTGGAACAGGACCTCTGGATAAAGCCTCTCTCAGACAACGTCTACAGGGTCGGCGTCGTCAAACCTTTCCTATTTTTTGTAGGGAAACCTCACAAGATCACGGTCAGGCAAGCAGGTACGCTGGCTAAAAAGAACACTATGCTGGCGGTGTTGTCCAACCCACGGGCCGACGCCGCCTTGCTTGCACCGGTTGACTGCTACATCCTCGAGACCAACCAAGGTTTAACACCGGAGCTTTTGGTGAAAAATCCCTACGAAGAGGGTTGGCTAGCCAACATCCGTGTGGAAGAACCCCTGACCAAAGCAGTGGATTCCTCGGCCGCGGCTGAGAAATTTGCGGCTATTAACGCGGAGAGGGGCGTGGCTTGTTTGGAGACGCTTGCAGACTATCGTTTCACAGTCTTCGGCGAAACATGCGAAAACATCCTGACACAGGTCGGTGACTTCATCTCGAGATACCTCAAGGTTGGTGAGAGCTTGCATGTAATCACAACCGACCCGGCCACGGAAGTTGACATGATTGCCTACGCAGAACGCACCGGACACAAGCTGCTCGAAATCAAGAAAATCGGCAAACTACTTCACGTCATCTACATGCGTGCAGTCTAGGCCCTCCACCATTCAAACATCAGGTAAACAACCTTGTCACCGGCTGGCACAGATATCGTGAAATGTTTTTTGACCGAGGTCGCTAAGCGTCCCGCTCTTATAATCTCTAGGGCAGAGAGCTTTTCATCACCTTTCTTAATTTGTATGATGAAGGGTGCATGGTCTATGCCGGGGCCGTGTCGATAAACAGCGAAGTCGCTGCCGAACTTTATTCCCGGCAGGACCACGAAGCCGCGGTCACGGAGGTCTGCGTAGACACGGTATTTTGTTGGGAAGTTTGGCTCCACAGATGCGGCGTATCCCTCAAACTCCTCGGGAGAAACCTCCAAGTCGCCGCGGAGTATTCGAAGCCTCCGCTGCCTAGCGAGGTATAGGGCCTCGACAAGGTCTAGGACAAGCGGTGCGTCGAAATTCAGGTCCTTTGGCTTCGGGATTCCGAGAGGTTTTCCGTAGAAGCCTAGGCGGTACAGTTCCCGGGCCTGCTCAACATCCCAAACGACGACGCTGTCTCCTAGCAGAAGGCCCTCAAACAAGGGAGATGCACACTATAGGATGACGAAGGCGAGGACGCGGAGAGTTTCTCCGGATTCCTCGGCCTTGTCGGCGATGTCCTCCAGCATCGAGACGATTTCGCGGAGAAGCAGAAGCTGTCCAATCTTCATTTCCGACATGAGGATTGTCAAGTCTATGTTTCTATAGAGCTCGTCCACTTTTCTCTCAAACTCCTCAGTTTCCTTGAGTTTTTGGTAGAAGGTTTCGCTGTTGAGTGTGACGGCGAGTATGGCTTCCCTTAGCCTAGTAACTGTCTGGAGAACAAGTTCGCCCAGTCCCAGCACCTGGGACATTATCTCTTTGTCGAGTTTCATCCTGGATTTTGCGAGGCTGACAACCCTGAAGGCAACTCCCTCCGCTATGTCGGCTATCTTGTCTATCGAGTTTACTAAGCGGATGAAATCCTCCCTGTTTGTGAGTATGGCCCCTATCTCCGACACCTCTTTCTCCACCTGTCGGCGGCAATTTTTCGCGGCCTCGTCTATCTGCATAACCTCGGAGTAGGCCTCCTCAATTTTCTTGATGTCAGGTTCTCTGGTCACCATCTCCACCATAACAACGGTTTTGCGGAGAAGGTCGAGAATTCTTCTCATCTGGTCTTGTGTGAGCGAAAGCAACCTTGAACGATAATCCTCAACTCTTTCCCTAGCTGCGTACAACCTATAAACACCTGTTTACTATATGATGAGTCGAGTTTTAAATTTTTTTAAATGGTCGACGTATCCATGTATCGTGTTTGGGGTGGCCGCGGCTGTTCTTGCCTCAGGTTTTGCGAAGAGGTTTGGAGCGGATAAACTGTCAACTATGTTGGGTGGAAAGCCTCTCTACATGTGGGCTCTGGAAGCTACTGCCCTCTGCGACTATAGAGCATTTGTTATAAGGCCTGAGCAGCTGGGCAAGTACAGTTTACCCGAAGGTGTTTCGGTGCTGGTGAACAGGAGAGCGGATAAGGGTATGTCGGAGGCGTTGAAGCTCGCCGTTTCCTGGACACCGTATCAAGCTAGCGGCCTCTTGGCTGTGTTGGGTGACATGCCTTTCACAAAACCTGTGGTTCAAAAGCTGTTGAAAGTTTTTAGTGAAACTGGGGCGGAGGCTGTGGCTGTTGGATTAGACGGCAAACCTATGACGCCATCTGTGTTCAGCAGGGGGGTTTTCCATAGGCTACTGAATCTAAGAGGTGATGTGGGCGCCCGCGCTGTTCTGTCGGAGATAAAGACTGTTTTGGTTGATGTGGAGGAGTGGATGCTGCTGGACATCGACAAGGTCGAGGACTTGAAAGAGGCTGAGAAACGGCTGGAACTATGGAGACGTCTCCAACACGTTGACTGAGTCTATTTTTCCGTCGCCGTTGAGGTCGAGGCCCTCGACGACGGCGGCCCATCTCTCCTGCCCCGCGTAGCCGCTCAAAAGATTTTGCCAGTGGTTTGTGAGAGCTATCACCGCTGCCTTCGTGCCTGCGGCCCTCAGCCCAGCCAAAACTATAACCCTCTTGCTTTCGTTAAACGGGTTAACCGTTTTTGCAACCAGGCCTGTGAACTCGCTTGTGTAAACAGCCTTGGGAGAGACAAGCCCTCCCCAGTAATTGTTTTCGAGAAAGTTGATCGGCATTTCTTTGTTGACGGCTGCTGTTAACAGGTTTGTTCCGGGTCCGCCTATTAGCAGTAGGTTTTCGGTGTAGAGTTTCTCCGACTTGACGTCTACGTCCAGCCGCACCGCAAAATCTTTCTGGGAATCGATGTATTTTCCGAGGAACAAGCCCAGCTGGAAACCATAGTGTCCGTCGGTCGCTGTGGCTCTGAAAGGGCCGTGTGGATGAGGTGAGCCGACCACGACAAGTCCGTCAAGCACCCCGTCGTGGATGATTGGGTTAAGAAACTTCGCCAGCTGCTCAGGCATCCACCGCGCCCGTCGACTCGGTCTCCAGCATTTACGTGAGTATACAACAGCTATTCCTGATGAGGTAGTCTTGTAAATCCTCGCGTAACCGCCCCTGTGAACAGTTTCACCAACCTCCTTCAACAAGCCGGCTTTGACCATACGCTCGACATGGAGGCTGACCAGCTGCTTGCTCAAACCCGTCTGTGCAGCCGCTCTCGAAATGTAGTTACCGTCCACGAAAGCCCGCAAAACTTTCCAAGCTGTTGCTGTCGAGAGAGGGCGGAGATTAACCGGGTCTGCGAGAATAACTTCGGCCTCGGCATCGTTCCTGAGAACCTTGGCCATGCGCATGCCGTAAAGAATTTTTTGACCGGTCTTAAGTTTTTTGAAACGTCTTTATAAGGTAGCCGAGCCGCCTTTCATCATGTGTGGCATCGTGGGCTATGTGGGAGCCGGGACCGCAGCGCCTATTCTTGTCAGGGGTCTTAAGCGGCTTGAGTACAGGGGCTATGACTCGGCAGGGGTGGCGACCATCGCCGAGAATGTTTTGTTGGTGGAGAAGGATGCGGGTAAGGTTGATGAGCTGAATGCTAAGCTGTCGCTGGACAGGATGCCGGGCAACATCGGTATAGCTCACACGAGATGGGCCACTCATGGAGCGCCATCAAAGGTAAACGCGCATCCCCACACCGATTGCACACGAACAGTTGCCGTCGTCCACAACGGTGTGTTGGAGAATTTTCTCCAGCTGAGGAAAGAGCTTATCGACCTCAACCACAACATAGTTTCTAAAACAGACACAGAGGTTGTGCCTCATCTGATTGAGGATTTCATGAAGCGTGGCATGGGGTTTGAGGAAGCCTTCGTCAACACGGTTAGACGGCTTGAGGGAAGCTATGCGCTTGCAGCAATCTGTCTGAGAGAGCCTGATTTAATTATGGTTGCGCGTAAAGAGGCACCCCTTATCATCGGTGTCGGCGACGGGTTTAACATGATTGCTTCTGACATGACTGCTTTGATAGAGATGACAAATCAGATGGTTTTTCTGCATGACGGTGACGCAGCGGCTGTTAGGGCTAACGGCTATAAGGTCTTCCGCGTAGCGGATGGGCAAATCGTTGAAAGGCCTGTTAAGACGGTTGCGCTGACCGTTGAGATGGCTGAGAAACAGGGTCATCCACACTTTATGTTGAAGGAGATTTTTGAGCAGCCTAATTCTCTGCGGGATGCGTTGAGGACGCAGAGAGAGTATGTGGATTTGCTGGCGGAGCTTCTGGACAAGGGGCGGGTTGTTTTCCTACTGGGAGCGGGAACATCCTACAACGCGTGTCTCGCAGGCTCATACCTGTTCTCAGCAGTTGCACGTATCCCGTCGTACCCAGTTATAGCCTCGGAGTTCGTCGCAAACTATGGGGGAGCAGTTGGAGCAGACACAGTCATCCTCGCTGTGAGCCAATCGGGTGAGACGGCCGATGTCTTGAATGCCCTGGACTTCGCGAGGATGAGGGCATGCACAATCCTCGGACTCACAAACACCGTCGGCTCAACGCTGACCCGTGTATCACGGGCATATGTTCTCCAGAACTCGGGGCCCGAGATAGGTGTTGCCGCCACCAAGACATTTACTTCGCAGGTTCTCGTCTTGGCTCAGATTGCGCTAAGGCTATCGAGGCTTAGAGGTAAGATTTCACAGTTTGAGATGGATGAGTTTGGACACGAGTTGTCGAAGATTCCGAAGCTTGTGGAGGAGGTTTTGCTCACCGCGCCAGCCAAGGTGAAGGAGCTGGCGGAAACACTTGTAAACTCGCCGTTCCTGTTAATCCTGGGCCGCGGGATGTCAGTCAGCACGGCCTACGAGGGTCGGCTGAAGGTTATGGAGCTCTCCTACATACCTTGTATAGCTTATCCATCGGGGGAAAGCAAACACGGCCCCATAAGCGTGATAGAGGAAAAAATCCCCGTAATATTCGTGGCACCTCCCGACGAATTCAGAAAGCAGAACATCAGCAGCATAATGGAGATGAAGGCCCGGGGAGCAAAAATCATCGTCTTCGGCGACAAAGAAGACGAAGAGCTTAGAAGCCTCGCAGACCACTACATAGGTCTTCCCAAAACTCATCCTCTTCTCTCCCCTATAATCTACACGGTTCCGTTCCAGCTTCTCGCCTACTACTTGGCCGTCCTTAAAGGATATGACCCTGACAAGCCGCGTAACCTCGCCAAATCGGTAACAGTCCTCTAAAAAAATTTATACATCCTCCAGACGATGGGGAGATGTGGGTTTCTGGATATTCGTAGTCAAAGACCATCTCCATGGCAAGGAAGTTATCCCCGCGGGGGCAATCGCCTCAGAAAGAGTGAAGCACGGTTTTTGGCTGGTGAGCTCGAGGATAGCGGCTATGAAAGAGCTTGCGGAGGGAGGTTTCTCGGTGTTCTTCTCAACAGGAGTGGAGGGTAGGCTGTTCATCGGTGAAGGTGTTTTCTCCCAGCAGCCTCAGCCCATAACCGATGAGATGAGGTTTCACATCAAGGGCTACCCCTCGGAGAAGCTCACCCACTTCATCAAACTTGACACGGCGAAGCTCTGGACAAACCCCGTAAAACTCGAAGACGTTTTGGAGAACCTGAGCTTCATCAAAAACAAGTTGCGATGGTACGGATATTTCCGCGGAAGCGTTAGAAAAATCCCTGAACAGGATTACAAATATCTTGTCTCGACAGCTAGTTCTCAGTCGTAGATGCTTTTTATGCCAAGGGCCTCGGCAACATCTCTTCCAGTCGCCCTAATGTCTTCGGGGCCGAGGCTTTCTACGCTGTATTTCCCCACCGCTGAGGTGAGTAGCTGTACTTCCATCTTAATTGTTTCGAGATATTTTTTCACGCCCTCGGCTCCTGCGGCATAGGCTGTGACGACGAAAGGGCGTCCGAGGCCCGCGGCCCGGGCCCCGAAGCAGAGGACTTTCACGACATCGGCGCCGTCGACGAGTCTCCCGCTGGCTACATAGTCTATGGTTGTTTCACGGCTTAGCTTCATGATTTTCCCTAACACAGCCAGCAATGGGAGTCCGAGGTCTTTCAAAGCCGTCACGGGGCTGAGACCTGTTCCACCCTCTTTCCCATCAATCCAGAAGGCGTCCACTTTTTCCTCGCTACAGAGTCTCGCAACGTCTTCGAGGTCTCGGTAGGGCCCCATCTTAACCCATATGCGTGCCCGTGGATAGTTGTTCCGCATGATTCTTATCATGCTGCGGAGGATTTCGGGGGTGTATGTGCCGGGTGCCGAATGTCTCTCATAAAGTTCTTTCTGGACGGTCCGCGGGTCTGCGTCAAACACGTATTTGTCTGCAAGCTTTATGGCGAGGCTTCTTTCCACAAATGTTTCTCCTCCGAGACCTGGCTTGGCTCCCTGCCCCAGCTTAATCTCAAACCCCACAAGCCCCTTGTCAATATAGGGGGTTATGTCGGGGTCGGAGTAGACCCTGTTCCATAGCTCGTCGTATGCGTCTTCCACGTTCTGCTGTATAAAGACTCCGCCTTTTCCGTTGTCTCCGAGGTTTTCGAGGTAGGTCATCACCCGTTCCTTGAAACATGGCTGGCTTGGTTTCACACGTTCAGAGTATCCCCAGACGGTTGCCACGTTCTCGCCCACACCCATAGGTATCCCAGCTTCCGCCGATGCCTTCGCGACGTCGAGTGAGACCTTGTTGTAGACCGGTGTGGAGCCCATCGACGCTACCGCGACGGGGAGGCTGGAATTGAAGCCGCCGAATTTGCATGAGGTGTCTACGTCGGTGAAAAGAGGTTCGCGCATCAGTTCCTCCATTTTCCGAAGCCTCAAGGGTGTGTATAGCGGAGGAACTATCAGGATTTTCTCGAGGGTGTCGTAGCGTGTTATATGTCTGGTGTAGATAGGTGCGCCGAGTAGAGCTTTCCCGAACTCGTCGAGCTCCGACAACGGGAAGACTGATTGGCGGCCTTTCTCCGCTTTTTCAACCAGTTCCGCTATGGGATATTGTTGGAAGAGTGACCGTGCAGCTCCTGGTTTCCGGGCAAGCTTGGTGAGTATGTTGATTAGGTTGGATACTTTCAAGGGGAGTATATTCCCGCGACCTTGGGATAAGGACGAGCCTCCCAGACCGCTTGGAGGCCGCAGAGATATCTTGTCAACCTCTCGACACCGATGCCGAAGCCCGACGTCGGCCTAATTCCTTCCCTGAGCATGTCGAGGTACCAGCCGTACTTTGCAGGGTTCTCTCCGCTCTGTTTAAGCCTCGCCAACACTTTGCTGTACTCATATTCTCTCTCCGCGCCGGACGCTGCTTCTCCATAGCCCTCTGGATACATGAGGTCAAAATCTTTGAGTATGCCGGGGCGCTGTGGGTCCTCTTTATCGTAGAACCCTCGGGCGCCTTTGGGATAGTCTGTGATGAAGAAGGGCTCGTTGATGATTTTTGAGAGTTTTTCCTCCTGTGGCCATGGTATTTCCGCGTTTGGGTTGATCTGGTCACCGTGGGCGCGGAGGATCTCAACGGCTTCTGCGTGTGTTATTTTTCTGAATGGTGTTTTGAATCTTGGCAGTTTGCGTCCCAGCTGCTCCAGCTCTTGTCTTGCTGTTTCGGCGACGGTGTTTACCACGTGTGTGAGGAGGCTTTCCGCTGTAGACATGGCCGCCTTGTAGTCCACATCAGCTTCCTCTATGTCTATTTGGACAAATTCTACAAGATGTCTGCCTGTTGTAGCTGACTCGAGGGGCTCCAGTCTAATGTTGGGTGAGAAGAAGTAGATTTTGTCGAAGGCGGTTGCGAGCATCTGTTTGTATAGGATTGCGCTGCTCATCACCTTATACTCTCGGCCATAGTAGTCGATGGTGACTTGTTTGGCTCCACGTATGCCGGGGTCGGTGACAGGGCCTATGATGGGTGGAAGAAGCTCGAGGAAACCGTGAGAGTCCAGCCAGCTTCTAACAGCTCTGCTCGCCTCTGCTTGCACACGAAGTATCAGCCGCATTCGTGGTGTCCGCACCGTTTTGTAGTATTTTTCCAACTGTTCTACCGGTGGCTTGAGCATGATTTTTAGAAATGAAGGATAGTATTTAGCGTTTATCCAACAATTTTATCGATTTTTTGACATAACGATGTATTTTGGAAATTTTTTAGGCATTTTGACGACTTGTATTAATCAAGGTGTTGAGCTCATTCTTTAGCTCCCGAGCCAGCCGAATAATGTCCTCAAGGTTCTCTGGCGAAGGGTTTTCTCTTTCTTCGAGCTGTTGCACAGACTCTTGTTCTTGCGTGTTTTCGGCGCTGGGTGCTATGGTTTTAGCTGGTTCGGGGTTTTTTGCCGGCTGGTTTTTTATCTTTTCCTCGAGCATTTTTAGTGTTTCGTCGAGTTTTTCCAGCCTCTTGAGATAGTCTTCCTGCGTTGGCTGGGTTTCAGGGGAAGTTGGCCTGGGCCTGGGCAGCGGCTGGTGCATAGGTGTTGGTAAAACGGGTGCTGTGGATATTTGTGGTGAGATTCTTCTCGACCCAAGTATGATGGTGAGTATGTGTAGCGCCACGACTGCTATGAGGATTGTTATGAAGAGAATGTTTGCGGTGCCGTCGGATGGTGGGATGAGGGCCGTTTTAGCCACCATGTTTTCACCCCGCCGTGAGTGCTTTGAGGCTTTCCCCCAAGCCTATGAAGGTTGAGAGAAGCTGCATGCTCAGGTTTGTCATCACAAGGTAGCTGACGCCGCTTACCAGCAGCAGCAGTCCTAGGTAGTAGGTGAGGGTGAAAAACGAGTCGCCGTCGGCTAGGTAGATGTTCAGCCCGGTGATAATCGATGTGGCTGCGATGATTATGTAGAAGTAGCTGACCACGGTTGATGATGGTATGGGTTTTATTAGCATGAGATAGTTTTCGAGGAGGGCGCTTATTTTTGAGAGGATGGCGAGTAGTGTTGTGAGAAGTGCGTAGATGGCTGCGAGGGTTGCGTGAAGGGGTATGGATAATGTTTTAAGTGTGGAGGTTATTTGTTCGCGTCTCTTGTCGCTGAACAACACATTGGATATGTATTCGCTGAGGATGCCGCAGGCTGTCGCGGGCCTCGCACCGGCCTCAATAACTTCACCCAATATGGTGAAAACGTTGTCCCCCAGCCTACCCACTGTTTCGCGACCCACCATAGCTATCGCCTCTTTCTGGGATATGCCCAGCCGGAGCCTTTGCTCAAATGCTTTGACAAGCCTGTTGAGGGGTCCGAGGTCGCTGAGTGTGAGCATGTGAGCAGATGATTTGACAGACCCTGTTGCAGACAGATAGTCTCCGAAGCTCTTCAAAACTATGGGCAGCATGGTCTCAGTTTGGTGGATTTTCTTATGCCATCTTCTGCCTAAGTAGCCGTGTATGAACAGGGCGGTTCCAACGGAGATGAGTATGGCTGACATGGTTTCCACAGTTATTGCTCCGACGGAGTTCGCGAGAGGCAGAGTGAGAAAGAGAATGGCCACCGACGCTGACAGGAGAGGTGTGGTAGTTTTTAGGAGAAGTTTGAGTTTTCCAGGTTTGTCGGGATATTTGGTGAAGATGGGTCTCTTGAGGTTGTTTGTTAGAAAGAGGAGGGTTGTGGAGCCGAGTGTTGCGACTATCGAGAGAAATGCTGTGTCGAGAAATGATGCGCCTCCTCCACCTATTATGGTTCCTATGAGGAGAAAGGAGACGCTGAGAAGGGAGACGACGCTTATCAAAGTGGTGTAGGCCTCCACTAGACGTCTAAGCTTCTCAAGACCTTTCTCCAGCTCGTTATCCTGTTCAGCCCTGTGCTTGACATACTCTATTCTCGCGAAATCTTCTATGGATACACCTGCCTTAATCGAGTGCATAAGCCTGATCACAAGTCCTTTTAGCTTAGGATGTTTTAGAGCGGATTCGAGATATTCAAGCGTCTCCGAGACACCGTAGTTCCATCTCTCTAGAAGGTTGCGGCTTTTTCTGAATGTTTTCCTGAGGTGCTCAGGCACCGATTCTGACAGAGACAGCTGTTTAATCATCTGCCTAACAGAGAGCTTTGAAGAGCCGTAGATGACGAACAGCAGCATCAGCTTGTCCACATCCTCCCGATTCAGACCAGCTCCGCTAGAGAGTCTCAAATCCTCTGCACACTCTCCAGCTTCTCCAAAACATTTTGCGTGCCAATGTGGTAAACCTCTTTTACGATTCGCCAGACTGTTTCGAATTCTGTGTTTTTGCGACGGACAAGTAACTCGAGTATCTGGGCTCTGTCGAAGAGTTCTTGATAGATTCTATGTACTTCTCGCGGCGATACGCCGAGCATGGTTCTTATCTTGTTTTCGAGTAGGTAGCTGTTGCCCTCGCCTCGGAACTCGTGCTTGTCTGTGGAAGAGTCCCAGTTGAATAGCTCGATGTAGTCAAACCTCTGCGTCGTCGGGTCATAGCCAACTATTTCGTTGATGCTTAGGACCCGTCTCTCAACCTTCCCCGTGCTCGGGAGCCTCACAGCGCTCTGTATTAAAACGCAGTTTAGTATGTCGATGTATGTTTTCGGGATGTTTATGGGGTCGCCTGTAAGCCTCTGGATAAGCTTCTCGACGCTGCCGGCGTGGAAGGTGGCGAGAACCGGGTGCCCGGTCTGCATGGCTTGGAAAGCGACGGATGCTTCAGCGCCTCTTATCTCGCCTACTATGATGTAGTTGGGCCTCTGCCGGAGAGCGGCTTTAAGGAGGTCGAACAACGTGATGTCGCCCTCTCCCTGCTCCCCTTGACGCGTAACCTCTCTAACCCAGTTTTCATGAGGCACGACTATTTCGGGCGTGTCCTCGATGCTGACGATTTTCGCGGAGGGGTTGATGAAGACGCTTGCGGCTCTCAGGGCCGTGGTTTTACCCGAAGCCGTCTCTCCGCAGAACCATATACTCATGCCATGTTCAAGCATTATCCATAGATAGGCTGCTTCAAGGCTGCTCATGGTTCCCCAGCTTATCAAGTCGGCAATGCTCACAGGTTTCTCGGAGAATTTTCTTATGGTGAAGTTACTGCCGTGTCTGCTGACATCGCTGCCGAAAACTATGTTTATTCTGCTGCCGTCTGGAAGAGATGCATCCACTATTGGTTTTCGAAAGTTGACGGCTCTACCTATTCTTTCAGAGAGTTTGACTACGAAGGTGTCAAGCTCCTCCTGGTCTGAGAAGGTTATGTTGGTCTCGCAGCTTCCGAAGATTTTGTGCTCCACGAATATGGGGCCGACGCCGTTGCATGAAACATCCTCGATATACTGGTCGCGGATGAATGGCTCAAGTGTTCCGAGGTAGACTTTGTCGAGGATTACGCTGTTCCGGATTATGTCAGCGGTTGTCTGATTGGCGGCGAGCTTCTCCACAATCCCTTTTCTGTAAATGGGCCTATAGTCAAAATCCTCGAGTGTATCATCTATTTCGAGAAACATGTCGAGAAGCTCGTTGAGTAGTTTTTCATGTTCTTCACGTGTGGTGTAGTCCATTTCGGGTGTGATGAGCCTTGCCAAGCCTTTCTCAACTATTTTGTTTATTTCGACGGGGGCCATCGTGAATGGGCTTATGACGTTGTAGGACGACCTTTCGCTTGGCCTCGACTCGACGTGTATGAATAATGGGTCTCCGACTGGGTAGATGAAGCTATAGCTGCGGAGGTTACGCATTTCTCGGCTTAGTTGCTCGACGTATGTCGCTGTTTTCCCCTGGAGCCTCAGCTCCTCGATATACATCCTGAGATGAGGGTTTTCCATCAGCACTCTCGAGGGCACATTGCTCATGGTGTCTACGCCTTGGCCTGCGAGAAAGGCAGCACCCTGATGCCGAAGACCTGGTCAACCTCGAACGCTATCGTTAACCCGCTTTTCTCAGCTCCCTTGAGCTTCATCACCTGCAGAACCCTGACTATTCTCTCCCCCATCTCCTTGACGCTGAGCACGAAGTGTACGTCGGAGATAGAGCGTAATCTGAGGAAGAGGTCTGTGTCAAGCGCATGTGTGTGAATGGTTAGGAATATGGTTTTCTCCTGTTCGTCTACGATGTTTCGCAGGACTGTGAAGAAGTTGAGGATGTCTGTTGTAGAGGCGTTGGTGAGAAGGTAGGTCATCGAGTCTATGAAGAAGACGTTTTCTTTTGAGCGGCTTTGGATAAAGGATGTGACGAGACGGAGTAGCTTGGTGTATTGTTGTGGGGACCAGGTAAAGTTTTTGACATGCATTTCGCCGATTTTCAGCCTGCCTGTGATGATGAAGTAGGACGGGTTCCAGGAGAGGGATGCCATGCTCTCCCTAACCGCCTTCATGCTCCCCTCAGTGCTAAGCAGGTAGCAGTTGAAACCCGATAGAAGAGCGCCATAGCAGTATTGTAGAGTGAGGACCGATTTTCCGCTGTCGTTCGGGCCTTCGACAAGGCATAAGGCAGGGGTCTTTATGTGGCCGATTTTACGGTCCAGTTCACTGTTAAACGCTCTTATGTATCCTTCCGTCAATTACCGGTCACCACCCAGAATTTCGCGACAACGGGTAGAGAGGAGTTGACATCCTCGTCCAGTGTGACCGTGACGTAGATTGTTTCACCAACGTTCCAGACGCCTTCGAGCTCGGGGCTGAGCCGCATCGGGTCAAGCACCTCAGCCGACTCCCCCAACTTCACGTCCACAATTTGCCATCCAGGTGTCTCGCCGAAGCCCAGCCGACGCATTTTACGTGTCCCTTCTCCGTTGAAGTAGATTAGGAACAGGTCTGCTGCCTTGATTTGTTTGGAGGAGATGTCGACAGGCCCCTCGTTTCGAATCCTCAGATACACCATGTTTCCCGATGCGTTTACGTATGAGGGGTCCAGCTTCTTTATTGATGTAGTATGTGCTTGGCTCAGCACAGCTAGCGACGAAGCCATATCGTAGACGTTTAGAAAGTATCCCAGAAACTGTAGAATAATGAGGGTGGTTATGCCGAATGAGGCTACCAATCCGTAGGCGGACATTTTTCATTCACCCAACGAAAAAACATGGGTCGCGGAGAAATATGGACCGGCTACCTTCACGGTGTATTCACCTGGGTTAAGCGGGGCCTCGAGCCGCAGAGTAATCTCAAGAGTTTCTCCCCATGACCAGCCGTTGTCCGGCAGGTTTTCTTTCAAGACGTTGTATGTCCAGCGAGAAGCCCCCTGCCCATACTTCATATACGAAAATGTTTCCCGGCCGATGAGGAATATGTCGGATGCCTCGATTTCGGCGTAGGAAATTCTCTCGGTCCCAACGTTCTTCAACCATAGATGAACAATGCTGCGGTTATCGCTTACATAACTCATCAAAGGCTCCACACTGGTCAATGCCTCTCTCTTCATCCTAGCTATCTTGGCTTGGTTGGCTTGCTTCAAGTCATCTACGAAGTTGAACATAGTGGAAGCATATGCCGAAGCCGTTATGATGAGTGAGATGACGAAAATGGCTTCGGCCACTATGTATGCACCTGTCAAACCTGGCGACCACCCCAGCTTTTGCTGAGAAACTTTAGGCTGCCCGCTGAAGAGAGAAGCAGGAAGGTGATAGGGTTTTCACGGTCTTTAACCAGCAGCGAAAGCATGTAAAGAACTATGAGGAGGTCGTTGAAACTGGGAGGATGTGGCGGTGTCTGCTCAATCCTCGTCTCTCTTTCAAGGGTAGAAATGAATTCAAGAGCCTCCTTAATACCCTCCAGCATAGTCTTCGGGATCAGGTTACGCCAAGCCAGCATGTTGACCAGGTTGATTAGATTTTCTCGGCCAATTATCACAACCATCAAGTCGACAGCGGCCAGGGTTGTGATGAAGGAGTCGAGCCCGTTGAAACCCTGACGCAAACTATACGATTCCATGGCGACTGTTCTCTCTTGGTTGGCTATGGGCTGTTCAGGTGCAGGCTTTTCAACAGGCTGTTTTGGCCGAGTTTCCTCGGAAGAAACATCGCCCAGCTCTCCTTTGAGGTAGATAAACGGGTTCTCAGCCATGTTCATCATCTCCCTGATTTCCAGCAAAGTTTTCTCCAAAGGCTCCCTGATGCGGCGAATCTCCTCCTCAAGCTTTTTTATCCGCTTATCTGCCACGCTGTCCTCGGCCAATTTTACCACCTCCACCAATGACATGTTTCATTCGCCGACTCGGAGGCAAATTAAAAAATAAGCTTTACTAGAATTAGACAAAAATAATACAAAAATCCAAAATTAGTCTAGAAAACTTTAAACGATACCCTTACACCTTATGTGTCGCTGAAATGAAAAATAAAACAAAAAGAATGAAAAAACAAAACAAGGGTCTGACGGGGCTGGAGACAGCGATAATACTGATAGCCTTCGTCATCGTGGCCAGCGCCTTCAGCTTCGCCGTCCTCAACCTTGGCCTCTTCACCACCCAGAAAACAGGCGAGGTCATGCAGGCGGGTCTTGAGGAGACTTTGTCATCTATCGAGACAGCTGGAGCGGTTGTGGCAAAGAGCTCCAACGGAAGCATAACCGAAATCGTCATCTACATCAAGTCTTCGGTGGGCAAGGGCGAGGTTGACGTGCGTTCGGGCAAGCTAGTCATAACCTACAGAGACAAGGCGATCTTTAGGGAGAACATCTACCCCAACAACTCAACCATAACAACGGTTTACCAGGTGACAGGCGACGGCGACACTGTCCTCGAATACGGTGAAGTCTTCGCGGTAAAAATCGATGTAACCGCGATTTCTGGAGCTAGCTTGGCTCCCAACGATGTCTTCAGTATCGAGATCAAGCCGCCGCAGGGTTCGCTGCTCAAGGTTGAGAGGAGGCTTCCGCCGTCTTTCGACCCCGTCATGGACCTGACTTAAACTCCCCCACCCCTCCCCCTATTTTTTTATACCACTTTTTTCCATTCTTTATGCAGCTCTCATGGATACCGTTCTTTACTGGTCGGTGATTTTTCGGAGGTGGTTTCTTGCCTGGAGATGAAGTTTTGCTAGGTGCTTCGCCGTCGATGTATGCGGAGTGGGTTGCGAGAGATTTTCAAAAGCTGAGGTCGGCTAACCACAGCGCTGTTATGAAAAAATGTGACGTGGTTTTTCTCCGCGGCGACGGTGACAAGCCAAGCCGATACATAGTCAATGTGTTGAACAAAACTTTCACGGTTGAGCTTGAAGAGGGTAAGGTGGTTGACCTCATGACAGGAAAAGATGCAGACGAAAAACTCGGCTACGTGATTCTGGAGTATTTGCTGGGTGAGGGAGCGGCTGGGCAGGACAGTTGGCAGCCACTTGACACACTCTTGAAGACAACGGCCCATCTATCCTATTATCAGAAAACGGTTCTTAACCCGCTTTTGAAAACCTTTGGAAATCAGGGCGGATTGTTTGAGGAGGCTTCGCGGATGCTCGGGGGCAAAAGAGAGAAACTTGGTGGAACAGCCTATTCCTTCACGTTTCTACCCAAGGTCAGGCTGCTGATACAGGTTTGGTTTGGTGACGAAACCGAGATGCGTAAAACATCGATAAACGCGTCCTACAACACGTCTGCGGCCAAGTTTCTGAAACCCACTCCTCTTCTCCTAGCCTTTGAAATTTTGACAACCCTCTTGACCAAGACGGTTAAGAAGAAGAAAACCTAACGCCACTCCTCATCAGCAACTCCTGACAAATGGTTTACGTAACGGGCTGCTGTGAAGAAAAACTTTGATAGAAAGTTGAGGAAAGAAATGGTGAGAGGGTCGACCTCCATCGTGTCGCCGAGTCTGACAAGTGTTCTCTCAGCTCTGCGAGCCACAGCTCTACATACATGCAGATATGCCGCAGCCTCAGCTCCGCCGGGATAAATAAACCGTGTCAAGTGAGGGAGCTTGGTTTCCATAACTTCCTCAAACAGTTTAAGCTCATCCATGCAAAGCTTGACGCGGTCGAGGGGATGACTTGGAACCGCCAGATATGAACCGATGTTGAACAATGCCTCCTGAATTTTTTTCAGAGCTTTTCTCAGCTCTTCGTCTCCGGTGAGAGAACGGGCGACGCCTACGAATGCGGATAACTCGTCAACCGAGCCCAAAGCCTCTAAAACCGGATGATTCTTCCTAACCTTCCCCCTGCCTGGTAGAAAGGTTTCATCCTCTCTTTTTCCGCTCAACTTTTCTGAACCATCTTCCGTATTTTCTCAAAGCTTATGGCTGGCGTTGGCTTCTCGGGAACGATTCCCTGCGGCCTTATGATTAAAACGATTATCAACGCGATGCCGAATAGCAGCCTGTCGAGCCAAACGATGCTGAATGGGATAAACGGCTCGAGCAAATAGTTGTATGTGAGTATTGCCTGGCGTAGAATGACGAAGACAAGTGTTCCAAGCAGTACTCCTCTGTTGTTTCCCGCTCCCCCTATAATCACCATAACCCAGGGCCAGAAAGTCCATGTGAAGCGGTCGTAGGTGTTGGCGATAACCGCCACCGAGTTAAAGGCCCAGAGAGCGCCGGCAACAGCCGCCATCATAGACGAGACCACCAGAACCTTCTGCTTAACCCGTACAACATCTATGCCCAGCACCTCGGCCGCCATCTCACTGTCCCTAACAGCTCTCAGAACTCGGCCCGCCGGAGAATAGGTCACGGCTCTAACATAGAGGAAGAAAAGCACGGCCACGGTGAGCATGATTAAGGTGGATGCATAGGGACGGAAGACGCCCAGCCATCCGTATGGGTCGGGGACAGCTACACCCAACGTGCCTCCAACCAATGTTCTGTCAAGATAGCCTACTTGGCGGAGAAACTCGCCCATAGCCAGCAGCGTCATCGCCAGATAATCCTCCCTCAGCCTAATGCTGGGGTAAGACGCTATGAAGCCGAGGCCTGCGCCGACGAGGGCCGCCAACCCAACCGATGCGACCAGCAGGGATATCGAGAGCAAAGGGT